>Ga0247844_1000791_pt1 | contig 63584 bp, 63 predicted proteins | sample LaCtaG_FD_192421 | JGI IMG/M metagenome (GOLD analysis project Ga0247844, IMG submission 192421) | Freshwater microbial communities from meromictic Lake La Cruz, Castile-La Mancha, Spain - LaCruzMarch201714.5m_1 | ecosystem: Environmental > Aquatic > Freshwater > Lake | place: Spain: Castile-La... | reverse complement strand
GCTTGAGGGAAGTTTTGCCGGCCCTTGCAAGCGGGGAGGCGGGCTGGGATTTGAGGAGCGCCTTGAACGTGAGGAGGAGCCAGAGGTTTTCCTGCGTTGAGAGGGAGGCGGAGGAGGCGAGGAGCCCGTCGAGGCGGCTGCGGATCCCCGGGGCGGCGGACGCCGGGTCCACGGCCAGGCGCGCAAGCATTTCAAAAGCTGCCGTGCGGGCTGGCGAGGAAAAGGTGGAGGGATCAAACTCAAGGTTGGCGGGTCCGGCGGGCAGTTCGCCGACGAGCTGGGCCGCCTTTGCGGAGATTGGGTCCGCCTGGTGGAAGGCGAGGGCGAGGAGGGATTTTCCCTCGTTTGTGAGGCGGTCGCGCTCGATGAAGAGCTCGTCGAGCGCCGGGCGGATTTCTTCCGCGTCCCCGTTCGAAGCCGCCACAAAGAGAGCGAAGGCGCGGAGGGTGGGCGAGGTCGGTATCGTGCGGGCGATGATTGCCTGGAGTGCTGCTCCCAGCCTCTCGGCGAGGTGGGCGGGCACGGCGAACCCCTGCTCCTCGGCAAGCGAGACGGCGAAGGCGGACTGGATCGTGACAAACGCGCTCCCGGCCGTCCCCATCGGCCAGTAGGGGAGCTGCCCGTCGGGGAGGAGCGATGCCTCCATGGCCTTGAGCGATTGCTCGATGGTGTGGCGGTAGTTGGCGTCCCGCCTTTTGTTCGTGGGGAGCCATTGGAGGAGGTCCGCGAGGGCGGTGAAGGCGAGGATGCGGGACGACTGCTGCTCGAGGCATCCGTGCGGGTAATCGAGAATCGAGGGGAGGCCGAGCAGCTTGGGGAGCCAGGGTGACGTCGAGAGCGCCGTGTCGAAGGTGCCCTCCGCGCTCGTCCAGTCCGGCGGGAAAAAATCCGCTGCGGCGAAGGATTCGCCCGTCCAGGTGCCGCTGGTGGATTCGTTAACCGTGATCGTGCGCGGGAGAACCGGCAGGGAGATTTCGACGGAGTCCGCGAGCCCTCCCGGAGCGGAGACGTCGAACTGGATTTTGGCCGTTGTGGCAGATGCGGGAACGGAAGCGGGGAAGCGGAAAACGACCGGCGCATTTTTTGCGGCCGGGGCGGAGGCGGAGGTCGGGCCGCCAAGTTTGAGGTCCGTGAGGCAGCGGACAGCGAGCGGCAGCGCGTCCGCCGCCTTTTGCCTTGCGACCGCGCGGAGCTCGATCGTGTCGCCCTGGCGGAGGAAGCGCGGGAGGGCGGGCTCGATGAGGAGGTTTTTCGTGACTTCAAATGTGGCTGAAGCGCTGCCGAACTGATCCGGCCCCGCCTGTGCGAGGGCGATGACCCGGAAGCGGGTGAGGTTGTCCGGGGCCTTCGTCTCGAAAGCGACCGTGCCGTCGGGGGCGGTCTTGAGGGAGGGGCTCCAGAAGAGGAGCGGCTTGAAATCCTTCCTGGTGAACGCGACGTTTCCGAATTGTCCGTCGCCGCCATCCCCCACGATGAAGCCCTTCTGCGTGAGCTGCCCGGGGCGGATCCCGGAGGTGAGCCCTCGCAGGGCGGGCGAGGTGATGACATTGAAACTGTTCGGCGGAAAAAACCAAGGGGCCAGGTCCGGCAGGGACCACTCGCCCAGCTCAAGGATGGCGTCATCGACCGCAAAGACCGCCACCTCCGCGCCTGGCACCGGGCGGCCCTCGCAAGTGACCGCGACGCGGCCGGTGACTTTTTCGCGCGGCTCGTAGGCAGGCTTGCCCGTGGAGGGCGTGAGCGCGAGTTCGCGGGCGGGGTCGGTGACCGAGAACCCGGCGTAGCCGAACATCTCGCCCGGGATGTCGCTTTCGCCGCCCGGCCGCAGGAGATAAACTGCGACAAAGGCGTTCGGTCCGAACCCGGAGCGGGTCGGGATTTTTAGTTTTGTGGCATTCCCGGGGACCTCGACCGTGCGGCTTTCGAGGATGCGGTCGGTTTCAACCGTGACCCAGGCGATGCCGCCCGATGGCGCAAGGACCTCGAACTCCGCGTCCTCACCGACCCTCACGGGCACTGCCGGCGGGGCGACGGTGAGCGATTCGTCGCTGGCCACGGGAAACTCGGATTCGCCAGGCCCGGTGACCGTCGCCTCGGCGCTCACGGCGATGGCGCCCGGCAGGGGGCCCGCGACGAGCACGTAGCGGCCGGGGTCCTTCGCCGGGAATTCGACCGGGCCGTTGGCCGGCGCGCTGAGCGAGGCAATGCGCGTGAACTCATCGAAATTTCTGTAGCGGTAAACGAACGGGGCGATCTGTTCTTTGACCGTCTTGGTTTTGACGAGGAAGAGGGTGGCGGGGACGCTGGCGGGAATGGGGTCCCCTTCATTGCGAGGGAGGGTGCGGAGGTCGAACCGGAGCATGCCCTCCGGAGGGGGCCCGCTTTCGCGCACGCCGAGCGTGAGGGCATTCATCGTGACGGTGTCCGATGCGCCGCCCGTGATCGTCTGGCCGTCCGGGCCGGTGATATCCACCTGCCAGAGGACCGTGGCCGTGGCGCGGTTGCCGGGATCGGGGAACGGCGGCAGGGAGCTGAGCGTGGCAAGGCCATCGCCATTGAGGGCGGTCTCGCCCTCGGCGACGGCGTCGTAAACCGGCGGCTTGACGTGCTCGGAAAACACATCGACTTGCTGGAACCCGTCGCTTTCCCCGGAGTAGTAGAAGCTCCCGTCGTGGTCGCTGAGCCACGTGGCCTTCCATTTCACGCGGGCTCCGGCATTCGGGGCGCCGTGGAAATAGCGGGACGAGACCGAGAGCTCGGAGGCTCCGGGTTTTCCGGGATCCTGCGGCTCGCAGAGGACCGAGAACGGGGGGTTTCGGAACTCCTCGATGCGGAAGAACGCAGGGACACCGGCATCCTCCGCACCCAGCTTGGCCACGACGCGAAACTCGCCAAGGGCTCCGTCGGCAGGGACGGTCCAGGCCGCGTCCCACCCGCCCGAGGGGTTGATCCGGGCCGTCCCGGATGCCAGGACCTCGTCCTGCCACGCGCGGGTGATCTCCCATGCGACAGACTGGCCGGCCGGGATTTTGAGCGCCCCGTCGCGGTCCGTGCGCAGGAGGCCCTTGATCTTGAGATCCTGCCCCGGCCGGTAGAGTGGCCGGTCCGTAAGGATTTTTCCGAGGAGTGTGGGACGGGGCGGGTGGTAGCTGGATCCGGAGGAGAACTGCCCGTCCGGAGATGCGGGCCAGAGGGTGGTGACCCCGTCCGACGTCGCCTTGAAATACGCGGCGGCGGTGGAGGCGGTGCGGGGGAAGGAGGCGAGGCCGTTGGCACCTGTCGAGGCCGAAGCAATCTCGAGGAGCTCGCCGGTGAGAAGCTGGAGGCCGACGCCGGGGACAGGCTCGCCGGTGCCCATCCTTGCGGCCCGGATGGTGAGCTCGGTTGGCGAGAGCTTTTGTGTGAGGGCCAGATCGCTGAACCAGATGAGGGCGTGGTTGGCAATCCGCCCTCCATCCGGTGTAGCGGCGGAGGCCTCCAGGAGGTAGGGGCCGGCCAGGGGGGCCTCCGGGCGGGCCTCGATCGCGCGGAGCGCCTCCTTGTCGTTGGAGAGCGCTTTGAACGAACCTTCGGCAACGACGGTCAAGCCCAACGAATCCACGAGCAGCGGGGCAGTTTTTGCCGGCTCCTTCGCGAGGGTGGCCCGGAGGCTTTGGAGCTGGTCGCCCGGAACGCGGGCGAGCTTCCATGTGAGCGGACCGGTGTTGCACTGGACAAGGGCGAATCGCAGGCCAAGCGCCGCGCGCTGGCGGAATTCTCCCGGAGGGAAGAGGATCGTGGGCGGCTTGGCCGGGAAGGTTGCGCCCCAGACCGAGGGGGCGTCGAGCGGGTATCCCCTGTCGCTCGGGATCGATGGGGCGACCGTCACTTTGTAGCGGACCGACGGGTCGAAGGCCCCGTCCACAAGGATCGTGTCGCTGTCCTTGCGAAGGCGCATCCCTGCAACGCCGGGCTCGACGCTGACCGCCCCCTCCGGGAGCGGGGCGTCGGAAAGCGCGGTGCGGAACTTGACCTCGATGTGGGGTTGGCCGGCGGCCCAGTTTCTGGCGGCGACATAATCCACCACCAGCGGGCGGGTGGTCCCCAGAGGAAAAACCCTCGGGTAGGGGAGCGGACGCCCGGCATAGGCGTCAAAAACGTTCTCCACAACCAGGTCGTAGGTGGCACCGACCGGAAGCGGATCGCGCGGCGTGGCCCGGATCGTGACCGGCGTGGGAACCTGCTGTCCGGGCGGTGTCTCGCCCAGGACGACCTGCGCGGGGAAGCGCTGGCGCGAGGCGCGGTCCTGGAACCAGACCCCCTCGGCGACATCGTGGATGCGGATCGGCGCGTTGAATTCCAGGGGGACCAGCGGGAGGGCGTTGAGCTGGTTGCGCTCGTCATACCAGCTGGAAACTTGCAGCGGGTCGGAGCGCAGCGCGGCTCCCCATGCGGCGATCGGCAGGGAGGATCCGTCGAGCGCCTTCAAATCCTCGCGCAGGCGGACGCGGTAGGTCTGCCCGGGGATCCTTGGCCCCGCCACCATCCAGTCGCCTGCAGAGGGCGAGCGCCAGATGAACGAGGCCCCCAGCGGCGGCCAGACCGACAGCGGAGACAGGGCCCCCTCCCGGTCGATTTCGTCCGGGCTCACGATGTCTGCCGGGAACGAGAGGCTGAACGTCGCGAAGGGCTCAATTTTCCCGTCGGCAGGCGAGATCGTGACGCCTCCGGCCTCTGGGGCATTCGAGAAAAGCCGGGAATCCTCCGGGACGGAAAATGTGGGGGGAGGGGGAAGCGCCGGGAGCGGCGAGACGGCGGGGACAGGTGCGGGCGGCTTGGCCGTCGGGAGCTGCAAGGCCTGGGCCATGGCCGGGAGCAGGAGGGCCAGGAGGGCGCGCTTCATGGACGACCCGCTTTCTTTGTGGCATCCGCCGCCTCGTTGAGCTGGCCGAGGCGCGTGTGGCATGCGGCTTTCAGCTCCCATGCCAATGGCGTGGAGCCGATGCCCAGCGAGCGTTCGGCGAAATCCAGCGCGAGAGGGAAGTTCGACTGCTCGAATGCCATTTGCCCCAGCGCTGTGAAAACGTCGCAGAGCACGGCGCGGGGGGCCTTGAGCTTCTCGAGCCGGCCGGCATACGCGGTGGCGGCGGGGAAGTTCCCCTGGCGGCGGCTGATGGTGACGGCCAGATGGAGCGCGGGGATGCTTCCCGGGGAGGTGGCGAGCACGGCCTCGATATCCGCATGGGCGAGCGCGTTCTGCCCGGCTGACGTGAGCCACCCCGCGCGGTCAATCCTGGCGGAGGTGTCGTCCTTCCGCGCCGCGAGAACGGCATCCGCATCGAGGATTCCATCCAGCACTTCCGGCGACTCCATGGGCTTGCCCACATCCACCATGCGCTCGGTGCCGGCCCTGTCGGCATCGGATGGCCCCAGCGCCGTCCGCGCGCGGGCCTCGAGGATTTTTCCCGCAGCGGATTCCGGCCAGGAGGCAAGGCCGGCGCGGGCTGCGGCCAGGGCGGGGCCGGCCATTCCCCCGTAGAGCGACCAGTAGGCTTTACGGATCTCCGTCTGCGGCTTGGCGGCAAGCTTGGCCAAAGCGGCGAGATGCCCGGCCGCCGCCTGCAGGCGCTCGAACCCCGGTCGCTCGCTCTGGACGCGCTGTCCGTCCGGGTCCATCGAAGCGGCCTTGCGAAAATCCGCGAGCGCGCCCTGAGGGTCGTTGAGGGTGCGCTTCGCATCCGCGCGGTCCAGGAGCAGGCCGGCGTCGGCTTTGCGTGCAATCAATGCGTCCAGCACTGCGACCTGCTCGCCGGAAAGGCTTGCGGCGAGAAGGTCCCTGGAGAGCTGGCGTCCTGTGGCTGCGTCCTCCGGGGCGCTGGCCCATCGGGCGCGGAGGATCTCCAGCGCTGCCGGGAGCGAACCGCCCTGGCGGCGGGCGATGTCGGCCTTGGCGCGGGCGACGAATCCGGGATCGGAGATCCCTGGAAGAAGGTGGGCAGCGCGGTCGAAATCCGGGACCTCCAACCAGAGCAGCGCCTGCCTTTGAAGGGCTTCCTGGTCGTTCGGATGCACATCCAGCCAGCGTCGGAGCAGCTCAATCGTTGCATGGGTGTCGCGCGCCTCCTCCGCCAGCGCAATCTGGCTGGCCAAATCACCCCGCGCCGACGCCAGGGCGGCCAAAAGGGTCAAAAGCACAAGCGGCAGGCGCATAGCAAAGAGCAGTCATCTGCGCCCGGATGGAAATACTCAAGCCAAGAATCCTCGGGGTTTGCGAATCCACCGCTCTCCGTTAACCCGATGCAAGGCGTGGCAAGGCTGGGCCCAGACCGGGAGAGCATCCCCCCTGCTGTGCGGGAGGCTTTGCATCACCTCGGCACCACCTGCAGCTCGGATTGGGACGGGACTTTGGACCGGGGGTCGATGAGTGAGACGCGCAGGATGACGAGGCTGAAGACTGCGATGATCAGGGCGTTCCAGCCCTCGGGGATGAGCCGATAGCCGCCGCCGAACCCTCCTGCCGCAGAGATGGCAGCAAGCCCTGCAAAATACGGGACCAACCAATGCAGCCCCTGTAAGTCCAGAGGCTCGTGCGGCGACTTGATGCGCTTGATCGCGATGAATGCTGCGGCGGCTGCCGCCACCAGGCCCAGCGTGACACGGTTCGTCTCCCATCCACACCAATAAATAATGATGTTCGCCGCGATGAACGCGACCGCGCAGACCGGCCCGGCAAACGGAAGCCGGAAGGATCGGGCGACATCCGGAGCCGTGCGCCTCAATGCCAAGAGCGCGGGGGCACCGAAGGCAAGAGAGAAAATTTGGATCGATGAAATGAAGCTGACGATGGTTTGCCACGTCTGCGATGGTGCGAAGAACATCAGTCCCACGAGGAAGTTGACCGTGACCGCTGCGGCGGGCACCCCATTCCCATTGAGCCGCCGGAAGAACTTCGGGAACTGGCCATTGAGCGACAAGGCGTAGGAAAGCCGCGCGGATGCGCTGCAAAACACGAGCCCACACCCGCCCGGCGAAACGAGCGAGTCGATGTAAATGAGCCGAACCAGCCAGACCAGCCCCGCCGCCGCCGCCAGCTCAACGAACGGCCCCGACGCGACATGGCTCGTCACCTTTGACCATCCGCGGGACAGGCTTTCCTCCGACAGGGCACCAATGAAACCAATTTGGATCAGGAGATAAATCGCGGAGGTGATCAGGACCGAGCCGATGACGGCGATCGGCATGTCGCGCCCCGGATTTTTCGCCTCGCCCGCCATCTCGATCGCCGCCCGGAACCCCAGCATCGCAAACAACGTTCCTCCCGTGGAGACCCCGGCAAAGACGCCATTCCATCCCGAGGGCAAAAACCCGCCATGGGCCGAAAAGTTTTCCCGGTTCAGGCCGACCCACATCAGCGCAAGCGGGATCGAGACCGGGACAAAAATTTTCCAGATGGTGAGAATTTTGTTTGACTCTGCGAACCACTGGACGCCGAGCAGGTTGATAAGCGACATGAGGAAGAGGAGGGCTGCCGCGCATCCGATGCCCGCCCAGGACAGCTCCGGCGCATTTGGGGACTGGAGCAGCCAGGGCAGCGCATCGGCCATGTATCGGATCATCGCCTGCACCTCGATCGGCGCGATGGCGACATACCCCAGCCAGCACGCGAATCCCGCCACAAACCCCGCCAGGTTGCCGTGCGAAAAATACGAAAACCGGGCCAGGCCGCCGGCCACGGGAAACGCCGCGCCCAGCTCGGCATAAACCATCGCGAGGATCAGCGCTGCGCCCCCGCTGATCAGCCATGAAAAAATTGCGCCCGGCCCCGCGACCTGCGCGGCATAAAGCGGTGCAAACAGCCAGGCTGACCCGATGATACCCCCCACGGAAACGGCCAGCAACGGCAGCAAGCCCAGGCGGCGCTTCATGGTTGTCATAGTCCGGACAGGTGGGCTGCCAGCGAGGGCTTGTCTGGAAAATGGGCGATGCGGCCGTCGGGCGCGAGGAGGCCAAACCCGGGGCCGTAGGCCGCGCCATTGATCACGCAGGCATCGGTGCGCGCCTCCCGGATCTGGGCTGCCCCGCGCTCAATCGCCTCGTCGCGCGAGCCTTCGAGCTCATACTTCCAGCCAATCAGGCGCGCGGCGGGGAACCGGGAGCGCAGCCCGGGCAGGATTTTTTTGGCGGGCCGGAGGGTGATCTGGATCTCTCCGGACCGGCTGGACAGCTTGGCGGAGCCGTCAGCGCCGTGGATGCGGGCCACATCGAAATCGCTGAGAGCTGCGGCATGGAGGACGATGTCGGGCTGGCGTTCGAGCCCCAGCAGAGCCTCTGCCAGCGCGGCGTTTGTGGAGAATCCGCGCACCTCGACGTCCGGCGGGGCCGCGGCGGTGGCTCCCTCGCCCCGCAGGCACAGGACGTCAAACCCGGCGCGGAAAAAGGCCTCCGAGAGGACCGTGCCAATTTCCCCGGTTGAGAAGTTCGTGATCCTCCTCACCCGGTCGATCCAAGCCGATGCCGGCCCGCAGGTGATGACGGCGAATGGCATGTCGGGAAGGGGGCGGCGCTAGTGGCGCTAGTGGCGGAAGTGGCGGGTGCCGGTAAAGACCATGGCGAGGCCGCGCTCGTTGGCGGCAGCGATGACGTCGCCGTCCTTCACCGAGCCGCCGGGCTGGATGGCGGCCGTGGCCCCCGCCTGGGCGGCGGCGATGAGGCCGTCGGGGAAGGGAAAAAACGCGTCGCTGCACACCGCGCTTCCCTTGAGCGAGAGCCCCGCCTCCTGGGCCTTCCAGACGGCGATGCGGGACGAGTCCACCCGGGACATCTGCCCGGCCCCGATCCCGAGCGTCCGGTCCTTGGCCGCATAAACGATGGCGTTCGACTTCACGTGCTTCACCACTTTCCAGCCGAACTCCATGGCCTCGATCTCGTCCTTCGACGGAGGCCGGGTGGTGACCACCTTGTGCTCGAGGTCGGGGATATCTGCGGAGTCGGAATCCTGAGCGAGGAGCCCCCCGAGGACGCTGCGCACATCGCGGCCCCGCTGGCTGGCGGGCTTGAGCATCTTCATGAGGCGCAAATTTTTCTTTTTCTGGAGGAGCGAGCGGGCGTCGGAGTCGAAGTCCGGGGCGATGATGACCTCGCTGAAAATCTCCGAGATCGCCTTCGCGAGGGCGAGGGTGATCGGGAGGTTGCAGATGATGATTCCGCCGAAGGGGGCCTGCTTGTCGGTCGCAAAAGCCTTTTCCCAGGCCTCGCGCAGGTCGGGGTCGGTGCCGATCCCGCAGGGGTTCGTGTGCTTGAGAATCGCGACCGTGGGCTTGGAGAACTCGGCGATGAGATGGGATGCGGCGCTGATGTCGAGGATGTTGTTATACGAGAGCTCCTTGCCGTGCAGCTTGTCGAAATACGAGTTGAAGTCGCCGTAGAGCTCGGCCTGCTGGTGGGGGTTCTCGCCGTAGCGCAGGCGCATCTCGAGCGGGAAATCGACCCGGAAGCTCGCGCAGGTCTGCTGCTCGCGATTCAGGAAATCCGCGATCGCCGCATCGTAGGCCGAGGTGGTGGCAAAGGCCTTGATCGCCAGCCGCTCCCGCAGCTTGAGTGTGGTCGCGCCGGCTTCCTCCTTCATCTCCTCGAGCACGGACGCGTAGTCCGCCGGATCCGTCACCACGCAGACGGACTGGTAGTTTTTTGAGGCGCTGCGGATCATCGAAGGCCCGCCGATATCGATCTGCTCGATCGCCTCCGGGAGGGTCACCCCGGGCTTGGCGATCGTGGCCTCGAACGGGTAGAGGTTGACGACAACGAGGTCGATCGGGCGGATGCCGTGCGCCTTTGCCTGCTCCTCGTGCCCGGCGTTGCCCCGCAGGTAGAGGAGCCCTCCGTGGATTTTCGGGTGGAGGGTTTTGACCCGCCCGTCCATGATTTCCGGGGACCCCGTGAACTGGGAGACCTCGACCGTGCCCACCCCGGCCTCCTGGAGGGCCTTGGCGGTTCCGCCGGTGGAAAGGATCTCGACCCCGGCTTTGGCGAGTGCCTTGGCAAAGGCCACGATGCCGGTTTTGTCGGAGACGGAGATCAGCGCGCGTTGGATTTTCATGTCGTGAAGGCCTATCGGTCTATCGCCCTCCCGCGAGGATTTCAACACTCATCGGCGGGCCGGAAAAGACTCGACACGCCCGCTCCAGCAGGTAGGGGTCGTGAGGTATCCGGGAGCCGTCGCCACCGCCGCCCCTCACACTATGGATTTTCTCAGCTACTTTGCCCTCGGCCTGATCCTCGCGGTCATCCTCATCCTGGCCTACGGGATGATTGCGATCCACGACATCCCGTATCACATCGCCCAAAAGCGAAACCACCCCCACCAGGATGCCATCCACACCGCCGGCTGGGTCAGCCTTTTCACCCTGCATGCGATCTGGCCGTTCCTGTGGATCTGGGCGACGTCCTACCACCCGGAGGGTGGCTACGCGGGGCGGCCCGGCGCGGGAACCACGGTGGCTGCCCCCCCCGACGAGCGGATCGCGCGCCTCGAGGCGCGGCTCGCCGAGATGGAAGCGAAGGCGACCCACACCAAAGCCTGACCCATGGAGCTCCTCCTCATCCTCATCTACGCCGCGTTTGCAATCGGTGTCTTCAAGCTCTTCAAGATCCCGGTCAACGGGTTCAGCCTCCTGACAGCGGCCCTCGGGGGCGCTGCGATGATCGCGCTTCTCGTCCTGGCGATGAATTACAACCATCCCTTCAGCTCGCAGGGGCGGTTTTATTTTGTGACGACGCCGATCACCCCGACCGTGGGCGGGCGCGTGATCGAGGTCCCGGTGGAGCCGAACACCCCGCTCAAAGCCGGCGATGTGCTTTTCCGGATCGAGCCCGAACGTTACGAGAATGCGGTGAAGGCGAAGGAGGCCGAGCTCGCGGACGCGACCCAGGCCGCCAAGCAGCTGCAGTCCGCCGCAGAGACGGCTCGCAAAAACTCCGATGCTGCAGCGGCCGCCCGCGATGGGGCGAAGGACATCTATGACCGGTCCAAGCCGCTGGCCGAGAAGGGTGTGATCTCGCAGGCCCAGTTCAAGCAGACCGAAGAAAGGTATTTTGCTGCGCAGAGCCAGGCCCTTGCGGCCCAGTCGGAAGCCGAGCGCGCGGCGCTGGACGCCACGGCGGCCATCCAGGGCGTGAATACGGATGTCGCCCGCATCCAGGCCGAGCTCGACAGCGCCCGCTTCGACCTGGAGCAAACCGTCGTGCGTGCGCCGACCGACGGCGTCGTGGTCCAGCTTTTCCTGCGCCCCGGGATGTATGCGGTCCCGATGCCCCTGCGGCCGGTGATGGTTTTCATGCATCAGGAGGAGGCCTTTTTCGCCGGGGCTTTCCTGCAGAACAGCTCGCAGAGGATCATTGAGGGAGCGGACGCTGAAGTCATTTTGCCCGCCGTGCCGGGGCGCTTCTTCAAGGCCAAGGTCGCAACGACGGGAGCCTACATCCCCCAGGGCCAGCTCCTTCCCAGCGGCACGCTCGTCGACCCCGAGCAGATCAAGGGCGAGGGGAGGGTGATCGTCTCCATCCAATTCGAGGAGGACCTCTCCAAATACCAGATTGTGCCCGGGAGCACGGGCAGCGTGGCCATTTACACCCACCACCTGCACCACCTCGGCATCCTTCGCAAGGTCCTGCTCCGCATGAAATCCTGGATGAACTTCCTCTTCAGCGACGGGCATTGACGCGCCAGCCGCCTCCGAACTCGCTGCACGGCGCGTGCGCCGACCCCGGCTGCGGGGGATTCCGATTGCCAGCCTTGGTGGAACCTATGCTAGGTTTCGCAGGGTGGTGCGTAACCAGATGCAAAGATTGGGCCGGTCCCTCCCTCTCCCGGGGGTTCTCGTGCTGTCCCTCTGCGGTCTGGCTTCCCTGAGCGCCCAGCCTGTCGGGGGTGCCTCCGGCGCAAGCCTCGCAGGGGGGAATCCGTCGGCATTCAGCAGCCAGGGGCTCGCATCTTCCAGCCAGCCGGTTGGCCTGGGGTCGGCCGTTTCCGGGCAGCGGGGCTCCCTGGCGGGGTGGCAGGCCTTCCGCAACTACCGCGAGGGATCGATCGACCGCGGCTCGGGCTCGGCGGCCCTGGCCCACCTCGGGCCGGTCGACCTCTCGGTCGGAGCCTATACGACCGTCAACTACGACACCAATATCAACAGCTCCCCCGACGCCCCGTTGGCGGATATTTATGTGACCGCCGGCGTCAACCTCGGTCTCCACTGGAAAGCCACGCGGCGCAACGAGCTCCAGCTCAGCCTGGGCTTCAACTACATCCAGTATCTTGAATACACCCAATACAACGACAGCGGGCTCCTCCTCGCGCCCTACACCGGCCTCGACTACCGCCTGTATTTTCTGGATTTTGTGCTGACCCTCTACGATTACCCCTCGATCACCAACAATGGCAACTCCGACAGCCCGGCGCTGACCAACACGGTCAACTTCCGCCAGCTGAGCAACTCGGGGGGACTCTCGCTCCTCTGGCATCCCAACCAGTTGCTTATTCTCACGGGTCTTGAGCGCACCGACGCCCTCTCGCTGGGCGGCGAGCAGTTCAATTCGCAGAACTACACCTCGTATTCCTGGTATGGATCGGTGTCCTACGATCTGACGCCGACAACCGCTTCGGGCATCCGGCTTCAGGCCACGACCACGCAATACGCCGAGCAGATTTTGAACAACTCGGTGACGACACAGGCGGGGCTTTTTTACCAGAGCCGGCTGACGGATTACACGACCATCTACCTCGAGGCGGGCGTGCAGACGGGGACGTTTTCCGATACGGGGAGGCAGACCGACCAGTTGGTCCTGCAGCAGGAGGATGGCTTTAACACGAATGTGGAGGGAACTCTTGGCGGAAGCAACTACACCCAGCCCTACTTCATTTTCAGCCTCACCAACCGGCTGACCCGGTTCCTGACCCAGACCGTCACCCTTTCCCGACTGGCCTCCGGGTCGGGGGTCTCGAACGACCAGGAGACAAATTCCGCGGGCTACCAGTTGCAATATCGGCTGAACCGGTTTACAACGGTCGGGGTCATGGCCTCCTACCAATACGGGACGATTTCGAGCAGCTCGGATGGTGTGCCATTCACCCAAATCAACGCGGGCTTGAATTTTTCGTTCAAGGTGATGAAAGATACTGACTTGGGTCTGGGCTGGTCGTATTTTCAGAACAACGAGTCCACATTTGGCGCGAGTTACGACCGGCAGCTGTTCACGATTTCGTTGGGACACACGTTTTGACATGAAAATTCACTCCTGGCATTGGAGAGGGATCGATCCCGGGAAACCCCTGCGGATCTGGGGGGTGTTCGCTCTGCAGGCCGTGCTTCTGGGGGGTCTGGTGCGGGCGCAGATCCCCGACGACGATCTGAACCTGGACCCGGGCGTCCCGGAGTTTCCTGCGGGGAAAGCGAAGGTGCCGCCGGGGATGGCGGCCATCGGGCAGCTCGATGACAAGCGCACCCTGGCCGTCGGGGACAGGCTCAGCTTCCGGGTTTTGGAGGAGGGTGACGCGCCGGTTTTTGTGACGGTTGCCTCCTCCGGGGAAATTGATTTTCCTTACGTGGGCCGGATTCCGGCCTCGGAGCGCACCTGCAAGGCGGTGGCCGACGATGTTCGCAAGGCGCTGGAGAAGTCCTTCTACCGCAAGGCGACGGTCGGCCTGGCCCTCGACACGGCGAGCACCCTCCCGATGGGAACGTATTTTGTGACCGGACAGGTGATGAAGCAGGGAGCGCAGGAAATTCCGCGCGACCGCAAGGTCAGCGTCGCCGCCGCCATCCTCGAGGCCGGAGGCTTCGCCGATTTTGCCGACAAGCGCCGGGTGCGCCTGATCCGCCCCTCTGAGGACGGGAAGAACGAGAGCTTCAAAGTGGACGTCAAGGCGGTCCTTGAGCGGGGGGATACGAGCAAGGATCTGATCGTCGAGCCCGGCGACTACATCGTCGTCCCCGAGCGGCTCTTCAACTTCTAGCGGCGCAGAATGAGCTACTCGTCCGCCTCCCTCAGCGATCCCTCCGCACCCCTGCCAACCGGCAACGCCACCGGCGAGCGGGCGGACGCGATCCGCTCGAAGATCGCGCGCTACCGGCGGGTGGTCGTGGCCTACTGGTGGATCCCGGCGATCACGATCAGCGTGGGCCTCGCCGCCCAGGCGTGGCTCTCCCTCACCAGCCCGATCAGCTACCAGTCGTATGGGCGGATCCTCGTCAGCGGCCGGATCACCCTTCCCGAGAGCGGGATGTTTAACGAGGAGGCCGTCAACTTTTTTGGGACCCAAACCGAGCTGATGCAAAGCGCCGAGGTTCGCCGCCGCACGGCCGCGCGCGTGCAGTCGATGCGCCCCGACCTCTCTCCCGTGCCGGTGGACATCCAGGTCCTGCAAATTCCCCGGACGTCGATCTTCGTTCTGACGGCATCGGGCAAAAATCCGGATTACGTGAAGGCCTACCTCAACGCGCTGATGGAGGAGTATATCGTGCTGCGCCGGGGAATCTTCAACGAGAAGTCCCAGAACACCCTGAGCGCGATCACCGACGAGCTGGCCCGGGTCGAAACCGGCCTCCGGAAGGATGAGGACCAGCTCGCGGCCTGGACGAAGGAAAACAACCTTTCATTTCTGAAGGAGGAGGGGGCGAGCACAAGCGGCTATCTGGCCCAGCTTAACAGGGACCTGGCGGTGCTTGAGTCGGAATACAACCTGACCAGCCGCCTCACCGAGGAGCAGAACATCGACCGCGTGGCCGGAGCGACAGCCGCCCCGGCGCGGCAGGATCCCGATGGGGCAGGCACTCCGGTGGAGGATCTCCTTGTCTCCGGCGGCGCGGGGACACCGGCCGAGAGCTACCTTGCCGTCAAGCGTCGCAACTACCTTCTCCAGGCCCACCGGGAGCAGCTTCTTGAAAGCCGCAAACCCTCGCACCCCAAGGTCCGCGAGCTCGAAGAAGAAATCCGGCAGAACAAAAAACTGCTCGAGGTGTATCGAACCCAGTCGCTCGAGCAGCTCGAGTCCAAGCGCGAATCGCTGGCGGCCCAGATCGAGAACACAAAAACCCAGATTGATATCTGGGAGAAGCGCTCCCTGGACCTCAGCAGCCGCATGGGCGAATTCGACCGCCTGCAGTCGAACATCACCCGCAAAAAGGGCCTCTATGACCGGCTCCTTGCCAGCGTCCAGAGCGTCGATGTCAACGCAAACATCCAGCAGGACATCCTCTCGATCATGGAATACGCCACGCCGCCTGGCGTCAGCATCCAGCCGCTCGCCCGCGACCTCGCCCTCGGTGCGATCATGGGGGCCGTCGCCGGCATCGGCATCCTTCTGGTCATCGGCGCGCTGGATGACCGGATCGTATCGATCGCCGAGCTCCAGACGATTGTCGAGGAGGAGGTGGTCGCGATCATTCCCAAGGTTCCGGAAGCCCAGGCGCTCCTTCGCGTGAATGAGGACGACAACCAGGGGCTCTTCGAGTCCTTCCGCAAGCTGCGCTCCTGGCTGCTTTTCACGGAGTGGGAAAACGGGCCGCCGAAGAGCATCCTGATTGCCAGCGCCGTTCCCGGCGAGGGGAAGTCCACCGTCTCCGCGAACGTCGCCACCTGCCTGGCCTCCTCCGGGACGCGCACGCTTCTTGTCGACGCCGACCTCCGGCGCGGAACGCTTCACCGGCACTTCGGCGTCGAGCAGGATCCCGGCCTTGGCGACATCCTCAACGGAAACACCCCGGTCGAGAAGGCCATCCAGCCAACCGAGGTCAAAAACCTTTGGTTCATCCCCCGCGGCTATTACGGGAGCGGCGGCTCCGAGGCGTTTGTCCACACGTCTTTGGACCACTTCCTTGCGGATATCGAAAAGCGTTTTGACTGCATCATTTTTGACTCCTCGCCTGTGCTGGCGGTGGATGAGACAAGCATCCTGGCCGGCAAGGTGGACACGGTTCTCGTGACGATCCGCAGCGGGATCACAAGCCTGCGCCTCGCCCGCCGCACGATTGGGCACCTGATCTCCCGTCGCGCCTCGGTCGGCGGAATTGTTTATAACGCGGTGGAGCCCTCGAACCACGAATATCCCTACTACAACTACTACTACAGCCACACCGGCGGTGGGGAAAAGAAGCTGGCGTGAAGGCGACCTCTCCGGCGGCGGACGCGGCACCTCACCCTCCCTGCCCCGCTCAGGACATCTCCGGACCTGAGCCGGCCGGCAGGGCTTGGACGGACATCCTCTCCGGCCCGTTTCTCTGGAGGCTCGTCCTCCCGATGGTGGATGCCGTCCTGCTGCTGGGGGCGCTGGCGGCCGCCAGCGCGCTGCGGCTGGGCTACCTGCCCGGCGGCGAGTCCGGCCGGGGAGGATGGATTTCCTACATTCTCTACGGGGTTTGCATCCTCGGCGGCGCCGCCATCAGCGGAGCCTATCACAAGCCGGTCCAGCTCCGCCGGCTCAGCGCGGCCGCGGAGTTTATGCTTGGAACCGCGCTGGCGACGGCGGCGGCGCTCTTCACGATTTACGTGGTCTTCCTGGGGGCCGACCGGGTGGTCCAGGAAAGCCGCGCCGTGCTGCTCCTCAGCACCGCGCTCTTCCTCCCCGCGGCCCTTGTCGCACGCGAGGCGGGCTACCGGATCCAGGCCCGCATCGCGCGCTCGCGCCCCTACCTTGTCATCGGGCACCCGGAGTCCCTTAAGGAGTTTTCCATCGCCTACGATAAGACGGGCCTGAAAAACCCTGTGGTTGCCCTGACCGAGGACGAGGTTCCTTTTACCGACGGCGGCGGGGGGCCGGGAACCGCCGTGTTCTGGCAGAATGTGGCCCGGAGGTATGAGGCGGTGATTCTGACCGAGCCGCCGGAGGAGATGTTCCCCGGGCTCATTGAGAAGCTGGTGCGCATGCACTTCGCGCAGCTCCCCGTCCTGACCCTCAACGCGTTTTACTCATCGATGTGGCGGCAGGTCCCCACGCTCCACCTCAATCCGGCATGGGTTTTCGAGCAGGACTTCAGCCTCGCCGAGCGCTCCCACTACCGCCTGATCAAGCGCGGGTTCGACATCCTGGTCTCGCTCGTTCTCCTGGTGGCCCTCCTGCCGCTCTTTCTGATGGCGGCCCTGGCCATCGTGGTGGATTCCGGGCGCCCGGTCTTTTTTCGCCAGCCCCGGGTCGGGCGCAACCGGAAGGTCTTCCTGATTCTGAAATTTCGCACGATGGTCGTCGGCGCCGATGCCGGGCCGGCCTACACCTCCGGCAACGACTCCCGCGTCACGCGCGCGGGAAAATTCCTCCGCTTGTTCCGCATCGATGAGCTTCCGCAGCTGGCCAACGTGCTTGCCGGGGACATGAGCCTCATCGGCCCGCGGCCGGAATGGGTGCGCCTCGTCCCGGACTACGAGCGGGACATCCCGTTCTACCACCTCAGGCACCTCGTCAAGCCCGGCATCACCGGATGGGCCCAGCTCAATTTCCCCTACGGGGAAAGCCTCTCCGATGCGATGGAAAAACTCCGTTTCGACCTCTACTACATCCGGTTTTACTCGCCGGTGCTCGACCTCGAGATCGTCCTCAAGACGATTCTTCATGTCCTCTCGGTGCACGGTCGGTAGTGGTGGGCTGGAACCTGGCGCCTTTCCCCCAAGTCCAAACCCCAAAACGGATTTTAGACAGCACTGACAAGATTTGCAGGGCTAACAGGGAGGGACTTCTGCGGGCGCGAAGCCGGATGCGATGATGCTGGGCTTAAACATCCCCAACTTCTTTCCCGTGAATCCTGTCAAAATTTTTTCAATCGCCTTTTCCGGGACTAATCCTCCGGGGGGGCGGCCGAGAGCACCTCGTCCAGCATGCGCTCAAAATCATCCAGTCCCGTGCTCGGGATGATGACCGTGTTCCGGCGGCCGTGCGCTTCTTCAGTGATGCGAAGAAACCGGCCGCGTTCGTTTTCACGAAATTCGATGAGGAAGTGTTTGCGCTCCACTTGCAGTTCGCGCGATTCGAGGATCGTATCCATATAACCCGTTGAGAGAGGGCCCTATTACAGGCAGGGAGGCGGTCCAACACAACAGAAAAGTGCGCGCCGCCCTCCCCCCTCAGCGCCGATTGATCTGACGCATGGCCTCCTGCACGCCCTCGCTGGCCGCTGCAATTTCCGCCTGCAGCTGTCGCGAGGAGATCGACACCGCCCCGAACGACTCGACCGTGAGCCGCTCGAGGTGGTCGTCCGTTGCCACGGTCACATCGCAGTCCGCCGCATACTTGGCCGCAAGGCGCTCGATGATCTCGTCGGCGGTTTGCCCCGATTTGGAGTAGAAGACCTTGATGGCCGCGGGCTCTTCGGGCGTGTTCGCCTTCACCCCCTTGCCGTCGAACACGACGGCCACCGTCCAGTCGGTCCCGTCCTGCAGGCCGGTGAGCAGGCGGATCAGGGAGTTCCGGACAGCCGCCCCGCTGGCTGCATAGCGGGAGGCGAGCTCGGGCCACTGGAAGATCATGCTGTGCCCGTCCACGATGAGGATGCGGGATTTCATCTTGCGGCCTATTTTGCGTCGGGCAGGAGCTGGGCGTTCACGCGCTCGATCCCCTGGCGGGCGAAATCGCTGGCCGCATACGCCCGCTGGGCCTTCAAATACCACGCCAGCGAGGATCCGAGCTGGCCCTTCCTCTCCTTCTCCTCGGCCTGCTTGAGGGCCCGCACGAACTCGGGCGCTTTCGTGGTCAGGTTGGCGCGGACCTGGTTGAGCTTGTTGTCGTCGGGGAACTGGAGGAAGGCGGTCTCCGCGCTCTCCCATGCGCCGGCGTAGTCGCCGCGCTTCTCGACCTCCTGCGCGCGGATGATCGCCGCCTCGATGGTCGCCATGTCGTCGAGCACCTTGCGGAGCTGCTCCTGCTTCTCGGGATACATCGCGGTGGCCGCGATGAACCGCATCTTGTCATCAAAAATCTGGCGGTGGTTCTTCTGGCTCAGCAGCTGGTCGAAATCCACCAGCGCGCGCTGCTGGACGTCGGCCTGGCTGAAGATCATCCCGCCCACCTCGGCAAGCGCCGGGTTGCGGGGCCAGATCTCCGTGGCCGATTTCAGCTCGGATTCCAGCGTCGACTTGTCGCCGCTCACCGCCGCATTTTTGGCTTTGGCGATGTGCATGGCCGCCACCGTGCGGGCCGTCTCGATGGCGGCCATCGGCTTCGAGTTGTCGAAGTCCTTGGCGGTGACGTCGAGCGACTTGACCAGCTTCTCGGCGAGGGCGTAGTCCTTCACCTCGATGGCGCTGATGAGCTGGTTGGACTGCTGGACGAACGCCAGCGCGCGGCGCTTGTCGTCGCGCGAGATCGTGCGGACCTCGGGCATGTATTCGCCGAGGATGAACGTCTCGGCCAGGCGCTTGGTCGCGCTCTCCAGCTCGTCCTTTTCAAGGAGGAACTTGAACGCCTGCACCCCCTCGCGGACATCGCGCATCGCCTCGTTGGCGAGCGAGTCCAGGGTGCCCACGGTCGGGGGCATCCCCGTGGTCTTGGAAAACAGGCTTTTCGAATCCTCCCCGACGCGCAGGAGGCTGTCGCCGTCGCTGAAGATGCTCCGGTAGAAGCGCGTGCCGATCACCACATGCTGGAACCGGCGCTGCAGGAAGTGCTGCACGATCAGCGCCTGAAACTCGATTTTCACCTGGAGCTCGGCGACCTCGCGCTTGAGCTGGTTCGCCTTGAGGAGGGCGTTGACCTCCGCGAGGCGGGTCACCAGCGGCTGCATCTCCATGTCCCGCTTGAGCTGCTGCTTCTTCTTCCACTCCTCGGAGGCTGCGGGGTCGCTGGAGGACGGAGCCCCGAGCGACGTGCCCGCTGCCGTCATCTTCGAGTTCCACTCCAGCCGCTGGCGCTCCTTCTCGAGGCTTTGATTCGCAGCCGTCAGGCGGGCGTTCGACCGCTTCGCCAGCCAGGCCGCGTAAACCTGGTTCGCGATCGCGTCGCAGAGCCGGGCGTCAATGTCGAACTCCGAAGCCTGCGGGAGCAGCTGGAACGCCTCGTCGGTGGACTTCGCCGAGATGTTGTTGGGAGCCAGCTTGTCCATGATCTGGGTGAGGATCCGGTTGTAGGCGCGGTCGGTCTCGGTCGTCGCCTCGGGCGCGTTCAGGAACTTCTCGAAGCGCGCCTCGAAAATCCGGTTGTTGTTGATGTTCCAGCTCTTCCCGTTCCACTGGACGATATCGCTCCCGGGATCGAAAAAGGGGACGTCGTTGCCGAGGAACGTGGAGGAACCGCCCGGCTTCTTTTCCCCCTGCGATGATTCCTGCGAGGCCGCCGGGGCTGCTCCCGGCTGGGGCTGGGCATCCGGAACCTGGGCCAGGGCCGCCCCGCACAGGAAAACAAAACAAACGATTCTCTTCATGCCTTTGAAAGGTTCTTCGTCTTCAGCAGGCCGTTCTCATCCACCTCGATCACAAAGATGAACTTCTGGCCCCTCTGGATGTTCATCGCGTTGAACTCCGTGGTCACCAGGACCGGGATGGTCTCGTCCTTCACATCCACCGCGATCAGCCGCCCGGCGCTCGGCGACCAGGCGAGCGAGTTCGAGACTTCGCCCTCCACCTTGTAGACATTCCCCCGCAGGCTGTTGGCATTCTCAAGAAACGCCGGGATGTCGAGCGCCGGCACGGTGCGGAACGGATCGTTCCCCGCCGACCGGAAAAGCGCGGAGCCAAGGAACGCGGCGGCGATCAGCAGCACGGCCGCCAGGATCCCAAGCGGCTGAAGGGAGGATTTTTTTCGGCGGGGCATCGCTCTTCCCTAGCTTCGAAGGCCGCGAAGTTCAAAGGGAATCTGATGGGATGCGCCCGGGCCCGCAGCAACGCCCGGCCGGCTGCCGCCCGTTCGTTCGTCGATTTTCTGCCGGCGCCGGGCGGCCTGGCTCAGCAGAAAATTTTGTTTGCCCGCATGGACTTCCTCGCAGGCGCCGGGCAGCTCGCTCCAGATCCGGCGCACGGCAGCCGCGCCCGTGCAGTGGAAAAACCCCATCCGTTGCGGACCCGGCGCGCGGAGCGCCGCCACCGGGCGGCCGGGGCAATTGTGACAATTTTATCACATGAGCGGGCTTGAACTTGCGGGGTAGGGAGGCAGAATCGGTTCCTTATGACTTCTGCTCTACCGTTCAGTTTTTCGGGTCGCGTCTTGTTTTTGGGTTTTGGGGCCGTCGCCCGCTGCACCCTTCCGGTGCTGCTGAAGCATCTGTCCTTGCCGCTGGAGCGGGTGACGATCTTGGATTTTTCGCGGAATGAGGAGGCGCTTTCCCCCTGGCTCTCGCAGGGTGTGCAATTTGTGGAGGGCCGCATCACCCCCGACAATCTGGGCAGCGTTCTGGGCGCGCACCTGAGCCCCGGCGACCTCCTGATCGACCTCGCTTGGAATATTGACTGCTGCGAAATCGTCGGGTGGTGCCACAGCCATGGCGTGCTCTACGTCAACACGTCCGTCGAGCTCTGGGATCCCTACTCCCACGCGCACGGAGCACACCCCACCGAGCTCACGCTCTATTGGCGGCACATGCGCCTTCGCGAATTGACCCGGAGCTGGAGCGATCCCGGCCCAACGGCTGTTCTGGAGCACGGAGCCAACCCCGGCCTCATCAGCCACTTTACCAAGCAGGGCCTCCTGGATATCGCGGAGCGTTGCCTGGGCGAAAGCCGCTTCACCGGCGAGGCGGCCGAGCGCGTTGCGGACGCCGCCAAAGGCGAGGCCTTCAACCATCTCGCCCACGCGCTGGGCGTGAAAGTGATCCACTGCAGCGAGCGCGACACCCAGGTCACCAACCGCCCAAAGGAGGTCGACGAATTTGTCAACACCTGGAGTGTCGAAGGGTTCCGGGAAGAGGGAACGACGACCGCCGAACTCGGTTGGGGAACGCACGAAAAAGAGCTCCCGCCTTTTGTCATCGAGCACTCGGAGGGGCCGCGCAGCCAGATCTGCCTCGCCCGCATGGGCATGAACACGTTCGTGTCCAGCTGGGTGCCCCACTACCCGATCGTCGGAATGGTCGTCCGCCATGGCGAGGCCTTCAGCATCACCGAAAAGCTGACCGTCTGGGATGGGGACAAGGCGATTTACCGTCCGACCGTTCACTATGCGTATTGCCCGTGCGATTCGGCCATTGCCAGTCTCCACGAACTGCGCGGAAATCTCTACCGCCTCCAGTCCCGCGTGCGCATTATGACCGACGAGGTGGTCGGCGGATCTGACATTCTGGGAGCTTTCCTGATGGGCCACCCGCTCAACGCCTGGTGGTGCGGGTCGGACATGTCCATCGAGGAGTCGCGCCGCCTGGTGCCGCATCAGAACGCCACAACCATCCAAGTTGCCATCTCGGTTGCCGCCGCCGCCGTCTGGATGATCCAAAACCCCGATCGCGGGGTTTTGATGCCCGACGATCTCCCGCACAAGTTTGTCCTCGACCTGGCCAAGCCCTGGTTGGGGAACTTCCTGTCTCTCCGGTCGGACTGGACCCCGCTCCAGGGCTACACCAGCCCTTTCCCCGGCTACAATGCCCCCAGCCTGGACCTCGAAGACCCCTGGCAATTTAAAAATTTCCTGATTACCGAAGGCGACTATTAGAGCAGTCGAAAAATTACCATAGCCAGCACTTTGCGGTGGCGAGGGCCACAGCACTGCGTCGGCAACTCGGGCAGCGCGTTCACCTGCTCCCGGCTCCAGGCGAGGAGGGCTCGGGAGGAACGCTCACCAGGCGGTCGAGGGTCTTGCTGCCCGGTTTCCTCGCCGTGTGAAGAATGGGCTTGCCTTGCGACAGGGTTTCCCCACGGAAAAATGGCCGGTAAAAAAACGACATCACACCCATGGTGACCACGCCAAGCGCGAGCACCCCGGCCCCCATCACAAAAACCAGGCCGATCCCGAAAACCTGGTCGCCACTGCCGAACTCCGGGTTCATGCTGGAAATCGTGGTCTTGATGAAGACCGTGAAGAGAAGAATCCCCCCGAGACCGGGGAGGAGGAGCTTCATGAAAAACGCGCGCGCCGAGGACATCGCCTCCTTGCGGAAAAACCAGACGCAGGCAAAGGCGGTCATTCCGTAGTAGAAGCACACGAGCAGCCCCAAGGCCGTAATGGTATCCCACAGCACGTTGCTGCTGATCATCCGCATCATGGCATAAAAAACCGCCGCGATCACGCCGGAGAAAAGAATCGCCGTCGAGGGGGATTGGAATTTCTCGTGGACCTTGGCGAAGCAGGGCGGGATCGCTTGGTAATAACCCATGGCCAGCAGGGTGCGTGCCGGAGAAAGCTCCGTCGATTGCAGGGAGGCGGCCGCGCTGCTCAGGACCGCAAGCGAAAGGAATATCCCCCCCGGGCCCATGAGCGGGTAGGCAAGCGCGGAGAACACGTTATCCATGGTTTCCTCGTTGCCCAGCCCGGTGGGGCCATCCCCAACCCCCGCGTAGGAGACCGTCACCGTGGCGATCGTCACGTAAAGCCCGACAAGCAGCAGGATCAATATGGTGGCCGCGCGGCCCGAGGAGCTGCCCCTCGCATCCTCGCGGGTCTCCTCGTTCATGGTCAGAACCGTGTCCCACCCCCAATACACAAAAATCGAGACGGCCAAACCGGCTGAAAATTGCCCGAAGGACGAAACCGCGAAAGGGTTGAACCAGCTCAGGTTGATGGGGATGGATTCCGGGTTGCTCCCATTGTGGGCCCCGATGATGGCCGCAAGGATATACCACAGCAGCACGGCGATCTGAACGGCCACCATCACATACTGAAACCCCTTGGTCGATTGCATGCCGCGGTAAGAAATCCACGTGGTCGCAGCAAGAAACCCAATGCAAACGGTAATGTTGACCCACCGGTCGCTGCCCATGGCAAGGAACGCGTCGTTCTGGAAAATTTGCGCCAGTGCGAGGAAAAGGAATGTCACGGCGATTCCGGCGAGGTTGGCCAGCACGAGGATGGTTGCAGCCAGCAGCCCCCAGCCTGTCAGCCAGCCCGCCCAGGGACCGAACGCCCGGGTGGCCCATGTGAAGGAGGTCCCCGAGTCGGGCATGGCTCGGTTCAGGGCCATATACCCCATCGCGACCAAAAACATGGGCAGAAACCCAACGAGAAAAATTGCGGGGAGCTGCTCGCCCATCTGCTGCGCGGCCGGCCCGAGGGCTGCTGTCATTGTGTAGGCGGGTGCGCAGCAGGAGATGCCGATCACAACAGCCCCAAGCGTCCCAACCGAGCCGCGCTTCAGCCCCTTGGTGCGTGCTCCCTCCGCATCGGCGTTTGCGCACTCAGGGCGCGCGGTGTTTTGCTGGTTCATACGGGCACTTCATGAATTTTCGGCAGTGGCCATGCTGGGCCAACAGCTCGGTAATTACGATCGGAAGCTCTCAGCGCGGGCGTGTCATGCCGAAGTGGGCCCGGCCAATCTCAAGGAGTTGGGCGTCGCTCAGATGGTTGCTCACCGTGAGCACTCCGGTTATCTTGGGGCGCAGGCCCGGGGCATGCGTCTCGATATAATCGAGAAATCGTGCGCGCAAATCCGTCTGTCCATGCGCATGACCAATCACCAGCAAGTGATCGGCCGCTTCGCAGTGCTTGACGAGATCCTCCAAGTAGAGGGGCTGCTCTGGTGAGCGCTGTCCCGCGAAAGTATTCTCATGGCGGTGGTCGAGGTGGTGGCGGTGAAACCAAGGATCGTAGGGCTTGATGGTGACCTTGTCAGCCTCACCTCGGTGAACTTCGAAGATGTCGGTGCTCTCGTGCGAAAGATTCACCATCAAACACTGTTCGTTTGCTGAGTCCGCCTCCTCCAACTGGTAGGCCGGATGGTCGGGTGTGATGCCGCTCTCACGCAGAAAACTGTGAATTTTTGCCACTTCGTCCCGAGAGGCGAGCTGGCCGTTTCCCGGATTGGGGAGCGAAAGTTCCGGCCCGCCGGCAAGCCGAAACTTCGTGTGGGCATGCGAGGTGTGGTCTGCAGAGGCTCCCAAGGCCAGAAAGAGCCCGTGGATGCGACTCCATGCGAGGTCGGTGGGTTGAGGGTGCGAAAAGACTTTTTCTAGCGTCCTGCGGTGCTGGTGGTTCATCAGATTGGGGGTTACCAGTGGAAAGGAGCTTTGGCAACCCGATATCCCGCGAGCCTTCAAACGCGCGTGCGGCTTTTTATCCGGAAGGCCCAGCAAGGCGCCGCGAGGCCTCACCGGCGAGCGGGGCGTCTGCGCAACCAGAAATCTTTGACGCACTCCTTTTGCTTGATCCTCACGCGGCGCTGACTCTCCGGCTCAAGCTTGACGGGATTTCTCCAGGCGGGCCTTGACGACCTCGTAGACGATCGGGAGCACGGAGACGACGATGATTCCCAGGATCACGATCTTCATGTTTTTCTGCACGAATGGCAGGGCCCCAAAAAAGTAGCCCCCGCCGATGAAAAGCCCGACCCACAGGACCGCGCCCACCACGTTGTAGAGGAAAAACTTCGTGTAGGTCATCGAGCCGACGCCGGCGACGAACGGGGCGAACGTGCGGACGATCGGGACAAACCGGGCGAGGATGATCGCGCGGCCGCCGTATTTCTCATAGAACGCGTGGGCCTTGACGAGGTGGGCCTTGTTGAAGAACCGGTTCGATTCGTAGTGGAACACCTTCGGTCCGATCCATTTTCCGATCGCGTAGTTCACGCTGTCGCCGAGGATCGCCGCCGCAAGGAGGAGCGCGGTGACGACCTCAACGCGCAGGTGGCCCTGCATGTCCGGGCGCGCGGCCAGGGCCCCGACGGCAAAAAGCAGGGAGTCGCCCGGCAGGAACGGCGTCACCACGAGGCCGGTCTCGCAAAAGATAATCGCGAAAAGCAGGGCGTAGATCCAGGGGCCGTAGTTTTGGATCACCCAGACGAGGTGCCGTTCGGCGTGGAGGAAAAAGTCGATAAAATCAGCCATGGCGGATGTCCTTATGTGCGGGAGCCGCCCCGCTTGCAACAGCAATTTCTCCGCGCCACCGCCGGCCGGAAGGACTCTCTGGTTGAACAAGCCGCGCGATCCGCTATCCCTGCTTCTTCCATGTCCCTCGACCCTTCATCCATCGACCGCGCGCTCGACGAGTGCCTGGCCCACGCATCGGCCGGGGGCATCACCCTCGGCGAGATGCTCGAGCGGCTCGGCCGCTCCAGCTTCTGCTTCGCCGCCCTTCTGCTGGCGGTCCCCTTCATCCAGCCCTTCTCCCTCGGCCCCCTGACCATGATCGGCGGCATCACGTTTATCGTTCTTGGCTGGCAGATGGGCCGGGGAAAAGCGGCGCCGGCGCTCCCCCCCGCCGCATCGCGCCTCCTGATCCATGGCAAGGGCTGGCTCGGCGTCCTGCGCTTCTGCAAGCGCCTGCTCGCGTTCTGCCGGAAATTCACCCGCGCGCGCCTGCAGGCGTGGGTCTCCGGCCCGCGGGGCGAGCGGTTTGTCGGCTGGCTGATCCTGGCGGGGGGTGCCCTCCTGGCCGTCCCGGTCGCCAACCTTCCCTTCAACAATTCCCTCCCCGCGCTCATGATCGTCTTCGCCTGCGTCGGCTGGCTCGAGCGGGATGGCCTCATGGTCATCGTCTCGCTCGCCTGGGGGATTGCCACCCTCCTCTACTTCACGGCGGTCGCCGTGGCCCTCCTGTTTTTCGGCTCCCAGGTTTGGGCCTGGATCGAGAAAATCCCGTTCTTTCGCTGAGCTGCCCCACAAGCCTGGCTGCTGCTCGACTTGCTTCTGCGACGAAAACGCGCAACAATTCCCACCCTCCATGGATAATCTGACGTTTGGACTTACGATGGCCGTGGTCGGCATGGGGGGGACCCTCCTCACGCTGGCCTTGATGGCGCTCATCCTGCGCGCCCTGACCGCATTGCTGCCGCCCGAGGAGAAAAAGAAGCCATGAGCGAGGCGTTGCTGGGAGGGCTTTTTTCACTGACGGAAGGGATGAGGGACCTCGCCGCCCATGGGGGGCCGGGCCTGATCATGATCGCGGTGGCCTGCGGGATGTTTTACCTTGCCATCGCGAAGGGGGTCGAGCCGCTCCTCCTGGTCCCGATCGCCTTTGGATGCCTGCTGGTCAACCTGCCGCTGAGCGAGATGATGGCGCCCGAGGGGACCCTGCGCACCCTCTACAACATGGGGATCGCCAACGAGCTGTTCCCGCTCCTCATTTTTGTGGGGATCGGCTCGATGACCGATTTTTCGCCGCTCCTGGCCAACCCGAAGCTGCTGCTGTTTGGCGCGGCGGGCCAGCTCGGGATTTTCCTGACGCTCCTCCTGGCGCTCGCGCTCGGGTTTTCGAAGTCGGAGGCCGTCTCGGTGGCCGCGATCGGGGCCTGCGACGGGCCGACCGTCATCTACGTGTCGAACCTCTTTGCCGAGCGCGGCCAGATCCCCACCGCGATGGTCGGCGCGCTGGCCGTCGCGGCCTATTCCTACATGGCCCTGGTTCCCATCATCCAGCCGCCCATCATGCGCCTTCTCACCACACAAAAAGAGCGCGAGGTGAAGATGCCGAGCCCGAAGGGCCGCGTCTCGAAGGCGGCCCTGATGGTCTTCCCGGTCGTCGTCGTGGCCCTCACCGGGATCGTCGCGCCGAAGGGGCTGCCGCTCATGGGGATGATCATGCTGGGAAATTTTCTGAAGGTTTCGGGCGTGGTGCCCCGCCTCGCCTCGGCCGCGGAGAACGAGATCGCGAACGTCTCGACCCTTTTCCTCGGCCTCGCCATTGGCGGGACGATGGCGGGCCCGCAATTTCTCACGCGCGAGACCCTCATGGTGTTCGGCCTGGGCTTTGTGGCGATCACGGCGGACACCGTGGGCGGCGTCCTTCTCGGCAAGCTTTGGTACCGGCTCTCCGGCGGCAAGGTCAACCCGCTCGTCGGGGCGGCCGGGATCTCGGCCTACCCGATGGCCGCCCGCATCGTCCAGGTCGAAGGGCAGCGCTGGGACAAGCACAACTTCCTGCTCATGCATGCCATGGCCGCCAACACCGGCGGCCAGATCGGCTCGGTCATGGCCGCCGCCATCATGCTCTCAATTCTCAAAGGCCTCGGGATTCTCTAAAACCTTCCCCGCTCCATTTCGGTGACCTGGCCGTAGAGGGCGGGCGGGGCGTAGCAATGGGACCCGCACGAGATGAGCCCGACATGGCGGAAGATCCGGCGGAAGGAGGCGGCCGTGCGGGCGGCCATTCCGCGCGTGTCCCCGTCCAGGGCCGCACCGGAGGGGTAGGCCTCCAAAAATGCGATGCCGTTGAGGCGCTGGACAAGGACGGCCAGGCCGGCGATCAGCTCCTCATCGGGCACGTAGTAGAGGCTGTCGCTGCAGACAAGGAGGTCGTAGCTGCGCCCCAGCCCGGGCATGTTGCCGAAGGATCCGAGGCGGAGATTCCTGCGCGCGCCGAACCGGCGGATGGCATACGGGCTCGGATCGATGCCCAGGTAGCGGATGCCCGGGCGAAGCTTTTTCAGGACCGGCTGCCACTGGCCCTCGCCGCAGCCGACATCGAGCGCGCTGCGCACCGGCCGCTCCAGATAATACTCGGCGACAGCCACGGCCAGGCGGGCCTTGCGCGCGGTCGAGGCCGCTGTGCTCACCCGGTGCCGGGGGTCCCGATACCACTTGTCGAAATACGCTTTCCCGTAGGTCTTCATGCCGAAAAAAAGTGCAGGCCGCCGCGACGAATGCCACGACGGCCTGCTGTTCCCCCCAGAACGCCGTCAACATCCCAGATCCCGCGAAGGGCGCAAGAAAAAAGTGAAAAATATTTTTTCCCGCGGCGCGTTGGGGGCTCTGCGGGGGCTGGCGCCGGTCGGCGGAGGGTGATATCGTGCGCAGTGCGAGCCGGCGCGCTCGCCCGTATCCGAACCGACCGCCGATCCCATGAGCCACACTCCGCTTGCCGAACGCTACGAAACGATGTCCTACCGCCGCTGCGGGCGAAGCGGGCTCATGCTCCCGGCGATCTCCCTGGGCCTCTGGCACAATTTCGGGGGCGTGGACGACGCGGCCGTCGGGCGGTCGATGATCCTGCGGGCCTTCGACCTGGGGATCACGCATTTTGATCTCGCGAACAACTACGGCCCTCCCCCCGGCAGCGCGGAGGAGATGTTCGGCCGGGTGTTGAGATCGGACCTGGCCGCCCACCGCGACGAGGTGGTTGTTTCAACAAAGGCCGGCTACCGGATGTGGCCGGGGCCCTACGGGGAGTGGGGGTCGCGCAAGTCCCTCCTGGCCAGCCTCGACCAGAGCCTTCGCCGCATGCAACTCGACGCGGTCGACATCTTTTACAGCCACCGCTTCGATCCCGACACCCCGCTCGAGGAAACCGTCGGGGCCCTCGTCCAGGCCGTCCGCTCCGGGAAGGCCCTCTATGCGGGGGTTTCCAGCTACCCGCCCGATGCCACCCGCCGAGCGGCGGTCCTCCTCAAGGAAGCCGGCGTTCCCCTCCTGATCCACCAGCCCAGCTACAACCTCTTCAACCGGTGGGTGGATGACGGGCTCTCCGACGTGCTCCTGGAGAGCGGGGTCGGCGGCATCGCATTTTGCCCGCTCGCCCAGGGCCTCCTCACCAACCGGTATCTCGGGGGAATTGCCGAGGGATCAAGGGCCACCAAGCCCCACGGGTTTCTCAAATCCGCCCAGATCACCGACGAGGTGCTCCGGCGCGTCCGCGCCCTCGATGCCATCGCCCGCTCGCGCGGCCAATCCCTCGCCCGGATGGCGCTCGCGTGGGCGCTTTCCCGCCCTTGGGTGACCTCCGTCCTCATCGGCGCCAGCCGCGTCTCCCAGATCGAAGACAACGTTGCCGCCCTCAAAAACAGGGAGTTTTCCCCAGCGGACCTCGCCTCAATCGATGCGGCTTGCTTGCTTTAGCGCAAGAATTCGCGCGATTGCTCATTGACGCCCGCCTCCCGAAAATCTTAAATACCGCGCCCTTCGGGCATCAACACCAATCCAACTCAATCCTATTATGATCAAAATCGGCATCAATGGTTTCGGGCGCATCGGGCGCATGGTTTTCCGCGCAGCAGTGAAAAATTTCTCCGGCGACATCCAGGTTGTCGGCATCAACGACCTCCTGGATCCGGAATACCTCGCTTACATGCTCAAATTTGACTCTGTCCACGGCCGTTTCGACGGAGAGGTTTCCGTGGATGGAACGAACCTCATCGTCAACGGCAACAAGATCCGCCTCACCGCGGTCAAGGACCCCTCCACGCTCAAGTGGGATGAGGTCGGGGCCGACATCGTCGTCGAGTCCACCGGGCTCTTCCTCGACAAGGCGACCGCCGAGGCCCACATCAAGGCCGGCGCGAAAAAGGTGATCCTTTCCGCCCCCTCGAAGGACGACACGCCGATGTTTGTTTACGGTGTGAACCACGCCTCCTACGCCGGGGAAGCCATCATCTCGAACGCGAGCTGCACCACAAACTGCCTCGCCCCGCTCGCCAAGGTCATCAACGACGCCTTCGGCATCAAGCGCGGCCTCATGACGACCGTCCACGCCGCCACCGCCACCCAGCGCACGGTGGATGGCCCAAGCCACAAGGACTGGCGCGGCGGCCGCGGCATCCTTGAAAACATCATCCCCTCCTCGACCGGAGCCGCAAAGGCCGTCGGCAAGGTGATCCCGCAGCTCAACAAGAAGCTCACCGGCATGGCGTTCCGCGTGCCGACCTCGGACGTCTCCGTCGTGGACCTCACGGTCGAGCTCGAGAAGCCCGCTTCCTACGAGGAGATCTGCGCCGCAGTTAAAGCCGCCTCCGAGGGCCCGCTCAAAGGCGTCCTCGGCTACACCGACCAGAAGGTCGTGAGCACCGACTTCCGCGGGGAGACCCAGACGTCGGTCTTCGACGCCGAGGCCGGCATCGCCCTCGACCCGACGTTCGTCAAGCTCGTCTCCTGGTATGACAACGAATGGGGCTACTCGAACAAAGTGCTCGAAATGGTCAGAGTCGTCGCCAAATAAGACAATTTGGAATTCGTAATGTGAAATGAGGAATGAACCCGGGGGGAACGTTTCGCTTGAAAAGAGCTATGCGTTTGCCCTTGGGGTCATTCGCCTCGGTTCCTTTTTGCAAAGGCAGGAGCGCGAGTTTAACCTCTCGCGACAGCTGGTGCGTTCAGGAACCAGCGTGGGAGCAAACCTCGAAGAGGCCCAGGCCGCACAATCCCGCCCCGACTTTCACACGAAAATATGCAACGCGGCCAAGGAAGCGCGCGAGGCGCACTACTGGCTGCGGCTCGTCCGTGACAGCTTTGCAAACGCCGACGCTGAGGCATCTGCTTTGCTTCAGCAAGCGGAGGAGCTCGTCCGAATTCTCACATCGATCACCAAAAAGACCAAATCGCAGTAATTCCCAATTCCTCATTCCCAACTCCTCATCTGATTTATGAAAAACTCCATCAAAGACATCTCCCTTGCCGGCAAGCGCGTCCTCATGCGGGTCGACTTTAACGTCCCGCAGGACAAGGCGACCGGTGCGATCACGAACCCGCAGCGCATCGTGGCCGCCCTGCCGACGATCAACTACGCCCTCGAACAGGGCGCCTCGGTCGTCCTCATGAGCCACCTCGGACGCCCGGATGGCGAGCACGTCGCGAAATTTTCGCTGAAGCCGGTCGCGGAGAAGCTCTCCGAGCTGCTCGGCAAGCCGGTCAAGTTCCTTGACGACTGCGTCGGTCCCGAGGTGGAGTCCGCCTGCTCGGCGGCCCGCCCGGGCGAGGTCATCCTCCTCGAAAACCTGCGCTTTCACATCGAGGAGGAGGGCAAGCGGAAAAATGCGGACGGCACGTCCACGAAGGCGGATCCTGAGAAGGTTGCCGCCTTCCGCGCGAGCCTGACCCGCCTTGGGGATGTCTTTGTGAGCGACGCGTTCGGGACCGCCCACCGCGCGCACTCGTCCGTGGTCGGGGTTGCGCTCCAGGACAAGGTGGCCGGCTTCCTCATGCAGAAGGAACTCGATGCCTTCGCTGCCGTTCTGGACCATCCGAAGCGCCCGCTTCTGGCGATCCTTGGCGGGGCCAAAGTCGCCGACAAGATCCCGCTCATCAGCAACCTCCTCGACAAGGCCGACGAGATCATCATCGGCGGCGGCATGGCCTACACGTTCAAAAAAGAGATCAGCGGCATGGCAATCGGGAACAGCCTGTTCGACCCCGAGGGCGCCAAAATTGTTGGCGACCTCATGGCCAAGGCGAAGGAGAAGGGCGTCATGATCCACCTGCCCGTCGATTTCGTCTGCGCCGACAAGTTTGCCCCGGACGCCGAAATCCGGGAGTCCGACGATGCGGCGGGGATTCCGGACGGCTGGATGGGGCTGGACGTGGGGCCGAAGAGCCGTGCGCTCTTTGCGGAGGTGATCGGGCGCGCAAAGACGATCATCTGGAATGGCCCGGCCGGGGTCTTTGAGTTCGACCGCTTTGCGGAGGGAACCAGGAGCATGGCCGCTGCCGTCGCTGAAGCCACGGCAAACGGGGCGATCAGCGTCGTCGGTGGCGGGGACACCGCCACCGCTGCCAAAAAATTTCAGGTTGCCGACAAGGTCAGCCATTGCTCGACCGGCGGCGGGGCCTCGCTCGAGCTGCTCGAGGGAAAATCCCTCCCCGGGGTCGCCGCCCTCGACGAAAAATAGTTGATCATCCACAGCGCCAGTCTCCAGCTCAGCGCACCGGACCTGGCGTCCTGCCCGGAGTCCCCGCGCCCGGAGTTCGCGTTCATCGGACGGTCGAATGTCGGCAAGTCGTCGCTTGTCAACATGCTCACGCGCTCGCGCGGGCTCGCGAAGGTTTCCGCCACCCCGGGCAAAACCCGCCTCATCAACTTCTACACGATCAACGACACCTGGAGCCTCGTCGACCTCCCGGGCTACGGGTTTGCCAAGGTCGCCCGCGCCCAGCGCGAGAAGTTCAGCGCCTTCGTCGCCGACTACCTCCGCTTCCGCCCCAACCTCCGGGGGACGTTTGTCCTGCTCGACGCGCGCCTGGCCCCTCAGAAAATCGACCTCGAGTTCCTTGGCTGGATGGTTGCCTGCGGCCGCCCGTTTGTTCTCGTTTTCACAAAGACCGACAAGCTCGGCCCGTCGGCCATCCAGGCCAATATCGACGCCTTCCTCGACCGGTTCCGCACGATCAGCGAGGACCCTCCGGACGTCCTCCGCAGCTCTTCGAAGTCCGGCGACGGACGCCAGGCGATCCTCGGCTTGATCGCCTCCGCCCTCGCGGAGGAGGCCGGCGCATGACGCTCGAGGATCTCGGCTGGAACCCGGGGTTCGCCTCGGACTGGGCCGCCCATGCCCCGGAGGGCTGGGAGCCGGCCCGCCTGATCCGCGACAACAAAATCACCTACGGCGCACTCCTCGGAGATGGCCGCGAGCTCGAGGTCGTCATGGGCGGGAAAGTCTACCACGAGGCGGCGACGGACGCCGAGCTGCCGGCCGTGGGCGACTGGGTGGCCGTCGAAGTCGGATCGGACACCAGCGACCACGTCATCCGCGCCCGGCTGCCCCGCCAGACCTGCCTCTCGCGGAAGATGCCGGGCCGCAGCACCGAGGAGCAGGTCATCGCCGCCAATGTCGATGTCGTGGTCGTCGTCACCGACCCCGGGCCGGACCTCAACCTCCGCCGCATGGAGCGCTACTTCGCCGTCATCGGGCGCAGCCGCGCCAGGGCCGTCGTCCTCGTCAACAAAACCGACCTTTTTTCCCCGGCGGAAAACCGCGCTGCCAGGGACCTCATCGCAGCGCTCAACCCGGAGGCCGACATCCTCCTCACCAGCACCCAGTCACGCTCCGGGCTCGACGCGCTCCGGTCCCACCTCAAGCCCGGCGTCTCCGTCACCTTCGTCGGATCCAGCGGCGTGGGCAAATCCTCCGTCATCAATTTCCTCCTCGGGGACGACTACCAGTGGACGGACGAGGTCAACGCGACCACCGGCAAGGGCCGCCACACCACCACCGCCCGCGAGCTCATGGTCCTGCGCTCCGGAGGCATCATCATCGATAACCCGGGCATCCGCGAAGTCCACATGTGGACGGACGAAACCACCCTCCGCGAGCGCTTCGCCGACCTCGAAGACCTTGCCGCCTCCTGCCGGTTCACCGACTGCCGCCATGGATCGTCCCAGGCCGGATGCGCCATCCAGGCCTCGATCCGGGCTGGCGCGCTCGCCCCCTCCCGCCTCGACGGGTTCCTCAAACTCGACCAGGAAATCTCGAAGCTCCGCGAGTGCCGGCGCAAGCGCGAGCTCACGATCGCCCGCCGCGACCGCCGCGACCGCGCCGGAAAATCCCGCCAGCAGGCCGACCGAAATGCCGTCATCCTCGGCCTCGAGGATTGACCCTGCAAACCCGGTTGGAACCACGGAAAATCACGCATGCGCCCGCTTTTTGGCCGCGGCAATTCCGCTTGTCATCGCCCGGCGGGCGGTGGATAGTGTCACGCAATCTCCCAAACAGATGAAAGGAATCGTCTTCACTAAATTTCTCGAAATGGTGGAGGACACGTGGTCCTCCGATTTTGCCGACCAGCTGGTCGAGTCCGTGGATCTGCCCTCTGGGGGGAGCTACACAGCGGTCGGGACGTATGACCACCGCGAGATGGTTGCCCTGGTCACGCGGCTCTCGGAGATGAGCGGGACCCCTGTGCCGGATCTCCTGAAAGCCTATGGGCGCTACCTCTTCGGGCAATTTGCGATCTTGTATCCGGGGTTTTTCGAGGGGATGGGGTCCTCGCTGGACTTCGTGGCAAGCATTGAGTCCGTGATCCATGTTGAGGTCCGCAAGCTCTATCCGGATGCCGAGCTGCCGCGATTCGATGTGCTCGAGCAGACGCCGGACCTGCTGGTCATCCGGTATCAGTCCGATCGCCACTTGGGGGACCTTGCCGAAGGGCTCCTCGAATCCTGCATCGTCCATTTCCAGGAGACCGGGCAGGTGGAGCTCCAGCGGGAGGATGCCGCCGACGGCTCGGGAGCGATCACGTTCACCCTGCGGCGGACAGTCGGCGACGCCAGATGACAGGGGTGGGCCCAGTTGGCGTGAGCTGCGGGAGGTTGGCCACCGGAGGGCGGCGGGGCCGCCGGGGCAGGTGATGGAGGGCGCTTCGGGCGGCGGGCTCGAGGAGCAGCTTGCGAGGGCCCTGCGAAAGGTCGAGCGCGAGCGCGCCGCACGGCGGGAGGCCGAGAGCCTTCTCGAGCAAAAAAGCCTGGAGCTTTACCACTCGAACCAGCGGCTCCGGCAGCAGGCCGCCGAGCTCGAGGCCGCCGTCGTCGAGCGGACGCAGGAGCTGCAGGAGGCGCTCCGGCGGGCCGAGGCGGCCGCGCGCGCGAAGGACAACTTCCTGGCGACGGTGAGCCATGAGGTGCGCACCCCGCTCAACGGAATCATCGGCCTCGGGGACGTGCTCGCGCTCTCCCCGCTGGATGCCGAGCAGACCCAGCATCTGGATCTGATGATGCAGAGCGCCCACTCGCTCCTCGCCCTGATCAACGACATCCTCGATTTCTCCAAGATCGAGGCCGGGCGGCTGGACCTCGAAATGCGGTCGTTCAGCCCGTTGGCCGAGCTGCGCGGGATCGTGGAGACATTCCGCATCCAGGCGGCGGCGAAGTCGCTGGCGCTGGTGGACCGCCTCGACGGCCTGCCCGCCAGCGTGGTCGGCGACAGTCTGAGGCTCCGCCAGATCCTCTCCAACCTCCTCTCGAACGCGATCAAGTTCACCCACTCCGGGCAGGTTGTTGTCGAGGCCTCGGCCGAGCGGGTGGCGGAACATTGGAGGATCACCCTGGAGGTCACCGACACGGGGATCGGTTTCTCGCCCGAGAGCAGCTCCCGGATCTTCGATCCTTTCAGCCAGGAGGACAGCTCGATCTCGCGCAAGTTCGGGGGCACGGGGCTCGGGCTGGCGATCTGCCGCCAGCTGGCCCGCGCGATGGGCGGCGACATCGAGGCGGAGAGCAGCGAGGTGACGGTCTTCCGCGTCACGGTCACCCTGGCGGATGGCGGCGCACTTCCGGTCCGGCCCGGGGCCTCCACCGGCCAGAGAGTTCCCTTGATGGCCGTCCTCGTGGTGGACGACAACGCGATCAACCGCAGCGTCGCGGTCGCCCTGCTCGCCAAGCTGGGGCAGAAGGCGATTGCCGTGTCGAGCGGGCCGGAGGCGATCGAGCGGGCCTCGGCCCAGCGGTTTGACCTGATCCTGATGGATATGCAAATGCCGGGCATGGACGGGCTGGCGGCGACCCGCGAGATCCGGAAGCTTCCCCTCGCACACCAGCCGCGGATCGTGGCCCTGACCGCCAACGCTTACGCATCCGATCGCGAGCGCTGCATCGAGGCCGGGATGGATGGATTCCTTGCCAAGCCCTACCGCCTCGAGCAGGTCCGCGCCGAGCTCTGCAGCCTGTGCTCGCGGGGGCCGGAATGTGCCGGAGGTGGGACGGGGACGCCCTGCGGGTAAGAGCCGACATTTTTCGTTCCTGGGGCGCTGCGTCGGGCGTAATGATTGGCAGTCCCGATGCTCCCACCCTCCGTCACCGCACCACCGCCGCCGGGCGAATCCCAGCGCCTCGCCGCGCGCGAACGTCCGTCCGGGTCGCCGGTCATGTTCCAACAATGGCGCGATCTCCTGTTTCTGCACTGGGAGTATCCGGCGGCGGAGATCCAAGACACGCTGCCGGAGGGGCTGTTTGTGGATACGTTCGGAGGGAAGGCGTATCTCGGCGTCGTGCCGTTTTTCATGCGGAATATCCGTCCAAGGTTCCTGCCGGCGGTTCCGGGGATCTCAAACTTCCTCGAGATAAACCTGCGCACCTACGTCTATGACCGGGCGGGCGTCCCGGGGGTTTGGTTTTACTCGCTCGATGCCAACCAGTGGCTCGCGGTCGAGGTCGCCCGGCGGGTTTTTTTCCTGCCCTACGAACACGCGAGGATGAGCGCACAGCGCGGTCCGGGCGGCCAGATCCGCTTCGCTTCGCAGCGCGCCGGCGCGCGGGCCCATGGCCAGCCCAGCATTTTTGAATACGCCCCCGGAGCGGACCTGCCGCTGCCGGAGCCGGGGACCCTGGAGTTCTTTCTCGTCGAGCGCTACCGGCTCTATTCGCGCGCGCCCGGCGGGCTCCGCCGCGGGGCGGTTTTTCATGATCCCTACCGGCTGTGCCAGCCCGCAGTCGCCGCCTGGGATGAGCTCCTCCTGCCGCTGGATGGGTTCCGCGCGACCGGACGTCCCCCCGACCATGTCGCCATGTCGCGCGGGGTCGATGTCACGGTTTTTCCTCTGCAGCGCGTCGGAATCGGGTAGTGTTCGCCTGAGCACATGAGCCTTCAGCGCAAACTTGAGATCCTTGCCGACGCCGCGAAATACGATGCCTCGTGCGCGAGCAGCGGCGCGGCGCGCAAGGATTCGCGCGGAGGCCAGGGCTTGGGCTCCACGGGCGGGGCGGGCATCTGCCACTCCTACACGCCGGATGGCCGCTGCATTTCGCTGCTCAAGGTGCTTCTCACGAACGCCTGCCTCTACGACTGCCACTACTGCATCAACCGCCGGTCGAGCAACGTGGCGCGAGCACGCTTCACGCCGGACGAGGTCGTGCGCCTCACGCTTGACTTTTACAAGCGCAACTTCATCGAGGGGCTTTTCCTGAGCAGCGGGATCATCCGCAGCGCCGACGCCACGATGGAGCTGGTCATCGAGGTCGCCCGCCGGCTGCGCGAGGAGCACGACTTCCGCGGCTACATCCACCTCAAGACAATCCCCGAAGCCTCGCCAGCACTCATCGAGCAGGCCGGACGCTACGCGGATCGCATCAGCATCAATATCGAGCTGCCCACCCAGCAGGGGCTCACAAAGCTCGCCCCGGAAAAAAATCTGGGGCGCACGCAGGACGCCATGGGGCACATCCGCAAAAAAATTGACGAGCGCCACGCGGAGAGGCGCAAGCCGGGCGCGCCCAAGCCGCCTCCCTTTGCGACCGGGCAGAGCACGCAGATGCTGGTCGGCGCGGACGACTCGACGGACGCCGTCATTTTGGGCCGCGCGGCCGTCCTCTACGGCGAATACCGCCTGCGCCGGGTCTATTATTCGGGGTTCAGCCCGATTCCGGATCCATCGTCCCTGCTGCCGATCAAGCCGCCGCCGCTCGTGCGCGAGCACCGGCTCTACCAGGCCGACTGGCTTCTGCGCTTCTATGGGTTCACCGTCGGCGAGATCACCACCGCCGCCGCGCCGAACCTCGACCTTCAGCTCGATCCCAAACTGGCGTGGGCGCTGCGCAACCGGACGGTTTTTCCTGCCGACGTCAACAAGGCGGCGCGCGAAATTCTGCTCCGCGTCCCCGGGCTTGGCGTGCGCAATGTGGACCGCATCCTCGCCGCGCGCCGCCACGCCCGCCTGCGGCTCGCCGACCTGCTGCGCCTGCGGTTGCCGATGAAAAAAGTGCTGCCTTTCATCATCGCGGCCGACCACTCGCCGGCGCGCCTCGGCCTGGACGACGAGGCCCTTCGCGCGCGCTTTCTTCCCCCGCCGCGACAGGCGGAGCTGGACTTCAATGCCCCGCCGCCTGCCGCCGGCGACCTGGCCTCGGTGCGCTCGGGCGAGCTGTGACGATGCGCACGGTCGCCATCGAGCCGGTCTTTGAAGCCTGGCGCGCGCAGGCGCGCAAGCTCCTCGCTCTCCGCATCGGCCCCGGCGAGGTTCTGTGGTCGGATGATCCGCGCGAGCCCGGACTCTTTGCAGCCGAGGATGAGGCCCTTCCGCGCGGCGCGGCACCGGGCGTGCCGCCCGCATTTCTTGACCTGGCGCGCAGCGTCTCCGCGCACAGCGACCCGCGGCGATGGGGGGGCCTCTACCGCGTGCTCTGGCGCCTCACCTGCGGCGGCGAGCGCCACCTGCTCGCCGTGGCGACCGATCCCGACCTCCGCCAGCTTCAGCAATGGGCAAAGGCGGTCGGCCGCGATATCCACAAGATGCACGCGTTCGTCCGCTTCCGCCTCGTCGGGACCGACCCGGCCTCGGGCCGCGAGCAGTTCGTCGCGTGGTTCGAGCCGGAACACCGGATCGTGCGCCTCGCCGCACCATTTTTTGAAAAGCGCTTTGCCGGCATGAACTGGTCGATCCTCACGCCGCACGAGTGCGCGCACTGGGACGGCCGCGCCCTCCAGTTCACCCCCGGCGTGCCGCGCAGCGCCGCTCCCGATGAGGACGCGCTCGACGACCTCTGGCGCACCTACTACGCCAGCATCTTCAATCCCGCCCGGCTCAAGGTCCGCGCCATGCAGTCCGAAATGCCAAAAAAGTATTGGAAGAACCTGCCCGAGGCCCCGCTCATCGCCGGCCTCATCGCAGAAACCGGCGGCACCATGCAGAAGATGCTTCACACCGAATCCCGACCGGCCAAACCCCCGCCGAAAAATGCCTACCTCGACGCCCTCCGCCAACGCAACGCCCCGGCGGACCCCCATGGATCCGCCGGGTGAAGGCGTTTTTGAATGGCTGCTCGGGAGGCATTCCGCGGAAAGAAACGGGGCCGGATCGGGGCGCTCGCGGGCACCCTCGCGCCAACCCTCTCAACAAGACGTTTTCGGGGTTTTCCGGGCGCACCCTTGAGGGTTGCCAGGTGGGGTTCCGCATCGGGAGGATGGTCCGGCGTCCAGGCGGTGCCTCCTGGGCTGCCACGCGACCTGCCCGCCGCCTGAAGGCGGAACTACGAACCCCGGAGGCGATCCTCCCGGCTGACGTGCAACGTGCGGAGGGAAACAGCCATTCATGAAGGGCGTCAAAAAACAACACCTGCCCGAAAAGCTCTGCGCCACCTGCGGACGCCCGTTCTCCTGGCGGAAAAAATGGGAGCGCGCCTGGGACACCGTCCGGTTCTGCAGCGAACGATGCCGGAAACACAAACCCAACGGCCTGCCACCCCCTCCCGACACTCAAAAGAAATGAAAAAGCCGGGCCCCTCGCAGGACCCGGCTTTTCCCCCCCGTTGAATCTTTGTAGCGGATCAGGCCTTGAACGCGCGCCGGCGGCGGAAGTTCCAGATCATCATCATCGAGCCCAGCCCGATCAAAGCCCAGGTGCTGGGCTCGGGGACGGCGGTGAAGTTGTCGACCATGATCCGCTCGCCGCCCGTCGCCGAAAGTCGGACAACAAACTGGTTAGCTGCGAGCGCTGTTGGCTGAGAGACGGCTTGCGTGAACGTAGTCCAATTAGAGGTATTTCCCAGTGCCGCGTTGTCAATGACCCCAGAGGTGCCAAGGGAAGATGCAGTGGTCCAGCTAGATCCTCCGTTCAAGCTAAATTCCACAGTATATGCTGGGCTTGGCGAACCATCCCATCTGCGAGCGTCAAATCCAAAACCAGTGATTTCATTTACGGACAAGGCCGCAGTGTAAGTGGCCGTCCAAGTGACCGCTGCGTCACGAAGGCGCCAGCTGTAGGTGCCGAATGCTCCAGCAAAACCGTCCTGTGCTGTGGTGGTATTGCGCAGCGCCGGGCCGCCAGAGAATAGCCAATTTGCTTCGGAATACTGGTGGTCGGAAGCATACGAAATTATTGAAGCGCTTCCTGCCGTCCAGTTCCCAGCAGTGTCAAAATTTATCAGCACCTGCGCCTGAGCCCCCGCCAGCGTTGCCGCCGCGAGGCCGATGATCGTGAGAGTTTTTTTCATTTTTGTTTTTCTTGGTTGGTTATTTCGTTTCAAGCCGCCCCGATGGATTGGGGGCGGGCGGTGGCGAAGCGGGGCATTTCGAATTCCCCATTTCGAATTCCCCATTTTTCCCAAAGAGCCAGGGGAGCGATATTGGTAGGCTTCCCTCTTCCGGAGGCGTCCCGGAAGCGACGTTTGACCGCCCAACGGCTGCGGCTGCGGATCTGCGGATACGGCATGCGGATCGCACTTGTGTCGGGATCAAGCTGCCAGAGCCGGGGGTAGGGGCAACCGCGGAATTGTTACGATTTCGTCACAGTTCGGCCCGGGGAATGTGGCCGGTTGGGCTTATGCCGGCAGGGTTGAGGCAGCGGGGAAAGCGTGGTAGAGGTGGGGGATGGGGACAATTTGCGGAGGCGGGCGCGGAGCCGGGGTTTGATGGAGGCTTATGCGCTGACGAAAGACGAGTGGGAGGCGCGGCTGGCGGAGGCCGGGCAGCCGAAGTTCCGTGCGGCGCAGGTGCTGGACTGGCTGTATGCGAAGCGTGCGGGGCGCTGGGAGGACATGACGAACCTGCCTGCCGGGCTGCGCGAGCGGCTGTCGGAGGGGCTGCCGCTGACTCCGCTCGAGAAGGTGCGCGAGAGCGGGGCGGCGGACACGACCCGCAAGTTCCTTTTCCGGCTGGCGGACGGGCAGATGATCGAGAGCGTGCTGATTCCGGCCTCCCCCGCGCTTTACGGGGAGGCGAGCGACCGGCGGACGATCTGTATTTCGAGCCAGGTCGGGTGCGCCTACGGGTGCCGGTTTTGCGCGAGCGGGCTGGATGGCTGGAAGCGCAACCTGAGCGCGGGCGAGATCGTGAGCCAGTTCGTGCGGGTCGAGGAGATCTCGGGGGAAAAGATCAACAACGTCGTGTTCATGGGCATGGGCGAGCCGCTGGCGAACTACGGGAATCTGATGCGCGCGGTCGGGATCCTGAATGCGCCGTGGGGGATCGGGCTGGGGGCGCGCCACATGACGGTCTCGACGTCGGGGCTGGTGCCGCGGATCCGCGATCTTGCGTCCCAGCCGCTTCAGATCCGCCTGGCGATTTCCCTGCATGGGGCGACCGACGAGGTGCGGGGCCGGATCATGCCGGTGAACCGGAAGCATCCGATCGGCGAGCTGCTCGACGCCTGCGAGGACTACGTGCGGCAGAAGCGGCAGAGGATCACGTTTGAATACATCCTGATCCGGGGGATCAACGATGCGCCGGAGCAGGCCCGGCTTCTGGCGGCGCACGCGCGCCGCGTGGGGGCGAAGATCAACCTCATCCCTTACAACACGGTCGAGGGGCTGGAGTGGGAGCGGCCGGACGGGGCCGCGCAGGAGGAGTTCCTCGCTCTCGTCCAGCGCGGGGGGGCGGATGCGACGCTCCGACGGGAGAAGGGGCACGAAATCGCCGCCGCTTGCGGGCAGCTCCGCCTCCAGGTCGAAAAATCCTTTGCAGTGCCCACAGCGCTGAATTAGTCGTTAGGGGATGTCTGACGATGCCGACGATTTCACGGAGGAGGTCTGGGATGAATACCAGTGGGAGCGGTTCCTCCAGGAGCAGGACCGGAATACCGAAAAATATTTCCAGCTCCTCGAAAAATATGCGGACCACCCTGAGCGCGACGAGGTGATCGCCCGCGAGATGGGCTGGGAGTTTTGCCAGGAGGATGCGGAGCTGGAGGAGATTGCGGAGCTGGTCTGCGAGGAGGAGATCGTCGCCCTGGATGAGGACGACGGGGAGTTCGAGGCGTTTTCGCAGTCCCCGGTCTACAAGGACACCCTCCGGCTGCACCGCTGGATCAACCACTGGATCGAGTCCGACGAAACCCTGCGGGACCATCCCGAGGCGGTCCGCTTCGCGACGCGGTCGGCCGTCTGCGGAGCCAAGCTCGCCGCCGCCCTGTGCGGGGACGAGGACACCGAGATCGGGATGACGATCGCGTATCTCAAGCGGGCGCTCAAGGCCTCGAACGACGCGCTCGACGCGGCGGCCCGCCTCGTCGAGCTCGGCCTCCTCGACCGCCGCCGCGCCGGAACCGCCCGCCGCCATGTCTTCAAAGTCCGCAACAGCGTCGTGGACCTCATGAGCGAATACCGCTCGGAGTGGCGGAAGCGCTACGGGGACCGGTAGGCCCTGGCAGGAAACGGCAAAATTCGATTGAATATTTTGCGCCTTCCGCGCGTTGTCCCATGGACGATGAAAACGATTTGCTTGCGCGCGCCCGCTCCGGCGACACCGTGGCCTTCGACCGTCTTATCTCCCTGCACCGCCAGAGGGTGTTCGCGATCGCCTACCAGATCCTTCGAAACGAGGACGATGCGATGGACATCGCGCAGGAGACCTTCACCAAGGCCTGGCAGTCGCTGGGGAAATTTGACGGCCGCCACCCCCTGGGCACCTGGCTGCACCGGATCGCGACCAATGCGGCGATTGATGTGGTCCGGCGGCGGCAGGCCCGCCCGCAGTGCGGGCTGGAGGGAGGCGAGCTCGCGGTGGATGCGGCCTCGCGGACGACGCCCTCCGCTCCCCCGCCTCCCGGTGTGGGCATGGACCTTCGGGAGCTGCGCGCGAGGCTGGACCGCGCGCTGGCCTCGCTCAGCGCCGAGCACCGCGCAGTCATCGTCCTGCGGGAGGTCGACGAGCTCTCCTACGAGGAGATTGCCAAGTGCCTGCACACATCGGTCGGGACCGTCATGTCCCGGCTCTACTACGCCCGGCGCCACCTCCAGGCCCGGCTGAAGGAAACCCATGAAGAATTTTGAATCGCAATACAACCGTTGGATCGACGGGTCGCTCAGCGGACCGGAATGCGAGGCCTTCGAAGCGCAGCTGGGCGATGCCGAGCGAAGGGCGGCGGCGGACTGGACAGTCGTCCGGGCGGCCATGAAGGAGGCGGCGGGTGAGATCCGGGTCGCGCATCCGGATTTCCTGAACAGCCGTGTGCTCGAGTTGATCGCGCGGGCCGGCCGCGCGGAGCCCCGGCCGGCGCGGACGTTCCGGCTCGCGTGGGGCGGGGCCGCATGCCTTGCGCTGGCGGTCGTCCTCACCGCGATCTTCCTGCCGCGCGGCACCCCCGGCCCATTTTCTACAACCGTGGTTTCGGCGTGGGCGCCCGGGACCAGCGCCGGGGCGTTCGCGGCGCCCGGCGGACGCGGCGCCGTGATTTGGATCGACGCGGCGGCCTACATCCCTGCGGAGGAATCCGTGCGATGAGGTGGCTGGTGGCGATCGTCGTTCTGGGGCTCGCGGTGCCCGCCCGGGCCGACGACCAGATCTGGTCGGCACTCCTCCTGGCCACCAACGAACAGCCGCCGCGCGAGACGCCGCGCGCCCTCAAAAACCTGGCCCCCTCGATCAAAAAAATCTTCGGCTACAACTCGCTCTACGTTCTGGGGCAGAAAAAGCGGGCGCTCCAGGCAGGATCGGACACGTGGCTTGTCCCAAGCGACGCCTTCTTTTTTGAGGTGGCCGGGGTGAGCCAGGAACCCGCCCACTATCAGATGTGGCTGAACCTCTACCGTGGAAAGGAGCTCCTGCTCTCGACGGAGGCCCGCCTCGCGCGCGGCGCGCCCCTCTACATCCGCGGCCCGCAATGGGGGGCCGGACAGCTAGTCCTTGTGCTCGAAGTACGCTGAGGCGCTCAGGCGGAGGGCAGCGGGCGCACGGGCGAGGTGTTCAAGGCGCGCGCGCGCTCGTGGATCCCCGGCGCGATCTCGGGCTGACGGGCGTAGGCCATTGCGAACATTTCCAGCTTGGCGTCGATATTGTCCACATGATGGAGGACGACCGCCTCGGGGGTTTTGGGTTCGACGGGCGAGCCGAACTCGAGGGCGCCGTGGTGGGCGGCCACAAGGTGGAGGAGGTGGAGCCGGACGTCCTCCGATGCGGGCTGGAGGGCTTTCCACTCGTCGAGGGGAAGCCGGCGCCAGAGGGCGTTGACCAGCTCGATGCCGATGCTGATGTGGCCGAGCAGCTCGCCGCGGATTTCGCGGGGCATGTCGAAGCCCTGCTCGGGCGGACACATTTCCCAGAGCTTGCCCGCATCATGAAAGAGGACGCCCGCCAGAAGCAGGCTGCGGTTCAGGTGCGGATAGACCGCGCAGAGCGCATCGGCGGATCGCATCATCTGCGCGGTGTGCCTCAGGAGGCCGCCGCGGTGCGCATGGTGGTTCACGCGCGCCGCCGCCGCCCGGCGAAACCGCTCCCCGGACTCATCCAAAAACCGCTCGCAGAGCCCCAAAAGCCGGGGATCGGAAACGCTGGCGCAGAGCCGCCGGAGGTCGGACCAGTCGCGCTCCGCGGCCGCCGCCTCTTCGGGCGTGCCTTCAAAAAGCGCGGAGGCCTCGCCAGGGGCAAGCTGACGCACGCGCCAGCGGCGGCCGTCGAGACCGAACGCGCCGTTGATCAGGAATTCGCCCTCCACCTCCACGCACGCCCCCCGCTCGAGGTCCCCGCACGCGTCAAACGCCGCCGTATCCGTCCACGCGCGCAGGACCAGCATGTCCGACGCGTCGCGCAGCCGAAGCTCCCAGAACGGCTTGCCGTTTGCGGAGTCCTTGCGGGTCAGCTCATCGATCTGCCCGCGCACGCGCGTGGTGAGCGCTCCCCCGCGGCACCCCTCGCGCAGCCCCGCAATCGTGTGTCCGGCGGATTCGGCCATGCCCCGACCTTGCCCGCCACCGACCCTCCTGTCGAGCCGAAGGAAGCCACTCCCCACAGGAATTTTCCGCCGCCCGCCGCCCGGGAAGCTGCGCGATCCCGAGCGCGCTTCCGGGAAAATCCGGATCTTTCGCTCCGGCGGCGTGGCAGGCTTGACCGCGCAGGGGGGTTTCGCTACCAACCGGGCATGGCGACTTTGACAGAGCGCGGGAACCTCGAAGGATCGCTTGCGACCGCGCTTCGGCGCGGCCGCGCCCGGCCGCTCGGGCGCCCCTCACGAAGGAGACGGCCATGAGCCCTGCGCCGGAAAAAAACCGCACGCTCCTGGCGGACGCGCTCGTGATCTGCGTGCTGGGGGCGCTGCTCTACGCCATTTTGAACGTGGCGAAGGAATGGCAGGCGCCGTTTGTTGCGGACACGCACATCGAGCTTTCCCTGTCCAAGCTGCCCGAGTATGCGCTCTACTCGCTCGCTCGCGGATGGGCGGCGATGGGGCTCTCGCTCCTGTTTTCCATCGGCTACGCGACCTGGGCCTACTACGACGCGCGGGCGCGGGCGGTCCTGGTCCCGCTTCTCGACATCCTGCAGAGCATCCCGGTGCTGGGCTTCATGCCGGGGCTGGTCCTCGCGCTGGTGATGGTGTTTCCGTCTACAAAGTTCGGCCTCGAACTCGCCTGCGTGCTGATGATTTTTACCGCCCAGGTCTGGAACATGGTGTTCAGCTACTACGACTCCCTGAAGGCGATCCCGGTCGAGCTCCGCGACCTCGGCAACCTCTGCGGCTACGGGCCCGTGCGCCGGTTCCTAAAAATCGAGCTGCCCTTCGCCGCCCAGGGCCTGATCTACAACGGCATGGTCTCGATGGCCGGCGGGTGGTTCTTCCTCACGATCAACGAGGCCTTCACGCTCGGAAACAAAAATTTCCAACTCCCCGGCATCGGCTCGTATATGAGCCAGGCGATCGCGCAGGGGAATGCGGGCGCCCAGGTTGCCGCAGTGGTCGCCATGGGCGTGATGATCCTTGCCGTGGACCGCCTGATCTGGTGGCCCCTCGTGATCTGGTCGCGAAAATTCAAAGTTGAGGACACGGCATCGGGGCCCCGCGAGAGCACGGCGGTGGGCCGCATGCTGGCGCGCTCGCACGCGGGGGATTTTCTCGGGGCGATCCCGACGCATGTGGCCAGCGGCCTGCGGAGGATCCTGCCGCCGCCGGGCAAGCCCGGCTCCCATCCCGCCCCCTTGCCGCAGATCCCGCCGGGGCTGGCATACGGGGCGGTCCTGGTTGTGATTTTCGCGGTGGGCGGGTTCGGGCTTTTCCAGCTGGGGCTCATGGTCCTGCGGCTTCCGGCGGGGGAGTGGGCGGGGATCCTGATCGACGCGGGCGCTACGTTCCTGCGCGTGCTCGCCGCCCTGGCGATCAGCTCGCTGTGGACGATTCCGGTGGGCGTCTGGATCGGCCTGAACCCGAAGGTCGGGCGCGCGCTGCAGCCGGTGATCCAATTTGCCGCCTCCTTTCCCGCCCCGATGCTCTATCCCCTCGTCTTCGGCCTGGTGCTCGCAGCAGGGGGCAGCCTGCAATGGGGCGCGGTGATCCTCATGATGCTGGGCGCGCAATGGTATATCCTTTTCAACGTGGCGGCGGGCGCCCAGGCGATCCCTTCCGACATGGTCGCCTGCGCGGACATCTTCCGCTTTCGCGGGCTGGCGAGGTGGCGAAAATTCCTTCTGCCGGCGGTCTTTCCCTCCCTGGTGACCGGCTGGATCACCTCGGCCGGCGGGGCGTGGAATGCGAGCATCGTCTCGGAATACCTCGAGCAAGGCGGCAAGCTCTTTACCGCCACCGGCCTTGGCGCGACGATCAGCGAGGCCACAGCCGCCGGGGACTTCAACAAGCTCGCCGCCTCGGTCGTCGTCATGGCCGCCTGCGTGGTCGCCATCAACCGCACTTTCTGGAAATCCCTCCAGCGCCTCGGGGACCGCTACTGCCGGTTCGGAGGCTGATCTCATGAACACACCCATCATCCGCATCGACAGGGTCTCCCTCGAATACCAAACCGAGCGCGGAGCCCCTCCCGCGCTCATCCTCAAGGACATCTCGCTCGAGATCGCCGAAAATGAGATCGTCGCGCTGCTCGGCCCCTCGGGGTGCGGAAAAAGCACGCTCATCCGGCTCATGGCCGGCCTCCTCTCCCCAACCCGCGGGACGGTCTCGTTCCGCGGCAAACCCGTCGAGGGGGTCTGCCCGGGCGTCGCAATGGTCTTCCAAAATTTTGCGCTGTTCCCGTGGCTGACCGTTGAGGGGAACGTGCTCGCGCCGCTCGAGCAGGCCGGGCTTCCGGCCGGCGAGACGTCGGAGCGGGTGCAGCATGCCTTGGGGATGGTCGGCCTCACGGGCTACGAGGGCGTCTTCCCTCGCGAGCTCTCCGGCGGCATGAAGCAGCGCGTCGGGATCGCCAGGGCGCTCGCCGTGAAGCCGGAAGTCCTCTGCATGGACGAGCCGTTCAGCGCGCTCGACGTCCTGACCGCCGAGTCGCTCCGCAACGAGCTTGGCCACCTCTGCGCCGACCCGGCCAACCCCCTGCGCACAATGGTTTCGGTCACCCACAATATCGAGGAGGCCGTCTACCTCGCCCGGCGGATCATCGTCCTCGCCGCGCACCCGGGCCGGATTGCCCTCGATATCCCAAACCCTCTCCCTTACCCGCGCCAGCCGGGAACGCCGGCCTTCGAGGAGGTGGTGGAAAAAATCCACGACATCCTGACCACCCACGAGCTGCCTGAGGCGGAGCCCTCCGCGTCCGCCCTCGAGCCGCTGCCCACGGCAACGATCGGAGAGGTCCTCGGCCTCCTGGCCCTCTGCGAGGAGACCCCGCGCGAGATTTTTGATCTTGGCGACGACCTGAACAAGCCCTTCGACCAGATCCTCCAGGCCGTCCGCGCCGCCGAGCTCCTCGGCCTCGTCCACACCCCGCACGACCATGTCGCCCTCACCAAGGACGGCTCCCGCCTCCAGTCGTCCACCCTCCACGAAAAAAAGGCCTTCCTTGCAGAGCGGATCGCGCGCCTCCCGCTCTTCCAGTTCCTCCTCGACAAACTTGCTCCGGGCAAAAAACTGGATGTCGCCGCGCTGAAGGCGCTGCTCGCCTCGGCGATCCCCGGGCGCGACCCTCTCGAGGCGGCTCATACCCTGATTTCCTGGGGGCGCTACGCCGGCCTCCTCGCCTGGGACTCGAAGAAGGAAGTCCTCTCCCTCCCCGCAAAGGCGCCCTGAGGGCCCGCCCCGGTCGACCGCTGCCGGGCGGAAAAACCAGAAAATTGCGCTTGCTTTGTTTCATATGATGATTGATTCTCTTTCAAATGAAATACACCATCACCGAGACCCCTTCGCCCGTGGTGCGGGAGATCAGCGGGGAAACGATCGAGAGCCCGGGGTATTGGGTTGCCCGGGTGCAGGCAGGTTTGCCGGTCGAGGAGTTCGACATCCTGCGCGAGATGCTCGGGCTGCCGGTCGAAAAAATGGCCGCCTTGGTCGGGATTTCTGTCGCCACGTTGTCCAGGCGGCGCGCGGCGCAGCAGCCTCTCGACCGCGACCACAGCGATCGGCTCGTCCGCTATGCGCGCCTCTTCTGGCAGGCCGCCGCATTTTTTGATGGCGACGAAGCGGCCGCGCGGGGGTGGCTCGCACGGCCGGCGCGGGGCCTGGGCGGCACGGCCCCCTTGGATTTTGCGGAGACCGAGATCGGCGCCCGCGAAGTTGAGGACTTGATCGGGAGGCTCGAGCACGGGGTTTACATCTGAGATGGAGGTCCGGCTCTGGCGGCTGGTGAAGGCCGGGCGAACGGCCTGGGACGGAGAGGGCGCATTCCGGTTTGGCGGGCGGTGGAACAGCCGCGGCGTGCGGATGGTCTATGCCAGCTCTTCGCTCGCGCTGGCGCTCCTCGAGGTGCTCGTGCACCTCGACCCGGCGGTCCCCATGCCTGCCATGCGCGCAATTTCTGCAATCGTGCCGGAGGAGGACATCGCCGAAATCCCGGGCCATGCCAGGGCATCGGATCCCGGTGGCAATGCGATCCGCTTTCCCTATTCGCTCCACGAGAGCCGGCAGCTGGGCGACGAATGGACCCGCTCGAATGCCGGCGCGCTCCTCGCCGTCCCCAGCGCCATCGTCCCAACGGAGCGCAACTTCCTCATCAACCCGGCGCATCCCGGATTCCAAAAAGTGGCCGTCGGCCGGCCGCAGGAGTTCTTGTGGGATGAGCGCCTCGCTCGCCTCCCGGATTTTTGAGGGCCTGTGGCTTCGGGCGGCAGGCGGCCCCTGCGCGCAAGCGCCTCAGGTCAGGATTTTGATGTAGGCTTTGGCGCGGAGGGTATCGAGCCAGCGCTGCTGGGCTTTCATGCGCTCCTGCTGGATCAGGTTGCGCTCGATCTCGTCGCGCACCTCCGAAATCGGCTTCACGGAGGCGCTCTTCTTCGCCTCCACCAGCATGATGTAATAGGACTCGCCGATTTTCACCACCGGGCCGACTTTGCCGGGGGCCAGCGAGAAGGCAACTTTTGAAAGCTGCTCGTTGAGCGTGCCGCGCTCGATCCATCCCCAATCCCCTCCGCTGTCGCGCGTCCCCTCGTCCTCAGAATACATCTCGGCCATGCGGTCGAACTCCGCTCCGCCGATGAGCTTCTGGCGGATCTCCTCGGCGGTCTGCTCCTTGTTGCCGGAGCCGGGAATGTCCCCGGCCTGCCCTTCGCGCAGGATAATCATGCGCAGCTTGATCTGCTCCGGAATCGCGTAGGCCCCCTTGTTTTTGTTGTAGAACCCCTGGACCTGCTTCGGGGAAATCACAAAGTCGTCGTTCACTTTGGACTGGCGCATCGCCTGCACCACAATCTTCTCCTTCTCAACTTCCTTGAACCGCGTCACCGTGTAGCCCTGCGCCTGCAGGGTGCGCACAAATGCGGAGCGGTCCCCGCCAAATTCCTCGCGGATGATCTCCTGGATGCGGTCGTCCACCACGTAATCCGGGATGTTGGCCCCCTTCTCCTGCATCTTGCGGAATTCCTGAATCACCAGCTGCCGGTCGATCAGGTCCTTCAGCGCGGCCAGCCGCATCTCTTTGATTTTGTCGGCAAGGTCGGCCCCCGAATACACCTCGCGAAGCCCTCGCTCCCGCGCCCCGATCAGCTCGCGCACCTGCGAGATCGTGATGACGTCCTGGTTGACCACGGCCGCAACTCCGTCGACCACCTCCGCTTGCTGGGCTGCCAGGGGCAGGCCGGACAAAATCAGGCTGGCGGATAGGGTGAAAATCAAAAATCTCATCGGCTGGGCATCTCTTCCAAGAGGGCTAGGACCTCGCGCAACCTAGATTCCGCGCCGGATGCCGTCAAGCGGGGAAAGCGCCCCCCGACAAGGATGAAGCTGCCCCCGCGCGTCAGCATCACTTTTCCGTCGCGCACCTCCACCTGCGGGATCCTCCGCCGCGTGGCCTCCAGCCGGATCGAGGCAAGGAGGAGCGCGTTGGACGCAGCGGGGGGAAGCGGGCCGAAGCGGTCGCGCCAGGCGGCCTCCAGCGAGGCGATCTGCTCGCGGGAGGAGGCCTCGGCGACCCGCCGGTAGGCGTCGATGCGCAGCCGGGCGTCGCTGATATAGGCAGCCGGAAGAAAGGCCCCGGCCACCCCCTCGCCGGCCGCAACAAACTCCGCCTCGTCGGTCCGCAGAAAGTCGAGCCGCACCACGGCCGTGCCCCCGCCGGTCCGGTTGCCTTTCAGGGACTCGACAGCGCGCTTGAGCAGCTTGCAGTAGAGGTCAAATCCGACGGCGACAATGTGCCCGCTCTGCGCGGTCCCCAGAAGGTTGCCTGCCCCCCGGATCTCCAGGTCGCGCATGGCAATCTTGAAGCCGGATCCCAAATCCGAATATTGCTTGATGGCCGAGACCCTCCGCCGGGCGGACCCGACGCTCATGAGCTCCCTCGGCAGCAGCAGAAACGCATACGCCTTGTGGCTGGAGCGGCCCACCCTCCCGCGCAGCTGGTAAAGGTCGGCCAGGCCAAAACGGTCGGCCCGGTCGATGATGATCGTGTTGGCATTCGGGATATCCAGCCCGCTCTCGATGATCGTGGTGGAAACCAGCACGTCGGCTTTCCGCTCCACAAAGGCCTGCATGACCCCCTCGAGCTCCCGGTCCTCCATCTGCCCGTGCCCGACAATCACCCTCGCCCCGTCGCAAAGCTCCCGGATCCGCACGGCCATCCGCTCGATGCTCTGGACCCGGTTGTGAAGGAAATACACCTGGCCGCCGCGCGCCAGCTCCCGCGTGATCGCCTCGCGGATCACCCGCTCGTCATAGCCGCAAACCATCGTCTCGACGGGCTGGCGGTTGGGCGGCGGCGTCTCGATCACCGACATGTCGCGCGCCCCCATTAGCGAAAGGTAAAGGGTGCGCGGGATTGGCGTCGCCGAAAGCGTCAGCACGTCCACCAACCGGAATTTTTCCTTGAGGGTATCCTTGTGTTTCACGCCGAACCGCTGCTCTTCGTCCACGACGACGAGGCCGAGGTTTTTAAACGAGACGTCGGAGGAGATCACGCGGTGGGTCCCGACGACGATATCCACGCTGCCCTCGGCGAGCGCCTTCACGACCCGCCGCTGCTCGGACGCCGTGCGATACCGGCTCAGCAGCTCGATGGTTACGGGATACTCGCTCATCCGCTCGCGGAACGTCTGGTAGTGCTGCTGCGCGAGCACGGTGGTCGGGGTGATGACCGCCGCCTGCCTCCCCCCCGTCACCGCCTTGAAGGCCGCCCGGATCGCCACCTCGGTTTTGCCGAAGCCCACGTCTCCGCAGATCAGGCGGTCCATCGGGCGGATCGACTCCATATCGCTCTTGGTCTCCGCGATCGCGCGCACCTGGTCAGGGGTCTCCGTGAAGAGGAACGACCGCTCGAACTCCTGCTGCCAGTGCGAGTCGGCGGGAAACGCGTGCCCGGTCCCATTCTCCCGCTCGGCCTGGATCGTGAGCATCCGGGCCGCATATTCGAAGATCCCCTTCGAGGCCTTCGCCTTCGCCTTTTGCCAGCGCCCGTCCCCGAGCTCCGAGAGCTCGGGGTGCCTCCGCCCGAGGCCCACGTAGCGCGAGACCTGCCAGGCCTGCTCGAGGGGCACATACAGCCGGGCTCCGTGGGCAAACTCCAACGCCAGCACCTCCCCGCCTCCATCAGGGGATTTCTGGAGCCCCAGGAAGCGGCCAATCCCGTGATCGAGATGGACCACGAAATCCTCCTCCTCAAACTCCGAAAAATCCATGGCCGCACGGCCGGACCGGACGCGCTCCCTCCGCAGGGCCGCGCGGTGCGAGCGCTGGCTGGCCGACCTCCCGAGCACCTCCGCATCCGCCAGCAGGGCCAGCCGCGCCGCCGGGCAGACGAACCCCCGCGTCGCCGGAACCGGCAAAAACACCAGCCGCGTCGCGTCGCAGTCGAAGTCCGCCGCCAGCTCGCGGAACCGCTCGCCCTCACCCTCGTTGTTGCAGGCAAACGCCACCGCCCAGCCCGCCGCATCCCACCCGCTCAGCTGGTCAAAAAATTTCGAGCGCTTCACCTCGTCGAGCACGAGGTCGCCGGCGCCGAGCTCCGCGAAGGGAGGCGGATAGAACGGCGTTCCACCCGCCTCCCCCCCTCCGCTCCCAAGCGAAATCCCTTCGACATCCCCCTCGGGGTCGATGTGCAGGAGCATGTCCGATTTTTTTTGGTAGTCCCGGAGGGTCCCGCTCCCCCGCTCCTGGCGCGAGACGAGGATTTCCGCCCGCTCAACAACCGCGACGGAGGTCTGCGAATCCATGTCGAACGCGCGGATCGAGTCGATCTCCAGGTCGAACCACTCGATGCGGACCGGGCGAGGGGCCTGCCAGGAAAAGACGTCGAGGATCCCCCCGCGCCGCGCAAACTGCCCGCGCGCCGTCACCTGCGGGGCGGCCTCGTATCCGGCTCCCGCCAGCTTCGCCGCCACATCCTCGATCGCAATCCGGTCCCCGCGCCGCAGCTCAAAAATTCCGCGCGCAAGCGATTGGGGGGACGGCACAGGCCCTTCCCATTGCCCGCGGTGGATGACAACCACCTCGTTGCCGGGTCCTCCCCCAAGCTCCCTGAGCAGCTCCAGGCGCTCGGAGGTCGTCTCGGGGTCCGGCAAGGCGTCGCCGCCGGGCAGCTCCAGCTCCGGAAAAAGTCGGACCCGCCCGCACCAGGCGGACAGCTCCGCCGCAAAATCCTCCTGCCGCCGCACGTCGGGGCACTCGACCCAGACCCGGCCCCTGATCCTCCTCAGCACCAGCGCCGCCACAAACGCCTGCGCCGGCTCCGCAATCTCGCCCATCACCCCGCCAGCCCGCGCTCCCTCATCAAGCATCCGGCGAATCCCGGGATCCTGCTCGGCCTTCTCCAAAAGCCAGTCGCCGGGGTTTTCTGTGGACGGTCCCTCCGGTTTCATCGCAGGAACAGAACGTCCCTGCGGTAGGTGTCCTGCAAACGGGTGACGTCGGTCCGCAGCGGCCGCCCATCGATCTCACAGACCGCGCGGACCCCAGCGCGGCTGCCTGTCACAAAGGCTGCGGTTGCACGGCGGACGCTCTCCGCATCGAGCCATGCCTCCTCCGCAGGCAACTGCCCAAGCACCCACGCCCGAACCACCCCGTCACGCGCCCCCCTGCCGAGCGCCGGGGTCTGCCACCGGCCGTCCACCTCCAAAAACAGATTGCCCATGGACGCGGACACCAGGCTTCCGGACGGCTCGAAAAGCAGCGCTTCGTCGGCCCCGCAGGATCGGGCCTCCGCCCACGCCCTCACGTTCTGCCAGTAGTTTCCCGTCTTCCACCCCCCGGGCGCAGACAGATACGGTGCCCCGCAGGTTGCGATCCGCGCCGCCGGAAAATCCGTGCCCACCTCCGCCTCCTCAAAAATCCCGTAAATTTCCCCGGCGATGTCCTCCCCGGGCCCGCCCGGCCCGGCGGTCACATACCAGCGGAAAACCCCGGTCACTTCGCCGCCCCCCAGCCCGCCGGCCAAGCTCTCCGGAAGGACCATGCCGGCCCACCCCAGCTCGCCCAGCGCCCGGGCCAACCTCTCGCGGTGGGCCTCAAAGAAGAGCGGCGTCCCCCGGAAAATCGCAACCGTCTCAAAGACGCTCATCCCGTAGCGAAATCCCCGGTCCTCCAGCGGGATCCCGCCACACGGGGTCCAGCGCCCTCCGCAGAATGTCCAGGCGCTCAACTGCCTCCTTTGCCAATTTGAGCCATCCCCCTATCTACGAAGCCTCCGCCTTGGGCGCAACAGATTTGACGGCACAGCGCTCAAGGCGGGGAAACGCCGGGCAGGCCTGCCTCAACGGGCTCCGGCACGGCCGCGCAGGCCTCCGCAGCCGATCGGCCAGCCAGCCAGCCGGTGGTCCATGCCGCCTGGAAGTTGAATCCCCCCGTGATGCCGTCGATATCGAGCGCCTCGCCCGCAAGAAAGACCCCGGGGGCGACCCGGCTCTCCATCCGGGGAAGCTCCACCTCCGCAAGGGGGATCCCCCCGCACGTGACAAACTCCTCTTTATTCAGGCTCTTTCCGGTGACCGGAAGCACGGTTCGGGTCAAAACCCCGGCCAGCCGCGTGGCCTGATCCCGCGGCAGCTTCGACCAGCTCGTCCCTGCCGCGATCCCGGCCGAGGCCACCAACCTCTCCCACAGGCGGCCAGGCAGAGGGCCCCACCGCGCCTTCTCAACCCGCTGCCCCCCCTCGCGTTGCCTCCGCCTTTGGATTTCGGCAACCACCTCCTCGAGCGCATAACCCGGAAGCCAATGGACATGCAGCTCAAACTGGTAGCTCCGCTCGTGCAGGTCGCGCGCTCCCCACGCCGACAGGCGCAGGACCGCCGGCCCGCTCACGCCAGCGTGCGTGATCAGCAGCGGGCCGGTTTGTGTCTGCTTCGTCCCCGCAACCGAAACGCACACCGGATCGACCGAAACGCCGGAGAGCCCGCCCAGCCAGGAAAGCTCGACCCGAAAAGTGAACAGCGAGGGAACAGGCAGGGTGATTGCATGGCCGATGTCCTCCAGCGGATGCCTCCCGGCCTTGGCTCCTCCCCCGGCCCAAACCAATCGGTCGCAGGCGCGCCTCCCCCCGCCGGCCAGAACCAGCTCCAGCTTCCCGCCCGCAGCGCGGACGATGCCGGCCACCCCGGTGGACCGCTCAACCCGCACCCCGCTCCGCCGCGCGGCCTCCTCCAAAGCCTCCACAATGGTCGCCGAGGAATCAGTCACAGGGAACATCCGCCCGTCCGCTTCCGTCTTCAGCTCGACCCCGCGCTCTCGAAACCACTCGATGGTCTCCCGCGGCCCGAAACGGCTGAAAAGCCCGATCAGCGCCCTCCCCCCGCGCGGGTAACGCCCGGACAGCTCGCGCGGATCAAAACAGGCGTGCGTCACGTTGCACCGGCCACCGCCGGAAACCCGAACCTTCGCCAGCACCGTGCCCGTGCGCTCAAAAATCGTTACGCGCGCTCCCGGATCCGCCTCGGCCGCAGCAATCGCAGCAAAATATCCGGCGGCCCCGCCGCCCACGACGACGATTTCCCCGCCCCCCGGCGCGGAGCTTGACTGGGCAGGTTTGGTCAGTGAGCCGGACATCTCAAACCAGCTTCCAGCAGCCCCGACGATTTGAAAAGCAGGATTCCCCACGCGCCACCTTTGAGCAGAAAAATCACCGCCCCCCCGGGCAATCAGAAAAAATTTGAAAAATTCTCATTTTATTCTTGCCTCTGCAAAGTCGATCCGTAAACTCCTCCCTCCCGCGAGCTGTCGGGTGGATGCAATGACCACGTAAGCGTGGTTTTTTTGTCCCCGGATACCACCACTGGGTTTCTCGCGAAACTTTTTTTGAAATGAATACGCACAATGACACGCACGCCTCCGCCGTCCCCCGATGGGACGCAGCGGCTGCCTGTCGTCCCACCAACCGACCATGAGCGCGACCGTCCTGACCGCCGCCGAAGCAGAGAAGGCGAAGATCCAAATTATCACCGAAGAGGCCAAAGGGCGCCAAGCCGTCCATGACGTCGTCGTTGCCATCCAGGCCGCCCGGCGCAGCGGCACCGCCTGCGCCAAAACCCGCGGCGACGTCAACCTCTCCGGCCGCAAGCCCTGGCGCCAAAAGGGCACCGGCCGCGCCCGCGCCGGCTCGTTCGCCAGCCCCGTCTGGGTCGGCGGCGGCGTCGCCCACGGCCCGAAGCCCCGCGACTACACGAAAAACACCCCGAAGGCGGTCAAGAAGCTCGCCTTCCGCAAGGCCCTCAGCGCCCGCATCCTCGACGGCGATGTCCTCCTCGTGGACACCTTCGCTGTCGCCGAGCCCAAAACGAAGCTCTTCGTCGCCCTCCTCGACCAGACCGCCGCCAAGGTCCGCAAGACGCTCATCGTCTCCGCCGCCTTCGACGAGGCCACCTTCAAGGCCGCCCGCAATGTCGCCAGCGCACAGCTCGCCCGCGCCGAAGACGTCAATACCGAACAGCTCCTCGCCTTCGATAAAATCGTCCTCACCCAGGACGCCCTCGCCAAAATCTCTGAAAGGCTCGCGTCATGAACGAAGTCCACGACCACATCCAATCCGTCCTCCTCACCGAGAAAGCCACCCTCCTCTCGGAGAAACTGAACAAATACGTCTTCCGCGTCAGCCCGGCGGCCAACAAGCTCCAAATCAAGCGCGCCATCGAGATCATCTTCAAAAAGAAGGTCGTCGATGTGAACACCGCCAATTTCGCCGGCAAAAAAAAGCGCGAGCGCCGGGCCGACTTCGGCCGCCGCCCGCACTGGAAAAAAGCGATCGTCACGCTCCAGGCGGGCGACAAGCTTGACCTCGTCTAAGGAACTCCTATGGCCATCAAGACCTTCCGACCACTGACTCCCGCCGCCCGGTTCAAGGCGCTCCCGGATTTTGCCGAGATCACCAAGGACAAGCCGGAGAAAAGCCTCACCGAACCTCTGAAGAAGAGCGGCGGACGCAACAACCAGGGCCGCATGACCATGCGCCACCGCGGCGGCGGCCACAAGCGCCGCTACCGCCTCATCGATTTCAAGCGCTCGAAGCGCGACATCGTCGCCGACGTCATCGCCATCGAATACGATCCGAACCGCTCCGCTCGCATCGCCCTCCTGCAATACACCGATGGCGAAAAAGCCTACATCCTCGCTCCCGTCGGCCTCGATGTCGGCGCCAAGGTCTGCGCCGGCGACAAGGCCGAACCCGCGGTCGGAAACGCCCTGCCCCTCAAGGCGATCCCCCTCGGCTCCTCGATCCACAACGTCGAGCTCACCCCGGGCCGCGGCGGCCAGATCATCCGCAGCGCCGGATCCGTCGCCATCCTCGCCAACCGCGAGGGCGGATACGGGCTCGTCAAGCTCGCCTCCGGCGAAATCCGCCGCGTCAACGAAAATTGCTTCGCCACCATGGGGCAGGTCGGAAACACCGACCACATCAACGTCTCCTCCGGAAAAGCCGGACGCACCCGCTGGCTCGGACGCCGCCCGCACGTTCGCGGAATGGTCATGAACCCGGTCGATCACCCGATGGGCGGCGGCCAGGGCAAGAGCAAGGGCGGCGGCGGCCGCCACCACCCCATGTCCCCGTGGGGCCAGCTCGCCAAAGGCTTCAAAACCCGGCGCAAACACAAGACGTCCGACCGGTTCATCGTCCAGCGCCGCAAAGCCAAAGCCAAGAATTAATCATGTCACGCTCGCTCAAAAAAGGCCCGTTCGTCGAGTGGAAGCTCCTCGATAAAATTGACCGGATGACCGAATCCGGCGTCAAGAAACCCATTAAAACCTGGTCCCGCCGCAGCACCGTCACTCCGGACTTCGTCGGGCACACGTTCAACGTCCACAACGGGAAGACCTTCATCCCCGTCTTCGTGACCGAGAACATGGTCGGCCACAAGCTCGGGGAATTTTCCCCGACCCGCATCTTTAAGAAACACGGTTCTCACACCGCAAAAGTGACCAAATAACACGATGAGGGTTGTCGCCACGGCGGCAGCGCTCGCAGTCCTGCCGATGATCTCCGGATTGTCGGCCCGGGACAACCGCTCTTTGACAGATTTTGAATATGCCCAGATGGGACAGGTAATCACTGTCCCCTCCGAGGATCGTGCCGGCCCGGAAAGCCTGGAGGAACGCCTCCTGCTCGCCCGCGCGTCGATCAAGGCGCTCACCGAGGCCCTCGCCATGGCCAACAATGAAGGCGAGGTCTTCAAGCGCCAAGCCGCCGACCTCCAGCTCAAGCTCGATGCCTACGGGCTCGCCGGCCTCGAAAAAGAGCCCGATAAGCTCGAGCAGCGCCTCCTCTCCGCCGTCCGCGACCTCCGCGTCCTCAAAAAACAAAATGAGGACGCCGTCAACCAGCTCGTCCGCCTCACCGAGGCGATCCAGGTCCTGATCAAGACAACCGAGGGAATCCAGCCGCAGGCCCGCATGGCGGTCGAAGCCGAACTGCGGAAGACCAATGAGATCCTCGGCTCGCCGGCCGCCCTCAAAGCCGACAGCCTCGAGCCGACCCTCACCGACGGGCTCGTCGTCGACATCAAGGAGGACCTCTCGCTCATTGTCTCCAACATCGGAGCCAAGCACGGGGTCAAGGTCGGAATGCCCTTCCAAGTGTGGCGGGACAACCGCCGGATCGCCACCGTCCGCGTCGTCGATGTCCGCGAACGCATCTGCGGCGCCATTATTCAAAATCTCGAATCCGAAAAAGAACCGGTCAAATCCGGCGACCGCCTCCGGGTCGACGCCAGACAGTAACTTCCAACAACAACGAAAAAGACAGCCAGCCCCAGCGGCCTTCGCCCGCCGCACAGGGCCAAACATTCTCCAATCCCAACAACGACATGCAGGTAAAATCCATTTATCGATTTGCGCGGATCTCGGCCTTCAAGGCCCGCGAGGTCACCCGTGAAATCCAGGGCCTTCCGGCGACGGACGCCCTGGACTTGCTCCGCTTCACGCCGAAAAAGGCGGCTCTCCTCATCACCAAGACGCTCAAAAGCGCCATCGCCAACGCGGAGAACAACAACAACCTGAACGCCTCCAAGCTCGTTGTCCAGGAGGCCGTCGTCGGCGAGGGGGCCACGTTCAAGCGCTCGCAGCCCAAAGCCCGCGGCAGCGCCGGCCCCATCCGCAAACGCACCAGCCACATCCGCATCATCCTCACGGATGAAATCGAGATCAAACGCCGCGAGCCTGCGGCAAAAACCAAAAAGCCCCGCGCCCGGAAGGCAGCACCAAAACCCGCCCCCGCCGCAATCGAAACTGAAACCTCCGCCCCCGCTGCGGACTCCAAGGAATAAACCATGGGACAAAAAGTCAACCCGATCGGATTTCGTCTCCCCGTCAGTCGTGACTGGGGATCGCGCTGGTATGCCTCGCGCAAGGACTTCGCAGACTACCTGCTCGCCGACGCCAAGATCCGCGAAGCCCTCAAAAAGAAGCTCAAGCAGGCCGCCGTCGCGCGCATCGTCATCGAGCGCGCATGGAACAGCCTGCGCGTCACGATCCACACCGCCCGCCCGGGCGTCGTCATCGGCCGCCGCGGCTCCGAAATCGAAAACCTCACCAAGGAGGTCAGCGACCTCGCCGGCGGCAAGTCGGTCAAGATCGACATCGTCGAGATCAAGAGCCCCGACCTCGACGCCCAGCTCGTCGCCGAAAACGTCGCCTCCCAGCTCGAGCGCCGCATCTCGTTCCGCCGCGCCATGAAGCGCGCCGTCCAAATCTCCATGGAGCAGGGCGCCCTCGGAATCAAAATCCGCTGCTCCGGCCGCCTCGGAGGCGCCGAAATCGCCCGCACCGAATGGTATCGCGAGGGCAAGGTCCCCCTCCACACCCTCCGCACCCCGATCGATTACGGCTTCACCGAGGCCATGACCGTCGCCGGAAAAATCGGCATCAAATGCTGGATCTGCCGCAAGCAGGAGGAGGCCGAGCCGGTCAAACCCGAGCTCCCCCGCCGAACCGAAACCAAGGAAGCCGCTGCGGCCACCGCCTGAACACAACCAACACCATCTTTAGAAGGGAACTGACATGCCATTGATGCCCAAACGCGTGAAGTATCGCAAGACCCAGCGGGGAAGCCGCAAGGGCCTCGCCTCGCGCAACCTCCGTATTGACTTCGGCGAATTCGGACTCCAGACGCTCGAGCGCGGCTGGATCACGAACACCCAGATCGAAGCCGCCCGCGTTGCCCTCACCCGCAACATGAAACGCAAAGGCAAGCTCTGGATCCGGATCTTCCCCGACAAGTCCGTCACCGCCCGCCCGCCCGAAACCCGCATGGGCAAAGGCAAAGGCCAGCCGGAATACTGGGTCGCCACGATCCGCCCCGGCAACATCCTCTTCGAGCTCGACGGCGTCTCCGAGTCCGTCGCCCGCGAATCCCTGCGCCTCGCGGCCAATAAACTCCCGGTCCGCACCCGGTTCATCGCCCGGCACCACGCCGGCTGATCCCCTGCACCATGAAGATCGCCGAAATTAAAGAACTCACTGCCAAAGAACTCCTCTCCCGCAAGCGCGAGCTCCGCGAGGAATTCTTCCACCTGCGCGTCCAGCAGCAGAGCGGACAGCTCGAAAAACCCCACATGCTCCGCGCGCTCCGCCGCAATATTGCCAAAATCGAAACCGTGCTCACAGAAAAGACACGGCCAACTCCTGCCAAGTAAATGAGCGAAACCATCACCACTCCCGAGGCCCCGGCCGCCCGCGATCGCGCCCTCCGCAAGACCCGCGTCGGCGAAGTCGTCTCCGATAAAATGGACAAGACGATCGTCGTCCGCGCCGTCACCCGCGTCCCGCACCCGAAATTCGGCAAAATCACCAAGCACGTCACCAAGTTCCACGCCCACGACGAAAAGAACGAGGCCAAGGTCGGCGACCGCGTCAGCATCATGGAAACCCGCCCCCTCAGCCGCTCGAAGCGCTGGCGCCTCGTCGAAATCCTCAAACACTGACATGATCCAGATCCGCTCCCGTCTCGACGTCGCCGACAACACCGGCGCCCGCATGGCCACCATGATCGGCGTCATCGGCAAAGCAACTGCCGATGCCCGCGTGGGGGACGTCATCACCGCCAACGTCAAGGAGGCCTCCTCCGGCGGCACCGTCAAAAAGGGCGATGTCGTCCGCGCCGTTGTCGTCCGCACCAAGCAGCCGGTCCGCCGCGAGGACGGATCCGCCCTCCGCTTCGACAACAATGCGATTGTCATCATCGACAAAGATATGAACCCGCGCGGCACCCGCATCTTCGGGCCTGTCGCCCGCGAGCTCCGCGAAAAGAACTTCATGAAAATCATCTCTCTCGCCCCGGAGGTCCTATGAGCCGCCCCACGTTCCATGTCCGCCGCGGAGACACCGTCGAGGTCATCTCCGGAAACCATAAGGGCGCCTCCGGAAAAATCCTCCAGGTCATCGCGGCCAAGAACCAGGTGATCATCGAGGGGGTCCGCATGATCAAAAAGCACCAGCGCAAGTCCCAGGACCAGCCCAACGGCGCAATCATCGAGCGCGAGGGGCCCCTCCACATCTCCAACGTCAAGCTGCTCGAAAAAGCCGCCGCTGACAAACCGGCCAAAAAGAAGGCCGCCTAAGCCATGACCCAGGAACCCGAACTCCTTATCGAATACAAAACCCGCGTCCTTCCCGCCCTCCAGGAGAAGCACGGGTATAAGAACGTGAACGAGATTCCAAAAATCTCGAAGGTCGTCGTCAACACCTGCATCGGATCCTCCCCGGACGTCAAGGAGGCCCTCGAAATCGCCAAGGCCGACCTCACGACGATCACCGGCCAGAAGCCGGCCACCACCAGCTCCAAGAAGGCGATCTCAAACTTCAAGCTCCGCGAAAACCAGGCGATCGGCGCCAAGGTCACGCTCCGCGGCCGCATCATGTATGAGTTCCTCGAGCGCCTGATCAAGACCGCCCTGCCCCGCATCCGCGATTTTCGCGGCGTCTCGACCCGCGCGTTTGACGGCAACGGCAACTACACCCTCGGCGTCGCCGACCAGTCGATCTTCCCCGAAATCGAGCTCGACCGCATCAAGCGCAACGTCGGGTTTGATGTGACGATCGTCACCACCGCCAACACCAACGAGGAGGCCAAATCCCTCCTCAGCGAGCTCGGAATGCCTTTCGCCGACAAAGCCAAAAAGGCTCCCGTCAAGGCCGCAGAACCCGCCGCCTGACCACCCATACGCCATGAATGATCCCATCGCCGACATGCTGACCCGCCTGCGCAACGCCGCCGGAGCCCGCCAATCCCAGTTCTCGATGCCCTACTCGAAGCTCAAGAGCGAGGTCGCCAAAATCCTGAAGAAGGAAGGCTACATCTCCGACTACGAGCTCGACACCACGGGCAAGCATCCCGAGATCAAAATCCGCACGAAATTCGTCAACAAAACCTGCGCCATCTCCGGTCTCAAGCGGGTGAGCCGGCCGGGCCTGCGCCGCTACGTCGGAGCCGGGGACATCCCGCGCGTCCTCGGCGGCATGGGCATCGCCGTCCTCTCCACTCCCCGCGGAGTCCTCTCCGGCCACGAGGCGCGCAAACAAAACGTGGGCGGCGAGCTGCTCGCCTACATCTGGTAATCATGTCACGTATCGGCAACAAATCCATCCCGCTCCCCGCAGGCGTCAAGGTCTCGGTCTCCGAGGCCGGCGCCGTCACGGTCGAAGGCCCCAAGGGCAAGCTCGTCTGGAGCCTCCCCGGAAAAATCACCGCCAAGGTCGAGGCCTCCGAGCTCGTCGTCAACCGCCCCGGCGACGGGCGCCAGGACAAGGCCTTTCACGGCCTCTCCCGGGCCCTCCTCGCCAACATGGTCAAGGGCGTGAACGACGGGTTCAAGCGCGAGCTCGAAATCCAGGGCGTCGGCTTCAAGGCGGCGGTCCAGGGGAAAACCCTCAACCTCAGCCTCGGAAAATCCCACCCGATCCTCTTCCCCATCCCCGAGCAAATCAAAATCACTGTCGCGGACAACACGAAGATCACCATCGAGGGGATCGACAACCACGTCGTCGGCCAGTGCGCCGCCGATATCCGCGCCTACTACCCGCCCGAACCTTACAAGGGCAAGGGCGTCCGCTTCGTCGGAGAAAAAATCCGCCGCAAAGAAGGCAAAACCGTCCAATAAGCCATGCCAGACAAACGCAAAATCCGCCACGTCCGCCTGCGCAAAAAGCTCTCCGGCACCGCCGAG
>Ga0247844_1000788_pt1 | contig 63721 bp, 67 predicted proteins | sample LaCtaG_FD_192421 | JGI IMG/M metagenome (GOLD analysis project Ga0247844, IMG submission 192421) | Freshwater microbial communities from meromictic Lake La Cruz, Castile-La Mancha, Spain - LaCruzMarch201714.5m_1 | ecosystem: Environmental > Aquatic > Freshwater > Lake | place: Spain: Castile-La... | reverse complement strand
AAGTATAAAAAATAAAAACCACACTTACAGTTTTTATTTTTATATTTAAATATTAAACTAAGATTACAGTTTATATAAAAATAACATTAAAGTCTGGTTAAAACGTATTTTTAAACTATATTTACAGTTTGAAATTTTAGGATTTTAACCAAAAAAGTTAAATTTGGTTAAAATCTCTGGACCTTGAATTTCGAGAACCTGGTTTTCAGTATACGGCTTCTTGACTTTTATTTTCGCATAAACTAAAAAATATGTGTGTGTGGAAAATCATTTTGCCATAATTTTAAAATCATTAAAAATTTTCGTACAAAAACTTTTTCCGATACTTTAATTTTTTGTACTTTTCTAGAATAATACTTTTCTAAAAATAAAAATTTTTATTTTTAGAAAAGTATTATTTTAAAAAACTTTTTCATCTCCTCCTCAGGAAAATAAAATTATAATTAAAAAGTATAAAAAAATAAAAACCATAATTACAGTTTTTATTTTTATATTTAAATATTAAACTAAGATTATAGTTTATATAAAAATAACTTTAAAGTCTGGTTAAAACGTATTTTTAAACTATATTTACAGTTTGAAATTTTAGGATTTTAACCAAAAAGGTTAAAAAAAGTTAAATTTGGTTAAAATCTCTGGGCCTTGAATTTCAAGAACCTGGTTTTCAGTATAAGGCTTCTTGACTTTTATTTTCGCATAAACTAAAAAAATGTGTGTGTGTGGAAAATCATTTTGCCATAATTTTAAAATCATTAAAATTTCCGTACAAAAACTTTTTCCGATACTTTAATTTTTTGTACTTTTAAACTTTTTCTAAAAACAAATTTTTGTTTTTAGAAAAGTATCATCTTAAAAACTTTTTCATCTCCTCCAAAATTTTTTATTATATAATAAATGAGTACCGTAGATGATATTGAAAGTGTAAGATATTATACTCCTAAATCTAGACAAAGTTCTATATCAACAGATGACAGTTATTATTCAAGTTTAACAAGTCCTGTTAATTCAAAAATAATAATGCCAATTGGTTATGAAAGAAATGTAATAAGACCTCCACAAGGTTTTGAATTTCCTAGATCAGAAAATAAACCGATGAGACCTCCACCAGGTTTTGAAGATTCTATACGTGTTGTAGATTATGATCCAGAGATGATAAAAATGGTTCGTGATATAGTAGATTCTGGAAAATCTAAAAGAGGATCTAAAAGAGGATCTAAAAGAGGATCTAAAAGAATATCTAAAAGAAGATCTAAAAGAGGATCTAAAAGAAGATCTAAAAGAGGATCTAAAAGAAGATCTAAAAGAGGATCTAAAAGAAGATCTAAAAGATCTTTTTAAAAAATTAAATATATTAAAAAAAAATTGATTAAAATTAACTTTATTCAAATAAAAAATATATGAATTTTCAAGATTGGAAAGAAGTTGGATGGGATAAAAGAGGAGAAAAGCCAAAGAATGAATCAAATAAAACATTTTTAAACAATCAGAAGAGACAAGGAAACGTCACACAAATTTTAAAGAAAAGATCATCAAATCAGAATCAGATTAATGTAGTAACAAATGCAAAGAAAATAGACTCTGAAGAAGAAACTTTTAAACATAAACTGATCGGAGATATGGGTAAAAGAATTGCTCAAGCAAGATGTGAAAAAAAGTTAACACAAAAAGAACTTGCAAATGCGTTATTTTTACCAGAATCTGTAATTAAAAGTTTTGAAAGCGGTAAAGCAATTTATAATGCAATTATAATAAACAAAATGGAAAAATATCTGGGAAAAAGATTAAGAGAATAAAAAAAATAAAATAAAAAAAATCAAATAAAAAATAAAAAATAAAAAATATTTCTAGATATAAATTAAAATGTCAGATAGTGTACATGGATCATCCTGCTCTTATACTAATTTAGGTAATTACAATCAAAAAAGTGTTGGTACTTTAGGTACTCCTCCGGTTCCCCCCACAACTGTTAAGGATTATTATGTAGTTCCTAGCTATGGTGCTATTGGTTACAATGCATTAAATCATAACACAGTTGAACCTTCCTGTAGTGGATATTTTAATATTTGCAACGCTTATGGCGGATGCGATAAGACTGGTTCTTTTAATTGCGGAACAAGCTTTTCCAGATCAGCTTGTAATCAATAAATTTAATTAAAATATTAAACTTAATTTAAGTTTAATATTTAATTCTTTTTCTTTTATCATAATTTCCTATAAATTTTCTTTTTTTAAAATTTTGTAAAAACTGTTCTTTCCAATTCTTTTTTGTATTTAATAAACAATTTATGAATAAATTTATTTTTGATACTATATTGTCGTAGTGATATTCTTTATTTTTATCCCAGCATATTTGAAAAGGTAGATTATTTGTATTTGGATACAATTTATTTAAACCTTTGATACTATTAATGACTATATCTTTAGTATTATTTTTATTTATAACAAGAAAATAGTAGTCTTTTTTATAATTTCTATTATATTCCTTACTATTCAGTTTTGAAATTAAAATTTTGGACATAAAACCATTATAATATGTTCTTGAATTGAGTAAATCGAGTTTAAAATTTGTATAAGAATATACACATAAAGTAAGATTTCCTACATTATCTCGAGTGTTCATATTTGTAGTTTTTATATTTACAGGTATCCATCCAAAAAGTTTATCATATAAAAGTACGTCATACCACATTCTTATGTTCGGAATTTTAATTTTATTTACAAACTTTTTGAGTAGTATATCAATTATATTATTTTCATCTATTGAGCTATTCATTCTACCATCTTGAAAATTATTTGTTATTATTAATCCGTGACAACGTAAATAGGATTTAATTTGATGTAATATTAAAGGTAAACAAGATCTTCTAACTAAATAACCTCTATAAATTTTTTGTATTTTTATAATATAGTTATCCATTTATTATTTAATTAAAAAAATCAAAAATTGTAAAGACAAAAAAATAATTTTCATATTTAGAATAACTATAGTTTTTTCTTATTTGCAGTTCCACAATTTTCATCGAAAGTTAGTAAATTATTTTGTTCAAACCATTCTCTTAAAATTGGGCATAAATTTTCAACTGTAAGACTTGCATAATATAATAACTTTTGAAGTGTTTCATCTGAGAATGTTTCTACTTCTTCACGAGTATAATCTTCCATATCCCATTTTTTTGAATCTTCACTGTAATTACATATTTTAATATATTTATTTTTTAGTACAGAGTCTATAAGGAATTCCCTACCTTTATTAATTGCAGTTTTTACTTTATTCCATTTAGCTTGATTTGTTATGTTCAAAGGAATATCTAAAGCTATAACCATTATATAAACTATCACAGGTTTTTTCCAAAATAAGCAAACTCTTCCAGAATTTTCTTGTCTCTTATCGTCTTTATTATTACTCTTTACTATACAAAACTTATCATCGTTATAGATTCCGAAGTATTCGTTTTGTTTTAATATTTGTTTTTCTCTTTGCTTACTTTCTTTATAAAGTTCTACATATTCATCGTCACATTCATCCCAAATACCTTCTTTATAACATTTTAATAAATTCTTTTCTCTGAATAATAAAGATGAAACTATAACATCGTTTATATTTTTTATGGCAAAATCAAAATAATCAAGAATCTTGTCACGTTGAATATTATTTTTAAATATATTTTTTTCTTGTGCTATAATACTTGATTCTAAAATAAATTCTTTAATATCATAATCTAGTTGCCCAAGTAGTTTAAATAATTGATTATCATCTGTAAATGTAAATAATTGATCTATTTTTTCAGGTAGTTGTTTATAGTATAATTCATTCAAGATTTCTGAATATTCTATATCTACTGTAAGCACAGGATTTTTATTGTAATAATTAGAAAAATAATTATTTTGATTAGTTAAAGAATCAACTAAAAAAAATACGTTATTTTCTTCTCTTAAGAAAGATTGTATCCCGAATTTATTATATAAAATAATGTTATCTGCAATAATTGTTCTTAAAGAAGTTATAACGTCAAATTTTAAATAATCCTTTAACATATTAAAAATGTCATTTAGTTGTAATTTAAAATAAATTTTAAATATTATTTTAAGTTTATTTATAATTATTTTTACATTATCATGATTATAATATACTTGATATGAAGATAAATCCAAATTTTTTATTTCTTCAGGTCTCCAAGGATCAGTATTCATTGGAATATCATCACATTTATAATTGCATAATGTATAATTACATTCTCTTTTATAATCATAACCTTGAACATGATTTCGTGCATAATTTAAAGCACAATCGAAAGCAGATTCTTTCATTATCTGTTCTATACCTTTAATATTTCTATCTTTTACTTCAGATATTTCGTATAATTTAAGATCAATAGATATAATTTTTGGATCTTTTGCAATAGATACATATTGATATATTTTAAATTCTGGGGTGATACCTGCATTTATTAAATCTTCATGAGAACCAAACCTATAACCTCTACCAATTGCTTGCATAGTTTCAGAGTAATTCCAATGAGGAGTTAAAATATGTTCTTCTTGAATATTAAATAAAGATACTCCTTCAGAAATAACTTTAGAACCTATTATAACATTAATTAATTTTCCATTCATATTTTCTGGTGTGTTAAATCGTCCAATAATATTTTTAGTTTCATTTGAAGATGTAGTTTTATTTGTTATTACTGAATATCTCATAGATTGATTAATTGGAATATCTAATTCAGTTTTTCCTGAATATTTTGAAAACCCAAATAGTTCTAATATTAAAGAAAATAATATTGCACCACTTCCTTCAACGTACTGACAATATACAAACGATGATTTACCGTTTTCGTATGCATTTAAAATATTTCTGATTGCTGAAGAAAACTTACTTGAATATTTAGATAATTTCATTAATTTTTCTTCATTATCTTTTCCATTTAATGCTTTTCTCAAATCAGTACCAAGTCTATAAGTATTAGATGTTTGATTTTTTAAAATTTTTTTATTGGATCTTTGATTTATATATTTTTCATTTAAGAAACCTTTTTTGCCGTAAGTTCCATCTGGAAAAACAAATAAAGAGGCTTGTCTTGAATTTGTAAAAAATCTACCAATTTCATCTTTTTGAAATGTGATTGCTCCATCATTTTCTAAATCAATTTCGATATCTTTATCTTCTGAATCATACTCAATTTCAATTTCCACACCTTCATCAACATCTTCGTCGTCTTCATCTTCTTTATTTTTTTTCTTTTTTGTATCTTTTTCATAAGCTGTTATATAATTTTCAGTTTGAAATTCGCTCATTAGATCTGTATAAACTTTAAAATGTTTTAAAGTTCCAATAGTATCTCCCATATATTGTTTTTTAATTGTAGATTGTTGAGCTTCAAGATATGAAATTCGACCTTTAAATCTTTGTTTGAGTTCGTTTAGTTTTTCTGGTTTTACATTAAAAATGTCTTCATCTTTATTAAAATATTGATTTAAAAAATATTTTTCAGAAGGAAGTTGTTGATCAAGTGGGAGTATTAAATTCATAACACTAGAAATTTCTTCAATACTATCTTTTATGGGAGTTCCAGACATAAGTAAAATTTTACAATTCTTTACAAGATGTAAGAAACGGTGGAAACTATCATATAACATAAAATCATTTCTACCTTTACTTTTATTTTTTATATCTTGTAAACGAATATTATGTACTTCATCTATAACTATTATTTTATTAGAATATGTTTCAATTATATATTCATCTCCAACTTTTGAAATTTCTTTTGAAGCAAATGTCTCAAATGTAAAAAATCTATAATATTCTTTTAAAGATTTATTTTTACGTGCAACTTGTTCTCCGGGTGTAAGATTTTTATAATTATGTGGTATATATTGTCCTGGAGTACACTTAAAAATTATTTCATTTTTAATATTTTCTATTATAGTGTCACCTCTGGCGAATATTAATGCTCCATCATATATACTATTTTCATTATGTATTTTTTCAATCATACCAATTGCAGCACATGTTTTTCCGCTACCTAATTCCCACTTTAATAATAATTCGCTATAAGGAGTATATGAAGATAAAAAACGTGATATTATTTTTTGGGCTTTTAATAATGTACCAGCTTCTTTTGGTCTCTCTTCATATGTACTTATTTTTTCATCATAAAATTCCTTTTTTTTATAAATGCTAAGATTAAAATTTGGGTCATTTATTTCATTATAAAAAGGTAAAAAATATGTAATATCGTCTATCATTTATTTATCTAATTCAAAATTTTATATTTAAATAAAAATATTTGTATATTTAAAGATAAAATTAAAAAATGAATTTTATCTTTATTTTTTTATATAAATACAAATGGCAGATTTTGATTTATTTGAACAGGCATTAAATGAATATGAAACAAATGAAAAGGATAAGGATAAGGATAAGGATAAGGATAAGGATAATGATAATGATAATGAAAAGAAAGATAAAGAAATAGATGATATTCAATTTGAAATATGTAAACATTTAAATTATAATGATGAAGGATCAATAATTTTTTGTATTGATTGTGGAGAGGAAATCGAAAAAACTATGTTTCAGGACAAAGAATGGAGATATTATGGACAATCAGATAATAAAAGAACTTCTGATCCAAATAGAGTTATACCTCGAAAATTTGAGGATAGGAACATTTATAAAGATGTTGAAAATATGGGTTTTAGTGATAAAGTAATTCATTTAGCAAATCAAATTTATATTCAAGTTACAAAAGGTCAAATTTTTAGAGGTAATTCACGACGAGCCATTGTATTTGCTTCTATATTTCATGCATTCAAACTATATGGTAAACCACAATCTCATGATAAATTAATTAAAATATTTGATCTAGACAGAAAATTAGGTCTAAAAGGTTTAAAACATGTTAATCTTAATGCACCAAAAGACTCTCTTATACATACAACTTATATTACACCTGAAAATTTAATCGAAGATATTATGGATAGATTTAAAGCTACAAAAGAACAAAAAGAAGAGGTTATACAACTTTACAATAAAATTAAAAATAAATCATCGAAAATAAATAGGTCAAGACCTCAATCTGTTGCAAGCGCATTAACTTATTTTTGGATTTGTTATAAAGGTATGGATATTACTTTAAAAGAATTTGCTAAAAAATCTGATCTTTCTGAACTTACAATTGATCGATTAGCTAAAGAAATTGCAAGTGTTTTACATGTTAATATTGCTATTTAATTTTAATACTTAGCAAGTATTAAAATAATTGAGACGTATTATTAGTTAGACTTATTACTATATTGTCAAATATATTTGTATGTGTTTTAGTTAAATTTATTTTTTTATAGTCTCCATATTGTCTTCTTAAATAATTTTCATTATTAAAAGGTATATTTAATTTTACATCTTCGAAAAAATCTGTTTTTATCGGATATATCTCGTGTTCAAAAAAATAATCATTTGGCCACATTATTCTAGCTAATATTGATGTTGATATATATTTATTATTTTCGTCTTTATCATATATAAATAAATCTATAAATACATCTTCATAAATTATTTTATATCCAAAAGATACATTTTTGACTTCGTATTTATTTTTTAAATCTTCTTTAATTTTTTTAATTTTTGTATCTAGATCTTCTGTATACAACATAACTATATCAATATCATCATCCCAAGGTATGAATTTTTTATTATGTCTTTTATAACCCAATAATGTACCTCCAAATATAAAATAAGTTATATTATACTCTTCTAATTTTTTAATAACATCAGGTAAAATCAGTTTTAATTTTTCTTGAAGTTTTTTACATTTTAAAATTAACTTTGGATAAAGATATAAATCTCTATATAAAACAAGTAAAAAATATATTAAAATAATAAATGATATTATTCTTAAAAATGTGATCATTTATTATTTATTATTTTTAAAAATTTTTATTTATTGAAACATCATTAAAACCTGAATTAAAATTCGATTCATTTATGTAACTCTCGTATATCTGGTTATTTTTTTCCTTTTCACACATATCTTTATATAATCTATATTCTCCACAATTTGTTTGTGCATAATTTACACTATGGATTCTATTTAGATTTTGTTGTGTTTGTGTAAAACTATGAGGTGTTATAAAGGAAAATATTTGTGGAGCACTAGTCGAAAGAGTTGGTGCTATTATAGGTGTATATCCATTTTTTGTATAATCTGACAAAGCATTATAACAAGATCTTCCATGCGAACTCATTTATTAATCTTATTATTATTTATTTTTTATTTTATTTTTGTTATTGAAATTTGTGTATTATGTGCATTAATTGTTCCACTAGTTCCATTAGTCTTTAGTCTTAAAATAGATGGTTTATTAACAGTTATAATTCCTTGAATATATGTTGAATATATAGATTCATTAATGATTCCAGAAAATATATTACTATATAAATTATTTTCTTCATCAACAAAGAAAAACTTTAATGGAGTATTTGATATACCATCTATATTTCCTAAAATAAGATATGTACCGTTTGAATCGTTTATTAAAAAATCCTCACCATTTACTGTATTACTAAATCCCCCTATTATAACATTTTCTATAACTTGTTGATCCTCTGTTTTTATAAATGTAAAACTTTCAAGAATTCCTCCCGATTCTCCTTTAGGACCTTGTTCTCCGGTATCTCCTTTATCTCCTTTAGGACCTTTATCTCCTTTATCTCCTGTATCTCCTTTAGGACCTTGTTCTCCTTTATCTCCTGTATCTCCTTTAGGACCTTGTTCTCCTGTATCTCCTTTAGGACCTTGTTCTCCATGATCTCCTTTAGGGCCTTGTTCTCCAGATTCTCCTTTAGGACCTTGTTCTCCAGATTCTCCTTTAGGACCTTGTTCTCCAGATTCTCCTTTAGGACCTTGTTCTCCTTTATCTACAGATTCTCCTTTAGGGCCTTGTTCTCCTTTATCACCTTTAGGACCTTGTTCTCCATGATCTCCTTTAGGGCCTTGTTCTCCAGATTCTCCTTTAGGACCTTGTTCTCCAGATTCTCCTTTAGGACCTTGTTCTCCTTTATCTCCAGATTCTCCTTTAGGGCCTTGTTCTCCTTTATCACCTTTAGGACCTTGTTCTCCATGATCTCCTTTAGGGCCTTGTTCTCCTTTAGGACCTTGTTCTCCTTTATCACCTTTAGGGCCTTGTTCTCCATTATCACCTTTAGGACCTTGTTCTCCATTATCACCTTTAGGACCTTGTTCACCATGAGATCCACGTTTTATAGGAATATTTTTTTGTATATATAATAGCTCTCTGAGAGCATTTTGCGCTTCTATATTTTGCATTTTTATTTAAAAACACATTACTTTTAAGTTTATTTTATTATACAAGTTAATAAAAATGTATCAGTTGAAATTATAAAGTTAGAATTTGAACATAATCTATAGTTATCTATAATTTTAATATCATTATTATAAAATTTGTCACAAAAATTTGAAGGTTCTAATGAATATATATTTTCAACATTTACACCTGTTATGTTAATATATTTGAAATATTCATTTAATAATAATTTAAAATATATAAACATAAAAAGACCGTTTATTTTTAACATTTTTTTTAATTTTGAAATTATAATTTCAAACTCTTCATCAGTGTAAGAATAAATATTATCAAAAATAATTATATCATAGAAATTTTCCTGTTCATTATTTTCATTAAAATGAACAGTTAAGTTTAGACTGTTAATAATCTCGATATTTTCTATAATAATTTTAGTATTATCAGAAGTTAAAAGAATTTTTTTGTTTGGTTTAATTTTTTGCATAAAAATTTCTTTATAAATTAGATGTTGATCGTTAAACATTTTTATTTTTGTTTTTCCTTTTATTTTAAATAATAAATGAAAAAAAGTAGAAGCAAAAGCCGTTCACGTTCACATAAAAAATCGTTATTAAGAGGAGATAACATTATAATTTTAGAAAAGTCAAGAGCATCTGGAAAAAAATATTCTGCTATAGTTGGAAACAAAACTGTTAATTTTGGTGCAAAAGGATATTCAGATTATACAATTCATAAAGATCGAGAACGAATGAAAAGATATGAAAATCGTCATCGTTCGAGAGAAAATTGGTCAAAATCTGGTATAAAATCTGCAGGATTTTGGTCAAAGTGGATTCTATGGAATAAACCAAGTTTAAGAGCATCAATTAGAGATACTGAAAAAAGATTCGGTATTAAAATAAGACTACGAAACTAAAATCTTGCCATTAAGTAAATATGTTATTACATAAAATAAATGATAAAATCCCAGATACTATTCATATAGGTATAAAAGATCTTGAAATTAAGAAAATAGAAATAATACGTTCCATTGATGTATTAAAAGAAAAAATAAAAAAAAGTTCCATATCATTATATTTTACCGAGATATACTTAGAAAAATTAAATAATTTGGAATCTAATTTATTAAGATTAAATTTTGATATGATTGATAACGTTTCAAAATTATATTTATTATATAAAGAATTTGGAGACATACAGGGAGAAATAAATAAGAAATTTAATACTGAATATCATATGTGGAATATAAATTTTAATAGAAGACTTTTTTATACTACAATACCATTTTTAATTGTATTATTATTTCAACTATATAATGACAAACAAAATGTATCTTTTATTGATTATATAATACTTATTATATCTAATATATATATTATATTTCAAAATACAATAAATGAAGTAGTTTTAGAATCTACAAAAACATTCGTAATAAATTTAATTAACTTAAATATAAACAAAGGTAACATAAATTATTTTTTTGATGGAGGAAATATTGATCCTGAAAAACATATTGGTGATATGAAACATATTTTAAGTATAATTAAAAAGAAAAAATAAAAATTTTTATATGTAATCTTTAACCATAACAAATATTTTTAATCATTATCTCAACTTAAAAAAATAATTTTTAATTTCCTATTGTTAAATAAACATGTCTTTAAAAATAAGATTGTCGGGAAAATATGGTATTGGTATTTATTTTCAAAGTTGGTCATGTAATTGGGCGTCGTCAGGATCATCTTTAGATTTATCAAAAATAAACCTTCCAATTAACATTGTTTATTTAAGTTTTGTAAATCCTTCTTGTAATTATGTAAAAGGAAGCAATGTTTTATCAGGAACAGGACTAGATTTCTCTAGTGATTTTAGTGTTGTTAAAGAAGCTATTTCTATTCTTAAGAAAAAAGGAATTATAGTTATGCTTTCTGTTGGAGGTGCAACATATCATTTTAATAATATTAATTATGATAATATTTTTAATTTAATGTTAGACATCGGTGCAGACGGTATAGATATTGATTGGGAAGATCCAACAGGTGCTGCAGCATCTGATAAATTAGGTCCTATAATAAATAATTTTAGAAAAACTATAGGAAATTCAAATTTATTATGTTTAGCTGCTTTTTCTGTTGGTGCTTATGGTAGCGGTACATTTTCAAATGCTACTCCTTTGAGCCAAAATACAGGTATGTCTATCAAAGGACTTAAAAGTAATGGTAGTCAACTTGATTGGATAAATATTATGAGTTATGATGCTGGTCCTACATATGACCCTTTAGTTGCATTTTCTGCTTATAGAAGTTATTATAATGGTCCTTTAATGTTAGGATGTGAAGTTCCACCTGAAGCATGGGGAGGACATATTTTAAATTTAGAAGAGGTTAAAACATATTGTAAACATGTGTCATCAGATTCTGTTTCATCAAATGGAATTTTTGTTTGGTCATATCAAAAGCCTGGTACACCTTCATGTTCTGATATTATAAATACTGTGATACAAACTTTAGATAATTCTTCTACTAAACCATTTCCTGTTCCAGAACCTATTCCTGTTCCTAATGTAAATGATGATGTATGGATTCCAGGTAAAAAATATAATATAGATCAAAAAGTATCTTATAATAATAAAAAATATATATGTAAAAATTCAGAATATTCTTCGATACCACCTGGAACTATTGTGTGGAGTTTAGATCAAACAGTTAAACCAGAACCTAATCCGGTTACACCAGTTCCAGTTCCAGTTCCAGTTCCAAATCCTCAAAATACACCAGAATGGAATACTAATATTTTATATTCAGTTGGAAATATTGTTTTATATAATAAAAATAAATATAAATGTTTACAATCACATACAAGTTTATCTAATTGGTTTCCTGAAAATACTCCAGCTCTATGGCAAAAAATATAAATAAATGTTTTTATTTTTAAATTAAGTATCGTGTATGATTTAAAAATAAAATAAATAAATATATGTGTCCTTTAAGATATATAATATTATTATTTTCATTATTGTTATTAATAATTCCAGTTTGTTGTAAAATCAAGAAAAGACATAAATTTTAAAATTGAATTTAATTTTTGAATAACCTATTTAATTTAGGGAATATGGAAACTGCTGCAGAAAATATTTACAAAACTCATACTAATATTAAGGAAAATTATGAATATGATTTTGGTGTTTCTGAAAAATACAGATTCGAAGTCTTAAAAAATTATTTTAAAGAAAAAGGTATTGTTCGTCATCAAATAGATACATTTAATGATTATATTAATAATGGTATTCAGAGAGTTGTTAAAGAGAATGATATTATAATAATAACGAAAGAACAAAAGTATACGATAACATTCGGTGATGTTTATATACCAAATCCCTCTATTATAGAGGAAGATAGGTCTGTGAGAATTATATATCCCGATGAAGCAAGACGTAGAGATCTTACTTATGATTCTCCAATTTTTGTTGACGTAATTGAAAAAATAGAAAATGAAGATCAAGAACCTGAAATAAATATTCATAGAAGAGTTATTATAGGTAGAACACCAATTATGTTACGGTCAGATAAATGTAATCTTAAAAACATTACACAGAAAGAAAGAATAGAAAAAGGAGAATGTGAATGGGATCAGGGAGGTTATTTTATTATAAGAGGTAAAGAACGTGTATTGGTTGGTCAAATTAGAGGTATTTATAATCAACCTATTGTATTACAACAAAAATCTGGTGAAAAATATAAATATATATGTGAAACAAGAAGTATGTCAGAAGAAACAGGACATTCAGTTCTTATTCAAACTAAAATAAGTAATGACGATAGAACAATTGTATTTTCTTTACCTAATATTAAGGAACATATTCCAGTTGGAATTGTTTTTAAGGCGTTAGGGTTTATTTCTGATGAAGAAATTATCAATATTATTGGTTTATATGATGATAAATCTAAAAAATATATTAAATATATTATTAGAGATAGCTATTTTATTACAAACCAAGAAGATGCTTTAAAATATATAGGAGAATTTTCAATGCATATTATTAAGGAAGATAAAAGAGTAGATTATGCGTTACAAATAGTTGAAAACGAACTGTTACCACATATGGGAGTATCATCTACTATTAAAGAAAAGGTTTACTATCTTGGAAATATGGTAAATAAACTTATTAGAACTCATATTGGTAATAGGAATGAAGATGATAGAGATAATTATAGAAATAAAAGAGTAGAAATGGCAGGCGTTTTATGTTGTGATTTGTTTCGAGCTCTATTTAAAAGATTTTTAAAAACTATCGAAGGCCAACTTGAAAAGAAAAAACAACATCCGGATATTTTAAGTATCATTTCAAGAATTTCAAGTATAACATTAGGCTTAAAATATTCGTTTTGCTTTCCAGCTGGAACCATGATTTCAATGTCTAATGGATTATCATATCCAATAGAAACGTTAGCAGATAATACTAATAAAAAAGAAAAAGTTATAGGTTGGAATAATGGACTAATGGTTGCAAAACATGGAGGTTTAATGGAACAAGGTATACAAGATACAATTAAACTTACATTTGAAGATGGAAGAACTTTAGTGTGTACACCAGATCACAAAATATTAACAATCAATGATATCAATGAAACAGAATGGATAGAAGCGAAAGATATTCAAATAGATACAAAAATAATTCATGGAATTCAAAATCCACACGATATTATAGACGACAATTCAGACTGGAATTTAACTTTTAACATAGATGGTGAATCTATAATATGGAATATTAAAAATATTTCAGATAGAAATAAAATTTTAGCTTTATCACGTATATCTGGATATATAATTGGTGATGGGCATTTACCAAAAAATACAACAAATCAAGCTGTGATATATTTTGGACATATATTTGATGTAAATTCTTTCTTGGATGATTATAAACTTTTATGTGGTAATAAAAATCCAAAAATAAGAGATAGTGATTCTGAAAAATGGGGTAAAAGTTTTTCATTAAATCTATGTAACAAATTAACAAAAATGTTAAGAAGTTTAGATATAGTTAGTGGTAAAAAAGTTAATCAAAAACGAGAGTTTCCAAATTTTATTATGAAAAATGATTGTCCAAAAAGTGTTATAAGAGAATTTCTAGCAGGATTATTTGGCGCAGATGGTCATTGTCCAAAGTTAGACGTAAGAGAAGGTCAAAGAACTTCTATAGTAAATGTTGGATTTTCATGGTCTACAGATAAAGATAATATTGATAATCTGAAAAATACTTTTATTGAATTAGAATGTCTTTTAAAAAAGTTCGATGTTAATTCTTATACAAATGGTCCATATTCAAAAAATTCAGAAGATAAATTTGAGTTTGAACTTCATACAGAGATAAGTACGAATTTTTATAAAAATATTGGATTTAGATATTGTATTCATAAAACATATAAATCTAATGTTATATATTCATATTTAAGAATGATTGAAAAAATTAAAGAACAACATAATTTTGTTATTAAAAGAGTTGATGAACTTAAAAATGAAAATAAAAAAATTACACTTGATATAGCTCTAAAACAGGCACATGATGAACTTAAAAATAAAGAATATATCATGAATGAATATTATTCATTGCCAAACATTAAAATTATTAGAAAAAGACGAGAATCTGGAAGATCAAAAACTCTTGAAAATATTGAAGAAAAGTACGATGTTATGGATGCTGTAGACTATATAAAAAATATTAATGGATGGTATATGTTTGAAAACGATTATATTTGTGATAGAAATTTGACTACATTACCATATTTTACTTTAAAACTTAAAGATATGCGTAAAGATAAACCTTGTATGGTTTATGATATTATGAATGTTGAAAAATGTCATTCATTTCTGGCAAATGGTCTTGTAGTTCACAACTGCGTGGGAAACTGGGGTATACAGAAAAATAATTATGTTAGAACTGGTGTATCTCAAGTATTATCACGTATGACACATGGTGCTGTAATCAGTCATTTACGAAGATTAGTTATACCTATTGGTAAGGAAGGAAAAAATGCAAAGATTCGTCAGATCCATCCAAGCCAAATTATGTACATTTGTAACTGTGAATGTTTTGATCCTAAAACTCCTATTTTATTATGGGATGGAAATATCAAATATGCAAAAGATATTAAAATAGGTGATATATTAATTGATGATAAAGGAAATCCTACGAGAGTTAGAAAAACTATTTCAGGACTGTCACCTATGTATGAAGTTCAAACAAATGAAAATAATTTTTTAAATTATTCTGTTACATCAAATCATATTTTAACATTAAAAATAAAAAATTTAAGCAATATTGAAAGTGAATTAAAAGAAAAAAATATTATTTTTGATGAAACATCTTTAATAGATATAAATATTTCTGAATATTTAAAATTATCAGAAAATATAAGAACGGAACTATACATTACAAAATGTTCTAAGTATACAAAAATAGATGAAAATATTTTATCAGAGTTTAAATTAATTGAAAAACCTATAAGCGAATTTGTTGGATGGCAATTAGAAGGTAATGGAAGATTTTTATTATCTGATTTTTCAGTTACACATAATACTCCAGAAGGTCAATCTATAGGTATAGTTTTAAATCTTTCACTTTTGACAACTGTTTCCCGTAGAATTCCCACAGTTGTTGTGAAAGAAATTATTGAAAACAGTGAAAATCTTGTTTTTATTAATGACTATGACGGTGCAAATGATAAAGCAAAAGTTTTTCTTAATGGTATTCTAATCGGTTTTGCGATCGATTCACAAGATTTTATTGACGAAATGAAAATGCTTAGATCTTCTGGAATGTTACATCAAGATGTTTCTTTTACTTATGACGGATTAGATAATGAAATTCGTATTTTTTGCGATGAAGGTCGTTTAATTAGACCTGTTTTTACGGTGAATGAAGATAATAAACTTAATATTACTGAAAATGACGCACCTATATGGGATCAATTAGTTGAAAAACAACTTATTCAATATGTAGACAATTCTGAAGTTGAAAATTCAGTTATTGCTATGGATGATTCTGATCTTAAAAAATTTAAATGCAATTTTCAAGAAATTCATCCATGTGTTATGCTTGGTGTAATGGCTAGTAGTATTCCTTTTCCAGATCATAGTCAATGTATTGAAAAAAATGAACCTGTGTATATGGCAGATGGAAGTGTTAAGAAAATATGTGATATAGAAAAAGGTGATAAAGTTATTACTTTTGATCCAGATACACAAAAACAAAGTATTACAACTGTAACTCATATAGAAACACATTCAACAGAAAAACAATTATTTACAATATACACAACTAGTGGAAGAAAAATATCTGCTACTTTTGATCATCGTTTTATGACAAACGAAGGATGGAAAAGATTAGAAAATCTTCGAGTATTTAAACAAAATCCTAGTTGTTTAATTGGAGTATCTTTAGAACCTAAACCATTATCTTGTATTGTTGAAATATCATGTATTATACCTAAAAATTCAAAAACATTAGGTAATGGTTTTGACAGTCTTTTACCTTTAAAATCTAATTTTATTTACTTACCAATTTTAAGCAGAATTATTGGTTATACTTTTAATTCAAAAGTAAATATTAATGACGAAGGTATAAAAATAATTGTACTACAATTTAATTCTGAAGATGATAGAATTTCATTTGAAGAAGATCTTACATTATTAAAATTACAATTTTTTAAAATGCAACTAGGTAATAATCGAATTCTATATGAAGGTTCATTCCCGTTTTTAGTTTCATTATTAAATGATCAAAATGATTATCTTATTCCAGACTGGATTATGACTGGGAGTTTATTAGTAAAGAGAGAATTTCTTTCTGCTTTAGATTATGGTAATAAATCGATAGGAGCTCAAATTGCAAACTTGTATAAGAGTTTGAAATTAAATAGAATTGAAGATTTTAAATTTGAGTTTCGTTTTCGTTTTAGTTTAGATTCTAAATCTATTGATTTTATAAAACATTTTGAAACTATTAATATTCGATATAACGTAAATAAACAGGTAAAATATGGTACAATCGTAGAGTATTTGAAATATGTACAATTTCAACATGAAAAATATTCAGAACATATTCCAGTCGATTATGAAATGTGGTGCAATAAAATTCAAGTAAAAAGTAAAACTTTATTTGTACCTATTCATTCTATTGATAAATGTAATAAAAATATTATTTCTGATATCACGGTAAATTCAAAAAATCAAAGTTTCTTATGCGGTGATACTTTTTGCGTACATAATTCACCTCGTAATATTTACCAAAGTTCTATGGGAAAACAAGCAATTGGTATGTTTGCACAATCACATCAAATAAGAACAGATACTATTGTTCATGTTTTAGACTACCCACAAAAACCACTTGTAAATACACAACCTGCAGATTTTTTAGGTTTCAACGATATGCCAGCTGGAATAAATGTCATTGTTGCTATAGCCTGTTATAGTGGGTTTAACCAAGAGGACTCAGTTCTTATAAATAAATCTGCTATAGATAGGGGACTTTTTGTAACTACTTCTTATAGAACATTAGTAGATGAAGAGAAAAAACAAGGAACATATAGTTTTGAGACTATATGTCTACCTCCATATGACAAACGAAAAAGAAACGCTAATTATAGTTTTCTAGATGAAAGAGGTATAGTAAAAAAAAATATTGGACATAAATCTGTTTATGTTGATAAAGGCGATGTTATAATTGGTAAAACACTTACAAAATCAAATAAAAATGGTGAAGAAGAGATTTTTGACTGTAGTTATGTTATTAAAACCGGAGAAGAAGGTTATGTTGATAGAGTTATTGAAACTGTAACCCCGAATGGATATAAAATGATTAAAGTAGTTATTAGAAATAGAAAGATACCTGAAACGGGGGATAAATTTGCATCATTCAAATTAGGAGTATGCGAAGTCTTAACAACTAACGGTTGGAAATTAATTGAAAATATTACTTTAAATGATAAAGTTGCAATACTTGACAATGATAATGTTAAATATGAAGAACCTATCGAGACATATTGTTACGATTATGATGATAAACTATATGAACTGTATTCTCAGCAAGTAGAAATGTCTGTAACACATAATCATCGTATGTGGATAAAAAGACGATATGGTGCTGATTCAAAATACAAGGATGATTTTGAGTTTATGACTGCAGATAAATGTTTTGGTAAAAGATTAAAATATAAGAAAAACATTAATAATTTTGAACCTACAGAATGGATAGGTAATAATTTTACAATTCCAGCAACTAAAGATTCAGAAGAAAAAATTGTAAAAATGAATGATTGGTTAGTATTTTTTGGAATTTGGATAGCGGAAGGTTGGACATCTACCACAAAAGTTAGTTTTGCATCTAATAAACATAGAGTACAAATGGAATTAACAAAATCTTTAACTAATATGGGATATAATATTTCTAAAGATATTTGCGAAGATAATGAAACAATTACTAGATTAAATGGTGATAAAGTTGAAACAGGTGGTAAATGTTTATATAATGTTTATAACAAACAATTAGCTAGTTATATGAAACAATTTAGTGTTGGTTCTGTAAATAAATTTTTACCAGAATGGGTTTGGAATCTAAATAAAGATCAATGTAGACTTTTACTTACTGCTTTAGAACTTGGAGATGGATATACTAGTAAAAGTAATAATAGATTTTATTATACATCTTCTAAAAGATTGTGCGATGATATTACTAGAATTGCTTTACATGCTGGATATTCCACAAATTGTAGAGTTCCAGATGGAAGAAAAGCAGGAACTGAAAGTTTTAAATCCGATGGGAGTATTATAACTTCAACTGAAGATAATTGGGTTATAACTATTATTAAAACAAAAGTAGAACCAGAAATTAATCATGGTCATACGAAAACACAAAATGGTCAAACAGAAAATTGGGTTCATTATAAAGGCAAAGTAGCTTGTTTAAGCGTAAGAACAGGAGTATTTTTATGTAGGCAAAATGGAAAGCCTGTATGGTCTGGAAATAGTAGAGCTGCTTAACTTTTTGGGTAGCAAAAGATATTTTTAAAAGAAATATCTAGTCAATATTTTATTGGCAAAACAACCTGGTTGCGGGAACTTCTTTATTGTCTTAACTACCACTCTTTTCTAGAAATATTTAAGAGGAACACGGTTAATAACCGTACCCAATGGTAAAAATGTTAAGAATTAGATAATCCGCAGGCTATTCTCTAAAACTAATTGTCTTGTTAAGAGGAAGTCTCAACGACTGGTAAGGTGTTGGTCTGAGAAGTTGACAACTTCAATGAAGGCTTAAGGTACAGTCTAGTCCTTATATGAAAATTTAAGGTAATTTTATGCAAAAAGGTACACTCGGTATGGTATATCGTCAGGAAGACATGCCATTTACTCAGGATGGTATTGTTCCTGATCTTATTTTAAACCCTCATGCAATCCCAAGTCGTATGACAATTAACGTATTGCTTGAAACTCTATTAGGAAAAGCTTGTTTATTGGATGGCACTTTTGGAGATGCGACTCCTTTTACAAGTAATAGTGTAAATATAGCTGAAAAAATTTGTGATAGATTAGAAAAAACTGGATACAATAAATTCGGTTGGGAAACTTTATATAACGGTTTCACAGGAGAACCAATAGATGCAAAAATATATTTTGGTTATTGTGCCAAAGTAATGCCAAAAGCATTGCTAGTCTGTATTTATAATATAGGCAACACATTCAAATTGCGGGAATATCTTGCAAAGTCTTTAATACTAACCTAATATGGAAACATTTTAGGGGTCTTAGTTAACTACTAAGAGAGTAAAAATTTAAAGAATAGAGATGATCCGCAGCCTAGTTCCTAATTTCGATATGATAGAAAAAGGAAAAGGTTCAACGACTAAATGTTTGTGGGCATGAGAAATTAAATCAAATTTCAATGATTGCTTAAGATATAGTCTAGTCTTTATTGAGAAATAAAGTATAAACGCCAACGTACTATTCAAGGTTGAAACATATGGTAAGTGATAAATTGCATTCGCGAGCCAGTGGACACGTAACGACACTGACTCGTCAACCTTTGGAAGGAAGATCAAGAGACGGTTCATATGTAGCTGTAGTTAATTTAATTTTTATTAATTCCCATTTAAAGTAAAGGTAGTTATAATAAAATGTTTTCAGAAATTATAGAAATTTTAAATAAAAACTTAGAATTATGGAAGCCTATTAAAGATTATGAAAAATACTATTTAATATCGAGTTTTGGAAGAGTTAAAAGTATGCATAAAAATAATTTAAAAATATTAAAAACCGTATTAAGAGGAGAGTATCTGGGAATACAATTAAATTCATATGGTAAAGGAAAAACATTTTCAATACATAGATTAGTTGCGTTATCCTTTTTAAAAAATAATGATGATACAAAAATAGTTAATCATAAAGATGGGAATAAAAATAATAATCATCTTTTAAATTTAGAATGGATAACGCAAAAAGAAAATAGAAATCATGCTGGAGAAAATAACTTATTTATACCAAAATGTATTAAAGTATCCCAATATTCAAAAGATAAAAAAATCTTGATAGCAACATTTAATTCAATAAAAGAAGCCATGGAAAAAACTGGTTGTAAAGATAATAGAATAAGTACTGTATGTAAAGGTAAAAGAAATCATACAGGTGGTTATTTCTGGAAATATACAGAATTTGACTATGAAGAAGATGAAAAACCTTTTGGTAAAGAAATTATAGATTATCCAAATTATATAGTTACTGAGAAAGGAAAAATTTATAGTAAAAGTCATAAAAAATACATTTCAAGTAGAGATAATTCTGGATATCAATATGTTACCTTATATAATAATTCTGGAAAAGGAAAAGACTTCTCTGTTCATTATTTAGTTGCTACAAGTTTTATTAATAATCCAAATAATTTTCCAATGGTTAATCATAAAAATCATGACCGTTCTGATAATAAAGTTAATAATTTAGAATGGGTTACTTATACTGAAAATATGATACATTTTGGAAAAAAAAATGGTAAATCTGTGAAAAAACTCGATATTAATAATAATATTTTAAAAATATATAACACTCTTAAAGATGCTTCCATAGAAAATAATATATCTACTTCAAATATAACTAATGTATGTATGGGCAGGCAAAAAACTGCTGGAGGTTTTAAATGGGAATATAATAAAGAAAAAAATTAGCTAATCCTGTATAGAGGGTAACACATTCAAATTGCGGGAAACTCCTAAAAATTTTAATACCAAACTTTATTGGAAACAATAAAGTGGTTCCAGTTAAATACTGGAAGTATGGTAAAAATTTAAAATATATATGGACAATCCGCATCCAAGCTCCTAAGTCTCAAAGTCAAGGGATATGGAGAAGGTTCAACGACTAAATGTTTGTGGGCATGAAAAACCTGACAAGTTTTTATGATTGCTTAAGATATAGTCTAGACCCATCTGAAAAGATGCTACTTTTGAGATTCTTTTATTTCTATACAAAATGAAGTATCGAATAAGTAGATGTAATGATTCTAAAAATAAATTTTTAGATGAACTGGTATAATCGGGATTACGTTTTGGTGAGATGGAAAGAGATTGTATGATCGCGCACGGAGTTTCAAGATTTTTAAAAGAAAGATTATTCGAAAAATCTGATCCTTATACTATAAATATTTGCGATAATTGTGGTAATATTGCTACATCTGCTAACGAATGTAAATTTTGCAATGAAGACAAAATTTCACGCGTAGGTATACCGTATGCCGCAAAATTGCTTTTTTCAGAGCTTATGGCCATGCAAATCAAGGTCAAATTTGAAGTTAAAAAATAAAACTAAAATATAGAGTCAATTAAAATAATTTAGAAGAAAAAAATGAAAGAGTTGGTTGAAGATATGAAAAAACTCAAGGCGGCAGAATAGGAAGATGATGAGGAATAGTAAATTTTTGGTTCATAAAATATTTGTACATATTTTATGAATTTGATAAAAAAATTGAATTTATATTTTAATTTATGAGAAAAATAGTGTCAATTGAATGTCTAAACATAAGATTACTAAAAACGAGTTTTTAACAAGAATGGAAAGTGCAGAGATAGTATTAGTAAAAGAAAAAAAAGATGGTCTTCAAGTATCATTTGGTAATAGTAATTGTTGGTATTTAATTGAAACCGATGAATACGTACCTTGTCAATTCGAAATTTTTGAGATGGTGAAAGACCTCGAAGGTTTGAAGGAGTTTGAATATACTAGTAAGTTTACTTCTGAGCTTTATTATGATTCACTTATTGTTAATCCAAATTTGGAGACATTACTTCTGTCTCATATGGAAAATATAGATGACGTAAAACAGCTTGGAAATATCAAGAATTTATGTATTGTTACTTTTAAAGTTGCGTGGCTGAACTTGCTACCAAAAACTTTGAAAAATATAGAGATTTCTAGTCTGGAAGTAAAAAGTGAAGAAGAGTATAATATGATTGTTGAGTATTTTGATGATCATAATATAGAGTACCTTTTCGAGGATTATTCTGAGTGGAGACCTGTGGAGAACTAAAAAGAAAAACCAATAAAAATATAATATACAAGTTGAAAGAGTCTTGACAGTAAAATATAATAAACTTCAGGAGAACTTGGCTGATGAATAAGATAAATAGAATTTTAAAACCACATTAGGTTTTAAAATTGAAACTTTTTTATAGTAATTTTTTCATAATATAGCGTTCTTTTTCGTATTCCTTAATTGCATTACTTATAATAAGTGGATTTCTTGATCCATTTGTCACTTTAATGATATTATTTATAGAAATATACTTAGTTATTATTTGAAGATGCCAAGTCATAAGTATATATATAAAATTTTCTTTATATAGTTTTGGAAAAAGAGAGAATATATAATCGCCAGAATAACCATAAAATGTAAAGAAATGTATACCTGCCGCACATATATTTGTTGATTCATCTAATTCCGAAAAAACAGTGGAATTCGTTTTATAATCTTTTCTAATACAGCTTGAATAAAATGATATATGTTTAACATGATTTACGAATGATTTATCACTCAGATTTCTAATACTTATAATATTGGCTTCATTAGTTCTGTATTTTATATCATTTGCTATTATACGAGAATTTTGATTTGTCTTCAGAAGACATAGGTAAAAATTGTTTTCATCTTTTAGTATTTTGTATCCATAACGATGAATTGAAATTAACATTTATAATTTATATTGTTTTTTTATATTGAATTTATTTGTAAAATCCATATTTTTATAAATTTTAAACTAAAAATTAGTTTAAAATTTACAAATATATTTTATTAATTGTATCAACTTGTTTCTTACATATTGAACATTCTACATATTTTTCATCTTCTTTTGCTTTTTCACAAATAGTTTTTGAACATACTGTACAACATAAAGTATGTCCGCATGGAATAAATACTGTATTCTTCTTTCTAGTGAAACATATTATACAACTTTTATCTTCATCATATGGTAGATTTTGACTTATTTCTTCGGTAGTTGGTTCAGGATAACAACATGGTTTTATTTTATACATAACACAATCTTTAAAATCATCTGGATTATTATCTATTATTTCGTGAATCTGATCCATAGAATCGAATAAACCTACTTCAACCATTTCCTCTAATCTTATATATTCATTATTATGAAGTTTATTAAGTAATGTTAAATATTTTACTGCATATGTTAGCAATGCTGGTTCAGCTTTACCTTCTTTTACTTTTGTTTCTATAATATTTATTACTTCTTTTGGAGTTATAATTCCATGTTTAATTAATTCTCCTAACTGTTGTAGTGCATCACATTTTTCCATTTCCTTATATTATAAAAACTAAATATATATAAATCAATTTTTTATTATTTTAGATTTTATACATTTAAAAAACATAAATACAACTATAAAAGTAATAACAAAACTATACATAGTTGCATTTTTCATACATAAATAAATTTTAAACCAGTCTTTTGTATCTTCAGGATTTGAAGATGGTTGTTCTAACATATAAGAAGTTTTTGGAACAAGTTTATAAAATATCATTGGAAATCCGAGGAAGATTAAAGCAGAATTTACTAATCTTGTTTTCAGTTCTGTATTTATATTGTTTTTATAATATAATGCCGCTATAACTATTGAAAATGCAAAACCAAGTATTAATATATTTCTTCTTTCACAATTAAGATTATTATATTTATCTTTTAATTCAGGAGATAAATCTTTAACATACTCATATATATGAGAATAACAACTAAAAGTAGATATATATGATACTATACATGCACAAGTTAATGGTAAAGTTATATCTATTACTTTCATTTATTATATTACAAATAAACTTTTTCATAATTATATTTATCTATTATATCTACTAACGAATCCATCCAATCCCAAATAATAGAACGTGTTTCATCGTCTATTTTATCAGATTTCCAAACATCATAAAAATATTTCATTTTATTTTTACCATAGAAACCAAGAGGACTACATTGAAAAAAAAACTCGCTATCTCTTTCTTTAATCATTCTCTTAATTTTACCATTATTCTTATGTATTAATGAATTAAACATATTAAATGGGATACTTGCTGGCAATTTTTGTAAACAAAATTTAATTAATACTAATTCTCCTTCTTCCGGAAATTGACCTTCTATTTCTTCTAAAAATTTTAGTAAAACATTTTTATATTGAGAAATCTTTTGATTCGACATATTATTTAATTTATATTATCAAATTATTTTGATTTTTTAAAATTGAATTTTTAAAAATATTTTACAATATAAAAAAAATGTCAAATATTACACAAGAACAAGTTGAACAATCGGCACAAGAAATTAAAAATAATATAACTGATAATATGGTATTTTTAAAACAAAATTATAATATTTTAAAAAAGAAAATACACAACACAAAACAAGAAAGAATTTTTATTTCAAATCTTGAAATAAATAATTTCATTTATCAAAGTCCAGAAGCAGTCAATCTTTTTATTGATACAGTTTGTTTTTATATGGCTTTAGAAAAACTGAATGTACCAACAAACTTATGGTAAAAATACTGCTTAAAAAAGAATTATAATATAATAAAAATGTTTAACAATTATAAAAGATTTTTATCCGTTTTACCAGATGGTAGAACATCTTTAAAACATAAATTATCTTCCTTTAATTATAAAAGTTTTAAAAATAATTGGTTATCTGATCCATCTACTTATCCTATTATAGGTGTTATTACCTGTGCTACTACAATGTTAACCGGTGTAAGTTTATATTTTCTTTTATATGAACCTGACGTTAGTTTTAATAAAGATAAAAGATCTGAAATTATAAAAACAAATTTTGAAGAAGGATTTAAATGGGAAAATAGTGGATTAAAAAAATTTTTTAAAGGCAAAGATCCTAGTCATATTAGTATTTTTCATCCATTAAAAACTATGTTTGATGATAAAAAAAATTAATTTTAAACTAAATTTAGTTTAAAATTTAAAGGAGAAATTCTAGTATATTTTTAATTGATGTTTTACTTATTTTTCTTGATTGCTTTTTATCTGTTTCATACTTTATATTATCTAAGCAATTCGAATCTTCATTAAGACATTCTATTAAGTTGCTAATACTTTTAAATTCTTTCATTATAGCACATGCAGTTGTCGAACTTATACTCGGTATCTGACATAAAACTATTTCTCCAAAGTTATCACGTGTTATATTTGCATTCTTCTTTTTTTTTATAACAGTTGAATAACTTTTTTCTTCTTTATTTTCATTTATTTCTAAATTTTTGTTTGAATAAAAAGGTTGTTTATCCTTTTCTTTTTTTATTTTTAAAACATTATTAAAAATTATATATACTGTTTCATCTATATTTGTACTTCTCATTAAAGAAAATCCTTTATAATAGTTTATACTAAACATTGATGAATAAACCATTTGTCTTTCTTTTAAAGTTTTACTTACTGTCCCTTCTATTAAATAAATAATATTATGATTATGATGTTCTAGTCCATTTAATCTATAAGATTGTTCATTATATCTACCATCTTTTATACTTGCAATTAGATCTGAAATAGTCTTTCTTTCGTATATAATAATATCATTATTTTCATGATCTCTTATTATAATATCTCCAAGTTCTAAAGATTCAATTTCAATTTTAATGTCTTTATAAACATCAGTATTTAAAATAAAATTTTCACAAATATTTTTTAATTCTCTTTCACGTATATCTAAAACAAGTTTCATTATAATATTTAAAAACATCTTTTTAAACTATTTTAAGTTTAAAAAGTTTATTTAAGTTAAGATCCACCAGTAGTAGGAGTAGGAGTAGCAGTAGCATTATATCCAAAATAACTACCTATATTTGTTAGTATTACAGTTGGAGCTATAGATTTAGCCCATCCAGACAAAGCACTTGTTGCATTTGTTGAATAATCAGAAATTGAAGATGTAATAGTTGTAAAAGAAGGTACGCTTTCCCATACATTATATGTATAATTTTTTCCAACTTCAATAGTTTCTCCCAATTTTGTCATCCATGTGTCCGGTATAGGATTTGTTAATTGTCCGGTATATACTAAATATCCAACAGCTGTAACTGCAGCGACTGCACCTGTAACTCCAAGTATTAATTTCCAATTATATCCCTTGTCAGTTTTAGTAACATTTAATTCTTTTAATAGTTTATCTTGATCTTCAGGTTTTAATTTATTAAAATAATCATTATTGAATTTTTTATTAAACTCATCTCCTTCAACTTCAAAACCTTTAAGTAAAGTTGCTTGTTGAATTGGTGTATATTTATCAAATTCTATAGCTCCATCAGCTATTTTTTGAGGTATTTTACCAGATTTTACAAGTTTTTCTAACTCTGTTTTAAGTTCGGTTTCTCCAGCTACAATTTTAAAACCTGATTTTTTGAGTAATTCATTAAAAGGTGCTTCATCCATAACAAATTTACATTTCTTTAACATTCTTTCTGGAAATACTGCCCATAAAGCTTTAGCAGACCTAAGTGTAATTACTCTAGTTGGGAATGCTTCTTTGATTTCTTCTATAGTATCCTTGTTAGTACATTCAATAGCATCTTTAAATTTAGCAATTTCTTCTTTAGATACATATTTTGCTACTAATTCAGCAACTTTTGTATCATCCGCTGCAATAACTTCTTTCTTTTGTTCTTCTGTTAAAAATGAACTAATATTTCCGATAAATGCAGATGCTGAACTATATCCTCCTAATCCAAGTTTATCAAGTATAGTTTTGCTATTCTTTTCCAATTGTGATTGTATTAAAGACAACTGTTGTTCTTCAGCTTCAAATTTCTTGATATCTGCATCGGAAAATCCTCTTGCTTTCATTTTCAAAACTATAGCACCGGCAGGAACTCCAGATTTTCTCATTTTAATAAATTCGGAATAAAGAGCAGTTTTATCAGCTGATTTAAAAGTAACTTCAACTTTTTTAGGATCAAAAGCTAATTTATAACGTGTAACAGCATTCAATTGTTCTAAACAAAAATCAATCTCAGATTTACTTAAATTATTTAATCTATTTTGGTCTGTAACAAATGTGATATATTCATCTTGTGTTCTTGCACCTGAAGAACTATTTAACCATCGTCCAACAATCATATTGCATTTAACCATACCACCTGATGTAGGAGAAGGTCCTTGTCTAATTCTTCTAATAAGATCTAGATTAGTAGGTCTTAAAGAAGGACCAGATGTCATAACTTTCATCTTTTGTTCATCCAATTTTCTTATAATTTCACGAATATTATCCCTTGCTGGTTTAGATATAACCCTCATAGTTCTTAAACATTCTTCGGAATTCATTCCATATTTTTTACAATTTTCCAAAGCCTTACTGATAACTTTGGCCTTTCTCATAAGTTTTTCTTCAGGTGTAAGTCTTCTACGAGATTTACTGCGGCGAGCAGATCGAGATCTTTTAACCTTTCGAGATCGAGATCTTTTAACCTTTCGAGATCGAGATCTTTTAACCTTTCGAGATCTGCTACGTTTTACTTTTCTAGAACGAGATCTGCTACGTTTTACTTTTCTAGAACGAGATCTTTTAATTTTTTGAGATCCACGTTTAACTCTGCGAGAACGAGATTTTTTAGCCATTCGTACAGAACGACTTTTTCTTCTACGATATCCATCACTTAACGAATTTGATAACATTTTTATTAATAGTAAACATTTTTTTTAAAAGTTTTGAAATATTTAAAGAATAAAAAATATTTTTAAATGAACAAAGAATTTTTATTTCAGTTTGCGTCTTTTTTAAAACAAAGATTGAAACAAAAAACAAATATAATTAGAGAGCTTTCTAATTATGTAAATTATACAGAAAACGAATCCGATACAGATAAGTATTTTAAAAATACTATGTATGATTATGATGAGTTATATTTCGAATTTTTATTTCATATTGAACCAATAGAATATAATATATATTGCGAATTAGATAGAGAAAAAATTATAGAATATGCATTATATTTAATAGGTAAAAATATAATAAATTAATTATTCGAATAAAAAAAATTAATTTAAAAAAAACATTTAATAATTTTTGTCTTTATATAATATAAAAATGTATGTTCATCTAAATGATAAATATTATAAGATTCATAAGAAGAGAGATGGTACACAATATATCGTTTTGAATGGAAAACGAGTTAATGTTACTGAAAAACATAAAGTTGTTTTAAGAAAGTCTCGCAGATCCCGTAAAAGCAAGAAGTCTCGCAGATCCCGTAAAAGCAAGAAGTCTCGCAGATCCCGTAAAAGCAAGAAGTCTCGCAGATCTCGTAAAAGCAAGAAGTCTCGCAGATCTCGTAAAAGCAAGAAGTCTCGTAAATCTAAATCAAAAAGGGTTAAGAGTATTAGAAAACTAGTTAAAAGTTTAAGAGCTCTTTCTCGTAAATTAAAACGTTCTCGCAGATCTCGTAAAAGCAAGAAGTCTCGCAGATCTCGTAAAAGCAAGAAGTCTCGCAGATCTCGTAAAACCAAGAAGTCTCGCAGATCTCGTAAAACCAAGAAGTCTCGCAGATCTCGTAAAAGCAAGAAGTCCCGCAGATCTCGTAAAAGCAAGAAGTCTCGCAGATCTCGTAAAAGCAAGAAATCTCGACGTGGAAAGCTTGGTAAGATTTTAAAATCTGTTATGAAAGCTCTTAGCAAAAGCAAAAGATCACGTAAAACTAGAAAATCTAGAAAATCTAGAAAATCTAGAAAATCTAGAAAGTAAATAATTTTTAAACTTAACTAAATAGTTTAAAAATTATATCCAATAAATAAAAAAAATGATAAAATATTTTATAATCATATTTATTATATTTATAATATTAAGATTCAAAAACGGTTTAAAAATACAATGTTATAATTTCTGGCAAGGAAATAATACGGCAAAATATTATAAATTATTATTTAATAAAATAGGGGCTGGATCTAAAATAATAGATATTGGAGTTGGTACAGGATATAATCTTGTAAAAAATAGAAATACGATATTAGATAAAAATTTATATATATATGGAATAGATATAGATAAACAATATAATGACTATTGTAAAAAATTAATAAAAGATAATAAGATGAATATGAATATAAATATTGAATTTATTGATTTTTTTGATGTTAAAGAATATTTAGAATACGATTATGCTATTTTTGGACAATCATTTCCAGTAATACCGAGAAATATAATGACAGATATGCTAACTCATACTAAAAAATTAATAAAATATGAAGGAAAAATAATTTTTCTACATCAACTAGACGACGAAGGTAATATAAATCATTTATTTTATAAATTGAAACCTCAACTAAAAAATATACCATTTGTATGGATTGATTCAGGAATAGCAACAAGTAAAATTGAATTTGAGAGATGGTTAGATAGTAATAATATGAGATATAATTACAAAATTATACATACGGATAAAGTTTTAAATCTTAATTTAAATATATATATGTATATATGTTCAAAAAAATAAAATAATAAAATTGATATATATTAAAATGACAGAACCAGTTAAAAATTTATCATCATGTAATTGCATGAATTGTTATAATAACTTATATATAATGAATAAACAAGATCCGAAAAATTGTAATTTTTCTCCTTATTTTGAATGTAATGATAGATATAAATTTAAAGATCAGATTGAACCCATGAATAAAACTGGATATGATTATTTAAATCCTCAATCTGTAACAAATTTATATGCAAACGAATTTTACGAAGTTGATTGTGATAAACAACAAGTAGGGGGGAATTGTCATGATATATTATATAGTAGTTCTGATCCTCGCCTAATTTCTAGTGCACATGGTGGACAAAAAATATTATTAGACAGACCACCACTAGATGATGGTGTTAAATTGAAAGATGTATATTCAGAACCAACTTTAAATAATTATGGAAAAACAGTTTATAAAAATTATTCTGATATAAAAAATGGACAATTTTTGTACTATATAGATAAGTCAATCGAAGATAGTTTATTTCGACCTAATTTTGAAAATCCTTCTAGTGTAAAAGGTGATATTTATAAAGATCCTATGGGAAGTACATATCCAGAATATAAACGATATCCTTTAGTAGATAATAATTATATACATACTAAAAATAGAACATATAGATATGGACTAAGTTCTATAGACGATACAAATGAATTTAGAGAAGATATAATGCATTTACAAATGAGACCTAAAGATAGAACACGTTACGAACCTAGATGGACTGGAAATACAACATATTAAATTTTTAAACTAATAATTTAGTTTAAAAATTTTTCATAACTTTTATGTTTAAACAGAAATTGTTTGCTCTGAAGCTTTTTGTTTGTAAGGTTTTGATTCATCTGTATTTTTAATTACTTTCCATTTTTTTTGTAGTTCAGAATGAATATCTTTTCTATTTAAAGTTGGAAATTCTTCTTTGATTTTTTTTGTTTCAATTTCCTTGAAAAAGAAGAATGCACTTTTTGGTTTATTTTTATGTTTATCAACTTTTTTTTGTTGAATTTCTTTCATTTTAGTTTCTCTCTTAACTTTTTTTTCTACTTTCTTTTGGTTAAGTTCTTCTTTAGAAACCTTCATTTTAATTTTTTTTTGTTTAATAAAAGCATTAAGTTTATTTTGAGTTTCTGAACTTTTCCAAATATCTAAAAAATCTTTACTAATAACACTTGGAATGCCTTCTACAAATTCTTCAATAAATGTATTAAATGTATCACTAATCTTTAATATATTAGGAGTAGGAGGCTTTATTTTTTCTGGTGTTTTTTTTGAAATTTCTTCTCCGCCAGTATTTTCTTCCTTTATAGATTTAAAAATTTTTAATTCATCATTCATATTCTTGGAATAAAGAAACCAATCAATACCAGACATGTGCCATATTTTAATACGGATATAAATTAAAAATTCAATTTTTTTCTTACCAACATCTTCCACCACTTAACATTCTTTGACTATTTTTATAAATAGGTTTAGAACGTTGTTGCCATCCATCTGCGTTATGTTTTCTCATTAGTCTTTCTTGCATACCTGTTCTAAAAACAATTGCATCATCAACAAATTTTTGATTTGCAAGAGCTCTAATAGTAGAATTATTTACATTTCCTCTTTTATCATTCATAGGACCATAAGTATCTGCAAAATCTGCAAAATCTATTTTACTTCGTATAACATAGTTTGGCATTCTAACGGAGTTTATATCATCATAAAAGAATCTAGTTTGTCCCGTATTTTCATCGTTATAAGCACGATATGATGTACCATATCCTGTAAAACGTGGGTCATAAACATTACTTTGTGTTATAGGTTCAATTACGTCATTATCTCTATATTTTAATATATTTTCTTTAGAATCAAAACTCATTTCAAGGGGATCATGTTCTATGTAATTTATATTACCTTCATCATCAACATCATAGGTTAAAGGTTCAAATTGTTGTCCAAATGATATACCCATATTACTATTAATTGGTTCATTAACTTGATTTGTAGTATATACACCAGGTTGAATAGTTTGTGTAAATAAATTTTTATTAAAGTTCTTCATTCTGTTTTGTTTTTGACATTTTCCAACTGCTAAATTTACTGGTAAGTTATAATCTTTGGGTTGATTTTTTTCATAAGAACAAGTTTTATTAACATAACCAATATTTTCAATCTTATCTTGTTGTTGTTCATTATCAATATCGAAGTCTTCTATAGTAAAGTTTTCTACTATTTGATTAGAATTGCTATCATAAAAAGGTATATTCGTATTTTTTTGATGATCAAAATATTTTTGATGATATTTATTGTTAAAATTGGGGTCAATTTTTTCTCCTTGTTGATTAATTTTTTTATATCTACTATTAAGTTTTTTTAGATCATAATTATTATTAGTAGTTGGACAAGTATTATTTCCACAAAAATTTGATACCTCATATCCAGATTGAAATACTTCTAAATTTTTACTATCATTGATGTGCGAATGTGTTGTAATATTATTTGCTTTCCAATAACTCATATCCGCAATTGGTGGAACAATTACAGGAGGGATTAGAGTTTTAGGATTAGGACCTCCAACAAATTTGTAATTACTAGAAACATAATTTTCATCATTTGGTTCTACAGGAACAGCATCATATGCAAAAGGATTTGAACCAGCTTTTTGTATTATAACTGGCTGATTTTGAACAGTTTGTGCTCTTTGATAAATAGGTTTACCTACTTGAGAAATTTGCGACTGTTTACTAACCTTTTGATGTGGTGTTGAAAAATTTTTATTTTGTTGGGGGTATATATAATCAAAGTTTTCTTTTTTATTAGCCATGTTTTCTTTTATATAACAAAGGATTATAATAATTAATATAAATATTGTATGAATACATATATTTATATTTATAAACAGAGATATAACAAATAATAGTAGTAATAGTAAAATTAAAAGTCTTATAAGAGAGTCTATTTGCTCTTCAGTATTCATATCTGAATTTGGTATAATTCTAAAATTGCAAAGTATTTTATTAATTTTAAAATCATAGACCATTTTATTTTGAATAAAAATAAATATTATTATTTTAAAAATTTAATTTTTTAAAATCATTTAAAAGATCATCTAGATTTTTTTATTCTTATTTTTCTTCTTCTTTTTATACTTTGGCCATTCATAATCTTCCATACATTTTAAACTACAAAATTCTATATGGTCAGCATCTTCATTTTCATTATTCCATTCTAAACTTTTGTATCCAATATCTATATCTATATTACATTTTTTACATTTTTTCCCATCACTATTATTATCATTATTCATAATATATTTTGAATCATCTATTAATTTCAAATATTCACTTTTAGTTAAAGAATTAGAAGGTATCTCTATATCCTCTCTATATTCTAAATCTTTATGTTGACCAGAATCTTCGTTTTCACTATCTGTTTCAACTTCTGTATCTAAATATTTATGTTGACCAGAATCTCCGTTTTCACTATCTGTTTCAACTTCTGTATCTGTATCTAAATCTTTATGATGACCAGAATCTTCGTTTTCACTATCTGTTTCAACTTCTGTATCTGTATCTAAATCTTTATGATGACCAGAATCTTCGTTTTCACTATCTGTTTCAACTTCTGTATCTAAATCTTTATGATGACCAGAATCTTCGTTTTCACTATCTGTATCTAAATCTTTATGATGACCAGAATCTTCGTTTTCACTATCTGTTTCAACTTCTATATCTGTATCTAAATCTTTATGATGACCAGAATCTTCATCTTCTATGTCTAAATCTTTATGTTGACCAGAATCTTCGTTTTCACTATCTGTTTCAACTTCTGTATCTGTATCTGTATCTAAATCTTTATGTTGTCCAGACTCTTCATCTTCTGTATCTAAATCTTTATGATGACCAGAGTCTTCATCTTCTATATCTAAATCTTTGTGATGACCAGAATCTTCTTCAACAGCTAAATTTGTATTATTATAATCATCGAAAGATTTTAATTCTTCAAGAAATATATTTTCCTTAATTTGTGAATCGTTTTGTAAAATATCTTTAGAACTTGCTCTACTATCTAAAGATTCTAAATCATTAATATCACCAATTATAAATTCTTCATCATAGTTTTCATTTCCATCATCATTACATCCACAACCATTATCAATATTATCATTTAAATCAGACATTCTTATAATATCTGCTCTTATAAAATCTAATAATCCTGGAGTTAAACTATCTTCAACAGATGATATTATTGGAACATTTAGATTAACAATTTCAGGTTCTACTGTATATTTATTGTATTTATTAATAGTCGTAATAAAATCATTTGTAAAAATATTACCTGTAAATGGGTTTGTAAAATCTTTTTTATTAAAATTTTTAATTATATCCTTTATATTTAAACAATATTTTTTAGCATTATCTGTATAGCTTATATATAATCCTAAACTATTTTTATCGACATTTGTTAATTTATTTTCACAATCAAGTCTCCAGTCTTTTATGTTATTTTTAAAATCATATCTAAATCTATAGCCTACATTATTTATGTTTCTAGGTTTAAAATTTGTATATGGATTCATACTAATATATAAATTATCTACAAAGTTTTCACCAAACTCATTTAAACTTGCTAATAAATTTTTATTTATTTCGTCTTGTATTTTTTCTTTATCTCCTTCAAACATAAAATTATCACCAAAAACTTCAGGTAATTTTTCTTTTTGTGTTAAATTTAAAAGATCTTTTGGTTCATATAAGTTTAATTCTATATTAGTTTTAAATAAACCAAATGTTATTGCATCTAAAGAACGTGATAAATATACAGCAATCTCTGATAACTTTTTTACAAATTCACCTAATGTATTAGTTTGAGAATCTATTTCATCAACTAAATCTTTAATATACTTATTTGTTGCTATAGTTTCAATACCATTATTTCTTTCTATAACAAATAAATTTTGCAAATTTTTAAAAGCTTTATCTTTTATATCTGTATTAACTGGTCTATCTAACATTTCATTAATTTTTTGTTGAGGAGTTTTATTTTTTTTATTTATATACTCAATTTCTCTTTTGTACAATTCTTCATCTTGAATAATAATATTAATTTTATTTTTACTTTTTTTACCTGTACTTTCAACTTCGTAACCAATTTTAAAATTTATAACTAATTCATCAGTTTTCTTATTAAAAAAATTTAATACATTACCTATCTGTTTTTTATAATAATTAGTATCGCATTGTAAATTATAATATTTTTTACTTACTCTATACCAATCTTCTCCTTCTATATTTAATGGTACACCTAGTTTAACGATATAATTTGAAATATCTATATCAACTTTACAAATATATATTCTTTTTATTTTTTCTGGAATCCATGGAAGCATACTATACATACTAATACAATTCTGTAAATCAACATTCATATTAATAGTATCATCTACCGTATATTTTGGAATAATAATTTGTTTTTCAGGAGGAACATAGATAATTCCTTTATATTTATTAATTTTAGCTTTAATCATATCATCCGTCATGAATTCTTTATAAAATTCGTGTAAATCTTGATGAGATTGATCTAAAAATTCTTTAATAAATTTAGAAGTTAAATTAATATCAAAATCAGTTATTATAATAGATAATGGACTTAAAATTTCTTCTCTGACCCCTTCAGTTTTAGGTAGTTCTGGTGTTTTTGTAAATGAAAGTAAAATATTACCTGTTTTGTTTATAGTTTCATAAATAGTTCTATATTTATCGTTATATCGTGGATATTTTTCTTTAAATTCTTTAAGTTGTAAACGAATTGATTCTAAAGTATTTTCATCTAATCCTTTTTCTAAATTAGTATTTTTAATTATTTTTAAAAATAGTTTACGTAGTTGTTTTAGTTCTGAAAATTTAGTTGGATCTGTCAAAAATTTGTCATAAAAATCTTTTAACGTAAGAGCATATTGATTTAAAAATAATTTTATTATGTACTTTATAGTTTCCATATTATCATATTTAGTTAAGATTGATTTTATAATTTTTTTATAAGAAACATCTATATCCTTATTTTTAGTTTCTACAATAAAATCAACTTTACAATAAGGACATTTAGTTTTAGAACCAGAATTTAAAGGATTTGTAAATGTTATCTTTGCAGAACACTTTGAACATTGTCCAGTTTTAACTAATTTTTCATCTGTAAATATATTAGAAAAATAATTTAATTGGACTTTTAAAATATTATAATCTTCTTCTTTCAATAATGCTGCTAAATATTCTCTTTCAGATCCAATAGGCAATGGTTCTATTCCAGTTTTTTCCGGTTCTTCTTCTAATTTGCTAATAGTATCAAATATTGATGGTACAAGTATATCTTGTTCTTCTGGTTTATTTTTATATGTTTTAAAAATTTTTTTTAAAGCAGAAGACATCTGAGTTTTTTTCGATTTCTTCTTTTTTTTAGGTTCTTCAATAATCTTTTTCATTATTTATTTAATAAATCATAAATTTTAAAATAAAAAAATGAAATTGTATTAATTTTTAAATATGGATATAAATGTTTAATTCTATTCCAGATGAAATTCTTTTAGAAATAATAAAATATTTAAAGGATAATAGAAGTGTTATTAATTTTTTAAAAACTTGCAAATATATTAAAAATTTATTATATAAAAATGGGTACTTAAAACAAATAAATTTAGACCCTCTAATTAATAATGATCCGTATAAATTCGCAATATCATGTTGTAAACATAGTACCAGTTTAAATTGTATTTGTGTACGAGGTCTTAATAATCCACAACATTGGATATTTATTTGGCCTAGGATTGTATATATTACAAGTTGTTTTATTTCGGATGAAATAAAACCACCTAAAAAAGTAAACACTGAAATTATGTATGTTGTGAGTATTCGTTCAAATAAAAAAGTACACATAGATTGGAAACAGTTTCCGAAATTAAAAGAACTACATATTTCATATAATATTGATATATCAGGAATACCGCACAGTTGTATTGCACATATCGAATAATTTTTTTTTAAATTTTGAGAGGTTTAATAAATAAATGGCATTGATAGAACAAAAAAAATTTTCAGAAGAAGAAAGTAAACTAATGTATAATTTGGAAAATAGAATATTTATGGATGATAATGGTAATATTTTAATTAATAATGATGTAAATAGAGAGATTTTTAGATATGAAAACACTTTAACAAAAATTCCAATTACAACAAAAATCTACGATGATTATATTCAGAATATAAATAATACAACGTTGACAACTAGTACACTTGGTCTAATAAATAATAATCCGGAAGACAGTAATCCGTGTTTATCTAAAAATGGTAATTGGATTTTACATAGAACTAGACTTTTAGAAAAAGATAAAGAATATAAACCTATTTATAGTCTATCTTATAGTACAGATCAATTACCACTCATAATAAATAGTCCAAATTATTTAATATTATTAATCATGTTTTGTTTAGGTATTTTAACATGTGTTTTTAGTTTTATTTTATTTTTATTTTATAAATCAAAAAAATATGATTTAAAGATATAATATTTTTAATATGTGTATAAATATCACTCATTAGTATACTAACAGCAAACAAAACAAAACTACATTTTGAATTTAAATGTATACTGTTCGCGCTCCTATAGTTAAGTGGTATAACATCGGTCTTATGAGCCGATATCCCGAGTTCAATCCTCGGTGGGAGTATTTATTTTTTAAACTTATATAAGTTTAAAAAAAATTATTTTCGCATGGACGATATATATCTTCAGGATCTATATGCTCAATTGAAGAAAAAGATATAATCTTATTATTATCTTTAATTGTGTCATAAAAATATTTCATATTTTTTTCAGATGTAAAAAAGAAACTACTAATATTTTTTTCGTCATTATGAACATATAATACATATTTAGCATGTTTTTCTGTATGTTCTTTTATAGAATATATATCATTTAATAATAGTTTTACCATATCATTGTAATATTGTTTTAAAACTTCAATAATTTCTGAAGACTCTTCGGTTTTTATACCTAAAATGAGTTCATATTTAGCTTTTTCTAAATAATCCATTTGTAAAAAATAAAATTTCTTTTTAAATTTAAAATAAAAACTCTGTTTACAAATTTTTCTATTTATGAAATAAATGGATTGTAATATTTGTTTCGAAGATAAAATATTTTTCAAGTGTTCGCACTATATTTGTAAGAATTGTTATAATATTTTAACTAAAAGACTATGTCCTTTCTGTAGTAAATAATAACTCTAAAATTTGTATTCATAATGAAGAGTCTGATTCAGAAGATGAAATGAAAACTATTTTATTATTCCAACTAGACATGAAATTAGAAGAAGATATAAAGAAAAAAAAGATAATCATAGATATATCAAATGAAAATTTAAATAATATATTTACAACTTTAATTCTAACTCTAAGAAGAAAAAAACAAAAGAAACTTATATTATTTCGATAATTTCTAAAAAAAATATTCTTTAAATTAAATATTACTTAATATAAAAAATGGTACAGAGACGCACAAAAACATCTCCGATATGGGATATATTTTCTTTATCAAGTGATAATAAAAAAGCTAAGTGTAGTAATTGTGGTGAAACTCTAGCATATAATTCAAGATACGGTCCAAGAAATTTAGTACTTCATTCAGAAAGTAAGAAATGTTTAAAAAATAAAAGTAAAAAATCTTCAAAAAGAAGATCAAGAAGTAGAAAATCAAGAACTAGAAGATCAAGAACTAGAAAATCAAGATCAAGAAGTAGAAGATCAAGATCAAGAACTAGAAAATCAAGATCAAGAACTAGAAAATCAAGATCAAGAAGTAGAAGATCAAGATCAAGAACTAGAAAATCAAGATCAAGAAGTAGAAGATCAAGATCAAGAACTAGAAAATCAAAAACTAGAAGATCAAGAACTAGAAAATCAAGATCAAGAACTAGAAAATCAAAAACTAGAAGATCAAGAAAATCGAAAAGAAGTTCTAAAAGAAAATCAAGAAGTAGAAGATCTAGAAGATCAAAAACTAGAAAATCGAAAAGATCTAGAAGATCAAAAACTAAAAGATCTCCAATATGGGATATATTTTCTTTATCAAGTGATAATAAAAAAGCTAAATGCAGTAATTGTGGAGAAATTTTAGCATATAATTCAAGATACGGTCCAAGAAATTTAGTACTTCATTCAGAAAGTAAGAAATGTTTAAAAAATAGAAAAGTATCTCAAAAAAGAAAATTACAGAGTAAAAGGATAAAGAGGGTAAGACGTTCAAAATCTAAAAGATCTAGAAGAACAAAAATTAAACGGTCTTCAAAAAAATCTAGAAGAAAAAGGTCAAAAAGAAGTCGTAAATCTAAAAGTTCTCAAATATGGAAGAATATGTACACTTTAACTAAAAATAATACTAGAGCTACTTGTAAAAATTGTGGTAAAATTTTAGTTTATAGTTCAAAAAGTGGTCCAAGAAATTTAGTTTCACATTTAAAATCTATAAGATGTCTTAACAAATAATTTTTAAACTTACTTTAAAGTTTAAAAATTTATCTCAAACTAAATTATATTTACCTTCTATAGCATCTCTACCAAACACTTCTAAATAATCTATTTTATGTATATCGTCTGAATATTTACAAAGTAGATATTCAATTGCAAGTGAAGTATCATTTAGTATATCTTTAAATATAGTATCAAATATATTTATATATTTATCTTTATAGGAATTTGGTAAAGAATAAATTATACATTCAATTATACTTTCAGTTCTTGTAAAAGAATATTCAGCATCTATAACTTTAAATACAGGTTTATCTCTTAAAAAATTATTTATATTAAAATTAAAATGTAAGTCATATCTTCCGCCAAATTTAAATATCCAATTAAACTTTATTTGTTTAATAATATTTTTCATACAATATACTTCATATATACTTTTATTTTCATGTTTATTTGCATAGTTATTTCCTTCTGTATCCTTGCAATATAAAACAATAGTACAATATTTAGATAACTCTTCAAGTTCATTTAAAAACAAACCACTTCCTTCCATCAATATAATATGTATATTTGGATCTAATTCTTTTAAAGATTTTACTTGTTGTAATGTTTGTTTGAATCTTTCTTCATGTGTAAATATACTTCTATATTCTACATAATTAAAAATTTTATCTGAAGTTTTAATTACACTTGGAATACATACAACAACATTATGTTCTTCATCATCATTAATAAATTCTGGGAACCGTACCTTACCATCAAATAATATATCCATTATTTTTTGTCCTATAGTATATTCTATTTCATAAATACCCATTAAAGGTCCTCCACAAATTTTTACGTACATGTCTGACATAATTTCAACAGTGATTAATAATTTAAATAAAGAATCAGTCTTATATATATATGAATAATAAAAAGATAAATATAAACCTTCCTCAGTAGGAAAATTTAAAAGTAAATCTTTAAAGGTTGCAAATATTATTACATCATATTTAATATTATTTTCTTCTTCAAATTTTTTAATATAATTTAAAGAATATTCAACAAGTTTTGATCTTAAATATGTCGATTTATTGTATAATTGTATTATATTTAGATTTAATATTTCATTCGTTAAATACTCATGTCTTACAATATTTTTATCATTTAAATCTATCTTATCATATGTAAACGCAAAAATATCTCCTTGATAATTATTTTTAATGTATATATTCGAATATTTTCCGCATAATGATATAGCTACTTTCATTTTAGAATAAGGTTATAATACTTTAAATTAAAATATATGTCCTAATATTATTTATAGAATAAAAATAAAATAATAAATCATGGAGCAAATACAACTGTTTAAAGTAAATATGTGCGATTCTATTGAAGAATTTATTATTCCAACTTTGAAATCTGGTATGATTACACAAGGTAAAAAAGTAGAAAAATTTGAAGAAGCTTTAAAAAAATATTTTAATTATCCCTATATATTAACTCTTAATTCTGCAACATCGGGTCTTACACTTGCATACTATTTATTAAAGACCTATTGCATTTCTGAATCTACAGAAGTCATCTCAACTCCTTTAACGTGTTTTGCAACAAATGCTAGTATTTTAGCTAATAATTTACATATAATTTGGGCTGATACAGATTCAAATACATGTAATATTAATTTAGATGATGTTAAGAAAAAACTTACATACAGAACACAAATATTATCTTTTGTTCATTGGGGTGGCACTCCAGTTGATTTAGATAAAGTAAATGAGATAAAAGAATATTATAAAAATAAATATGAAAAGGAACTTTTTGTAGTTGAAGATTGTGCTCATGCATTTGGAACAGAATTTAATGGTAAAAAACTTGGAACACATGGGAATATTTGCGTCTTTAGTTTACAAGCAATAAAACATTTAACTACTGGTGATGGAGGTTTAATATTTTTACCAAATAAAGAATTATATGAAAAAGCAAAATTATTAAGATGGTTTGGTATTGATAGAGAAAGACGATCTTTACCAGGAAGTGATTTTCGTTTAGAACCAGATATCCCAGTATATGGTTTTAAGTATCATATGAATGATATTAATGCAAGTATTGGTATCGCAAATATAATTACAATCGAACAAAAAATTCAAAATTGTAATGATAATGGTAATTTTTATAACAATGAATTACAAGGTATACCAGGTATAGAATTATTTGATACTTTTTTAAATTCAAAACCTTCGTATTGGATTTATACAATAAAAATATTGGGAGGGAGAAAAAATGATTTTATAAATTTTATGAAAAACAAAAATATAGTAACAAGTCAGGTACATGCTCGAAATGATACTCATACTTGTTTATTAAATTATAAGAACAATTTACCTATATTAGATAGAATTGAAAAAGAAATAGTATCTATACCAGTAGGTTGGTGGCTTACAACAGTACAAACACAATATATTGTAGATTGTATAAAAGAATTTTCAAAAGATTTAGTAATAACAACTTTAAATTCTGGAGAAATTCAAACTTATATTGATTTAATATATCAAATGAACTTTTTCAAAAACGAAAAAATTGCGTTTTTTAATGATATTTTAGATAGTATTTATGTTCTTAAAATAGATGATAAAATAGTATCTACTGCTCGCCTTCTTATCGAAAAGAAATTATATCAACCTATAGCTCATATAGAAGATGTAGTTACAGATCAAAATTATAGAGGTAATGGATATGGTAAAATTTTAATTAATTATTTAAAATATATAGTATTTAATAAATTTGATTGTTATAAATTAGTTTTAAATTGTAAACCAAGTCTTGATAAGTTTTATACAAGTTGTGGAATGGAAAAAACTGGTTCTAGTTTTTCATTATATAAAAAGTAATTTATAAACTGAAAACAGTTTAAAAATTATTGGACAAGATACTGTTTTTTGATTTTTCATATTTGTAAATTTTTATTTCGCAGTTTGTATCTTTATTTTTATACTTTTTATATTATAATTTCTGTATATCATTTTATTATTTTATCTGTTAAAATTTTTATGTTTGCAGTTGATATACTTTAAAATATATTTTTCAGTTGATCATTATTTGCAGTTTTCTTCATCTTAAATGAAAGTACACATTATAAATATAATACATACAATATATTTAAAATGAAGACCTTTGATTTTTCAACCAAAGAATAGTTTCAAAAAATTAGAATAATTTGCAGTTTTCTTAGTCTTAAATATAAGTGCGCATTATATTTAAAATTAAGACCTTTGATTTTTCAACCAAAGAAAATTTGCAGTCATCTTTCTTATCTGAAAGATATTCTTATTTTATATTTTATATCTTTAAATCAATTTTTTATTATGGAGTACTTGGTTGTTCGGTAATATATGTTTGTGGCTGAGTATCTGGTGGAAGAGTAGGTGTTGTTTGCGTATCCGGTGGCTTAGTATCTGGTGGTTGCGTATCTACTGGAATAGTAGGAGGTGGAATAGTAGGAGGTGGAATAGTAGGAGGAAGAGTAGGAGGAAGAGTAGGTGGTTGCGTAACTGGTTGTCTAGTAGGTGGTTGCGTAACTGGTGGTCGAGTAGTAGGTGGTTGTGTTATAGTTACAAATGGTATCGTAGTTCTTATTTTTGTATGAGTTGTTGTTACTTTATTTGTGATTGTCGCATACATAGTTGTAATTATAGGAATAGTAGTAGCAGTTATTTATGTCGTAGTAATTTCATTACTTTTATAATAATCGTTCATATAAGTAACCAAATAATATATACCAACAATAGCAGAAGCACTTGCTATAAAAGAAACAAATGACGTAAGATAAGCCGTAGATTTTTGAATACAAATTTTATTCATTTATTCATAATAAAATAAAATATTTTTAAAATTAATCTTTTTATAAATAAAGAATATGGGTCAAAATTTTTTAAAAGATAGTAGCGATTCTAGAGATTATAAACTTAACTACAGTAATAAAATTCCATTACCTACATGGATAGATCTAAGAACAAATGCAAGTTGTCCTGATGTCCTAAATCAAGGAAATTTAAATACTTCAACTGTAAATGCAATATCAAATGCAATAAGATTTTGGTTAAGAAAAGAAAATAAGCCAGAATATCAACCTAGTAGATTATATATGTATTATTATGCAAAACAAATTGATAATAATAAAGATAAAGGTGTTCGGTTAAGAGATGTTATGAAATCTATTAAAAAATTTGGAATTTGTTCCGAAAAAAATTGGTCATATGATGAAAATAAAATCGGTATTGAACCAGACGTTAATATAATAAAAGAATATAGTCTTAATTTTAAATATTATTCTATTAAAAATAAAACTAAAGAATTAAAACAGGCTTTATCTTTTGGATATCCAATTGTATTTATGATGTCAGTATTTGAAAATTTTAATAATGAAGATGTAAAAACTACTGGTATAGTTCCGTTACCTAAAAAAAGAAAACATCCTATAGAATTTATTGCTGTATGTATGTATGGTTTTCGCGAATCATCTGACATGTTTATATGTATGAATTCAGTAGGTAAAGAATGGGGTGAAAGAGGATTTTTTTATTTACCTTTTAAATATGTTGAAAAATATTGTTACGATTTCTGGGCAATAACCTGGTAAATATATTATTTTATTTATTTTATTTATTTTATTTAATTAAATAAATAAAAATGACTAATAAAAAAAGAAAAATATATAGTCCTAAAAGAAGACGATTATCTCTATCTAAAAGAAGTAAATCTCCAGAAAGAATATTTCAATCTTTATTGTCTTCTAATTATAATTGTTCAATAGATTATGATATGGTGAAAAATATTTATTTAAATTACCTTACTTTACAAAATAAATACTGCGAAAATCTTAATTTATCTGAACAAAAGTCTATAACAGATAATGTATTAAAAGTAGTTATTCAATGGTTATCTGAAGTTAGAATTATTAGAATATCTGATTTACAAATACCAATTGAAACATTATGTACAGAAGAATTGGTATATAAATCTATAGATATACTTTACAAAACTATTAATATTTTAATAAGATATATTAATTCTACTCCAAATATTGCTAAAAATAAAATTCAACTAATTGGAATAGTAACAATGATGATTGTTTATAAAAATGAAATAGGATCCCGTGCAATTGATCCTAAATATTGTAAATATATATCGGATAATGTATACACTTTACCCGAAATAATAGAAATTGAAAATAAGATTTTAAAAACAATAGATTACAGTATAATAATTCCATCTCCAGATTTTTTTTATGGAGTATATAAAAAGTTTATCGATATTTCAGAAAAAGAAGAACAAAAGATACAATTCTTATTTGAATATCCAAACATAAATTTTAAATATTGTCATAAACCTTCAATTATTGCTTTGTCTTCTATTTTAGTTGTTAAGAATATTGATTATTTTAATCCTTCTTTAGAATCTTTAATAAATTTTTTAGAGTTAGACTTAGATACAATATCACTTGTTAATGATTATAAAAAGATTTTAAAAACTTTTCTAACTAGATATCACGATAATATTATTCCAGACATTGAAAATTTATATAAAAGTTTAACAGTATAAAAATTGAATATTAAACCATACATTTATACTAAAATACCGGTATGGCGAAATTTGAATTTAAAGGATATGAATATTGTACTACATTTGATATAGTTATCAAATTTGAAATGAATAATTTAAAAGTAACGTTTTCTACAGATCTAAATAACATTACTTTAAACGAGATAAAAACTTTTCAAAAACGTTTTAATAAGAAAAAGAAAAAGTGTACTCTTGATTTTCTTTGTTCAAAAAAAAATACGGCGTGTATAGATTATACACCTTCTACAAGTACATTAACATTTAGCACTTGGAACGAAGGTTACATATTTTCTGATATTGAAGATAATCAGAATTCTACAAATATAGAATTAAAAATAAATGAAGAAGAACACGGGGTTTTTGATATAATTATAGATGCTTTAATTGATCATAAAAAATTTAATGATGATTATTCAGACTCATCATTTGATGATTACGAAGAACTTAAAGAAGAAGAACTTAAAGAAGAAGTTTAGATTCTGATCTTTAAATTTTTCGGAATAAAGAAAAAATAAACAATTTTTAAACTTTAACAAGTTTAAAAATTAAGTTTTAAATATAAAATGAACTATTCACAACTTTGTCAAGATATAGACGTAATATCCTTTTATAAATATAAAACAGGTGGATATTTTGTTGATATAGGTGCTAACGACGGTATTAAATTTTCTAATACATTTTTACTTGAAACTAAATATAATTGGAAAGGTATTTGCGCGGAGACAGATCCTCGTGTTTTTAATTTTTGCAAAAAGAATAGAATAAATTCTATTTGTACAAACAAAGCAGTTTATAAAGAAAGTAATATAAAATTAAAGTTTAATCTTTCCGAAAATTCTTTATTATCTGGTTTAACAGATTTTGTAGACTGTCATACATTTAGTCTTCAAAATTCTCAAGAGATAGTTGTTGATACTATATCTCTTACTGATTTATTAAATTTAAGTAATGCACCTTCTTTTATAGAATATTTAACAATTGATACAGAAGGTTCTGAATTAGAAATACTAAAAGGTTGTGATTTTAATAAATATAGTTTTGGAACTATACATATTGAACATAATTTTCAAGAACCTCGTAGAACAGAAATGCGTTTACTTTTAGAAAAAAATGGATATAAGTTTTTAAAAGAAAATAAATGGGACGATTATTATGTTTTAAAAACTTTAGTCTAAATCTATAGGTAAATATTTCCATCCCTGTTGTATACAAAGTATTCTTTTATTATTTAAATCTTTTTCTGCATCTTCTCGTAACCATCTTAATCTTTCTCGATATGTTTCTTCTGTATCAAATGCATGACCGTTATCACCTTCTAATTTTAAAGGGCTAAACATATCCATCATAAGAAGTAACGAATTTGACAATCTACTTGGTTCACCACAACCAGGAAAGTGCATTAAAAACATTCCATATTTATATTGATGCCATATTGGATTATACTCTCGTGGATCTTGAGTTATCTCGATAAAAGATTGACAATTGTTCCAATTATGTCTATAAAGCATATCCATTGAACCTTGTTCTCTACATATTTCATTAGTATGATTCCAAGACTCTTTAAAATAATCATAAGATCTCTGTGTATTTTTTATAAATATAACGCCATTATTAACCCATCCTCCAAAATCTTTTGAATACATAACATCTTTATCATTCATTAATCTTTCTATAAATCCTTCGATTGTTAGTTCCGGATTTAAAATAATTGTATCCGCATCAATCCAAACTAAATAATCATAATATGGATCTTTTTGTTCTAAAAATTTTAAGATTAAAAGTATTTTAGTCCATTGTATCTCACGTTCATGTTTTGTAATCATTTCTTCATCTTCTAAAAGATCGTAATTATATTTTTTACAATAATCTACAAGAGTTTGCCTTCCATATCTAATATCATTTTTAAATTTTTCTCCGTGTGATAAAGTTATAATTCCAATTTTCATTTAAAAGATTAAAATCTTTTTTTTAAATTAAAAAAATGGAAAAAATTGTTTGTGTTTCTGGATATTTTAATCCTTTACATATTGGACATATTGAGTATTTTGAAAAAAGTAAAGCATTAGGAGATAAGTTAGTTGTTATTGTAAATAATGATAAACAATCTATTCTTAAAAAAGGTACGTCTTTTATGAAAGAAGATGAACGTTTAAAAATAATTAGAAGTCTTAGAATTGTAGATATGGCTATATTATCTATAGATGATGATAGAACAGTTTGTAAAACATTACGTTCTGTTCGCCCACATATTTTTGCAAATGGCGGTGATCAATTTAATGATAAGATTCCAGAAAAAACAGTATGTGACGAATTAAATATTCAATTATTTGATAATCTAGGAGAAAAAATCCAATCATCTTCGTGGCTACTTTCAAAATCATCTTAATTTTTAAACTTTATGTAAAGTTTAAAAATTTTTTAAGTTGTTGTAATAGTTGCTAATTCTCTTTTGAATATTGCGTTATCATCTTTTATTTTTAGGATACTTTGTTGATAGTCCATTACTATAGTAAATTTTTCCATATCTATATCTCCATTTTCATTTGTATACCATTCATTAGATACGTTAACTGCTTTTTTCTTAATTCCGCCTTGTATAATATAATTAGTTAATTTTTTCGCTTCTAGATCTTTTTTGAATTCTCCAGAGCTATCTCGATATTTGAAAACGTATCTACTCGGATCTGTGCATATATAAATTAGATTACCATTCTCATCTTTTAAAAACTTATCTGCTAAAAAATTTGCAATACCTTTCTGTCCATCTACAGCATAGTTAATATTAAAATCTTCTTCAATAATATATTTTATCTTATCTATATCATCAAAATCTATAGTAGTTGTAATATTTAAATTATTGTTGATTGTATTATTTGTTGTAGTTGGTTTTTCAATTGCTTTTGTACTTAATCTTTCTATAGTTTGTTGTAATATTAGATTTTGATTTTTATATATTTCTATTTGTTCTATATAACTTTCTTTTTGAATTTGTAATTGTTTTTCTAATTCTTTAATTCTTGTTTCATATTTTAAAATATTTTTAAAATCTTTTTCGCAAGATTCAACATGATTATTAAGATTTCTTTTTGAACATAAAATTTTATTACAAAAATTACATGTAAAATCTTTCTGTTTTACCGTCTTATCTGTATTTTTTCCTTGTATTAAAAGGCAATATTTAGCATTCTTAATATGATAATTTAAAGAAGATAAACTTTTAAAACTTGTTTTACAATATTCACAATCAAAACTCATTAATTATATTAATAAACAATCTTTAAATTTATTTTAAAATTACCAACAAAATCTTTAACAAAGAAAATAAAATTGAACTACATTTATAGATTGATTTTATTTTCTTTGTTCCATTTTGTTATTGTGCAACAAAATATAACAAAATGGAACAAAATCGGATTCTTTAAAAAAAGTAAAAGTATATTATTTTTTTTGAAACTATTTTTATACCTTTAAAAATAGTTTTTTTAAAATAATTTTAAAAAATTATTTTTCCACACACACAATTTTTTGTGTGTGTGGAATTTTATTTTTACTAACACAAAAATATTTTTTTTATTTTCCTACACTTTAACATTCAAATAATTTTTTAATATAAAGTAAAAATACAACCGTCTAAATACCTATTAAAAAATAGTTTCATAAAACTCACATTTAAAATAGTCTAAATTTTCTTGAGAAATATAACATGGTCTAAAAAAGTATGAAAATTATTTTAAACTACTTATAAAGTGTTTTTAATACAAAAATAATAAATAAACTCGTTTTAATCTTCTTTTCGATTTTTGTACTTTTAAAAATTTTAGATTTTCTTTAAATTTATTTTTATTTTTTTTTAAAATGTGTGTGTGTGGAATTTTATTTCCAAAGTATTGCAAAAAAATGAATATTTAAAAAAACATTCTAATGAAAATAAAGGATATGAATATATTTTTTTTACATATTGACCCCAAAACATGTGCTCAGATGCATGTAGATAAACATGTTGTGAAAATGATACTTGAGCTAGCTCAGTTATTATGTTCCGCACATCATTTATCCGAATCAGAATATGAACCTCCTTACAAGTTAACTCATAAAAATCATCCAAGTGCAATATGGACAAGATCAAGTAAAGAAAATTATATATGGCTTGTATCTCTTGCAAAAGAATTATGTAAAGAATATACATATCGTTACGGAAAAACACATAAAACAGAACAATATATAGATGATTTAGCTCTAAATATTCCACCATTACCAGATACAGATTTTACACAGCCATTACAAGCTATGCCGAATGAATATAAAGAAGAAGATTCTATTAATGCATATAGAAATTATTATTTTTATGGTAAAAAACATTTACATTCGTGGAAAAAAAGAGATAAGCCTGAATGGTTCGATGAATATTTAGACTAAAATAAATTATAATTAAATTTTAAACTAAACTATAATATAGTTTAAAATTTTGTTTATTTTTTTTTTATTGTGATGTTTATTTTCTTTTTTTACCATCAGTTTGTTGAATTTTACTTTCTTCTTTCTCGCTATTAATATTATTTTGGTTTTCTAATTCATGCTATCGTTTAATTTTTGTTGCGTAATATGTTTCAACTATATTTCTTACAATATCTTCTATAGATTTAAATTTAAATTATAAAAATAACTATCAAATACTGTAACATCAGGAGGAAGTTTTATAGGTTCATAATTAAAAAAATTAACTATATTAGTTTGCATTATAGGTTCAAAAATATCATTTCTATAGTTTTCATCTTCTGCTGGATTAGTATTCATTTATATTATAAAATAATTATTAAATTTTAAATTAAAATATTAATAACTTCAGAAAAGATCCGAAGAATCTGATGGATTTCAATTAGTATAAATTTTAAATTATGTGCTTGAAATTACATTCTTATTTTTATTAAATATTTTCCATTCAAAAAAACTTAAACATAACATAAAAACACTTATAGAAATAAAAATAATAAAAATATAATAGAATGTATCTTTTATATTTTTATAATATTCTTTATCTACAACGTCAATTGCACTTTCTGATTTTGTAAAAAAGTAAAAAGATATAGCATAAGATATTATGGCAAAAAATGATGTAATTACAGACGATAAAGAAATAGGTTCATAAAATGTAAAAATTTTATCCTTATTTAAAGCCATTAATCTATATAATCTATAAATATATGTTATTCCGAAATAAAAAGTAATATATACTATGTTCATAAAATACATTAGTTGAGGGTCAGACATTTATTTAAATAAAAAATAAAAATATAAAAATAAATATACCAGAATAACAAAAATGATATAGAAAACTCGTGATGTTTTAAGACATAAAAAGTCTAACTCTTATATCTATTCATAATAAGTGCGTAAAAAATTAAAACTTGTTCCATTTGAAAAACTGAAAAATAAATACTGATTTTTAAACTAAAAATTTAGTTTAAAAATTAATGACAATGATTATGAGGACAACAATGATCATGATTAATTTCATCTAAGTATATCCATACTGTTAATGTAAATACGCCTATAACTCTTCCTGAATTAATTATATCTCCTATTTTAGCATCTTTGTAATTGTTTTTAAAAAGAACCATAGAATTTTCTATATAAGGAGTAATATTTTTTTCAAATTCTTCTGAATGCAAATTCATATCTACTAATTGTGCTGTATCAATATTTCCGAATTTTTCCCAAATATGAATAAATTCTGGATCTTCTATATTTTTGTTGTTTTGATTTAAAATAGAATACATAAAGTAGCTTGAATATATTCTATGTTGTTCATCTGTAAATTCTGTTTCATTTGAAGCCATTTAATTTTATTGTAAAAAAAATGAGTTATAAATTCAATTTTAATTTTTAAACTATTAAATAGTTTAAAAATTATGTTTTTATTTATTATTAACAAAACCTATGAAAATAATGAAATTCTTCTGGATGATCATCAACATTAGCACATTCAAAACATGCATTATGATCATAGTCACTCAAAGAATTACTATTACATATTTCACACGTTGCATGTGTTTGTCTAATTAGGACAGGAATTCTAGTCAAAGTTCCAAACATCGGTCTTGTTTTGAAACGACAATTGTGTCTGTTGCAAACATTTTTATTGGATTTATCACGTATTTCTACCATTACTCTATCATAATTATATTTTGGAGTCCCAAATCTAAAATCTCTAACATTATGGAATATTCCGGGTTCACTAATATATTCATATATTCTTATATCTAAATTCGTACTGTGGCTCATCCTACACCATAAATTAACTGATATTTTGCTTAAAAAATTCAATTTTTATTTTACCTAAAATGGAATTAAAAATAATTATCTTGAGAGATAATAAATGGAATATACTATATCGTTCGATAAAATTAGCTCGGTTTTCTCAAAGATAAAACCAGGAGATAAGATAATATTGAACGATGGCACAATAAATGATCTATCTATAAACATTACTACTAGAGGTCAACTTTTGAATAGAATTACAATTAAACCTAAAAATCCAGGTAAAGTAATATTAACAGGTAAAGTGTCAATTAATATAACAGGATCTTATACTACTTTAGCAAATATAGTATTTAAAGATGGAGGAAAAGAAAACGCTATTACAATTAAAGGGGAAGGTAATCGTTTAACTGGATGTGATATATCATTAGATAAAACCAATGGTCCTATAATAATGATTTATCCAAAAAATAATAGAATTGACCATTGTTATATACACGATTTTACAAAAGAAGATAGATGGATTCAGAAAGATCCAGGATCAAAATCTGAAGACTATATTTTAATTGACCATAATATTATAAAAAATAGAAAAAAAGGATCAAAAGGTAATGGATACGAAACTATTCAGTTGCGAAATGAAGATAATAAAATTAAATCAAAATCAATAATATATCAAAATATGTTTGAACAATGTGATGGAGAGATTGAATTGATAAGTATTAAATCAAGCGATAATATCATTGCAAATAATACTATTGTATCCTCTAAAGCTACTATTACTTTGAGATCTGGATTTAATAATTATGTTGCAAATAATAAGTTTCTTCAAAATAATACAGATGATTCTGGTGGTTTGCGTATAACTGGAGAAAATCATACAATCAAATCTAATCTATTCAAAGACATTAATGGGGGAGATACAAATAATTGTGCGATTTGTGTTATTAATAAAACATCATCTGTATCGTATCAACAAGTTAAAAATTTAAAAGTTTTAAATAATATATTTTTAAATAATGATTGTGATATAGGTTTAGGAATTAGTCGAGGAAAATTACAACCTACAGATATTATTTTTAGCGATAACATTTTTTATAAAACTTCTAAAAATAATGTATTCAGCAGTAAAGGTTCTGAATGTAAAAATTTAGTTTTTAATAATAATAAGTATTATGTTTCAAATATCGGTGCAAGTCCAAAAGATTTTGGTTCTATAGAATCTCCTTCAAAATTTATACCAACAAGTATTGATGAAAATAAATACGGAGCAACAGAAATATACGGTACACGATGGAATGTAGAACCAGAAACATTAGATTTGAATATTGAAATACAAGAATATTATGAACAATTAAAATCTAAACTAAATACCGAACCTACAGGACCTACAGGACCTACAGGACCTGCGGGACCTACAGAACCTATTATTGAAATAACAATACCTGAAATAGTTGACAATAAAGCTGTATATAAATTAAATCCTAATCTTACTTCTGAACAAATTAAAAAATTGATAGATAGTTCCTTGAATTTTTAATTAAATTAAGTAAAAACTTTAAAAATTAGACCTACATGAGTATCTAATTCAATAGCAATGTCGAGACTGATCTTCCTGATGGTTTTAAAAAATTGGCTTACAATCCAAAAACATGTGAAATTGTATTATTAATCTTTAGTCTCCAGATTTTTAAAGATTATTTTTATTAACCTGATTTTTAGGTTAAGAAAAATTTTATGACGTAACTTTATATTAAATGGATGCTAAAGGTTAACGTAACCTGGGTTCCATATTTTCATCTTTCCAATAAATAACATCCTTTAAAAAAGAAATTGTACTTATAATACTAAAAGATATAAAAATGTAAAATAATACATCTAATAGTATTTTGTTTTTATTTATTTCATCTTCAGTTTGAAGATCTTTAGTTTCAAGATTTTTAAGAACTGTACTATATATAAAACTAAATAATAAAGATAATACGGTTGATATTAAAGTTAATAAAGACATATGCAATTTTGCCGCAAAATTAAACATATATGTAGCAAAAGTTAATATAGAAATAAATATTGTAATAACAGTGACAAGCATTTTATTATTAAAAGAAAAATTTAATTTAAAAGTTCATAAATGAAATCAAGTATTAAAGATGAACCATAAGAATTTTTGAAAACATTTAAATTGTATTAGTTTAAATAATAAATTTCAATATAACAAAAATGAATTTTATAGTAGTACAATCTATTTTACTTATAGTTTTTTATACAATACTAAATAAGAAATATGGTAAAAATTTTGCAAATTCAAGTTTTATTTTAGTTATAATATTTTATTTTATGTTTTCAATATGTTATGGTTTTGAAGGTATTTTTGAGTGTAAAAATGTAAAAAAAGATAAAAGAGTAGTAGTATCTTTATCAACTTTACCAAGTAGAATAAAAAATTTAGACAAGGTTATAGAATCTATTTTTAAAAATAAAATAAAACCTGATCTTATATATATAAATATTCCAAAATATTCAAAAAGAGAGAAGAAAGAATATAATGTGCCTGAAAATTTAAAGAATATTGAAAGAGTGAAAATAAATATTATAGATAAGGATTATGGTCCAATAACTAAATTATATCCAACATTATTAAAAGAAATAGAACCTGATACAATAATTATTTGTATAGATGATGATAAGATATACGATAAAAATTTAATTAAACATCTTCTAAGTGTATCAAAAAGATACGAAGAAGATTGTATATGTGTAAGTGGTTGGAATTATTTAAATTTGGGATTTTATGCACTACCAGTAAGTATACCTATAAACAATGTAGTTAGAAATGTAAAAATATTGCAATGTTATAATGGGGTATTATATAAAAGAAGATTTTTTGAGGATGATTTTAAAGATATAATAAAATGTAAAGAATGTTTAACTACCGATGATATATTAATTTCTAAATATTTGAAATATAAAAATATAAAAATAAAATCAGTGCCTTATAATTTTAAACATGAAGATATAGAAAATGAAGGAGGATTTAAATTGGGGAATATCAATATACAAAATAATAATTGGATAAAATGTATTAATAAAAAAATAAAATGAATATTTTTAAAATGCATATTTAAAGAATAGAAAACCTTTAAATAGAAATATAATGGAAGCAGAAAAATTGATTAGAAATAGTATTAATATGAATAAGACTGATAAAGAACATGAGTTAGTATTTCCTGAATTCGAAGATATCAGAGTATCTACTAAAACTTTTATATCCATGACGAATTTAATAATTGACTTAAAAAAATTATTCGATTTTTTACCTATAACAGAATATGTAGTTGTACCTAAAAAAAGAGGAAGAAAAAAAAAGACAGAATATGTAGAACCAATTAGAAATATTCCACACGGTTCAATTGTTACTTTAAAATACGAAAATAAGATTAGAGGTGTTGATTTAAAACAGAAAAAAAATCAAAATAAAAAGAAGAAGAGTAAGTGGTTCAGAAATTCTTTTACAGTTGTAATAATTTTGAACGATAAACCAGTTAACTTTAAAGTATGTCAAAATGGTATGGTTCAACTGACTGGTATTAAAGAAGATATACAAGCTGAAGAATGTATTAAATTTATATGGCAATACATCAAAGATGAAGAAAATAATATATACAAATTTTCCAGAGGTAGTCACCTAGAAACGATGTTTATTCCAGCTATGCGTAATATTGATTTTAGTTTAGGTTTCAATGTAGACCGCGAGAAACTTTCAAAGTACATGAGTACGCAAACGGAATTTCATTCGTTGTTGGAAACTTCATTTGGTTATACTGGTGTGAATATAAAGATACCAATTAATATAGATATTACAAAAATGGAAATAAAAAAACTTACATATAAAAATAATGAATGGACTGAAGAAATGACCACATATAATGAATATATGCAATATCTTTCTGAAAAAGACCAAGCTAAAAAAATCAATAAAGATAGGTACAACACCTTCCTTATTTTTCACTCTGGTAGAGCCATCTTATCTTCAATTAATGCTAAATACGCTAGAGATAGCTACTACTACTTCCTTAAAATTATTAGAACTTGTTACAAAGATATACAAGAACAGCTTGATATTTAGGCTTTAAAAAGTTTTATATGATTTTTCATATAAAACTCACCTTGAAAAGTTAAATACATTTCTTTAATTCTGATTAACTTTTTTTTATGATAAACGCGTTTGATTTTTTATCGCGTTTATCTATTTAAAGATATAAATTTAATTATAAAAATGGATTTTCAAGAAATTAATTTGGTATTTAATATGGATAAAAAAGTTGAAGAATTAGTGGTTAATAAAAATAAAGAAGATAAAATAATTACATATGAATACAAAACTAATGATTATATTAAGTTTACATATTTTGTAGGTTATCAAATAACAGGTTTACTTGGATACAACGATACAAATAGAGTAATACGTAATAACGTATCTAAATGTAATCAAATGAAATTTAAAGATTTTAAGGGTGTTAAGGAACCTAAATTAGATGGTAGAGTTATTTTATTATTATCTGAGGGTGTTGAAGAGTTACTTATAAAAACTCGTAAACGTGTAACACCTGATGTAAAACATTTATTTGAAGAATTTGGTATAAGTACAACAAAAAAAAAATGTTTAACAAAAGAACAACAAACTTTATCTCCTATTGGAAATGTTTTTAAAACTGAAAAAATTGAAGATCAGTTTAAGGTTGATAGATATTATTTAGATTTATATTTTCCAGAGTATAAAATCATTATAGAATGTGATGAGAATGGTCATTCAGATAGAAAACCGGGAGATGAAAGAGAAAGAATGGATATCGTGAATGAGATATTGAATATAGATGATTCTTACTGGATAAGATATAATCCGGATGAATATGATTTTGATGTATCGAAAGTAATAGGTAGAATCTATAGAAAGATAGATGAAATTAAGGAAAAAAAATATAAAGAAGATTTTTCTAAGGTTGAAAGTGAAGTAAAGCATGAAACATTATTAAAATTTACAAAAGAAGAGATAGAGTTTGAGGTTCATTCTGGTAAAATGAAAGCACCCCCAAAAGCATTTTTAGTTCAAGAATTACAAAGAGGTAATTCTATGTTAAAAATTGGTCAAAATCTCGGAATTAGTAGTAAACCAGTTGTAAAATGGCTAAAGGAGTATAATCTAGATGTTAATGATTATAAAAATAATTATGAAGCACCTCCAAAGGATGAGTTAATAAAATTATTTGAAACAAAAAATCAGACGGAAGTAGCAGATCATTATTGTCAATCAACACATATTGTTAGGAAATGGTTAAAATTTTATGATTTAAACATGGAAGAATTAAAGTCAAAAAAGGGTGAAATAAATAAGGAAATTTTATTAAATTTAATAAATGAGAATATGGATGAAAAAGAAATTGCTAAAAAGTTAAATGTAACTGAGTTACAATTAAGTAAATATATAAAAATGCATAATATAACTAGAATACCAAATAAAGAAGAACTTGAAGAAATTTTAAATACAAAAAATAAGGAAGATGTAGCAAAACATTATAATACAACACGTACAACCTTAAGAAAATGGATAAATATTTATGATTTAGGACATATAAGATTTACAACTAAAACTCATAAGACTATAAAAGTAATAAAAGATAATGTTGAGACTAAGTACGATTCAATTAAAGATTTATGTAAAGATTTAAAAATAGGTAAAAATAAAGTGAATGAGTATGTAGATACAGATAATGAGTATAATGGATATAAATTCGCATTTATGACTGATTTTTAAACTTTAAGTTTAAAAATTTTTTAAATTAAATAAATATTTATATTTATTATTATAAATGACCTTTAGTGTACAAGATATTGGTATTTCTAACGCTGTTAATACAACTAACTATGAAGTTACTAATCCAAATTATATTTCAAGCGAATCTACAATTGATGTAAATAAACAACTTACTTATTTAACGAATACAGGAGATGAATATACTATTACCTTACCACAAAGTTTATATCCAGGACAGCAGCATACTATAGTTGTTACTTCTGTTGAATCATCAAATAGTAATGATATTACTTTACAGTATAATAATCCATTCTTTACTGACAATACAGATACTTTTGGACCTTTTGGATCTTTAGGAGATACTATTCTTTTAATATCAACATCTGTAGGATGGCATATTGTTTACAGTGCTATTAAGCTTTAATCCTTAAATGTGCCAAAAAATTTATCCCATAAACTAAACCTCTTTGAATAATTACAATTGTTCAGAGTATGATGTAAGTCATGTTCGGTTGTTTTAAGTTCTATATCAAATATTTTTGGTAACCAAAAACATTGTATAAATGATGATCCATTAAATATTTTTCCAGAATGTCCGCTTATCTCTGTAAATGTTTTATATACCATTAGTAGTTTAAACATAAATTGAGATATTCTATTGTCTAAAATAGATATTGTTAATATTAAGGGTATAGAATTTGTTAAAATTAAATCTAAAGGATGTTGATAGAATGTTAGTATAGGTGATACATATTTAAACTTATGATGGCTTTTATGTAAATTTTTATATAAAAATGATGTATTATGAACTGTAAAATGAGATATGTAATGAAAAAAATCAAATGTAACTTCAAAACAAAAAGATGCCGGTATAAAACATAATAAATCATTTATTATATTAGTACTATTGTTTAATAAATTTTTTTGAATATATAATGATGTAAAAGTTTCAATAGTACTTGAACTTATAACATATAAATCAAATTCTTTATAATATGATTCGATGTTTACAATTCTATTCTCATTATCTATGTTTGTTTTGTCTTTTAATTTGTAAGTTATAAAGTCAAGTAATAAATAATTTTTTAATAGTACTTTTATAAATTCACATACAACCAGTGGTTCAAAACTATAAGAATAAGTCATATAACTAAGTAAAGCCATGAAACTGTTTAATTCAAAAAATACTCTAATAGACTTAAATGATATCATTTATATATAACGATTTTATAATATAAAATTTTAAATTCCTTAACTTTAAAATTAAGTATACTTAATTATTCTTTTAAATTCAACATTAAATAAACTTTATAACAATAAATGTCTTTCTTTAAAAAATATGATAAAGTCATATCTTTAGGATGTAATTGTTACATCAAAGTATTTATGGCTTCTAATGGTGTAGAAGAAGAAACTAATTTATTTGATTATATTGGAACTTCAATGTGGGGTATATGTGATTTATTTTATGATGATAATTCTGACTCTTTATGTGATATTAAACAGTTTCAAAAGATGCATATTTTTAAAAATTCGTATATATTAACAAATAAAAAATATTATATACGATTTCAACATGAAAATTATATACATCAAATATCTACAAATTCTATTAATACTACATCATTTAAAACACTTGAATCAACTTTAAGAAGAAGATGGAATAGATTAAAAAATATTTTACAAAATAAAAAATCTATTCTATTTATTAGACTTGAGCAAGATAATAAAAATAGAATAGAATATAATGAGTATAAAGAAAAACAAAATAAAAATGAAATTGAATATGTCATAGAGTTTTCTAAAAATATCAAAAGACAATATCCCAGTCTTAAATTTAATATATTATTTATCTCTAAAAGCAACAATAATTACTATGACGAAGCAAATAATATTGTAATAGTTAATAATATATATGATATTACAAGTGATAATTGTAAAGATAAACTAAATGAAATAATTAAAACTAATGATGAGTTTATAAGTACATCATTAGTTTAAGATAAGTTGATTTTTAAACTGTAAGTTTAAAAATAAATGGAAATATATAATATCATATTAAACTTTTTAGTAAAGAAATATTTTATTTATTAATTAATAAAGTGTTTGTTATATGAGTGGTATAAAAAATTATAACGGAAAAATATTTAATAAGATATTTTTAGATTTTAGAACGAAGTTTGATTCATTTTTAAATAGTGATAGTAGAATAGAAGCTAAAACTATTTTAAAATTTATTATTTATTTGATGCAAAAAGTTGAGAAACAGAAGCTTGATGGTATGAGTAAAAAAGAGATAGTAATATCTATAATAAAAACAATATTAAATGAGAATAGAAATAATATTCAAAATATAGATTGTATTGAAAATTTTGTAAATGTTATTTTACCAAAGTTAATAGATATTGTAATATCGATAGATAGGAAAGAGGTATATATTAAACTTGAAAATTCCTTTAAAAATGCATGCTTTTCTATTTAAAAAAAATATATGTTGGTATTAAATAAATAATGGTACAAAAAATATCTCCAAGCAATAGGATAAATGAGAAATTTTTAAATAAACTTTTTTCAAAAGATGGATGTAAATGTAACGATGGTATAGGAAATAATTATTCAAAACCGTTAAATGATGTTCAAAAGTATTTTGACAGTATTTATTATGATTGGATGAATGTAATAAATGACAAACTTAGAAATAAATATAAAGACCATTCTGAAGTTCAAAAAATAATAAATAGAAATGATATACCAAGTGCGCAAAAATTGCATTTACTTTATAATTATGTATATGAAATAGAAAAAGTAAAATTTGATGAAGAATATAAGGTAGCGTATGAATATTTTGAACATTTCTTTCCAAAAAAAAAATTTGAGGAATTATACAAGATGTATCAAACAAATTCTGAAATAGAGACAATTTTAAATGATAAAACAATTCGTTCAGATTATAAAACAAAATTAATACTTATAACAATGTATAAAATTTTAGTAGAAGAATTTAAACGGAATCCATCATTTGAAAAATTATATTTACAATTAGGAAACAGAATAGAAGATGAATTTACAAAAGCTGATGAATTTTTTAAAAATAAGTTTAAATATAGTGGTTCATTAAGTTATACTAAATTTATACAAGATACTATAGCAAAACATAGAACAGATAAAGTTATAAAAGAAATATTTGAAAATAAAGGTATCTCTAACAATACAAAATTTATGTTATCTATAATATATTTAAGATATATACTAGATGTTCCAACTACAAAAAATATTGAAGAATCAATAAAAGAAAGTATAGATAAATTGTCATCTTTTTCGGTGTATATTCCATATTTATTTAATAAAGAACAAATCAAAGATAAATTAAATGCTGATTATTCTGACGCGTTACAATATTTTTCTAATAAATATAGTTTAAATCAAACTGAAAAAATAGATAATTTAATTGCCAGATATAAAGATCATCCAAATATAAAAGGTATTATAGATGTAAAACAGCTTTTAGTAAGTTTAAAACAAATTGATGAAGAAGAATCTAAAGCTATAAATTCAATGAAAAAGTTAATAACAGAGTATTATTCGGTTATATCAATAAATAGACTTATAGAAGATAATATAAATAGATATTCAGAACATATACAAAAACTTTTAAACGAAAAAAAATATAAATACAAAGGTTTTGATATGTATAGAATATCTCTAGATCCCGAAATAGAAAAAATAATAAAAGCGTATACTATATATAGGGGAGAAATACAAAGGATAAAAAATGAAAAAACATCAACAGAAAAAGCAAAAAACGATGCCGAAGAAGCATTGAGAAAAGCTTATGAAATAGAGCAATCTAAATTATATGAAGAAAATCTAGATAATGCTTATAAAAAGGCTATAATATATTTTGAAATAACATATCCAAATACTCAATATGAAAGAAATAAAAGATTTAGTAAATTAGAGAATGATTATTTTAATCAATTAGTTTATACAATATCAAATGGTATAATGGTTAATAATTATTTTTACAAAGATTTAGAAACCAATCCAACACATCTTGAAAAAGCTAAACTTATATTCTTATATCAAAAAGAATTAGAAGATAAAATAATAAATTATAATTATGATGTAGCTATGAAATATTTTAGATCTAGATATCCAGATACATTTGATGCTAAAATAAATGAATTAAGAAATAAATATAATTCGAATTTTGCTATTACGGATAGGTATTATGATGACTATTATTATCCAAATCAAGAACTTAAAGAGAAATATAAAATATATAAATATTATTTGTATGATGATTATAATAACTTTTGGGATATTTGGAGAAAAATAAAAGGTTTTCTAGACTATTATGGTAGTATATTTTTCTATTTGCTAGATAGAATTTTGTTACAATGGATATATAGATTATATGATGGTTATAAATACATAGTTGATATGAAATGGGCATGGTGGTATGTTCCAAAATATAAAAGAGGTACCGTAACATCTCCTTCTACTGAAACTGAAAGATTACTTAAAGCTAATACAGATGCCTTAATAGCTTTAAGAGGAGATAATGATAGAATAGCTTTAATATTAGATAATATCGCAAGACGTGATAATCAATTTAGAATAGCTGTAAACAATATTAACACAGGTTTGAATAATTTGAATAATAGCTATAACAATTCTCAAAGATATTTTAAAAATTTAGTTAATAGATCTGGAGCTTTTGTAAATTTTATAAGCGAAAAATTGAATTCTATTTCTGAATCTTGTAGAGATTTAAAAAATAAAATAACTGATATACAAGAAGGAACAGTTCGTATAGAACAGATTGATAATTTGCAAAATGTTATTACAAATTTAACTAAAAGTATGGCAAATTTAAGCGGTATTATTGAAAATTCACAAAATATATCAAGAGACAGTGACGTAATACCACCATTTACACCAAGAAGAAGTGTTGTACCAAATAGTCCTCCTGAATCAGACTCTTCTTTTAATATATCACCTCAGTCATCTCCTGAAATACCAAGATATAAAGAAGAAATTTCTGAATCAACAATTAAAGATAGCGAGCTTACAGATGATGAAATTGCTGCTATGACTATGAATCCTTTAATGTTTAATGAATACATGAAAACTAAAAAAAAATAATTTAAAGCCTTTTAAAGATAATATAAAATGGTAAAACTTTATTATACTCCTACTTCTTGTGGTGCAAGTTCCTTTATTTGCGCATTTATTGGTAAATTAAATTTTGATTGTGAAGCAGTTGATTTAGCAACACACAAAACAGAATCTGGTGTAGATTTTTATACTATTAATCCTAAAGGTAACGTACCAACTATAGTATTAGATGATGGAACAGTTTTGAATGAAAATATGTCATGTTTAGAATATATTGCTGATCAATCAGAGATTAAAGATATATATTTAGCACCTATGAAATGTATTAATAAAAGATATGAAGTAAATCAATTAATGTCATTTTTGGCAACTGAGTTACACGCTTCTATTGGATTATTTTTTAATCCAAAATCCCGAGATTTAGATATTAGAAATTTTATACAGTCTATATTCAATAATAAAATGAAATATCTTCAAAATAATATTTTAAATGATGATAAATTTTATGCATATGGAAATAGCTTTACAATTGTTGATGCATATCTTCATATAATTTTAAGTTGGACTGGTTATGTTAATATAGATTTATCCGAATATCCAGTAGCTGAAAAGTATTATAAAAATATAAGTAATCTAGAAGATATTAAAAATGCAAAAAAGCGTATGGCTATGATACCTAGTACTATAATTTAAGTACTATTAAAAAATAATTTTTAACATATTATGTTAAAAATTAAATCTATACCGGGACTCGAACCCGGAACCTCTCGATTAGAAGTAGAGTGCTCTATCCAATTGAGCCATACAGACATATTAATATAATTATTTCTTTAAATAACAATTTTTATTTAAAAACATTTACAACTGTATCTAGAATATTTTCCTTACCATCTCTTGTATCATCTGAAAGTTCCGCTTTACTAAATATAGTGAAAACTATATTTCCCCTAGCGTAGGGCCTTATTGCTAAGGATTATATTTTTAAGTTCTTTATTAGTATATTTCGAGATCCTCCTACATCTCGATCTATTTCTAATT
>Ga0247844_1000786_pt1 | contig 63925 bp, 141 predicted proteins | sample LaCtaG_FD_192421 | JGI IMG/M metagenome (GOLD analysis project Ga0247844, IMG submission 192421) | Freshwater microbial communities from meromictic Lake La Cruz, Castile-La Mancha, Spain - LaCruzMarch201714.5m_1 | ecosystem: Environmental > Aquatic > Freshwater > Lake | place: Spain: Castile-La... | reverse complement strand
GAGGAGGAATTGGATCATTAGGTAGTAATAATTATCTTAATGTCTGTAGTTATCAAGGTATTGTTTTTAATGTTCAAAATGCGGGATTCGGTTCTCAAGCTGTTAGAATGCTTATTGATGTTAATGGTAATGTTGGTATTGGCACAAGTAGTCCTGCTTATAAGTTGGAAGTAAATGGTAGTTTATATGCTACCCGATTGAGTGGTAGTGCAATGTTTACAACCAATGGTAAAGGTAGATTTTATGGTACCGCTAGTTATGCTTTAGCAAGTGCTGGTGGTGGAGGTGGTAGTAGTTTAACTGGTCAGACTGATAGTGCAAGTCCATATGAAACATCATTGGGTTATCAAGCGGGAAATGTTAATACTGGATTAGCAATTACCGCTATTGGTTATCAAGCATTAGCTCTTAATACAACTGGATATCAAAACAGTGCATTTGGATATAAAACTTTAACATCCGCCACATTTGGTAGATACAATACGGCTGTAGGATCATTTGCATTACAAAATACTACGGAGGCTTATAGAAACAACGCATTTGGTGATAATACTTTACGAAACAATACAACTGGAAATGATAATAGTGCGTTTGGTAGAAATGCTTTAAAATATAATACCTATGGATTTGCTAATACGGCTGTAGGTAATCAAGCTTTAGAAGCTAACACAACTGGTTACAAAAATACTTCAGTGGGTAATAGAACAATGGAAGGATGTACATCAGGTTTCAATAACTCTGCGTTTGGTTATCAAGCGCTTACTTTTGCTTCGGGCAATGAAAATTCAGCATTTGGCTATCAGGCTTTACTATTAAATACTACCAGTTACAATAGTGCATTTGGTAGTCGTGCTTTACGATCCAATACAACCGGTATTAATAGTGCATTTGGTTATAAATCATTATTTTCTAATACAACTGGTAATTTTAATAGTTCGTTTGGTTACAAATCATTACAGTATAACACTATTGGTGTTAGCAACAACGCATTTGGATTTAAATCGTTGAATGCAAATACCACGGGTGCTAGAAGCATAGCGTTTGGTACTGAAGCTTTATCGATCAATACTACTGGAATAGATAATAGTGGTGTAGGATACAGAGCTCTATATCTTAATGTAAGTGGAAATTACAATTCAGGATTTGGATCATATGCATTGTATAATAATAAAGGATCAAACAATACATCGGTAGGATTTAATGCTTTGGCCTTTAATACCACAGGCACACAAAATACAGTAGTTGGAACTCAAGCAGGCACTTCAATTACAACTGGTACAAATCTAACGGTAATAGGTTATAATGCACAAGCAAGTGCAGCTACAGCAACAAATCAAATAACTTTAGGTAACAGTAGTGTAGCAACATTACGTTGTCAAGTAACTACTATAACCGCTTTATCAGACTTTAGAGATAAAACCGATATTACTGACATTCAACTCGGTCTAAGTTTTGTAGAGAAATTAAGACCTGTAACCTTCAAATGGGATAGAAGAGAATGGTACACTGACGGTAATAGAGATGGTAGCAAAAAAGATAGTGTCATACAAGCTGGATTTATTGCACAAGAATTAAAAGCACTTCAAGAAGAAGAAGGTGTAGAATTTTTAAAATTAGTATATGAGGATAACCCAGATAAGTTAGAAGCTACCCCAGGCAATTTGTTGATACCGCTTATCAAAGCGGTACAAGAATTGAGTACAAAAGTCAAAACACTAGAAGCTAAGGTTCAAATTTTGGAATCTAAATAAAACAAATAGATACTTATTATTAAAGATATAATATATGAGCGAAAACGTACCTACAATTACATGGAAAGTCACAAATCTTGACTGTTATCCAAAATATGATCAAGAAACCGATGTGGTATTTACTGTACATTGGGACTGTCTAGGCAACATGACTGTTGCTACAGGCAGTTTAAGTAGTAGTGTATACAATAGTCGTGTATACGGTACAACAGGCGTTACCTATCACAGTGGTAGCGCATTTGTACCATATAGCCAATTAACACAACCACAAGTGTTAAGTTGGGTATTTGATGCAATGGGAGTTGCGCAGAAAACAAGCATTGAAACTAGCGCTGCTAATTCAATTTATACACAAATTGATCCTCCAGTAATTCAACCTCCTCTACCATGGTTACCAATATCTCCAACCATCACTCTACAACCCACTAGCCTAACTATTGGTACCGGTCAAGATGCAACATTTACATCTGAAGCTACTGGTAGCATACCATTAAATTATCAATGGTTCAAGAATAGTAGCGCAATCTCAGGTTCCACATCCAACACACTAACAATTGTAAGTGCTTCATTTAGTGATGCGGCAAGTTACTTTGCTAGTATAAATAATGCTGGTGGTAGTGTTACCACAAACACTGTCACATTAACTGTGACTGGTAGTTTACCTCCTGGTCCATAAGTTTGAAATAAAATAAATCCAAATAGATACATTCTACCTAGTTAAATATATGGTAGAAAAAATATTTTTTCAATGTTCGCTGCCTCGGGCTGGTTCAACACTTTTACAAAATGTGTTGGCACAAAATCCTGATTTTTATGCTACTCCAACCAGTGGATTGATTGAAATATTTCTCAATGCTAGAAACATCTATTCCACTAATATTGAGTTTAAAGCTCAAGATATTAATGTAGTTGAACCGGCGTTTAAAGCATTATGTAAAGAAGGCATGTTTGCTTATTTTAATGCTATTACTGACAAAAAGTATGTAATTGACAAGAGTAGAGGTTGGAGCGTAACCTATGACTTTTTGAATTGGTATTATCCAGATCCTAAAGTTATTGTGATGGTAAGAGATTTGAGAGCGGTTGTTGCTAGTATGGAGAAGAAGTGGAGACAACATCAAAACATTGATGCGGGTTTACAAAATTGGAATGAATTGAGAAACACAACTGTAGACAAACGTATAGATTACTTTTTACTACAAGCCCCCCCACTTGCTGTGAGCATGGATGTGTTGTATGATACAATCATGAGAAAGCTGAGCAAGAAATGTTTGTTTATCAAGTTCGAAAACTTTACTAGCAATCCTCAACGTGAAATGGAACGTGTATATGAATACTTGGGGTTACCATTTTATCAACACGATTTTAATAATGTAGAACAAAAGACGGTTGAAGATGATAGAATGCACATTCCATTTGGAGATCATAGTATTCAAAGAGTTGTTAAACCAGTGCCAAATGATTATTTGGAAGTGCTTGGCAAACACAATTGTGATAACATATATAATAGATTTGCTTGGTTCTATAAAGCATTCAATTATGAGTATTAAAATTAGATTTTTCGATCAATTAGTAATATTTATTAGTAACATTTAAAACATTTTTTATGGAAGAACAAAAACAGATTACATTAGCAGATTTAAACATCGTTCAATTAAAAGCAATTGCTTATGATGAAATTGTCAAGTTGAACGTGTCACAAAACAATTTACGAGTTCTAAATCAAGAACTAAGTAATCGCCAACAACAAGGTGTTGAAGGCGCATCTCCAGTTACACAATCACAACAATAAAATAAAGTTATGGAAAAGAAATTATCTGATCTAACAGTCGTCGAACTCAAGAGTCTTGCTTATGATGAACTTGCTCGTGTTGAACAAGCTCAATCAAATCTACGAATTCTAAATCAAGAAATTGGTAATCGTGTTCAACAAGCACAACAAACTCAACAAGGATCTTTTACCGCACCAGTGAGTGCTGATGACAGCGGTACAGAAGTAACAGTATAACAACAAAACATTATAACATAACATATGACAACAACATCAGGCTACCCAGTCATCAACTTAACAGGTAGTTTATTAATTCAACCAGCAGCAACAACCAACCAAATTGAAATTCTTCAAGCGGTTGATGATCCTGTTGGTCAAACTGTAAAATCATTGGTCAAAATCAGTACCAATCCATATGCTCATAACTGGTATACCGTATGGTCAGGTGCTAGTTACGTAGCAATTGGTAACTGGACAGATCAAGACTTACAAGATGCAGTAGTAGCACTTGTGACAGCTGAATATCCTCCGGTCCCATAATTGTAAATATACATTTGACAAAATGTTGGTTATGTTATAAACTTAATCCCAAGAGTGTGATGCTCTTGGGACTTTTGTTTTATACTAAAGTAGAAACGTTATATTATTATGAAAAAGAAATTAAAGGTTTTGATTGGAACTCCATCCTATGATGGTAAACTAGACATCTACTACATTGATAGTCTATTAAATACACTAGCACAAAGTGAACAAAATGGAGTAGAAGTATATCAATTGTTTATGTGTTATGATAGTTTGGTACAACGAGCTCGTAACGATCTATTCAAAGCAGCTTATGATGCTCAAATGGATATGTTAATTTTCATCGATGGAGATGTTGGATGGGATCCTAAAAACTTCTTCAAACTTGTTAAGAGTGATAAAGATATAATTGGGGGTAGTTATCGTAAAAAGAATGATAACGAAGAACTCTACGTTGTCAAAGCACTTGATCAAAGTGATAAAAGTCTCAATCTAAATATTGATAAAGATGGTTTGCTTGAAGTTGCTGGATTGGGTTGTGGTTTTGTGAAGATTTCAAGAAAGGCTATTGACTATCTATGGAACAACAGTAAGAAGTATACCAGCGAAAAAGGCGATAGCAGAATGGTATTTGAAGTGGTTTGTGAAGATGGTGATCTAATCAGTGAAGACATCTATATGTGTAAGAAGTGGAGAGATGCTGGTAATAAGGTTTATTTGGATAGTCATATTACTTGTACTCATACCGGCGCTAAAACATATGTTGGAGATGTACATGCTTGGTTACAAAAATTTATATCACAACAATCAGGTACCAAGCCCCCCTCCGTACAAGGGGATCTCAGCAGTTATTTCAAGAATAGCCCCCCTAGTGGCGACGATGACTTTAAAGTGCTTGTATGAACACCATTTATGCTGATGTGATACTGTTTGACAGTATCGGTATGAGTTATGACGGTAACACACTACATACTCAAGGTATGGGTGGTAGTGAGTTTCAAGCTATTCTACTTTTAGAAGAATTGGCTAAATTGGGTAAGAGTGTAATTTGTTTAAATAATGTTACTGAACAAAAGAAAATTAATGGGGTAATGTATCTACCAAATACATCTGTTAATCAATATCAGTTTCAATGTAAGAACTTAATTATACATCGTTATAGTGATATACCCAAGATAGCACATAAAAAAGCATTTGTGTGGGCTACTGATCTAAATGGACCACACAATTTGAAGTTCTATACTTTATTTGAACAAAACAAATTGGAGTTGATTTGTTTGAGTGAATTTCAAGCCAATCAATTTCCAGGCAATTGGACAAAACATGTAATTTACTTTATGATTCCAGATTGGGTATATGATTATAAATTACCACAAGAAAAATCTGGGTATGTATATGCTAGTAGTTTAATGAAAGGTTATAGTGGTACGTTAGAATATTGGAAGTTTCTAAAGACTAACGGCGTGTTTAATGGTAAACAGTTAAATGTTTGTTTGCCAGGCTATGACAATCCTTCATCCGACATTAGTATGCCTATATATGATATAAATTATTTGAATACGCTACCTTTTAAGGATGTAGTTGATGTGATAGCTAAATGTGAGGGTATGTTTTATGTCAATATTATGCCTGAGACGTTTGGAATAAGTGTAGTTTTAGCTGAAATTCTCCAGTCTACCCCATACGTATTGGGTTTGAACGGATTGGGAGCATTGCCAGAACTGCTTCATAGTAAGACATTAACTACAGATATGAGAACCTTCATCAATTATTTCAAAAATGAAAAGTCCCAGCCAGTTAAGGCTAGGACATTCAAGAGTGAAATGGTTATGAAACGATGGAAAAAAGTATTGGACCTTGTTTAAGGTTTAATAAACAACAAATTCTCGTAAGTGATTTGTTGACCACTAGTTACACTTTCAATACAACGGATGTAATCGAATTTAAGTTCTTTAGTTAGAACATTCATTACATCCTCTTTTTTGCATCCGCCAATATTAATATCAATTAAAGCAACTTCACAAATGATCACTTTAGCTTTACTAAAAGTATTTATACCGCCACGGATAATGTCTAGTTCACTGCCTTGAGTATCTATTTTGATAAGATCGTATGTACCCGTTACAACATCATCCAGTTTATAGACAGGCAAAGTTTCTGTGATTAAATGTTCTCCTTCATAAAGAGGATTTACTTCTTTATAGATACTATTACCAGTACAAATGGGACTCCATTTGGTTTTGTAATAGGGAGTGGTACTATTATCTTTACCCAACAGTTTTATTTGATAATTGTAATTTTTTAACTTGTAGACTGTTTCACATTCACTATTACCTTCAATTAACATGATATCGGATGCAGGCCAAAACTGCCGAAATACATCGGCAGTTTGACAAACACTTGCTCCAATATCTAATATTCTTTGTGGGGTAAATCCACTGTTCTTTAATAATTTACAAGTATCTTCAAAGAAATCGTAGGTATAGTTACTAAGTTCATTTACTTTCATATTATAATAATATCCAACCTTTAACAACATTTCGTTTTCGATTGCATAATCCTGAAATGTTACTTTTTATATTAAATTCAGTTTTTAACTGATATTTTGTACAATATTTATGTAAATTTAAATTTTTATTGTAAAAGTGATAAATTGTAGGATCGTATGCTGGATTGTTAATACCTTTAGTTCTAATAGATAACTTTCTTGAAAATTCATCGCTCATTTTTCTACCTTTTAATTTTTTAGATATCAATTCTTTTGTCTCATTATTTCTAGTTTTTCCATATCCCCAATGTTTTTCACCTTTTCTTGAAAAACTCATTTTTGATTTAGCAATATTTGTATGTTTTCTTCCTCTATTAGCGTTGCTTATTTTTTCTTTCATTTCTTCTGTTATTTTTAACTTAAAAGCATCGTATCTTTGATTATAATGACTATCAATTTTGTTTTCAAAATCGGATTTTATCTTATCTAAATATATTTGTTCAAGTCTCAATAAATCATTTTTATTATCTACACATTCTACGGCGAGAAATTCAAACTCATGTTTTCCATATTTATTCCAAGCATTTTGCAAATGATCGTTTTCATGTAAATTATTATTTAATTTATAACGATGTGTTATCCATCTTTTTCTAAAACAAACTGTACTTCCTATATAATACTTACCACTTTGTTTATGTATTATTTTATATATCCCCCCTTTTTTTATAATATCTTTCAAGTGATTTTTCTCTACATCGTTTTTTATTTCGGTTGTAGTAACGCATTTGTCTGTCTTTCCGTGCTTGTAATTTTTCTGATTCGGTAATATACTTTCTCTTTCTTCCCATATAATAGTATCTTTCATGTTAATATATATTATATAAGTAGAGAAAAAGTAGAGAGAAATTAATAAGTAGGATCTCCGTATATGTTATATTCACGGATTGGTTCTGGTACAATATCTTCTTCTACAGTCTTGATAACATATAGTTTGCTATCCATAGGAGCCAATCTATATTCACACTTTTGTTTGGTTTCCATGAAATAGGCTTCTAATGTTTCGGTTAGACTATTATGTATAATTTTACGACTGTCGGTACGTAGTGTCCATCTATCGCCAGGTGGTACTCTAGTAGCAATCAATTCATTGTGTTCTGTAATTTTTGTAGCCATAATATATTATCGGGGTTTGACAAAGAATATTTTGTGCATTCCTGTCATATAAAAAGTATTCAAATCCATATTCAACGCTTTGCCTTCTAACTCACCAGGCCAAAAGCCAGTCCATCTCGCAAATTGTTTATCGTGGTTTTCACAATCACAACCATATTTCTGACCACCACATTCACTGCATCTTTCAATGTCACACTTTTTCTTATGTGGTTTGCCAGCAACAACTTTGCAACTAAAACAATTGTCTAGTTCCACTTTCTGACACACTGGAGTTTGTTTCTTTTTCATAATTAACAACAATGACCCTTTTTATCATCTGCGGTAAAACTATTAAGATGATAATTACTGGCACGTATATCACGTAATCCATATAGTTCTCGGTACATATCGTATACAATATGATCCAAATCTTTTACTGTCATAGGAATGCTTTTGGTCTTATCTACTTCTTGCATTTTTAAACAATATTTTTTGATAATAGAATCAATTTGTAAATCAACAATTTGTTCTTTCATCAATTTTTAGTAGTGTTAATTATTTTACCGTCACAATTATAATAGGCTCTATAATAATTGGTGTAAATCTTATACACAGTATTAGTTGACGGTTCAATCATACTATAAGTAATATATTGATTATTAATAGCGTGTACCTTGCTACAATCTGGTAGATTTTCTAACGCTCTATTATAACTATATCTTAGATACATTCCACTGGCACAACCAGTACACAACAATACGATAATCAATAAATTCTTCATTCTGTTAACTCACGTTCTTCCACTGAATAATTATGACTGTCTTTGTACATATCACGATATTTTTCAGCATTTTCTTTCTTGAGATACACCTTCTCAATCGCCAGATCGTTTCCTCTATATGACATAATTAGATATACCTTAAGCTTTGGTGGCTCTACTGTCATAGCAGTCAAAAGAATTGCTGCTAGCCCCCCCACTATAATTTTATTAAAATGATTCATATTTGCTTAGTTTGTTCTTATAACGTTGAATGATAATGTGATCTTCATCCATATGATTGTTAGCTTTAACTATTTCTTTACTGAAACGTTCCACTTCATCACATAGATAACGAATATCTTCACATAGTTTTGCATCAATTGAAACATTACAATTATTGCTTGTGAATTCTCGTAGTCTACTAATTACTTCTTTGTTAGTCTTCATTTGCTGAATAAATTATTTTGTCAACTGTAATACCCTTCTTAGAAGATTTGGGACCATATAATGCTCCATATTGATTTCTGCTATTGATGTAAGTGATTAAATCTTTCTTAATAACTTCAGCATCAAGATCATCAAAATTTGCGGGTAGGTTAACTTTTAAATAATATTTTGGTTTACTCATAGAATTTTACCAGTGATGTATAATGTTTACGATAACAAAAGCGCATGTAATAAAGTTTACCAGAACAATGGTGAACCTCAAGATAAAACTAGCAAGAGCATAATTTACAGGTAGTACAGGCACATCTGGCTTACATTCATCTGTAACACCTACACGATGGTCAATTGTTCTTGCTAACGTTAAGAAAAATTTATTGGTCGTCATTTTCGTTGGTAAGAATAAAAAATCCACTAATCATTAGTATCAATCCAACAATACACAATACATAATATACTGTATCAACATTCATATAATGAGAAACCTCACAATTTGCAGATCACCATACTCATTCTTTGTTTCAAGAATTACATCAGGATGAGGCCGGTCACAGCTAAGATATACCTTAGCATTAGGAATATTCAATTCCTTAATCATCTTCTTTTCCACTGCGTTTTTAACCCAATCAATAATATCTTTTGTGTTTACATTAGCCATAATTTTAATTTCCCATCCAATTGCTTACATTCTCAGGTCCATTTTGCGTATGAATACCCAAATACTTTACTTTGGTTAAATTCATAGGCATCTTGATTCGTTTCCAATCCCATAATGATGGCAAATCACTGTCATCATCTGATTCCCATTCAATGTCCAATATAATTCTAGCAGTTTTTGTTTCATTCATAATTCCATAATACAACGAAAATGATTTAAGTCAAGATTTTTTGACGTTTTATTCTATGACAAACTATTTATTATTGTTATGGGGAGAAAAAAATTAAACAAAACTAAAGATGAATTACTTGAACAACAACGAAATCGTGCAAAAAGATATTATCAACGACACAAGCAAAGACTTAACAAAAAATCAATGCAGAAATATTGGGAAAATAAGCGGAATTTACAAAATAGTAAATAAAATTGATGGGAAATATTACGTTGGTAGTAGTAAACATATCTATAAAAGATGGAACGCACATGTGCGTTTATTGAATAACAATTGTCATCATAATGATTATTTACAAAATGTTTGGAAAAAGTATGGTAGTAATGCATTTGGATTTACAATAGTTGAAGTAACAACTTATGATGAAACATTTTTGATTGAACAAAAGTATTTAGATATAGCAAAGTTGGAACAAGATAAATGTTATAATTTAAACTTTGAATCTAAAGGTGGATGTGTAAGTAACTATACAAAAGAAAAAATGAGATTAATCAAAATTAATCATTATAAAAATCCAGAAAATAGAAAAAAGATAAGTTTAAAATTAAAAGGAATCCCTCTTTCTGAGGAAACAAAGAGAAAAATGAGTATATCAAGAACCGGAGAAAAACATTTTCGTTATGGTAAAAAACTTACACTTGAACATAAAAATAAATTGAGTGAATCTCATAAAGGCACTAAAAATCCGTGGAGTGATAGAAATATTTATATTTGTTATAATGAATTAACAAAAATAAAAGTTACAGGCACACGATATGAACTAAGTAAATTAATGAATTTAAAGCAAGATACCACTAATTATTTAATAAGAAAACAAACTAAAAAAACCCGTTGTGGATGGGTATTAATTGATCATTCATAATCACGGATAGTGACCACATATGGGAATCTGGGCACTTCATCTACTGGTGTTAAATTAAAATATTTAACTGTAGCTTGTTTACCGATATATTCATTTTTGTTAGAAAGTAATTCTTTTAAGTACGATCTTTGACCCTTAATATTACTATGGAACTCAATATCCTTATGATTCTTGAATACCATATGTCCAGCCATACCACTCTTGTTACCTACCCCCTCAACAATGTCAAGAATCTTGAATTCACTATCTTGAAATTCTTTGCGCTTGAGTAGGTATTTGCTGCGTTTGTTTTCATATGGTCCGTCTGTACGAACCATCTGACCTTCGTAACCTTCGTCAATGTACTTTTCATACAACTCATTTAAATGTGTAATCGTGTCCACAAGGTGAGTCGGAACACGACGAACCACATTGTTATTAACAAGATAAGTAGTAATGTCATCATTACGATCACTAAAAGTCTTCTGTACAATCCAGTCATATACCCAATATTGAATATTCTTTGCACTCTCTGTCAGATCTTCTGGTGTAGGTTTGGTCTTTTTTACCAAACTACAAATAGCATTAAAGTCATTGGCAAACTTATCAGCATACAACTCACCATCAAGAATTGCATTGGGGAACTTATCAAAGAAAGGTTCTAACGCTTTAAGAACGTGTGGAACTGAATGAAATTCTTTACCATTTCGGCTAAAAATTCCTTTCTTTGATACAATTGCTCTACAGTTGTGTACCAATACTCCATTTGCAAAAAAGTTGTGGTTGTCTTGAATTTCTAAATCATATTTGTCAAGACTCTCGATTTTTTTGATTGATTTAATCTTTACAGTTTTCATCTATTATTCTTTTTATTTTATCAAACTTTTTTAAAATGTCAAGCTGCCATAAAACTATTACTTTATAGCCAAAATCTTCAATCTGTTTAGTTCTAGCGTTGTCAAATTCCCAAATTTCTTTAACAGTTTTAGTACCACCCCATTTATAAATTAAATCTGCTGACTTATATATTTTTGGATTTGCGTGCCATTTATCTCCATTTATCTCCAATACTATTTTTTTTGATTCGATCAAAATGTCAACTTGTGGCGCATATATTCTATCTAAATAACCATTGTATTTTGTAAATTTATTTTTAACTTCACTTACATAATGTATATTATGTTCTTCTAAATATTTTTCAATTTTTTTATGAATTTTACTTCTACGCCCATAATTTCTCTCATACCAAGGTAAATTTACAGGAGTATATACTCCATATTTTTCATGCAATGTTTCTCTACTTTTATTTTTAACATTTTCACATTGAAAAACATTTGACACTCCATATTTTCTTTTTACAGTCCTATTTCTCTTTTTATAACATTTTGTATTTTTTGATAAAGCATTTTCAGTACCGTACTTTTTAATACAAGTATTTTTATATAAATTTCTTACATTAGGGTTATTTGCTTGTTCTGTTATTGAATTTGTTTTAATACCATATTCACGACAGAATGAAATAATAGAATCTGCACCTGTTATATATCCCTTTGGTTTTAAAATATTTAAACAGATATAATTAGAACTATATTTTTTTTCAAGGACCAATTCAATTAGTAATTCTTTCGTTAAAAACGAACGAATATATAATCGTCTCTTAGGATTTTGAGAAGGCAAATTTAAAATTTTAATGTCTAATGTTTGATTATTAAATTTTTCTAATTCAGTCATATACTAATAAATAGTATATTCAAGATAAATTAGATGGATAATATTAAATTTATTCTAACATTAGAACATCGTTTTCTGTTAGTTCATCTACTCTTCGCCAACATTTAAGTCTCGGTAAATAAATTCTATGATTTCCGGTTACTTTAAGAGATTTACCATTATTTAAATCAATTTGATGCCATTGGGTTGAAGATTCATTTATATCTACGCCGTTTTTAAATCTTCCAACAATATTTTTATATTCAAAATTATTGTTTATTTCATTGAAAGTTTTAACTTTGCACTCAATGTTATTATTCACGATATCACTGATGTATAGTTCTCCAACATCTGTAGAAACAAGTGTATCTTGACTTAAACACCCATCCAACTTGGGTTGACTATAAATTGGATACTTAAGATCATCCTTATAATCGTCGTAGTTCTTAGCAAGCATTGGCTTGGTAAAGCTGATACCATCAATGTCATTAATCTTTTCAAAGTAACCACTTTCTTTCTTTTTCTTCCAAGTGGCTTTGGCTTCTTTTACAGCTTGATCTTCATTGGAAGTAGCATTCTTTTTGCCGGTATTTTTACCTTCACAAAGTGTCCACTCAGTGATTTGAATAGCTCCATCAAGCTGACCATAATGGGTACGATACTTGTTGCCATCAACTTCGATGGTCCAAGTTTGAATAGCACCCGTATTTGTACGGGCGAATAACATAGGTAGTTTCATATCTTATATAAGATTACCACGGTGCAATAAAAAAGTCAACTCAATTTTTCACAATTTCACCCTTAGCATCACTATACCACACTTCACCCACATTAAATTGCTTGACCACACTTTGACAACCACAACACGGCTTGCTGTTGGCAAATGTTTTTATTTAAATATTTTTTGACGATTTATTCTATGACAAACTATTTATTAATGTTATGGGAAGAAAAAAATTAAACAGAACAAAAGATGAACTACTTGAACAACAAAGAAACCGAGCAAAAAAATATTATCAACGACATAAACAAAGACTCAATGAAAAGTCAATGCAAAAATATTGGGAAAATAAGCGGAATATACAAAATAATAAACAAGATTGACGGTAAATATTATGTCGGAAGTAGTAAAGATATTGTCACGCCTAATATAGGCAGATGGTACATGCACAAATACGAATTAAATAAAAAAACGCATACAAATGATTATCTCCAAAATGCTTGGAATAAATATGGAGAGGATAGTTTTGAATTTATAATTGTAGAAAAATGTAACCCCGATCAATTACTAATCGTAGAACAAAAGTATTTGGATGATACTAAAAAAGAACGAAATTTATCTTATAATTTAAGTTTTATTGCTGGTAACATTGAGATGACGAATGATGTCAGACAAAAAATCAGTGCAAAATCTCGTGCACGATTAAAAGATAAAACAAAACATCCAAATTACGATGCAAAAATATATAAATTATATAATAGAATTACAAACGATACATTTTTAGGTACCAGACAAGATTTTATTTTAAAATACAACGATAAGCATTTTAGTATTAACCATTTAATTTCTGGAAAATTTCATTCAACCAACGGATGGACATTTGATCCGAATTATGATCTTAAAGGTAATAGGGGTAAAAATTGGACGCAAGAAAGAATAAAATCTGTTAGTGAAAAATTTACCGGTAAAAATAATCCATCGTATGATATAACCGTACATAATTTTATCCACGAAGACGGAAGAAAAGAAACCTGTACTAAATACGAATTGTATCACAAATATAATTTAGATAAAAGTGCTCTTGCCAGAGTTATAAACAGAAAACAAAAACATACAATGTGGTGGAAATTAGAATAATATTATTAAAGTTTAATTACTTGGCCAACATCTGTGCTATACCAAACTTCTCCAACATTAAATTGTTTGATTACACTTTGACATCCACAACATGGCTTGCTATTTGCCATCTTATTATTTCTATTGAATCTAATCACCACCATTTTAAAATCTTTGAGATCCTCCTTGCCGCTCTTCATACACGCATTCAACTCAGCGTGCAAACCAACAAGCTGATGGTTTTTATAATCATATTCCAAAGTCTTGGGATGACTCTTACAGCTATTTGTACCAATATGAACAATCTTACCGCAACGAATAAGAAAAGCTATGTGACTGCACCTATGTTCTAGGTTAAGCGGACACATAGCCTTTGCAATGTCAATAGTACGGTTTAAAATCTTGATGTTCATTACAAGATTCATACTACCAAATACTTTATAAAAAGTCAACAGCTTATTTTAAAGCCTCATAATTGTTGATGGGTATATGCTTTTTCGTAAGTAAATCCTGATCAAGTACATCAATAGCCTTCTTTTTAGACTTATAAAAAGCTCGGGTCAATACACGAAGTTCATAGTCTTCAATATTATAACCCATCTTGATATACTTAACCAATCGTTTCAACGTAACACTTGGATAATTAATGCTCTTTGGATTGAACTTCAAATTGTTATTTTGAATCTGGTTCAATACATTTTCTTCAATAACTACATTGTTACCATCATAAGCAATACAACATAAATTGATATCAAATGACCTAAATAAATCTTCAATGGTATCAAAATACTTGAAACTCACACACTGAATCTTCCACTCTGTATCCATATAAGACACTACCATTGTATGATGCCACTCAGATACAATATAAGTCGTGACACTATACTTAGTAGTTGATAAAGCATTGCTATTTAATTCAAGCAAATACTTATCCAATTGTTCTTTGTTCTTAAAAAACACATCCACATCACTATCACTCAGTGGTAGTTTACGATAGGTTCTATGTAAAGCACCCCCAGCAATCCAAGGTCCATCTTCATTACACTTGGGTAGAATCTCAATCAAATGTTCAAGTACACTACCAGTTGTCAAATGCTTTAGAAAAACATTTAACGGCAGTTTATTTGTTTTAATTGGCACCACATATTCAGCTTGTGGCAGTTCTACGAATTTAACATCAGTTGACATAAATTTTCTTCAATATGTTTGGATAACAATTATCCGGATAATCTTTTGTGTTCTTTCCACTATCATAACTTAAACATACGCTTTCGTCAAGCACGGGTTCAAATTTACGTTGGGTTTTATAAAACATATTTACACTATTATTCGTACACGTTTGATAAAAATCACAACGTACACTCATACACATACCCAGATCATTGGTCTTAATACTATACTTTTTCATAAAAATAAGGGAGGTACTTTTACATACCTCCCTTTTTATTATTCCTTGCTTCCAAGAAGGTAAGTATTGCTAATAGCCTTGAAACTAAATTCCCTTTCAAGGCCACGAACAACCACACCTTCACGATCAACACCCATATTTAATACACTCTTACCTTCAGCATACTTCAACATATTGTCCACCAAGTTTTCATTGGGTAATACATATCCATACTTTTCAAGTACAGGTACCATAGGTACTTCAAACCTAAATAACAAGCCGCCGCACCTTCGTAACTGCCAATCTCTAAAATCTTTTTAGGATTTATGATTGGAACTATGCGATCCCAATTTTGTCTACTATTCTGATCAAACAAATCTTTACTAAAGAAATATTGTATATTATTTATTTCTTTCATGATAAGTGTATGTACAAAATTGTACTAAAGCTCGTAGTATCCAAGCTTGCAATATAGTGATGTTTTTTGCCATTATTAATTCTGGCATCAACCAATTCCATAAATAATAAATACATATAATAATTATGGCATTAATTAATATCTCCCAAAATAACTTGCTCAAAAAGATTTTCATATAATTTTAATATGTCTGTAACCTACCCGTCACTTCCAATGGTTAAGATAAGGTATCATGACCTGTCCACACTGCCAAGCACCTTTCGCTGTAAAAGCAAGATTCCTCGCCAAAACCTGCGGTTGCGACGAAGATGAGCGATTCTTAAATTTCGAAGACTGGTATTTACTTATTTTCGGGATAAGTATTTATGATCTTATCTAGTTAATATTATTCACTAACATCTTTAACTACCACATTACAATTCAAGAAATCTCTCTTATTTAAGATACATACCTGTTCTTTAATATAAATGTATTCGCTGCTCTTATCGTTTAATTGTTTGTAAATATCATCTACTATCAATCGCAAATCTTCTCTGATCTTTTTTGAATTTTTATCCATCTCTTCGGCATTATTAGTCGCAACTTCGTAATGATAATCACTAGTATAGACTTTACCATCTTGAAGATATGTAATGTATAAACTAATTTTTTTCTTTTTTGTAAGTGCGTAAACTGGAGCAGCCATAGCTGCAATTTTTGGGCTTTTTTTATTGAAGAACATAATTAATATAAAAAGTTTTCTATTCTTTCGTACAGGTGGTGAGCTTCCTCTTTGCTTAGGCTGACACGAATTTCTTTATCATTTTCGAGGTCTTGAAGCTGAAGTATTAAATATTCATCATCATGGCTAGAAGAAACGCCATAAGTTAATTTATTGTCGGAGCTTTCTATTGGATAGTTTATCATATTTTTTCTTGGCAATTTCGGACAGAGGAAGCACCTTCTGCAACTGCTCTAGGGCAGTATGATCGTCTTTGAGCGCATTGTCAAGGCGATCTTTAAGAGTTGCTAGTTTTGGCTTTTTCATTCATCGCGTCAACCATGAATTGCAGGTATTTTCTGGTTTGTAAATTTACTGCATTGGGATCTTCATTTACTATGCCTGAATGTAATTTGTATGGATGGACTTCTTGAGGTATAAAAGAATCGTCAGGAATGTCAGCAAAGAAATTCCTCTTATACAATGCCCAACCCCAACCAGAATAAACAGCGGGAATACAAGTAGAAGTTCCGCCGAATTTAAAATGTTGAGGGTCATATTTGTGAGGGTCATATTTGACAAACTCTATATAATACAGAACATCTTTATTAGATCTGTCTTGAGGATAGTATTCGTAATCTATCATCTTAGGTGGCAGATTATTATCAATAAATGTGGTCATATCAATCTTTTATTAAATTTTTTATTATTTTAATAGTAACATTAATCCCCAAGTAATCCAACTAGAAATACTAGCTGCAAGTCCAGCAAAAATTGCAACCCAAGATATCACACCCCAATAATCGTCTAAGAAAAAAGTTGTTGCCCATGCAAGTATAAATGCAATTGCGGTAATACCAAATGGTATCATCCAAGCTCCAAAAGTTAATGTAATAGTCATTTCTTTTTAATTATTACTTGTGGAATACCAAGAAATAATCTCGCTTCGTTGCGGACTTCTTCAGTTACTGCCCATCCTAAATCATCAGGATCAAGAAGCCTATTAAAAAACAAAAGGTGATCTCTAATGATTTTCTTTTGATCTAATACTTGTAATTTTTTTAAATGCAATAGATTTTCTTCTTCATTACTAGAGAAAAAAGAATCATATAATTCTTGCTGAGTATAACGTTTAATAGGCGAATATTCAGGGACAGAATTAGCGTCTGCAATCGCGGCATCAATATATTCTATTAATTTATTAAATTGATCTTTTGTCATATTGCTTTTTCTAATTTGTAATCAGGAATTTGGCCGGCGATCCAAAAAAAATCCTCTTCAAAAGAATAAAAGAAAGTAACTTCAGTAGTAGGATTATATGCTTCGATTACTATTCTATTATTCATTTCACGTTGTTTGCCGCGAAATTCATATTGAGGGTATTTGATTCTTATTTCTTCAGGAACGTGGATATTCATTTTGATGGTTTTCTAAAATTACTACCTTCATCCTTCCAATAAACATTTGGAATACCTCGCTTGTCTGCTACAAATTGAGATACACCATCGTATTTCTTTTCTTTATACATCTCATACAACTTTGGCAATTCATCATAAGTTACCGCCTCTGAATCTGAAGCGGGAATAAAGTAATCATTAACATTTATAAATAAACCCACACACTCTTTATCGCCATCATACTTAGCACAAGCTGGGACAGCAAATAATATTCCTTCATCCAATAGATAAGCCATCATACGGCAAAGTCCTTCCATGCCGGGATCATAACTAGGGGTTTCTTCATGGCCTTCAAACCATCCGAATACTTTTTTATTCATATTATTCTTTCCATTTACCAATAGTTATCACAAAAGCTTTTGCTCTTAGTTTTGCGCTTGCAGAATTCATTCTCTCTTCTCCTTCATTCATGCATACAAAAATTAATTGATTCCAATATTCTTCATAAATTTCATTAGATAAAGTCATTTCGACTTCGCGCATTACATTCAAATCATTACAATAATCTGGAACATATTGATCTACTGTATAAGATATAATCTTTCCATTAGAAAAAGTAGGACGATCACCAAGTATATGCTTGCCATCCAAATGGAAATCAAGCTCTTTCCATCCGAGAAACTCAGCGATTGCTTTATTTATCGCTCTTTTATTCATATCTTTTTTTTCTTCTAGGCTTGTGAATACGCATGGTCACGCCATTGAATCCTGAGACCAACTCTACACCTTCTCCCCTTGGCAAGTCAAGCTTTAAACTGTCGATATAATCCCAAGCTTCTTTGTATTTCTTTTTATTATGGAGTTGATTTATTTTTTTGCTTTGAGCGGGATTAAAAAGATGATCAATATACTTGACAAAATTGACAACCTCTGGCAATGGTTCGTCGCTGGCCTTCAATGGATCTTGAAAATCTACAGTAGTATAATCAAAAAACCCATCATTATTTTTTACTGCCAAGTATTGGCGAAAGACAGATCGAATTTCATAAGCAATTTTACCATCGCCAATCTCTTTACTATTAAATCCATAACTTGCGCCGGGGCTAGATAGTTCTTTATCATCAATAATTAATTTGCGAACCATCTTTTCAATAAGATCGCGACTGTCCCAATCAATACATTTATCAAAAGCAGTATCAAGGGCAATCCCAACTTGCCCACTTCGCATACGGTAATAGACCTCAAGTGCGCGATTAATAACGCGAAGGTGAGTGTCTGAGAGTTTAATGTCGTTCATATTTGGTTCTTCTGTAGGTTTCACGGTTTGATCTCCTTTGTTTGGATATACAGTCCCCATGCATGATTGATTTCATCGTCTGTCGCCCATTCTAAATGTCCCGGTGGTCCAATTATCATTGCAGTAGCTTCCAAAGCTTTTTCCAATTGTTTAATGCGGTTGTTAGCTAAGTTGAGTTCGCGTATGAGTAATCCTTTCAGATTGGAACCAAGGAACTCTGGACGCTCACCAATTTCACCTTCGTACAATTCCTCTAACTGTTTGATGCGTTCATTTGCTTGTTTTAATTGCTTTTCAATCATATATACTTTATTTTCTGCAAACGCTTCGTTTGCTACTGCGATATTTAATTCCTCAGAATCCATGTTGGTTCACTAATCTGAATCCAAAGCCCAGAAAAGTCAAGGCAAAATGCCAAAAACCTTCTCGGTCATTTAAATAATAAATTTCTGTCGGAAAACTCATTTTAAATCCAGAAAAGTATTGATCAGTCCATTCATTGAATCTATCAATTTTACCTATGCTTGGAAAATATAATTCAATATATAAAAATCTGAAATTCTTTTCGTCGTTTATGATGTTTATTTTCATGTTACAAGAAATAAATCGCAATCAAAATCCAAAACAAAATAGGAATTCCTGCGAAAACAAAAGTAATTAACCCCAGCATTACTTTTTGAGGTATTGTGTATTTTTTAATTTTAAATTCCATATTTATTTAGATAGTTTAAAGAAAGGACAATCTGTGGCCCAACAATCGCAAATCAAACACTCGCCATTGTGATCGAACTTGCAAGGCGGTTTTTCATTAATATTACCAATCACTTCATCTACTACAATCATTAATCCTTGAGGTTTATCATCTACGAAACGATATGTTACAATAGGTAATAGATTTTTATAAGTTTTTATTCTAAATGAAGCGGTTTCATTATGATAAATAACTTTGCCAGCACATTGATACGGATCATGGAGGTAAATAGTATTAACTATATCTCCTTCATAAATGGGATTACCGTTCTTATCCTTCAAGCCTGTGTATTGTTGCGGCTCACTTACACCGCCAGCAATTCCTTGAGGATAATCATATATATCAAAGTAAATAAAAGACTTAGAAATAAAAGAATAGATTCTGAATTTAAATTCTCTCATACATTATATAATAATTTGCCGCACTTTTTGCACCACCATCCCTTGCTTCTGCCTATATCATAGAGGCGAGAATGGCATTCGTCAAATGAAGAATGTTGGCATCTGCGAGTTTCCCAGAACCACCACTTGAACCATTTAAATAGCGAGATCATTGTCGTGTATGCTTCCTACGATTTTCGGGTAGTATTGCTGAACAATATGACTCAAATTCCAAAACTCTTTAAAATCACTATCATCAGTGATAATGCACCCAAAAGATCCGCCGTAATAAATAACAGGCACTTCGCCCTTTAGTTTATACCTAGCGGTGAAATCAAGAATATCGCCTTCAAAAATTCTGTTTAAATTGATGTCTTTGAGGCCGGTGTATTCTTGGATGATGTAATTTTCGCGCTTGAAGTATTCGTTTAATGGCATTAATTCTGCATCCTCGTAGAGAGATGCAGTCATAACGTATTTCTTTTCTTTAATACCCCAGATTCGGTAAATGAATTCGCGGCTCATTTTTTATAATGTATGACGTTTGTACAGTTACCTTTATGGACAAGATCCCAACCGTGTCCATTGTAATGTTCAATATATTGGCAGTTATCTATTAGCTTAACTTTATTGTTATTACCTCTGATCCAGAATGCATAACCAATAACAGCTGAAATAATAAAAACAAAAAACCCGCCCCAAAATATATCTTCAGTGTGTATTCTCATAGTTTTTGAATATTATCTGGATGAACTATTTGCCATTTATCAAAAAATTTAGCATTGTATTCTTCGATGGTAATATCTAATACATTGCCCCAACGTTGTTCTTTGTCGGCCCAAATTACTCTAGCATTTTCAGAGCCTTGATATAATTTACCATCTGAATATTTAAATCCGCTGAATCTAAATCCATAATGATCAAATACCAGATAACCTTTTTTATGTAAACGATTAGCTTTCGCAGCTTTGCGAAGAATATTACGCCAACGAGATTTCTGCAATTTGTTCATATATCAGATATATTTATAAAACTCTTCTGGTAAAATGACATTATCAAAATCGCCGTTTTTAATTTTCTTAAATAATGGAGCTATATCTTTTGGCTGATACAACGCCAATCCGCAACCAATTTTTGTCAGTAAAAACTCATATTCTGGATGAGAGAACGCCACAGCAAGGAAAGTATCAACGTGAACTTGAATCTTGTCAAGAGGCAAGGTTTGAATTTTCTTGTCTTTTGTGGGGATGCCGTAGGTTTGGCCTACGAGACCAGCAATACCATGCCTTGCGCCCCATTTCAAGGCTAATTTTGCGGCTCCAGCACCGTGGTAAAATTTTTCATTCGCTCCATAAGTAAAGATCTGATTTGGCTCAAGGTGGCGAATATTTTCTGGCGTGAATTTCATTGCTTTTATTTTATTTGGTCTGTTGTCAATTCTATGATTGCATTTATCGCAAGTGAGCTTTCCGTCCCAATCATCGTGAATGCTGCGTTCAGCGTAAGTGCCTTCTTTGCATACTTCACAAGTTTTGCCGGTCATATTCATATTTTATATTTCCCCTCTCCTAATCCACAAATGAGAGTTGTGCTTGCTTCGCATTCTTCTGCAAGAGAAATCGCAGACGCAAGCGCACAATTATATCCCCTTTTATAAGCATCTAAAGAAGCGTTCCGAGAAGATACGTCATACAAGGCCCAGTTGTCAATACCTTGTTTTTTGAAATAATTTCCAAGAAGCAGGGCTGCATCCTTGACTTCTTGAGGGATTTCATGGTACAAATTTATGTCGGGGGTCATATTATTTTTTATTCTTCTTTGTTCATTTCTTTCAATGTCCCAATCGGCAAAATGATTATCATGTTTTATCTCGTCAATATAATAATATTCGCAAAACCTAGTAGATTTTTTCTCGTCTTTGATTATGTTTAATCCTTTCTTTTTACCATATAACAGAACAGCTTCTTCGCTAAGGCCAAAGCCGCCGTATTTTGTATTAATTACTATTTTCATATTCTTGGAGGAAGGAAACCCCTTCGGCTTTAGCCAAGGGGAGGAATTCCGACCTTGCATTTACTTTACATCAATCAACCTTGATTGTCAATGTATTTTTTGATTGTGTCAGGCGATGCTTCTCCGATAGAGCAAACGAAATAACCATCTGACCAGAGCACATTTTCCTTCCAAAAATGAGATTTAAGAAATGTTTTGTGTTTCTTATATATTCTATTTGTTGATATTGATTTGAAATTATTAACCATTTCTAAAACCGATTTAGTTGGAGGATAATCTATCATTAGATGTATATGATCTTCGTCTGTTTGCATTGCTTTAATAATAATATTTCTATCATTGGCAATGTCAAACATAATTTGTTTTAAGTCATCGGCCAAAAAACCATTTAGTATCTTTTTCCTATATTTTACGCTAAACACAAGATGACATTGAAGCAAATGTTTAGAGTGCGAAGTTGTATGGAAATTATTCTTTTTCAAAATATCTAAAAATTTATAAAGTTTTTTTCACTTTTTGAAAATCTAGTGTATATATATTATAGAAGTGATAACATATAATACCAAACTTTTGAGCGATTGTCAATCTGATTTAGACGATTTGAAGTCTATGATGATTGATCATCAAAAGATTTTTAATATTGCATCCCCTCTTCAATTTGTTGAAAAAAAGAATTCTATCGTTGTTTTACATTCAAAAGTTTACCACAATGTTCGTAAACAATTCCCCTATGTAAACTCTCAAGTCGTTATAAAAGCTGAACAAGAATGTTTAGCCTCCTATAGAAGCGTTAAATCAAATAAACACAAATTAAAAAAACCAATTGAGAAAAAGAACTTGTCTATTCGCTTGGATAAGAGATTGTATTCGTTTCCTACGGATAGATCAATAAAAATTACAACATCAAATGGAAAAAAGAATTTCAAATTTCAATTGTATCCAAAACTTGTAGAATTATTAAATAAATACAAATATGTTGATCCATTGATTTATGTTGAAAATGGAGAAATATACATTTCGCTACCGTTTGATAATAAATCTAAAGAATCATTAAAACAAAAATTAGCTTTGGGAGTTGATATCGGAATTCGTCGTAGTGTCGCCCTTAGTGATGGACGAATCATAGTTGATAGAAAATTTAATGGAGACAAACGCAAACTTCGTCACTTAAAAGATACTTTGAAATCTAAAGGCACTAAAAGTGCTAGAAGACATCTTCACAAACTTCGTCATAAAGAAGCAAACAAAAATAGAAATCAATCTCATTTAATTGCCAATGAGGTTTTAAGAACCGAAGCAGACACTATTGTTCTAGAAAATCTCAAAGGAATTAAAGTAAAAAAACATAAATATCAAAATAAGCGTTCCATTAGCCAAGTGCCAATGTTTGAACTTCGTAGAATAATATCTTACAAGGCAGAGAATCAAGGTAAAACCGTGACTCTTGTTAGCCCTTCTTATACTTCTCAAAGAGATTCCGTAACTGGAAGAATTGAAGGAGAAAGAAGAGGTTGTAGATTTTACTCTAAAAACGATCTTATTTATGATGCGGATGTTAACGCTGCAATCAATATAGCCAAAACATCCAAACTTCCCGTATCACAAACTAACCGTTTGACTTATGGGCAGGTTGTCGTCAACCAACCAATCGTATGTAAGCCCTCTGTTGCACAAACAGCGGCATTACAAGCCCCTATGGCTTTAGCCTAGGGGTTGTTGACATTTTATTACATTCCAAAAAATCTAACGTAGTTCCAATTCTTTCTATATTGACGAACAGATTTAGGCAAATGTCTCAACGCCCAATTAGTTATTTTGAAAAAATAAGGATTGAACTTGACGACCGTATACTGACCAAATTCCCATTTTTCAATACGTTGAGGCAAGACTGGATTACGACCATTTTGCATTTTGTAAATTCGGTTCCAATAAACCACTTGTTTTAGAGGATTGCCAGAAGTTTCAAAATAATCGTAACGAGTGGGTTCATCGTAGTCAGATTGAAGGTGGTTATGCCGACTGGTGTTGTCGTAATGACCATCTGGATGAAACACTTTCAGTGTGTATTTATTGTTCATAGAAACAATTTTCTAAGTTTTTCAATTTCTGATGCAGGAACTTCACTGCGATGATGTCGCAAATAATGAACTGCGAGAGAATTGGTAGTATATTTGCCAATATACAAATCATAATTGGTGCTGCGTTCTCCACATGCACATATATGAAATCCCTTGTAAAATGGACCTTCGGTTGCTTTTTTCAGCAACATTTCCATTTTGGCTGTATATGCATCATTTACCGCAGGTTCTTTAAGTCTATCTGTTGGCTCAATCATGAGCAAACTGGTATCTGATAAATCAATCATAGTTTTTATCTTCTCAAAGTAGAGTTATATCTTCGTATCTGATTACCCAACCACCCTTTTTATTAATATCATCACTGATAGTTACTTCATAAGTTTCTGGTTTAATGCCGGTAATATAGTGATTTTCATACTTCTTATAACCTTGTTTGGCATTTACCTTTTTGCCAATTACATCACTAGGAATCTCTAGAAAATTCTCCTTGGTCCATTTTCCAATAATTTCTTTGGACAAACTATCCTTGATAGTACTAACACCATCCAGAATATCTACCAATTCACTATCTGGTTCAATATAAGACTTTTCCTTCAAAAAGGTAGCAAGTGCATAACCATCAGTATCAGATTCAAACAAACAATCAATAATGTCTTGTTCATAGGTTTCACGGGTTTCGTAACCTCCACCATCAGTACACCACTTTTGATATTGGTCAACAACACGCTTAAAGTGTTTGTTTTCACGGTTAATATTTTCCCTTGAAAATTTAGGACGCTTAACCTTGTCTTGTAGCTTCATATAGGTTTGTTCACTCATAACTTTATAAGATTACCACACAGTTTATAACAAGTCAAGACACTTTTGGCAGTTTGTAGTCTGGAATTTGATTTGGAAACCAAAAGAAGTCTTCTTCAAAACTATAAAAAAAGTTTTGATTAGTAGCATGATTATATGCTTCCATTACAGTTCTGTCATTTAATGTGCGTTGTTTACCCCTAAATTCCATGTGAGGATACTTATTCTTAATTTCTTCTGGAACGTGAATATTCATTTGGCAATCCAATCGTGAAATCGTTGTGGTAAAAACATATAAATTGTTATTGTTGCAAGTGAAATTATAACGGGAGATACATCTACCTTAAATAACTTATAAAGCAATATGCTTGTACCCAATGACAATATCAAATTAACAACAAAAGCTAATAATAATTTCATAAAAACAATGCTTGTATACTCTTTAACTTACGGTTTAGTTCTTTATTTTCTTCTTTCAGTTGTTCAACTTCTTGCATTAATCTAGCATTTTCTTCGTGTAGATTTCTGATACAATCCATTGTATTAGCTAAAACCTCTTCATTACTTTCAAAGTCCATATTAGTCTACCTTTCCATATACAGTTTCAACATCAATATAATAATTAGGCAATCCAAATGGACGAATAGTGAACTTCCAAGTTTTTTCCCTATCCTTGAAGTTATAACCACTGATAAATCCAATACCACGGTTAGTATTTACCTTGTCACCAAAATGATAAGGAAGAGGATTTTCAGCCAAAACCTTAGCAAACAGTTCGTTATTATTAATCATATAACAACTTTACTCCAGCTTTTTTTAAATGTCAAACACTTTTCCGTCAAAATATGCTTTACATCCCAAAACTCGGTCAATCGCAAAGATTTTCACATCAGCTTCACTAAACATAGTAAATGTAGCATTATCGTGTCCCTTCCATTGTTCACGTTGTGCCTCATTACACAAATCATTAAATTGCCGGTGTATATAAACATCTTTGATGCCACTTTGGATGATTCCCCTAGCACAGTCTGCACAAGGCAAAGCATTGGTATAAAGAATTGCGCCATCGGTGTTTATACCGTACCTAGCAGCTGCGTAAATCGCATTGCGTTCACCGTGTTCGTACCATTTGTACTTTTCTGGTCGTTCGTTACGAATTTCATTTTTGTCTGCTACTCCAATAGGAATGCCATTGAAGCCGGTAGATATGATTCGTTTGTCTTTTACAATGAGAGCACCAATCTTTGTCTTGGGATCTTTGGATTTACTTGCAACCCAATAGACTCCTTGTAAAAACCATTCGTTCCAATCTGGTGGTGTATAATCTTTCATACATTCATATTACATCTATAAAATATTTTTGTCAATCCCATAAATCTTAAACTATTTATTAAATATGACATACAAAATAAAAAATTATCATTATTATAATAGATATATTAAATTAATTATATATTATAGAATACGTCCAATTGATACTTCAAAATATTTCGAAGAACATCACATTCTCCCACGTTCTATGGGAGGATTAAATACTTCCGATAATTTAATTAATTTAACAGCTAGAGCTCATTTTTTATCCCATTACTTATTATGGAAATCTTATAGAAACAAGAAAACTGCATATGCATTTAAGTGTATGTCTAATTTTGTTAAAACAAAAAATGGAAAAAAAGTCAGATATTTAAATAGTCGATTATTTGAAAAATTTGTTATTTCTTCAAAAAAATATTTTATAGGCAAAAATCATCCTTTATATGGCAAACTCAAATCTGTAGAATCAATTCAAAAACAAAAATTAAAAATGTTAGGTAAAAAACAATCGTTGGAACATATAAATAAAAGAAAAAAAAGTTTAAATTCGTATTATGAAAATAATCCGAATATTCCACACGGATTTTCAGGCAGAAGACATTCAGTTGAAACTAAAATTAGAATGAGTCAAATTCATTCCGGTAAGAAAAAAACTAAACAACATGTAGAAAAAATGAAATTAAGGCCACAAAATAATTTAAAGATCGAATGTGTACACTGTCATAAAATAGGAGAATATAAAAATATGAAAAGATGGCATTTTGATTTTTGTAAGGAAAATCCAAACAAAAAACAAAAAAACTCGGAGTTAATTTCTTGCGATAAGTGTGGTATTGTTAGTAAAAAAACTCCTAATTTTTATAGATATCATCTGAATAATTGTAATTCAATCCCAAAGATGGCAATAATATCTAGCGAATAATTGCAAACCTTTTTGTTTACGTTCTTGCAATTCATTGTGTTTTTTCATCCATTCATCAAAAGATTGTTTTTGTTCTGGAGTTTTTCCTTTATTTAAAAACCATTCTGTATCTCCAAGATAATGTGGAAATGGATTGAATCGTTCGTCATCATTTAGATATTCAAATGTCCAAATAAGTTCATCAAGTACATTTTCCCATTCTTCTGGTGTGAAATCTGGATGATAACCATACCGTTTCATTTTCTTGAAGTGTTTTAGTCTGGGTAGAATAAACTTACTGAATGTACCATCCAAACTCCAACATTCTTCATTACTTACACCATAACGCATACGTTGATATGTACTAATAAACCATCGTTTAATGTCATGACATTTGTAATATACACGCCAACCATATGGTACTGTATCAAACAACCAGTCACCAAATTTATTGGTTCTATACCATTTTTCTTCTGAAAGAGGTGTGTTTTCAGAATCTTCTAATCGTTCGTTGATTTTTTTGAGATCCATATTACAACTATATCACAGAGTGTATATGTGTCAAACAAAAAACCCCACATTTTACTGTGGGGTATGATGAATAAACAAACAAAAAAAATTATTTAACGTTTTTCAAACCAGGATGTGCTTTGTGCCAAGGCATTTCGTGTACAACTGTTGGTGCTTGGTTAGACCATCTAGCTTGTTGTGGTTGTTGGCCTTGTTGTTGAGCTTGATCCATTTGTTGAGCAGCTAACATAGCATTTGCGGTACCTGGATTGTTGCTAGTAAGACCTACAACTGGATTTTGTGTTTTGATTCCTAAATAAAGACCTGACATAGTGTTATACCTTTCGTTAAATATAACTATTAAGCTTTGGCTTCATTATACACAAAATTATCATTGAACATAGAATATAAATAATCGTGATGTTTATCTTCTAAAAGATACTCACGAAGATCAATGATACGACGATCATCACAACAATGACATTGCATATAAATCTTATCCCGCTTTAATTTAGCTGGCATATCACAATAATTGCAAGTAATTTGAAGGTTGTCCATATACTATAAAAATATCATACATTTTAAATAAAACAAGGGATGTCACTGTTACGTAACATCCCCCATTATATTGTAACATTAGGTTACAGATCGCTATAGTTCTTCAGTTCAATCTTACCATTTGTAATAGTAATATACTGACTAAGATTACAATCAATACAAATATTGTTTGCATCAACGATATTAGCAAATCCTTCTCTATGATATTGTGCGGATTTACCAGTTCGCCATTGATTTGTATGACCCACAATTTGTCTCAACTCTTCAATGGGTTGAAACTCTTCGTTAAAATCACACCAAACAATACCACCAACTTTGTTTCTACCACCCCTTGCATATCCAGCACCATAAAACCAATGTGGTTCATTGATCTTTAGTTTGGTTCTAGCATCATTATCACTTTGATCCAGATACTTGAAGATAACTTCATTTGTGGCACAAATTGGAGGCAACAAACGTTTATCCAATCCAGCGTGGGTTAATAGAATATCATCTACAACAATCGACCAGTGAAAGTTATCTTGTATATCACCTCTGACCTTGCCAATAACGTTATCAATTGCATCATACTTCCATTGTTCATAACCACTACACCAAGATGTAGAAGCATTAAACAGATAGTGTATATCGTGATTACCAAATAGAGTATAGTTCTTTGGGTTAGGAAGAAATACATCTCTTAGATATTTGGCTGTAGCAACATAGTCAGTAACATCATCCAAATTGAAACTATCAAACCAATCACCCAAACAAATGTTGATATCGCCATCTTCTTTGGTAAAGATGGTATCCAACTTTGTGTAATGATTATGTGGATCAGCAGCAATTACAATCTTTTGTTTATTGGAACTAAACTTTAGCATACTGAGAGTATAACACGATTATTTTTAAAAGTCAAGTGATTTGGTCTTAACTTTTGTTAGTAGCCATTTGACCATTTGATATTTGGTAGATGGATCACCATACTTTTTTATATTAAAGTGATCCATCTCCAATTCATAGAGTCTACGAGTTGTGTCCATTTTTTCAAACCATTTTGAATCTGCTGGTGAATCATCTGTGTGTTTCTCTAGCTTTTCTAAACATTCGATTAGAAATTCGTATTCAATTTTGGTAAGAATTACTTTTTTCACTTCTCGGTAGATTTGGATTTATTTTTATCTCCCCAATTAATAGAATCGAAGTTTTTGTCGTATTGTTTTTTATTGGTTGGTCGCTGTTTGCTCCCCTTGCCGTTCTGATTGCTCATAAAAATGTTGATATCCTTTCTCTATTGTATTAAAAAATGAATTGTTCGCATACATATCTGAAGCAATTGCTGTATCACTTTTGATATATTGTGCATTTACGTTTTTCAAAGTAAATTTTCCGTTTGTATCGTTGGTTTTTTCGTATCCTACAAATAGAACACTGAAATATTTTTCATGAAGCACATCATCAAATGCTCCATCGTAATCTTGGATGTAAACAATGTCTGCTTCGCTCCACTTATTATCAATACGTGGACACACACATAGTTTGTATTCGTTATCAATGAATGCTTTGAATACAAAAGCATTGGGTTTGGTTAATTCACTCATATTTTTCAGCACATTTACTACAAAGTTGACCAGCTCCTTCTACGTAGTTGTAACGATAGTCGATATGTTTATCTTTGGGTTCATTTGTATCAACTCCACAAACAATACATTCTTCCATTTCAGATACTACTTTAAAGTCACCATTTGGTAATTTTTCAATTTTATTATTCATAATTTTATGTTGCGAATGATTTTCCACATCCACAACTAGATTCTGCATTTGGATTGTTGATTTTGAATCCGCCACCAATTAATTCATCACTATAATCAATTACGCAACCAGATAAATAATTGGCACTAAATTTATCAGTCAATACTTTGACACCAAAATATTCAGATACTACATCATCATCTCTAGTTTCATCAAATACCATACCATATTGTAAACCAGAACATCCACCACCTTCTACATATACTCGTAATGATTTACCTGTGTTTGTTGTATCATCAACCAACATCTCAGAAATATGAGATGCGGCTGATTCAGTTAAGATTATATTTGATGTTATTTCCATATTAACTGTAATATTACTATTAAACCACTCAACGCAATTAGTGTCAATGTTTTATAACTTAATTTTTCATTAAAATAAATATGCGTTAATATTGTAAACATAACTATACCAATGCTAAATGTAAAAATTCTATTTGGCCACATTTTTCCGTTAAAATATTCTGCCAATAGCTTAGTTGCATATATAGATAATAAAGTACTAGGTACACTCAACCATATTAAGTACAATTCATACTTCTTATAAAAACTACTAATAAATTGACCATAAATTTGATGCCAACCCACAATATATACTAATACTAATATTGTCAACCCCAACAATAATTTAGTCATTTTAACCTCAAAATTGTATTAAATTTATTCACAACTTCTTTACAAACACGACTGCCTTTGCTTAACTCAGCATAAGTATTGTCATATACATTAACTAAGTCACCCTCTTCAATTTTAGAACCCTCTTTTAATTTGGTATACTTTTTAAGTTCAGATTCTTGTATTTCAACTATGTTATCAGCGCTCTTCATACAGTTTTGTTATATGACTCTATATAAGATTCTATATTGGATTTTCCTACGGGGTTCATAGAGTGTACTACATATGACGGATGTTTAATCCCTTTATTCATACAATAATCCACAAGCCATTTAGCTGCGTCATATCCAGTCTTTTCCTTATATGAATCATATGGAATATCATCTCTGTTTAAACCGTGTCCATAATGGCAGTCTGACAAATCGTGATCAAAAGAAACGAATTTGGACAATCCCAATTTATTTATTGTTGTAACAAATTCATTATATGATCTAACGAGAATCCATTCATTATCCGGAATGTTTGGTAACGTACAATATTTTCTAACATCGGAAATTTCCCGAATGTCATCTAGTAGTAAATAATAACTCATAGTCTTATATTAGTTTATAAAAGTTAAAATGTCAATCGTTTTAGATTTTTTATTTGATATGTATATCTATATAAGATTATATGGATAACAATTTTTTAAATATAGATAATGCTGAAACCGCTTACACACTTGGTCTTTTATGGTCAGATGGATATCTTTGTAAACATTCAAATGGAAAATATTATTCTGTTGGAATTAGAATTTGTGAAAAAGATATGAAAAATGTTAAATACATATTATGTTCTTCAAATTTCAAAAATTGGAAATTTTACGCATATAAAAATTCCAATGAAAACTACAAAAAATTATTAGAATCACAAATACATAACATAAATCTGTGTAATTTTCTTTTAAAAATTGGATTTGACAAAAAATCTTATATTAGTCACGAGTGTGTATTGCAACATATTCCTGAAAATTTGCATAGATTTTATTTTAGGGGATTGATTGATGGAGATGGATGTTTTTATATAAGAAAAAATAACATCGGTCAGTCTTTTTCAATAGCATCATCATATAACCAAGATTGGTCATATTTTCAAAAATATATTTTTGAAAAATTAAAAATTAATACTAAAATTGTACAATCTAAAAATAAAAAAGGTAGCGGTTCTTGTTTAATTATTAATAATAAAATTGATATTGTTAATTTTGGAAATTTTGTATATGAAAATATGGATACTGATAAAATCGGATTTTTAAGAAAATATAATAAGTTTTTATCTATCAAAAAATCATACGAAAATGCTCCTAAATGTAGCAGATATAATAATTTTTACAAAGGTATATATTTAAAAAACATTAAAACAAATGAGATTGTTGAAATTGTTAAAATGAAAGACTTTTGTATAAAGTATAGATTAAATCCTTCCGGTATAAAAAAAGTTTTGTCATCTGAATATATCCAATGGAAAGGATGGATTTTGCCTACCACGGATATAGATCAAATAAAAAAAATAAAATATGAAAATTTTTCAAGTAAACTTTCAAAAACATATGAATTTATATATAAAGGCGAAAAATTAATTATTAATAATTTAAATCGTTATTGTAGAGAACATAATTTGTCTTATTCAAGTTTTAAACTTTTAATACGAGGCGTTTACAACCAATATAAAAATTATATATTTATTAAAAAATATAACAACATATAATAATATTTTATTTATTCCAAGAATAAATTATAGTTGCTTATCATATTTTTTAAGTGATTCTTTTAAATTTTTCAATGCACTTTGTGTGCAAGTCCAGATTACATCTGCTTTATGTTTCTTACGATACTTATTTGCTTCAGTTAATGAATCGTCTTCACTGAGACATTCGCCTAATGAATCAACACACAGATTGTTGTTTTGATCTAAAATAATAACGTAGTAATTTGTTTTCATTTATTAATCTTCTTTTCCAAGTATACCACGAAATTTTTCATTGGTCTACCATTTTCAAACACATCACCGATAAATTATGCTTTGACTACACGATATCCTTTTGTTCCATAATCATTCATTATCTTTTCAAGATCTGAATAATCAATGACTGTATGTATTTTTATTGAATATTCGTATATCATCGTCTTGGAATTACCAAACTGCTTAAATCTGGTAATGTATAACCTTGTTTAATTAACTCACGGGTATCTTTTACAATTTTATCAAAATATTCCAATCTCATTTTGATATCTTCACGTTCTTTCTTTGTAAGCTTCTTCATACAGCTACTTTAAACTTTACACTAGGTAGTGGTTCATAGTCAAGTAAAATTGTATCACTATATTGCCAATCATATATTGATTTAAAGTTATCAGTTTTTATGGTTGGCAAGCTACTCGTTGCATCTCTACTTAACAATTCTTTAATTCCATCTATATGATTTAGATAAATGTGTGCATCTGCAAAGAATCCAACTAACATACCTTCTTTTAAATTAGATTCCTTTGCTAAAAGATGTAAGAGCAATCCATAAGTATTTAAATCATTACCCAACACAAAATCTACACTTCGCATATAGTAAAACAAATTGAGTTTACCGTCTGTAACATTTACTTGCCAAGCAAAATGGCAAGGCGGTAATGCCATATATTCTAATGCTAGAGGATTCCAAGCACTACACAACATTCTTCTACTATTAGGATTAGATTTAAGAGCATCTACTACATCTTTTAATTGATCTTTTATTGTAGATCCATAAAGATTTTGAGGATCTTGAAAATGTCTCCATTGCTTTCCATATATTTCACCTAAATCATCACATTCTTCCATTTTCTTCTTGGTATCAACGTCAATACCATATGGAACTACTTGTGGGTTACACCATTGATTCCAATAATTACATCCTCTTTCTTTATACCATTGTTTGGATGTAATGCCTTTAATAAATCCTTCTAATTCAATTGCAGCAGATTTAAATGGAACAGTTCGTAATGTAAGCAATGGATATCCATCCGACATATCGTGACGGATCATTACGCCTGGAAAAGAAATTGTTCCGGTTCCAGTTCTATCTTCTTTTTTATATCCCTTTGTTAGGATTAACTCTAAAGTTTCTTGAAATGTTTTATCTAAATTAGACATATTACTTACTATACTTGATAACTTTGTGCCCGTCAAATTCTTTTACTGTTTCTTGATTATTAAATGTATCTTCAAAACTAGACATAAATACATCACCATCATAATTGCCATTTACATGCGTAACATAAAATTCCTTAATATAAGGCAGTAACTTAAGATAAGTTTTAGCACCACCAGCAACAATTAAATAGTCTTTTCTAAATTGACTATATGATTCAAGATCTGTCATTGTAATCAGTTGTCCAGTCATAGAATTATTGTTTACTAGATATTGATTTGGATTTGCAGCCATTATTTTGTCTTCTTTGACTAGTACAAGACATTCTCTATTTTTTAGAAATGGTAGTGTATCAAATGTATTTTTACCCACAATAAGTGTTCCACCCATTGTAAATTCTTTGAACCACTTGAAGTCGTTTGGAACATACCACGGAATTTTATTTTCTTTTCCGATACATCGGTTTTCAGACATTGCCATTATTGATTTCATATAACTATATTATCAGATAAAATTAAATTGTAAAGATGATTTTGAATTGTTTAATTACTATTTATACATATATGAATGATAAATTAAAACAAAAAGAATACTTTCAATCTTACTATCAAAAAAATAAAGATAAATTAAAAAAAAGAAGAAACGAATTGTATTATGAAAAAGCAGAACATAAGAAAAGAAATTTTAGAAAAAATATGACTTCTGAAGAGTTAGAATTGTTAAAAACCAGAAAGTGCCCAGATTGTAACAATATACTCAAATACAACAATATAAGTAATAAACAACGAGCGGATAAAATAAATGCTAAATGTTATACGTGTCAAGGTGAAATGTTATCATTAAAAAGAAGAGGAGTTCGTCTTACAAAAGAAGAACGAGATAAACTAAAAATACAAGAACAAATTAAAAATGTTATTATGTGGAAGGAGAAATTAAGACTGATAAGAATAAAACAGATAAAAAATAATGGATCGGTTCATTTTCCAAATTTTAATAAAAACGCATGTTTGTATTTTGATAAACTAAATGAAGAAAAAGGTTGGAAATTACAACATGCATTAAACGGTGGGGAAATTCAAATTGGAGGATATTTTTTAGATGCATATGATGTACATAATAATATAGTCATAGAATATGACGAATTAAAACATAAAATTGATAAACGAAGAAATAAAAAAGATAGGGAAAAAGAAAAATACCTTATAGATAAATTAAAATGTAAATTTTACAGATATTTAGAATATGAAAATAAGTTAGTTGAAATATTATAATCCACCATTTTTGCCTATAACCCTATTTTGTGCCATTGCGAGTATTGCTTTCATTGTATATAATCTAAAATTAGTTTGATTGATTGTTCAATAGAATTTTTATCAGTGTCAATATCAAGATAGTTATTTAATGGCGGTTCATAATAATCTACCATCTTACCCTCCCTTAATCTGTTACTATGTAGATATACTTCTTTTACAATATGTGTAGACTCATTTTTTAATGAGTCTCTTAAATTTCTGAACGGAGATACTAACGACATTATTGTGTAATTATATAATTTGTTGCTAGTTTTTGCCATTTCTATAGCTAATCTTACATTACTTTTTCTGCCACTAATACTATAGTCTTTATTGTTACTAATACTACGTAACATATCGCCGTCAATAGTTGCAACTGTACGATTTGCTTTAATTAAATATGTTTCTAATGTTAACGCCAATGTGGTTTTACCACTATTTGGTTGACCTGTTAATATAATAATCATAACAATATTTTCTTTTCGTGTTTTACCACAACTTCAGGATGTACCCAAACATCAATACCACATTCTTTTACCAAATGACAAAAGCTTACGTCTTCCATTGTAAACTCAGTAACATTGCCAAATTGTTTCCAAATTGGTCTAAACCATGGATATTTCAGTTTTTCAAATACACCCCGTTTTATAAGTATAAAGCCAAATCCAGTGTAGTCTACTGTAAATGGATCTTTGTATTGTTTTAATTTATCGAAAGTTAAAAATTCAAAACTACCATGCTTCTTAAAATGATCTTCGTTCCAATCCTTTACAGTAGCATAGTGTTTACCATCATGCATTAGATATAAACCAGATGCTATATCTTTCTGCATGTTGTATAACTTAATAAAGTCATCCACTTTGAACATATTGTCACTATCAATCCAAAGTATATAATCATATTCGATTCTACCTTGCCATGGCTTTTGATTTTCTCCAGCATTAGAATCACCGCCCAAACACATATTACGTACATAATAGATGTTACATGATTCTCTACGAGAAAGTATAGGAGTGATTTTGTTACTAATACACCAATTATAAAATGGTATAAAACTATCTAACCACTGACCAGAGAAATTATTGCCGGGTAAACAAATTATCAATCTCATGATTTAAAAAACAGATTGTTTTGTACAAACAAGTTACCTTTATAACCTTTCCAACCATAGTGAGTCAAGTTACAAGTGGTATCTACATGTATTTTACCACCGATACTTCTATAAAGATTACAAAAGCCATAATCTTCACTTTCATATTTCTTTGTCTTTTCATTTATTTTACATGGAAAGAAATCATAGAACTTATCGCCATATCCCATATACCCGTCAATATCATTCTTATATGCTATATTAGGCATTTCTCTAGCAATCTGACTGAACACACGTTTCTTGAATAACATGAATCCAGTAGCAGCATAATTTACTTCTTCTATGTTTTTCATTTCGGGATTGAGTTTAATTTCTGTAGCAAAGTCAGTACATAGTTCTTCGTAATTATCCCCGATCATTTCTGGTCCTTGTTGTGCTAACAACTTTACTTTAGACGAATTAATATACTTCTTGGGATATAAACCTGAAATAACATCTTTATCAGCCTTTAACAAAGAAAAGAAACTCTCGGGTTCAAATGATATATCACTATCAATGAACATCATATAATCACAATCCGGTTGATTTAAAAAATTAGCAGCTGCAGCATTTCTAGCTCTAGCAATCAAACTTTCAAAGTATATACAGTCTAAACTAAATGATATACCCCTACGTTGTCCCTCAAATATCAACTTCATCACACTAAACATAAAGTGTGATAGTACAGTGTGATTATAACAAATAACAGGCAAATAAACTTTGGTCACAGTATGATCTTTTCCTTCTCAAAATATTCAGTAACTTCATCATTCCAAGGCTTGTTAATTTCATCCAACTTATTAGCAATAGAACGCATTATGTGAGATGTCCAGCAACCATCATTACTGGGCCAAAAGTAAAAATAACCATCAACATCCATAATAAGTTCACCAACTAAATGATTATTCGGAGTCAGTACGTGGAACTTCTGGTTGTTGATCTGCTTGTAAATTAGATTCATTTTTTTCTAAAACAATATTTGTAGTACCCTCGTAATTTACCCCACCAATAACATTAATAATAAATTTGTTGGTGATGGTTCCCTCCAAGTTACTAGTAACAATATAACTCTCTTGTACGCTTCCGTCAAGGAAAAATACTATCTTTGTAGCACTTGATTGTAGTATCTTCAAGTCATTTGTAACAGCATCCATCAAATAAACATCATCAAATGAACTGTACATATTATAGTTTTCATCAAACGTAAGTTCAAACTCACGTTGTTGAAATGCTGCTTGATGTTTGAGATTAATCAATAGTGTCTTTAAGTTTTCTCTAGCTTCATAGTATCTGGTATTACCAACCAAACTATCATAGTTAATAACAATTGCACCAATAATACCAAGCAATATGGTTATGGCTAATACTAACTCTATTAGTGTAAATGCTTTATTGTTTTTCACTTATTAGTTTTAACTTTTGTTGACGGGTCAATTGTTTGATTTGATACTCTCTCTTCATTGCTTCACTCTTACTATCAAAACATTCAGTGTATACTAATCTAACAGGTAATCGTGTCTTAGTATATTTAGCACCACACCCTCTAGAATGATCACTAACTCGTTTTTCAACATTATTAGAGTAACCACAATAGAGGGTGTTGTCCCCACAAATAACTATATAGCAACAATGATTCTTAACTATCACATCGTATATCTAATTTCGCTGTAGGAGTATGAGTGCCCAATCCGATGACTGAAATATTCTCGCTATTATTTACACGTATTTCAAAGTTATCATTGTCTCTAAACTGCATTACACAACTAGCACCATCACTAGTTGTGAATACTAATTTATCACAAGTAACAACATTTTCAACTGGTGGTGTTGGTACAATAGGTTCTGATGCTTTTACACTTGAACCAGCAACAACACCTGCGATTCCTCCAAATAGGGTGGAGAAAAACCCTTTACGATTTAGTTTTTCCATATACTAATACTATATCAATATATGATAACTAAATCAATATTATATTTCTTGGTCAACGTATATAATAAAGAACGCGTTGCAAAACATATTGATAGGTATCAAACCATTTTTTATTACCCAACTGATATTTTGGTATCTTACTCAAGTCAATTGATTCACTATAAATTGCATACGAACTTAAATAAGCATCATTACAATTAGCGTGTTGTTCATAATGATTAGGCATTGGTATCATCAACAATGGCTTTTTATGATATATTGCTTCAGCACTTGTTTCAAATCCTCCACTACATACTACTGCCTTACATACCTTCATCTTTTCTTGAAATAGTTTACCATCAAGATTAAATAACTTTAAATTTGGTAGTTCATCATATTGTTTGGTTAATTTGGTAAAACAATGAATATTGATATCTGGATATTTTTTTGCTTGATTAATCAATTGCGGTAACATATCTTCATTCATTAGATATACCAACACAAAGTCTTCTTGTTTGTGTGATACACTATAACTTTCACTTCTTAATATTGGAGGACTTACAATCATAACATCATCATTAAATTCATAATAACTTAATGCTACGATTTTGGATCTGATACTAGTGATTTTGTTTATGATATTTAAAAATAACTTTTGTACAGGATATCCATTTATTTTTGGATATATAGCAGAATCCATTGCGTATTGATGTCCAAAGCTTACATACTTTATGTTTTTAAAGAATAATGCGGTTAAACCTACCAGTGGTTCATAATAGTTGAATATAGCATCTGGCTTTTCTTTTTGGATGATGTTACAGATTTTAATGAATGATACAATTAAGCGTGGTAATTCAAATGTGTTCTTTACTATGGTTTTCCAGATAACAACTCTGCCTACATTGTCAAATACAAAATCAAATCCGTTGTGTTGTATTATATTGAATTCGTCTGTGAAATATTTTGGCAATTTATTTTTAAATGGCTTTCCTACTAAATTACAAATAACATTTATACCTTGTTTTTCCAAATATTGTTTAGTAGCAATAGCTTGTGTTTGATGTCCGTTGCCACTTATACAAGTTCCAAATATGATTTTCATAGTTTAATTAATTTAATTTCCCCATCCAAAGTTTCAATTATATACGATGTATTTTCTCCAACAATAAAACTACCACAATTATAATAGTTTATACCATCAATAATGGTACATTCTGGTTTGTGTATATGACCGCATAAAATACTATCGTGTCCACTATTTTTACAATAATGTACAACGGTAGCTTCATAATTGCCTATATATTTTACAGCTTCTTTTGCTTTTTGTTTGAGAAAGTTACTGAAGCTAAATTTGAATATTCTAAATAGTTTATTTACCGACAAACTATAATCATATATTACGGAACCAATATGTTGTATCCACTTATTTTTGGTTACTAATCCATCAAATTGATCACCGTGAATAATCAATATTCTTTCGTTTTTTAATGTGGTATGAGTAATTTCTCTTACAACTTGTATATTATCGCCAACGTATATGTCATTGAATGGTTCGATAAAGTCATCGTGGTTACCCCACACATAATATACTTGCGTACCTTTACGACTCATACGCAATATCTTTTGTAGAATTGTGTTATAATTGCTATGCCACTTAAACTTTCTACTCAATATCCAACCATCAATAAAATCACCTACCAAAAAGAGATACTCGCATTCAACTTCACTCAATAATTTCAATAATTTTTCGTGGTTACAATAATCACTACCTATATGACAATCACTTATAAATAATGTGCGTACTTTCATCGTTTATAAATATCCCCGAATGTGTTACAGATATGAAACAAAAAACCCTCATTAAATGAATAATGAGGGGTTAAATATTATACACTTAATTTAATATCAAGCAACAGTATTTGGATCGTTATCACTAGCAGCTTCTAAACGAGCAGCTTGAGCATTTACCAAATCAGCAGCTGCTTGTAGAGCTTCTTCGGTTGGATGTGGCGTATTTAATACTGTTACTGCTGCGTCTGTTGCGGTTGATAGACGAGCGATTGCATCTTGTAGATTATTTATAGCACTCATAATTTCATTTAACCTTTCGTTCTGAACTTTTATTTCATTTAAAACAGATTTTAATAACTCTTTGTCACAACACTCATTGTGTAAATTACTACTAACTTCCATTTTAAAAAACTTTTTAAGTAAACATATCATATTCTTATATATAGTTTTTATATAGTTACAGATTAGTTACAATTCTTTCTTTTTTCGGAATTGGCAATCGGACATCCAGCAATCGCAATGGATACATTCTCCATTGTGGTCTGGTTTACATGGCAATTGAAACACATTTCCAACCACTTCATCTGCTACTTGTAATAGTCCTTGGGGTTTATCATCTACAAACCTAAGTGTAACAATAGGCAATAGATGTTTATAAGTTTTGATTCTGAAACTACAAGTTTCTGTATGGTAAATTACTTCACCGATGTTTTGATGTGGATCGTGTGGATAAATGGTATTGACGATATCGCCTTGGTAGATTTCTTTACCATTCTTATCTTTTAAGCCGGTTGACCATTGAATAGTTCTACCTTGTTTTTTAAAGTCTTCATTTGGATAACAAGTAATTGGAGATTCATCCCAACAATTGTATTTTTCGTCCCACAATCTAAATTTCATATTTATTTCTTTAAAAGTTTACTATGATGATGAATGTTACCCGCTACAATCATACCATCATCAAACATAACTAGCGGAAATTCATTTATATACCAACCACAACTTTCCCATACAACTGCGTTATATTCATATTTACGGCCAATCTTTTGTTTAACAATATCTCCTTCAAATACTCTAGTGCCTTTGATATCATCTAGTCCAGTATATTCTTCAATAATATATTCCTCACGTTTGAAGTATTCGTTTAAAGGCATTAATTCTGGATCTTCGTAAAGAGATGCAGTCATAACGTATTTCTTTTCTTTAATGCCCCAGATTCTGTAAATAAATTGTCTCATAGTAGTTTTAGATGTTTAGTGACTGGATCAATTTTAGAACTATAATCTGGTCCAATGGCTAGACAAGTGAAAGTAGGTTTATCAAATCCAGTGGTTTCTTCAATATATTTGACTGATAGACCCAGTATAACAGCTTGATATCCAATGTCAAGTAGTTCTTCTTCACTATTTACAGCCAAACAAACCTTAAAGAAAGTTCCTTTAATCCATTGTTCTTCACGATGATTGAATGGAATAACATCGTCGGGATATGCTCTGACTAGATTGGTTAAGAAAGCAATACTTGCATGAGCACCTTGAGCAACCATTTGTCCTTTGCTCAATTGCAAATCCTTACGCATTATTATGGTTTGCTTTATTCTGTCGTTTTCTTTCATATATTCCTTTTTGTTTTAAAACTCTAATAATCAAATATTTAGATATTCCGTGTTTTTTGGCCATTTCATTTGTAACTTTTTTAGTAGATTGATAATCAAATATTAATGATGTTATCATATTTTCATCAATGTGTTTATAACATGGATTTTTACTTCCGATCATATGATTTTTCATTTTTTCACGACCTTGATCTGTAATGCCAATCTTTTTTCCATTTATATCTAAATTTTTTTTGTGTGATTCAGACATTTTTGTTCTAACCACTTCCAATCCAGATTTACTATTTTTAGATATTTTTTCTCTAATTTCAGATGCTTTTTTCAGACCATATTTTTCATTATATGATCGTTGTTTATCTTTTATTATTTGTTTGGCTTTTTCATCACCAAATCTCATTTCATAAGTTTTTCCTTTTAATTCATCAGATAGTCTTTTTTTATTTTCTTCGTTTTGATTATAATCAATTAAATTTTTACATACATTACTAGAAATTGCAAATTTTCTAATTTTTTCTTTTGTAACATCTGAATGTTTCCATCCAAGAATACCACGACCACCCTCCGTTAAATTATAACCAAACTTTGAAAAAGTATTATACTTTTTAATACACTCGATTTCTTTTACATTCAATTCTTCAAATGAAGAAGCTTTATATATAACTTCCCATGAAAAATTTTGTTTTCCATACTTTTTGATTGATCTATGAAAATAATATGTGCTTCCTCTATATGCTGCATTCAAATGTGCAGCTTTACGCTTTTTAAGTGTTTGAATTGTTTGACCAACATATTTCATTTGGTTCACCAAATTAGTTACAAGATAAATGATCATATACAATATATATGATCATCATAACCAAAAACAATTTATCTCTTTAGATTACAATAACTTGTTTTACTTTATCCATATTAGTGTCCTCCAACATTATCAATTTTGACGGAAACTTTTAGAATTTCTGGATTTTTGTTATAATTACCCAAGTAAGTATAGGGTTTTTGTACAAACTGCAATACTCCACCGGTACGCTCATATATCATAAAACCAAAGTGTTCCCAGGTTATTCTACCAATAGTGGTTTTGATACCTAGAGGTAGTTCTACTATGTCACCTTCGTATAAATATTCACCGTTTGTGGCTTTAAAGCCGGTACATAGTTCAATTTTATAAGCTTCTTGGTCTACATCACATTTTGATGCATCATCTTGATTACTTTCAAGGGATGTTACAAAGTCAACAAGATTACCATTGTGGTCTAGGTAATAGTTTGAAGTGCAATGTAGTGATGAACCTGGATATTCAGGTTCGTTAGTATAACATTCGGCATTTTTGCTCCAAATTCTGTATTTCATATTATTTTTTACTTTACCGTTGAATTTTCTAAATTGATTTTATCTGTTTGTAAAAGTGTATAATTATATGCTTGTTCTACGGCGGATATTTTGTGTTTTGATTTCAACAACTTGATTGATTTCCAATCAACTTTAGTTTGAATCTGAGTTCCGTTGTGGAAATTGATTGTGATATCTACATCGTGTGGTTGCATATAATTAATAACTGGTTTGTCTATGAATAGTAAACCCAAATCCTATCAAAGTCAATTCAAAATACCAAAAAGTTTTATCTTTGCGGTAAACAAGTTTGGTATCAAAATTAATATCTATGACTTTTGTTGGATAATCATTACCCCATGCGTTTCCTGGTTGAGTTCCCCATTTGATTTTGGGAACACTGATATCAACATCAAAGATATCAAATAGGTCTTCTTTATTCTTTTTAGAGTATAAGCGCATATTATTTCCACGTTTTATGTTCTTCAGCAATATATTCACCCCCGTTAGTTTCTGACCTCCTAATGAGCCATTTAACATCATCTGGAATTTCTACTACTTTAAGTTTGATATATTTTCCTTGACCTGCTTTTTCACCCAAAGTTTCTACAACTTGTACAAGAGTAGAGTCCGTTCTATCAATATTCCAATCATCAATTATGTTTTCATCATTTTCTTCATTTTTATAGAAAATTTTAAAAGTATCATCACCCCGTGTGATTAGATTATAACCTTTGAGTTTAGCATATAGAATATGCGCTTCTGAACTTAGGTAGAAACCGCCATAACTTGAGTTGATAACCACTTTCATTTTTAAGAGTATACCAGATAGATTTCTGAAAGTCAAATATTTTTCTTGTCAAATTCATTGTATAATTGATCGTCTAATTGATTGTATAATTGACGGTTTAATTGACTGTGTAATTGATCGTATAATTGATTCTGTAATTGAATTTTATGTTTTATTGGTTTTGTGAAATTCATTGTGTAATTGACTGTTTAATTGATTGAATAATTGACGGTCTAATTGAGTGTATAATTGATCGGATAATTGATTGTATAATTGAGTGTTTGATTGACTGTTTAATTGATTGTTTAATTGAGTCCATAATTGTTTGTCTAATTGAGTCTGTAATTGATGTGATAATTGAGTGAATAATTTAGTTTTTATTGGTTTTGTGAAGTTCATTTTCTAATTGAGTGTTTAATTGCCAGCCTAATTGATCGGATAATTGATGGGATAATTGATGGGATAATTGATTGAATAATTTAGTGGATAATTTAGTGCCTAATTGATCCCATAATTGACGGTGTAATTGCCAGTCTAATTGAGTGTCTAATTGAGTGTGTAATTTATTTCGTATTGAATTGTTGAATTTCATTGTATAATTGATGGGATAATTGACGGGTTGTTTGAGTGTGTAATCGATTGTATAATTGCCAGTCTAATTGAGTGTCTAATTGAGTGTGTAATTTATTTCGTATTGAATTGTTGAATTCATCCCATAATTGACGGTTTAATTGATCTCTTAATTTATTTGTTATTGGTTTTGTGAAGTTCATTGTATAATTGAATATATAATTGATCGTCTAATTGATCGGTTAATTGATCGGTTAATTGATCGGTTAATTGATCGGCTAATTGATCTTCTAATTGAGGGTGCTCGAATAATGTACGGCATAATTGAGTGTGTAATTTATTTGATAGTGGATTGTTCAAGTTCATGGCGTAATTGCCAGTGTAATTGATTGTGTAATTGACTGGATAATTGATTGTATAATTGATCGTATAATTGAGTGTCTAATTGAGTGTATAATTCATCGTGTAATTGTTCTTCTAATTGACGGAATAATTGAGTGTGTAATTGATTGTATAATTTAGTTTTTAGTGGAGTGTTGAATTTCATGGCGTAATTGACTGACTAATTGATCGGATAATTGCCAATATAATTTCTCGATTAATTGATCGTATAATTGATTGTGCAATTTATTGGATAATTGAGTGTGCAATTGCCAGTGTAATTGTTCTTCTAATTGACGGAATAATTGAGTGTGTAATTGAGTGTGTAATTTATTTAATAGTGGATTGTTGAAGTTCATTGCGTAATTGATTGTTTAATTGACTGGATAATTGATCGTATAATTGAGTGATTAATTGATTGCGTAATTGAAGGTTTAATCGATCTTCTAATTGATCTTCTAATTGACGGTTTAATTGACTGTGTAATTGATCGTATAATTGATTCTGTAATTGAATTTTATGTTTTATTGGTTTTGTGAAATTCATTGTGTAATAAATAAAAGCCTCCAATAATGTGTGATATTGGAGGCCTCCAATAATGTGTGATATTGGAGGCTTTTTAATTAGGATTAAATATCTATCAGGCGATGTTAATAATCTTCATTTCACGGCCACCAAATCGTTCTTTAATTGCCGACTTTAAATCTTGACAGCTTGGGCTTACAGCCTCCATATGCCAAATTCCAGTTGTCTGATTCAACATCTTAACAAATGGTTGATAATCCAAACCTGGAAACAACACCTTCAAATCCCACAATTCATACTGACTCTTATGCCACCAACTATGGGTTTTCTTTGAATATTTCTTATAACTATCAACCTTAGTGCCAAGATGTGCCATACGCTCAACGCCGTATTTACGGACAAATTCTGCCTTAATATCAGCATTGGTTTCCTTAAGAAAGACATTGATATCAAGATACTCACTAGGAGTCATAACAAGATATTCATTCACTTTCACGCCGTTCAAATAATACATTCCCCAACCATCGGCATATTCAATCGCTTTATCGCTTTCGCAATGTAGAAAACCACCGTCATTGACTGACAATTTAATTGGTCGTTCAATGATAATACAATCATTTTCATACGGAAACCACCAATGCAAATGTTCTGCTTCTTGCATCCACAATGCGAGCAACTCGGAATTTTCCTTTTCATACTTTATACCGATTGTTTCACAAAAAGTGTAAAACGCCTTCCAATATACCCACTGTTGTCCCCCGAAATAATTATCCAATTTAACTTCGGGATGTTTGGTAATCAGTTCAAACGCACTACGAAAATAGTGAAAATTAGGTTTATTAAAACCAATGTGTTTATATAACTTGGTAATGACATCTTCCGCCTTTTCGTGATCAATAGGCACAATTGAACGCCCAACATTGAGATTTTTCTGATAAAATTCTTTGAGGAAAATCTCTTGTTCCGGAGTCAGTGATGTGATTTTTTCTGAGGACATATTATGTATGTTTAATGGTTAAACTAATGTTAGTCTCGGACTTTTTGAAGTCTTGCAGCAAACGGATCATATTCGAATTGACTACCGAATTCATATGTATTACCAGCTGGTAATACAATTTCACTGTGGCGTGAATCTATCACACATCGAATTGCGGTATCAACACTATTTTGCATATATAGTGTTCCAGTTTCACTTTGGAAAAATTCCACGCCTGGCATAACATCCACAATGTGATGATTACCAGTTGTTTCACTCGGAGCAACAATAACATAATTATCGTTGATGTTCATTTTCTTGGCATTTGTTGGCAAATTGCTCAAAAATACCATACACTCACCGTGTAGGATTACTTCGTTTTCATTAATTTTCATAGTTTTTCTTATTGTTCTTTTAATTTACCACGGGTTTTTCTGAAAGTCAAGCGTTAGTTTTTTTACCACCGCCTTGATTTATCCATTTGTGTAGGTCATCTAGTTTAGCTTTTAGTTCTACATTTTCTGCTTCTAGGGCAGTTATTTTACCCATTAGGGCTTGGTAGTCTAATTGTAGTTTGTAATGGACATCTCTGATTAGTTTGGTTAGGTCAATTACATCTAGTTGTTTAAGTGGGAGATTCATATTTTTTTTCAATTATGAGTTCATTTTTTGTTCCGTCAAGTAGATTATATTTTGATTTATCTAAAAATTTACCCAGAGCAATTTTATACAATCTGTATCTTGGATAATCTGTAGCTGGTAGATACAATCTATTAACATTAGCTAATGTAAAAAAATCTAATTTTTCAATAAAAATATCTAGTAAAATATACAAATGAGTATTGAAAATTCTTTCATCTGGATTTACATTATAATGAATGTTGGGTCTATCATAGGATGGAGTTTTGTTTTTTCCTATAAACCCAAACTTAACTTCATATTTGTCTACATCATTATCATATAACCTTTTATTAATTTTTATAAAATGTTCTACATTATTATTATCAGCAAATGTTGCTGTAAATCTAGGAGTATAATCAAACGGATATCTAATATTAATGTTTAATATTTCTGTAAGATAATAATATGTTTGTAAATCAATGCTTTCATCCAATGACAATAAGCTTAGTTGTTCGTCATTGTTTATTTGTATAAGAATATCTTTAAGCTTCATAATTATTCATTATCCTCTATTGTAACCTTTACATTAACAAAGTCAATCTTTTTGAGAAGAAATGAATCATTAAACACAATATATTCACTAGACTTATCATCTAGTTGAGTATGAATAGTTTTAATAGTTTGTTCGTATTCTTTCAGTATTTTTTCTCTTTGTTCAGCATAAACATTAGTATCATCTGTTTCAATAGTTTGCCATTGTTTATACTGATATCCTTGTTCGTCTGGTTGATTGTAGGTTATAACCAATGATATTCCACGATTGTATTTAGGACTATATTTATTCTTTGGTTGTTTTACCGGCGTTGTTTCTGGTTTCTTGAATAGATTCTTTATGTAATTTATCATATAACTCTTGTGCTTGTTTTGACAATGGTAACACTTGTTTTAGTTGTTGTAAAGCGGTTAATTCATCTTTTAATGGATGATTTAGTCTATCTTGTAGTGTTGGCCATTGAGGTTTCATCGTGATTTAATTTGAATATAAAATAGTTTGATTTTCCTTTACGCAATAGAATGTATTTGTTGTATAATAAATCATCTGTAGATATTTCTCTATTAACATCGGTTATTTTTTGATTATTCAGGTATAATCCCCCACTTTTTATTAAACTTTTTGCTTCAGAATATGATTTTACTAAACCAGATAATTTGGCAAGATGTGTAATTGTTGAAACAGAAACATCATCATTTTCAATAACCATCCAACTTGATTTAATCTCGGCATTATTCATCATATGGAGGAGTATCAAATTCATTTGATGATAGTCTACTTGTATTATACTCCAACTCTTGAATTTTTTCCAACAATTTATATTGATTTCGTTCTAGTGTTTCAACCACAACAATTAATTCCCATAAAATTGAACCAGTATCTTTTGGGACACCACTATTATAGCTGCGTAATTTTTCTTTAATTTTATTTGTATCAATATTATTCATATTTTTTGGAGGAATTCTCACTATGATCTCAATATATAACCTCCACATTACTTTGTCAAACATAAAATTATTTTCATTATTTTTCACTTTTTGTATTTAAAATATATACTTATATGAAGTGATAACATATAATACACAACTTTTAATGAAAAATCAAGAAGACTTTGATAGTTTAAAGTCAATTCTTGAAATGCATAGAGTTGTATTTAACTTTGCTTCACAACTCCAATTCAAAGAAACAAAAAATAGTTTAGTAGTTTTACATTCTAAAGTATATAATAACATTCGTAAACAATATTCAAATATACCATCTCAAGTTATCATTAAAGCAGAACAAGAATGTTTATCAAGTTATAAATCTACAAAGTCAAATAAACATAAATTAAAAAAATCAATTGAAAAGAAAAATCTTTCAATGCGGTTGGATAAAAGACTTTATTCAAAAAACAAAAGTGATAAATATTCAATTCGTATAACCACCACTTCTGGAAGACAATCTTTTAAATTTGTAGTATATCCAAAACTAAAAGAATTATTGGACAAGTATGAATATACAGATCCTCTAATTTATGAAAATGATGGTAAATTATTTATATCATTTACATTTGATAATAAACCCAACGAACAATTAAAACAAAAACTAGCATTAGGAGTTGATATTGGCATTCGTAGAAATGTCGCTTGTAGTGATGGTAGAATAGTCATTGATAGAAAATTCAACGGGGATAAACGCAAACTTCGTCATCTAAAAGATAATCTCAAGTCTAAAGGCACCAAAAGTGCTAGAAGACATCTTGGTAAATTAAGACATAAAGAAGCTAACAAAAATAGAAATCAAACTCATTTAATAGCTAATTTAGTATTAAAAACAGAAGCAGATACTATTGTATTAGAAAATTTAAATGGTATAAAGAAAAAGAAACATAAATATCAAAATAAGCGTTCAATTGGACAAGTGCCAATGTTTGAACTTCGTAGAGTAATATCCTATAAGGCGGAGAACCTTGGTAAATCGGTTCTACTAGTTCGCCCTTATTATACATCACAGATTGATAGTGTTACTGGCAATCGTGATGGAGAAAGAAGAGGTTGTAGATTTTATTCTAAGAACGGACTTATTTATGATGCGGACATTAATGCAGCAATTAATATTGCTAAATTGTCCAAACTTCCCGTATCACAGACTAATTACCTGACTTATGGGCAGGCTGTTGTCAATCAGCCAATCGTATGTAAGCCCTCTGTTGCACAAACAGCGGCATTACAAGCCCCTATGGCTTTAGCCTAGGGGTTGTTGACAACTTTCTATTTGTCACTTCTAGTTGTAAGAAGTGTCTATATGTAATACGGAGAATTTTCCAAATTCTTTCAATTTTATTTCACTTTTTTTCTGGAATGTTTAAAACTTTCTTTCTTGTTCCATTCTGCGTAAACATTGTTCTGGTGTTTCATTGGGTAGAATATCATAACTACAAGCAATACAACCGCCTTTCCAACTACCAGCCTTTTCACCAACTTCTCCATTAAATGAAATATCAATATCGGTTCTAATATATTTTTTCCACGGAAACCACTTCCATCCCCAAGTTCTTCTTTCAATACATTTGATTGTAGCAATTCTATTCTGAATAGAACCATTTTTCAACTTGTATGTATAATTAAATGATTGATGTTTAATAGTTTTTTTGACTTCATATTCATCATCATATTTACCGCCTAACTTATAGCGGTTTTTATCTTCATTGGTAGTAGTATGTAATACATTGCGGTCAAAGTCAAGTATTTCCGTTGATTGCCATTTAAGCATCCACGGAAATTCAAATCTAATTCTGTGTTTACCCCAACCAAATACTACATCATCATTCCAATTATATACATAAAAACCATACATCCATTCTTGATTAATATTCCAATTGTAATTGTTCTTTTCTTTTCCAATATGGATATAGGATTTAAATAAGAATGGCAACTTAACAATTAATAAATTGTGGTCTTCACCATCTGTATATTGAAATGCTAAATCTTTACCGCCCCAATAAAATTCACCCCAACTGAATCTATTTTCGTGTCTATGTCCTATCAGTTTTTTTATAAATGTCTTCATATATTATTTTAATTTAGCGTCATCCCAACCTTGTAGAGCGTTATCATATTCGGTTGTTCTCATAGATATTGATGGAGGGTCAAGTAGTTTATACATAACATCACCAGCGTCAATTAGTTTTTGTATCTTTTTATTCAACCTTTCAATTTCTTTTTGAGTTTGTAACAAGTCACCATACATCTGCATTTTAACTGGGTCAGATGAATAGAAATTAGTATCTTTAGGTTCAATATTCACGGCTTGGCCTCCTTGGCTTCTCGCCATTGAATAGCGCATATAATAAATCTAGTGTTGGTTTGATCTAGGATATACTCATCCATCGCATCCCCCGCTTTCTCTAACCGCTTAATTTTTTCTAACGCATTGTTAAGTTCGTCTTCTAGCTCACGGGCTAGTGTAGAAAACTCCACATCAGGCTCAAGCTCTCCTGTTGTATCAGTTCTAAATCGTTCCCATACCGCATCAGTTCTTGGACTTTTTCTCATATATTTTTCTTGATTTTGTTCGTCTGTTTCTTCACTTTTCGGACATCACCATAATTATCAGAGTCTCGTAGAGATAACCACACATTAATGCTACCATCAATGTATTTACCATTATCAGGCGGAGAAACCTTTTTCACTTTTTTAATAGCTTTAGTCAAATTATCAGCCTCCACCTCCACATAACCATACATCTGCCACACAACACCAATCTTGTAAGTTCTCATCCTGCATATATCCTACAGGATATCCGTGGGGAAGTCAAGACTTTTTTATTTTAATAATATATTCCTTTAATTCTTTTGCAATTAATTTATCAAGCGGAACATCTTTAAATATTTGTTTAATTTGCGCAATTGGCATATTTAATTGTTTTTCTAGTCTAGCATACAATGTTTCCACATCTTTTGGTTCACTTCTTATAACATCTGATACAGATTTATCTAAAATGCCTTTGTTCATATGTAACTTTTTAGCTAATTCTAATCTAGCTTTTTCATAAGATGACAATTCTTTATCTGAAATGTTAAAGTAATCATTAAATGGTATTAATTTACTATAATATTCACGGGTAATATGGTCTTCTATAAGAACATTGTTAATATTAACACCCGCATCATTCAAAAAATCAATTAATTTGTTTTTATAATTAATTAATGTATTTTTACCCGCCCAAAATGTAAAATATTTATTAAAAAATAATCTACCACTACATTTCATATCAAAATATTGGTTAGAAGTATTTATTCTTTTGTTTTTAAACAATAATAAACCTAAATTTATATGAGATGGTTTTGAGTCAATCTTTTTAATAACTTTAATATTTCTTGTATCATTCAATATCTTTTCAACCTCTTTGTTTTCACACAATATAGCTTTACCATTTTTTCTATATTTAGGATAAACATAAGCTACCCAATATTCTTTATTATCTATTTCATCATAATATACTAAAAATGTATGAGAAGCAGCATCACTTTTAAAGTCATAATTTTTGTCATCTATCTTAATAGTATCAGGATTCTCTAATAATATATCTATCAACTTAATCATATATGTTATAAATATAGAATATAATTAAAGTTCTTTATTTTTGTTATAAGCAATCCAACCTCGTTCGTGGGCAAACAGAACATTCATTGATGCAGCTACACTTTTTAATTTATGGGGATAATTTTTGACGGAGGGAATATTACAAAATTGATATTTAGTTTTACCATCAACAACTACTTGTTCTAACATTGCATTAGGTCCGTATTTTTGTTGTATATAATTGTTTGCGTCAATTAAAGTGGTAATACTATTGGTATATGTTTTAAATTGCTGCGTCATAATATGCTATAAGTATTTTATTAAACTACAGCGGTTTATTTATATTTGAGCCGCCAGGCATACTTTGCAAGTATCATCTGCCGGATTTGAAACTAACTGAATACAATTCACCTATTGCTAGGTATGAATATGTATCATAGTAGTTTCAATAATGTATATCTGCCGTCTGTAGGATATGGTCCCTGTCCTACACAGGTTCTATGCGCAACATAACAGAGTCTATTAACCATAGCTAATGCTATGCAACTCAATATTATCTATTACATCTATATGCGGAGGGAAGCGGCTACCTCTTTAACCTCACGGTGCGTCAATTCATAATTTATGAAAAGCATTTTTCACCAATGATAATATATTCTGATTATCTCTAATCAAGCCCGGTAATGTTTGTGTCAGGGAAAGCTTTTTAACTTTCTTGCTTTTTTGTGCTCTGTTGCGTGAGCTTTGGACTGGTCGGTCTGATTCAAGTATCTCCGGTTAACAAGATACAGGTCATTTTTTATTCTACCGCTCCAATTGTTTTTTACCCAATATGATGCCCTTCATCACAAAGTAAAAAAGTTACTGCATATAAATATCTAGCCGTCAACAAAAACAAAAATATATTTGAAAATAAAAAAGAAAAACCTCTTGTAGAAGGGCTACAAGAGGAAAGCTTTGGGGCTTTTTTAACCCTATCAGAGGGACTGATAGAGTAAAGATTAATAGTGGGCCTATCAATCTTTTAGAACAGGAAATGAAGCCTGTAATATTAACTATATACAACTTAACAAAAGATACAATTTTATTTGTTGTATTCTTCACCAAAGACACAACTAATCACAACACTATTTTGAGGCCAATAATAAATTTCTTTATCATCTGTTGTAAAAATGTCTATTACTACACGCTTATAACCTTTATGCCAGAATTGGGGTTGACTTCCATTTATATAACACTTTATATAACTAAGTGACTTATCTCTATCAAACAAATGTTTATCCATAAAAACTAAGTCGTCATTTATTTGATGTTTAAAAATTTGTTTATTTAGTTCATCATTTTTAGCATAATACAAACCATTCTTATTACACCACTCCGTCATATCCTCATTGGAATAAAGACTGGTAGCACTTCTATAAGTCGTGGTTTCACTATTAAAAATGAAATCACGCTTTCTATAAAGCATATTCGTTTCTGGTTGCGTTGATATTGCACCAAACACTGCTACGGATGGCAATGCGAGTGCGGTTGATGTAATAAATTTTCTGCGGTTCATATTATTTAATTTTTAATCTGATAGTAACCATCTTAACCTTACTTTTGCTGTTGGTCAAGACATATCGTGTATTAGGCAGTTCAAGTGTTATATTTGTATTTGAATTACCCGTCACAATTTGATGCGGTATAATATTTGTAGCGGTCATATCAATCCTTTGATTCTCCTTTTATTTTTTCTATTGTACCTGCCACATACAGGACACTTGCCTAGTTCACCCACAATTTGTCTGTCACAACCACACCAAAACTTGTGTTTTTTAGTCTTTTGAATCTTTTCTCTGTTTGTAGGTTCATAGTCAGCGTCAGTCATATCATTCATACTTTATATACAGCCAATGCATCTTCAAATCTTGCTACTTGTCTACGCAAATTAGCAATTTCTTGCAACAACATTGTGCGTTCCTTAGCCCAATCATATTCACTACTATGAGTATAATCAGGTCGGTATACCCATTCAATGTTATTTTCTTCTAATTGTTTTTGTGTTGCTCCAATAGGTTTAGTCATATCAATTTAGTATTGTGCAGAGTCACTGACTTTCTTTAGTAGCCATTTAGCTGCAAATTTTGGTAAAAACAAATGCTTGAGTAACCAAGCATAAAATCTATGTTTTCGTGTTTGTGTGGTCATATCAATTAATGAATCCAAGCGTTATCAAACATTGTCTTTAAATTATTATATTGTTGATTTTGAAAATCAAATGCATTTTTATTATTAGTCTTATTTTCAAGCTTGCGTCGGTCAGCTTTTTCTCTAAAAATCATAATATCTAGCAAATCCAAATCTTTTTCAGATAAGTTACTTAACTTTTCTTTTGTCTTTTTAATGTCCATATCAATTCTTTGTTTAACATCTTATCATTCATATTGTTGTTTAGTCATCCAATTGTGAGTCTTTTTAATATAATCCATTGATATATCTCCGTCCAGATGATCGCAATAAAGAAAATGATATGGATCATATCTAGTTCCGTTGTGACATATAATCAACTCTCCATTCTCTTCATCAACGTCGGCACAATCATTATACATAACGAGGTTTCCATCTTCGTCTTTTCCGGCACGTTGAAAAGAAAATCCATCTCCAAGAATTAATTCAATTTCGGAGGAATACAATGGTTTGAATTTAATTATTTTATTCATATCAATCCTTCTTTTTTTTGGAAAGTTTTAACGCTTCTTTAGCCTGTTTAATTACAGCAGCGTATTCACTATGAAACTCTAAATCAGATTTTAAGGCAGTAGATACCCAATTAATATTCAACGCAAGTGAATCATATAGAGCCTCTTCTAACTTTTTGATATATTCAGTATCAGTCATATTAATCTTTCTTCTCCATTTTAGATACTTCACTATCTGTAAAGAAACAACATCTGCCTTTATCATCTATAAAAAATTCAAACTCGCAACCTTTGACTTCACGGCGAGTTCCAGTATACGTTAACTCCCATTTTTTGCCAAGAATGTCAGTATGAATAAACTTATCTCCCTCTTTCATAATCAAACTATACCACGGGGGTTAAAGAAAGTCAAACCAAAATATAATCAATATGATTACACTTGCTGCATTGAACTCTACGCTGAGGAGGATTTGTCAACAACAAGTTTTGGTCAACATACATAAATTCAGAACCACACTTGGGACACGCAATTCCAGTGCTAAAAGATATTTCTTTGGTAAAAAGATTATTATGTTCCTTTATTGACTTCAACTTTGACGCAGCTTCTTCTACACTAGCTACCAATTTGTCTCCGTCAAACTTAATATCTTTAGGATTAGCCTGTGCATCCATAAAAGTCTTCGTCACATCTTCATCATCATTTAATTCAGGATCACTAAGTTCCCGCACTTTCTTTAGTAAATATCCAATTTGCTTATCCTTTTCTTCTACATCAGTAAACCAAGCCTGTGTGATAACTTCATTCAGCGTATCAACTTGTTTCTTCAACTCTTGATTCTCAGTTGCTAATGCAGCATTACTTTCACGCAAATTCTTTAAATCCGCCGGTAAACATACCATATCCTTATGTTCTACCAACGCATCTGTATAACGCTTATACCAAGCAATTTCCTTCTTTAGTTCAATGTTCTCAGACAATGCCTTGTTACAATCACCCAACACTTCATGAAGCATTGAATTGAGTTCGTTAAACATCGCCAATAAATCTTTTTCTTTATTATTCATATAAATTATTAATCCTTATCATCAATAGATGGAATACTGAAAAACCCACCCTTCTTCTTAGACATATTATATATCATAGTCTTGATGTATCTGTGATATAGTTCTTTACTAGCAATCCAAACCATAACACACGGAATGTAAATTGGCCAACAAAAAAAGTATGCGTTCATATGAATAGTAACCATATCACTATCCATATAGGTGCCATCAATAAAGTTGGCAACATATCGGTCATACCTTCCTTTTATAACCCACTTATGTTTTTGATTCAACTTTAGAAACACTCCAAAAATAATTGCGGGTATACTAAAATATACTAATACCCAAAACAAAAGTTTGAAGATACTAACAAACATACATACCATTGATAATATAATTGCAACAATAACAAAAGCTATCAATAACTCAACCGATGTAAACGCTTTATTACTCTTCATATGTTTATGCTTTTACCAATTTATACTTTATGCCGTCAATTTCAATCATCTTACCTTCACAAGGCGCTTTCTTTGTTCTTTTCAAAAATTCACTTTCAGTTAGTTTTACATAATTCAAAAACCAATCTTTCCTACCATCTGCATATTCAATCGCTGGCCCATCAGTGCGGTGAAGTTCATAGCGTTCGTTATACCAACAACGATTTCCATCATTATCCACAATTACAATATATTTAGTCATATGTTTATGCTTTTACCAATTTATACTTTACACCATCAACTTCAACTTCTTTACCTTCGCAAGATGCTTTCTTTGTTTTAGTTAGAAATTCACTTTCAGTTAGTTTTACACCATTTAAATACCAAAATTTGTAGACATCAGGTCGTTCAATAGCAGGTCCATCAGTACGATGTAGTTTGTTATTCAAACACCAACTTTTGGTGCCGTCTGCAAATTCCATTGCAGGACCATCTGTACGATGTAGCTCACCATTCAAGTACCAATATTTGTCGCCTTTTGCATATTCAATCGCTGGCCCATCTGTACGATGTAGCTCGCCATTCAAGTACCAACACTTGCCGCCGTCTGCAAATTCAACCGCTGGTCCATCAGTGCGGTGCATGTTGGTTAGTCTATCACTTCCGTTATACCAACGACGAGTTCCGTATTCATCCACAGTTACAATATATTTAGTCATATGTTTTAAGTCAAACAAACTCCCTTGACAATAGTAGAATCGTTATTTGTTGGTTTATCGTTGTGTGACAATATTTCGTGTTTGCCATAATACCACTCGGTATGGACATTCAATTCAATATCATACACATCACATCTGTCCACTTCATTGACTCCACCTTCATATCCATGCACTACAACCATCAATTCAGGATCCAGTTGTGACAACTCTTCAATCAATTCTTTTACTTTCATAACCACATCCTACCACACACTTTATACAAAGTCAAGTGGTTTTTCAATGGACTTTACCATCAGGATTACATCTACGACACGGATCGTAATATCCGTCATAGGAAACATAATATTTCTCACCATTGCAAATATTGCATTTGTTTTTAGGTTTATTTTCAGTTTTCGTTTTTTTAGTTTCTTTTTTCATAATATCACTTTACCACACACTTTATACAAAGTCAATCAGTTTTAACTTCCAAAACCAACAAAAACTCCATTTTTGTGCCTTAGTTCATCCAAGATGCCTTCACTATCAATATAGAATACACGCCGGTTACCATATACACCATACAAATATTCTACAACATTCTCCGCATCATTTGTTACACTTCTACCACCCAAATTGTTATCCATAATAACAACTCGGTCATCCTTCAATTCAGTAATACTAAATGAACTCTTCATATATCAATTCTCCAAACTCTTATACAAATCAGTAATCCACTGATTTGCCTTATCATCCCTATCGTTTTCCTTCTTTAATTGTTCAGTATGATATTCAATGTCTCTCTTATTATAATCACGCATATCCTTAACATACTCCTTGTATGTCAAGTTCTTGAGTTTTTCAAGTTCCCGTTCATAATAATCAGATGCACAATCAAAATCCATACTTTCAGTCAATCGTTCAATCATAAACCGCTTCAATCCTTCGTGTTCACTTGTAGGTGGAGTCCAATTATTAGCTTGCTCCAACATATTTTCATAACGAATCTTAAGCTTGTTTTGTTTATCAATCTGTTCGTTATAATAAGCAGTCTGTTTAACTACATAAACATCAAATTCAGCCTTGGTTGGTTTAACCCACATCTCAGCTTCATTGATCTTTCTAATATGATAACTATCATTATTGTCCTTCTCACGCAATTTAGGCTTATCATTAGCATTATCATCTCGTTGATGAATACAAGCACCAAAAGCCCTTGCACAACTCAATGCAAAATCTTTGAATGAAACATCTTTACCATCGTAAATGTTTGCGGTATAACCACTTGGCATATAATTTTTAATTTGTTTTTTACTTTACTCAACCATCCTACCACACACTTTATACAAAGTCAAGAGGTAAAACAAAAAAGCTAACAGAAATTAATCCGTTAGCTTTTTAATTAAGTATATTGATGTGGGGTTATCTTAATTATTATATAGTTAATTATTATACATAACCATTAAACATCATTTGACCAGCTTGACCTTGTTCACCATTAGCATATACGTATACATGAAATTCAGATTTACCATTTTCTAACCTGTATGCTATATCTACATTAACACTCTTAACTTTGGTTTGTATATTTTTTCTCTTGGCACTATGACTATATGGACTGCCTTTTATAAGTTCTCCAGTCATAGGCTGGCCAATCAAAGCATCGCTGATTTTTTTACTAAGTGCTTCACAAACAGACTTAAATCGTGATAGTTCACTTGGAGCTGTATTTCTTGGATCAGCTATTGGTTGATTTTCATAGGCCTCAGTCACACTAACTTCTTTGATGCATTCTTTAATAATTTGTTTTAATTGCAATTTAGTCATATGATATAAATATATATATATATAAAACAAGTCAACTTTTTTCTTTAACTCTTTTATTAAAGTCACTGCCTTCATCACGCCAATAAATGTTTGGAATACCCCGTTTATCTGCCACAAATTGAGTTACACCATCATACTTTCGTTCTTTATACAAATCATACAACTTTGGCAGTTCATCATATGTTACCACTTCAGCATCACTAGCGGGAACAAAGTAATCATTGATGTTTATATGCAAAGATATACATGCTCTGTGGTCATATCTATCAATCGCTGAAGTTACACATAGTATACCTTCATCCAATAAATAAGCCGCCATACTTTCATAGTCTGGCATCATCTTACCAAGAATGTTGTAATAATATGTGCGGTTTGTTTTTTGTATCTGAATCTTCTTCTTTCATATCAATCATTTATTTTATAAAATTTTATCACTTTTAATTAAATTATCCGTTGCCCACAGTGGTTGTAAATTAGTGTAGTGACACGCTTCAATAAATTGTTGTCTATCCGTCAAATCAAATGATGCAAGTGGCTTTATATGATCAATATGCCATCCATCAGTTGTCCAATTATCCCAAGTCATACCAGTGCTAAATTTGGATTCTAAATATGATTTAAGTTCATCAATACTACAACCAAGATCTTTTACTGCGCTACCAGCTTTTTGATTATTATTTATTGCGCAACATAAACGATTGCGTAGATTGCAACTCAATTTGTATTGTATATCCGTTTTCTTTTTATTCTTACAATAAGAATTTATTTTATCTTTATTAGATTGGAACCAATCTTTTATTTTTTCTTTATTAACTTTACGATAAGCTTTTATTTTATCTTTATTAGCTTCTTTATAAGATTTATTGTAAGCCTTTGTTTTTTCTTTATTAGTTTTACGACAAATTCTCTGTTTTAAATTTACTTTATCTTTATTAGCTTTATAATAAACTCTCCGTTGACTGTTTATTTTATCTTTATTAGTTTCACGATAAGTTTTTATTTTATCTTTATGTTTTTCTCTATAAGTCTTTAGATAAACATAAAGTTTATCTTTGTTAACTTTATTGTAAGCTCTATGTTTATCATTTAAAGTTTGTTTATTAATTTTGTAGTAATTTTTCTTTACAATTTTTATTTTATCTTTGTTAGCTTCTATATAAGCTTTACTGTAAGTTTTTTGGTAAGCTTTTATGTAAGCTTTTCTTCTCAATTTTGGATCTGTAATATCTCTCCAATCTTTCTGCGTTAAGTCGTTCTTTGTTTCTATGATAGAACTCTCTTTGACGGATTCTTCGTTCTTCATCAAGTTCTGATTCTGGTCTGTTAAGTTTTTTTCTTCCCATATAAAGTAGTCGTGTTGTATATTTTCCATAATTATTATATCCTTGTCAATATATAAATAGTATGTAGAGGATATAAAATGTAGGAAAAGTTAATCTTTATTTTTTCAATATTTTCCCGTCATTTATTTGATTAATAAAATCTATAGAACCAAATACTATATGTACATAATTTAGATTTTCATCCATTAATAATCCCATATGCATTCTTTTATATCTGTCTTCTTTGTTATGTGGATATAAATGCCAAAGATATTCCGCAGTCTTAAAATGCTTAACTTGTTCTTCTGTTAGTTCAGATATATCATTAAAACTACCAGCAATAACTTTTGGCTTATCACTCTTTAATAAATCATCCATTCTATCAATAATGTTTGCGTCATTCATAATTATTTTTTATCAAATTTTATTACATCTCCTCTTAGTCCACACCATTGACACCACAAATGTTCTTTTCTACCCTTTACATCTCCAATTAAACTTGCGTTAAACTCTTCTTTTTCATATGGCATAACTATAGTGGTATAATGTAAATTAAACTTATGCATCAATTTCATTATGTGTCTATAACAATATCTACACCAAATATGCAAATGTATCCAGTATAAAAAACTATAATACCATTTACGCAAATAATGATTCAATGTTTTCTTCTGCGGTAAAGTAGCTTGTGTTTCATTCATAATTATTTTTTATATACTACCAACAATACTGCATTGCTTTCCACCGTGGTATGATACATTTTTGATTTATATATATCGTCAGCAATATAATTATATACATCATCATCAGCAATAGGCATATTAACTTTAAACTCTCTAAACCACGGGTCAATCATTATTCCTGTGCCAATGTCTTTTTCATAAGCATAATAATATCCATCATAACCAACTCGCAATTTATGATGTGAGTATTTCCAAACCTTATTTAGTATAGGATATTTAGCATCAATTTCTTTGCCACTCATAAAATGAGCTTCATAATATCCTTTCCAAATACTGCTTTGGTCAACATTAGGAACATTTATAGCAGCGGTAACATTCATACTACATCTTTATCTTTTTTAGATTCTAACTTTTCATTTAATTCTCGTATCATATCAATAGCACCAATTAATATTACATCAGTACCACTTAAACGACAATCACTAATCTTTTCAAGTCCACGACGCTCCGCTTCTAACGCATATTCACGCCACGGTCCATTTGGTAATTGTGTAATTTTAATAGAACTCATAAAAATTTATATTGATAAACACTATTTTGTGTTTTAAAATACTTATCACCAACCTCAGTTACTCTGGATGTAGTAAACACACCACGCACCTCTACACCATTACGCTTGGTTCTATCAATAAACACATTCTTACCCACTTCAATTTCATATAGTAGATAACCCTCCAAATTGTATTCAATCGGAATGCTACTATAGCTATCATTAGGTTTACCCATAATATGTTCATCCATACTTCTAGCGGGTAATCCTCCCGTCACTTCTGCCAACTTCTCAATATAAATCTTTTTCATATATTATCTAATTGTAGTTCCGTCACTCGTAGTAACATTAGTTTTAACACTAAGCTTATCAAGTGCTTGTTGTACAGATGAACGCCACTTGTTATTGTCTTTGATAGTCTCCATATCATCTGAAATAAAATTAATACCCTTAGATGATGGTACATTGGCAGTACTAATACTAGTACCAGTAACACTATGATAGTTATGCCAATCCATCACTGAATTATCAGTAGTACCACTTGTTGTAGTACAACAAGTCACATTTCCACAATATGTGTTTGGAAGTGGATAAGTAGGCCATGGTACAATAGGATCAAACTTTCTTACACCCGGAGGATATGTAGGACAATTTGGATTGGTTGCACTAATATTTAGTGCTTGACGACACTGTTCATACAAAGATGTTACTTCTTGTTCAGTTAGAAAATATGCAGCGTCTTTAATTGTTAGTTTAAAAGTCTTTTCAATAGTCATATGATTTATATTAACAGCTTCCCCAAACAAAGTCAAGTACTTTCTTCTTTAATCCGTATGAATTTACACTTTAAAAATTCTTCTATTTCTCTTTGTCTATCAATATCTTTTTGTTTTAATGTACCGTCAACATCGAAATGTCGTTTCTCATCCCACTCATACGCTATGTTATTTTCTTTATCATAACCATCCAACCAATATCCCAATTCCTTAATGTAATATTCTCCTCCATTTAATGCATGTTGAATATTACATTTGTTTTCAGTCATTAATTTGTCAAAATATTCACATCCATTTTTGTTAAAAGAGGGAACAAATTCTCCATGGCAATTTTTAATTCTACTTAACGCCGACATACGCATTTTTTGTTTTGTTTTTTTACAATGTTTCTTTTTATAAAAAGGATTGTTTTCTCCACTCACATTCGAATGGTTTATAGACATTTTATTTTTAGTCTCAATAGAATGTCTACATCCCACTCTCTTTTTTTGTATTTCAGTTAAGTGAGATTTAAATCTATCAGAGTTAATATGATTTTTCATCTTTTCACTTTTCTGTAGAGAGTTTGATATACTCTGTTTATGATTTTCACTCAATGGTTTCCCACGTTTTGTTGCTGCCATTTTTAGCCTAGCATTTGATGTCTGTGTACCAGACATGTTAGCTTTAATCTTTCCAGATTTATATTTTTTTAATAACTTATTTGAAATTTTTGATTTTGTATGTTCCGATAAATGTCTTCCCAGATTTGAACATTTTCTACATTTACTGTTATTAAGTATAGATTTATCATATAAATACTTACATTGATATTTTATTATAGATTTACATATAGGACATTCTTTTTTTAGATTAACAGATTTGAGTGTAACACACCCATTTCTATTATGATTTAACAGTCCCAATTTTGTATTAAAAATTTTATTACACTCACTACAAATTATTTTGTTTTCGTTCATAATATCTTTTCAATGATTTTTTTTGTTCTTTATCTTTATTTTTTAAATAATACCGCATCCGTCTTTCATTTCTTGCTAGTCGGATTTCTTCTTCAGTAACATATTTCTTTTTTCGTCCCATATCAATAAATATATATTAGTTACAAAAAAGTTACGAAAAATTTAATTGTTAAATATAAATTATTGTGGTATATTTATCTAATATGAATATATTGACAGAAAATAGAATAACTGAATACGGATGTTTGATGGCGTTACCCCCAATAGAACATGGTTATAAAATGGTTAACCTAGCTAAAAGAATAATTCCTTCAAAGAATCTATACATAGATCCAAACGATCCAAGTTATGGTTATACAGATCAAGACTTTCATTGTACACTAAAATATGGATTTTCTCCAGATTTGATGAAAGTCGATGTGGCTAGAATTTTGAATGGTATAGAACCATTTAACATTAATTTGAGAGCACTCAATTTATTTCAAAACGAATTATATGATGTAGTCAAATTTGAGGTCGAACCAAATGAAACACTGATGGAATTAAGAAAACGATGTGATGGATATAAAAACGAAGATAAATATCCTACATATAATGCACACGCAACACTAGCTTATGTAAAGAAAGGTACTTTTCCACATATCAAAGATAATCTAAATATAGCTCTA
>Ga0247844_1000782_pt1 | contig 64174 bp, 59 predicted proteins | sample LaCtaG_FD_192421 | JGI IMG/M metagenome (GOLD analysis project Ga0247844, IMG submission 192421) | Freshwater microbial communities from meromictic Lake La Cruz, Castile-La Mancha, Spain - LaCruzMarch201714.5m_1 | ecosystem: Environmental > Aquatic > Freshwater > Lake | place: Spain: Castile-La... | reverse complement strand
CGGGCGGAGAGACAACCTTCACATAGGGGCCCCAGCTCAGAATCCACGGGCGGAGCTCGATCGTTGTGCTCAGGGGCATGGAGAGCCGGGCTCGGCCGCCGGGGAGGTCCTCCAGTCTCTGGCGGGGGTGCCACTCGTTTTCCTTGAGGCGTTGGACGACGTCCGCATCAAATTCCAGGACCACCTCGACCGGAGGATCCGTGCTGATCGCCACGCCGAAGCTCTGGCGGAGGAGGTTGCGAGGGTCGTGGGTGGCCGGCTTGGGAATGAACGCCCGGCCGGTCGTCTCCAGATTCTCGATGCGGGCGAAGGCGAATAGGACGATTTCACCCTTTTTTTTTGGTTCGAGCCCATAGAGGTACCACCTGCCATGGTGCATTGAGAGGAGGCAGGGCTCCACCGTTCGCAGTGCGGATGGCTTTCTTTGTGGCTTATACGCAAACCGGACTTCTTTGTTCTGCTGTATCGCCCGGTATAGGACGTTAAAAATCTTCACCTCCCGGTGGCTGCTCTGGCTCGATCGAATTGGAAACCGAAAATGGACGGTCCGGGCAAATTCCTGCCACTTGCTTGTCCCGGTGAGCAGCCCGAACAGCCGCTCGAACGACCGGTTCATAGTCCGCCCGATATCCGTCTCCACATAGGGGGCAATGCACTGCTGAAGATAGGAGAGCAGGAGAAAATCCATATCGCCCAGCTCAAGCGGCGGGATGTGGGTAAACTCGGTGTCCAGGATGTAAGTCTTGCTGTCCGGGTCGTAGCCGATCTCGATCCCCATTCGCTCGCGAAGGAAGGCGATGTCGCGGCGGATCGTTCGGATATCGACCTCAAAGCGCTTCGCGAGCTTCGGCGCGGTGACGCTCTCGCCATTCTGGACCATGGCCACAATCCCCCAGAGGCGCTCGATTTGTGCCCTCGTCGAAACCTGGCGGTCGGGTGGTGCTGACTTTTTCTGAGCCTTCATGAAAACGGGATGCATGGAGAACATGGTCAACGATCCCTGGCGGGAAAAGATGAAAAGAAAGTTTTCATGGCCGTCTCGCAGCGCCCGCCGTGCCTGATGGGCTTTCCACAAGCGGGCGTGATGACCAACTCGATGTGCCACTGGAAAGCTGGCGTTCCTGGCGTCCACCGATACGCCGGCACCGGAGCGGCCGGGTGATTCGGATCGAGCCGCCGGGGACGGCTCCCGGCATCCCCGGTCCTGGCTTTGCCAGCGCGGGAAACTATCACCCGATTTTCATCACTTTCACCTCATGGGGCACTTAAGAAATGCGTTGTCAGCTTGGATTGCGGCGGGAAACTCCGGACTGAGGAGCCAGGCGGAGCTCGAGCTTGGAGATCCGGTGGATGAGCCAGGCGGCGATGTCGAAGTCATCGGCGAGCGCGCTGAGCGCCAGCTTGTCCGGCGCCGGGAACTTCTCCATGGAGGCGGCGAGCTCCTCGCGGAGATTGTGGGCGGAATCGCTGTGGGGCTTGGAGGACTCGTGGAATTTCTCGATGTCGGCGGGAGCGAGCGAATGGGTCGCGGCAGCGGCAAGCGCGATGTTGTTCTGAAGCCACTGGTGCAGCGGCCCGGTGGCGGCGAGGGCAGCCGGGGAGAGGGCAGCCTGGGCATCGGCGAATTCCCCCACGGCCTCGGCGATGTGCCGGATCGTATGCAGCCAGGCGCGGAACGTCTGCAGCCTCAAGGCCTGTCGGTGCGAAAGCGGATTGCGGGATGCGAGGCGGGCGCAGAAGTCCTCGATGGAGGTCCCAAGCCGCGCAAAGGCCGGCGGCGTGTGGTTTTCGGGATCTTCGGGATGCGGCGGAGCGGGCGCCACCTCCAGCAAGGAAAGGAGGCGGGACAGCTCGCGGGGGATCAGGTCCAGGGCCGTTGCCGGGTCCTCCAGGGCTTGGGAGGTCAAAAACTCGGGTGCGTCGGCTGCCGCAGACCGGTCGTCCGGCCAGGCCCTTTTCAGGAGCGCTGCGCAGGGCCCGAGGAGGGGCATCATGAGAAGGGCCGGCACAAGGTTGGAGAGAAGAAAAACGATGGCGAGCTGGATGGCCGGCGTGGTGCCGCTCGCGCGCAGAAGGGCTCCCACGAGCGGCACGCCGGCCATCTCCAGAAAATACAGGACCATCATGATCACGCCGCTGATCAAGCAGAAGAGGTCCTCCATGCGGACGAGGCGCATCGCGCTTCCCTTCATGCCCACGGAAAGGAAAAACCGGAGGACGATGGCGCCGAGGTTGGTCCCGTAGATGACGGGCATCGCGTGGGAGAGCGGGATGGCGCCGGCCGCGGAGAGGGTGATCACGAGCATGGCGGCACCGGTATTCGACTGGAGGAGCGCCGCAGCGGCGATGCCGCTCAAAAATGCGGGGATCGGGGAGCTGAGGGCCGCGTCCATCGCCGAGCGGAACCACGCCTCATTTTTCAGAGGCTCCGCGCCGGCCCCCATCTCCCCGAGCGCAAAAAGGATGATGCCCACCCCGAGAAGTGCCCCGGCGATCGTGTTCCATGGCTTCACGCGCACGGATCCGACGAGGATGCCCGCCCCTCCCACCAGCCAGGCGACGAGCGGGTGGATGTTGAAGGCGGCGAGAAACGCCAGGGCGGTGAGGCCGACGTTGCACCAGATCACGACAATCCGCGCCGGGGCGGTCTGGATCAGCCCGCTGCCGACCATGCTCACGAGGATGAACGTCACCGCCGTGGCGCTCTGCATCAGGGCACCGGCCACGAGCCCGAGCACCGCCGCCAGGAGCGGGGTGTGCGTCGCGGACTTGACGAGGTTGCGAAATCCTCCGCCGCTGAGCTGCCGCAGGTTCTGGCCGACCAATTGCAGGCCGAGGAAAAACAGCCCGAGGCCAAGGACGAGACTGCTCAGGGGTGACATGCCCGGATGATGGCGCGGGTCGGGGTCCTGAGGCAAGCGGGTTTCGCACCCCCGTGGCAAGTCCCCGCCGCGCCGAACGATCTTTCTCGCGCCGGAATGGCGGCGGTGCTAGAGGTGGGACATGGAAAAATCGGTGATGCCGGTTCACATCCGGGCCCTGGTTCCCACGAATGCGGGGTGCGCGGTCTTCATCGGCAACGAGGAGAAGGTCTTCGTGATCTACGTGGACCAGTCGGTCGGGGCGGCCATCGGGATGTTTCTGAGCGGGGCGGACAAGGAGCGCCCGCTGACGCATGACCTTCTCGGGCATGTGCTGGCGGCCCTCGGGGCGCGGGTGGACCGGGTGGTCATCAACGACCTCAAGAGCGGGACGTATTTCGGGCGGCTGATCCTCACCGCGGAGAACGAGCTCCAGCAGAAAAAGATTATCGAGCTGGACGCGCGCCCGAGCGACTGCATGGCCATGGCGGCGCAGCAGAAGGCGCCGATCTACGTGAGCCGGGTGGTGTGGGAGGAGGTCGAGGACACAAGCGCCCTGCTCGAAAAACTCCAGGAAAACCAGCCGCCAGCTTCCGACGAGTAAGCCGGCCCGCGCCGCCGCCTACTTGATCCGCTGGCTGTCGAGAACCGCCTGCGCGAGCGCGAGGTCACGCGGAAACGTGACTTTTAAATTCAGCCGCCCGTGAAAAACCGCCTTGGGCTGGAGGCCGGCCTGGATCAGGGCCGCGACCTCATCGGTCAAGGGGACTCCGTTCGCCCTCGCGGCTTCGATCGCGTCGAGGAGGGTCGCCAGGGCCGCCACCTGCGGGGTCTGCATCGCCCAGAGCCCGTCGCGGGGGACGGACTCAACCAGCCGCCCGCCCGTCGATGCGCGGTGGAGGGAATCGCCGACGGGCTCGGCGGCCACTGCGGCGCCCGCCTCCGCCGCGGCGGAGACAATCTGCGAGATCAGCTCGCCGGTCACCAGCGGGCGCGCGGCGTCGTGGACAGCAACCAGCGTCGGGCTCCAGGGGGCGAGGGCCATCAGGCCGTTGCGCACCGAATCCGAACGCTCGGCCCCGCCCGGCACGATACAGCGAAATTTTTTGTAGGGGGCGGCGATGGCGGTGAATTCCTCGAGGCGGGACTCGGCGCAGACGAGCGCGCACGGCCCGATGTCCTCGCACGCCTCGAAGGCGGCCAGCGACCAGGTGACGAGCGGCTGGCCGGAGAGCAAGGCGGTGGCCTTGTCGAAGCCCATCCGCCGGCTGGAGCCGGCGGCAACGATGAGCCCGGAGGCCCGGATGGATTGGATCTGCATAGGCGGTGAGTCGGATGGTCCGTGCGGAGGCACTGTGCCTGCCCCCGCTATGCGGCCCGATGGGCGGCCTCATTGCAAGGAAAAATGCGGCCCTCGTTCCGAAGGGATTGAGACCGGGGCTTGCCGTCCGGAAGGCGGCCGCCGGTGCCCGGCACCGGCATATTTTTAAAAATTATCCCTATATTCGCGGCGGGGTTCGGTGCATAGTTTGCGCCTCCAATGAGAACCCCGCTTTATGATTCGCACGTGGCCGCCGGCGGCCGGATGGTCGATTTTGCCGGATGGGAGATGCCGGTGCAATATTCCGGGATTCTGGACGAGCACCGCACGGTTCGCGAGGCCGTGGGGGTCTTTGACATCTCGCACATGGGGGAATTTTTTATTTCGGGACAAGGGGCTTGCGCCTGGCTGGACAGCCTTCTGACCAACCGGGCGGGTTCCCTCAAACCCGGCGAGGCCCAATATTCCTTGATGCTCAACGAGGGCGGCGGGGTCATCGATGACCTCATCGTCTACCGCCTGGCGGGGGATGAGTTTCTTCTCATCGTCAACGCGGCAAAGATCGATGAGGACGCGGCCTGGATGAAGGGCCGCCTTGCGGCCGGCGTGGTTTTTGAGAACCGGAGCGCCGATTTCGCGGCGCTGGCGGTCCAGGGGCCGGCCTCGGGGAGCGTCTATGAGAAGCTTTTTGGCGGCCCGATGCCTGCGGAACGAAACCGTGTGGTCGAGTTGGGAGAGGGGTTCGTGGTCACCACCGGATACACCGGCGAAAAAGGGTTTGAATGGGTGATCCCCGCTGCGGAGGCCCCCGGGGCCTGGGAGCGCGTTCTCGCCTGTGGCGCGAAACCGTGCGGGCTCGGAGCCCGCGACACCCTCCGCCTCGAAATGTGCTACCCGCTCAATGGATCGGACCTCTCGCCCGGCCACTCCCCGCTCGAGGCCGGCCTCGGGCTCTTTGTCGATTTTTCGAAGCCGGCCTTCCCCGGGCGTGCCGCGCTTCTCGCGCAGAAGACGGCCGGAGTCACGTGCCGCCTTTGCGCGCTGAAGGCGATGGAAAAGTCGCCGCCCTGGCGCCCCCACTACCCTGTCCTTGTCGGGGGGGACGTCGTCGGAGAAACCACGAGCGGGGCCCTCTCCCCCTCGCTGGGCTGCGGGATTGCGATGGCCTACCTTCCGGCCGCGCTGTCCCAGCCCGGGCAGGAGGCCGCCATTGAGATCCGCGGAAAAACATTCCGCGCTTGCGTTCAGAAAAAACCCATTTACCAAAAGCCATCATGAATGTTCCAGACAACCTCCGTTACGCCGAAAGCCATGAGTGGATCCTCGTTGAAGGAGACACCGGGACGGTCGGGATCACCGACCACGCCCAGGCGGAATTAACCGACATCGTCTTCGCCGAGCCGCCGGCCATTGGGAAGCCGGTCAAAGCCGGCGAGGTGGCGGCGGTCGTCGAGTCGGTCAAGGCGGCCAGCGACATCTATTCGCCGGTCTCCGGCGAGGTGACCGGACGCAACGAGGCCGTCGAGAAGGATCCCGCACTCCTCAACACGGATCCGTTTGGCGCGGGTTGGATCTATAAAGTCCGCCTCTCTAATCCGGCCGAGCTCGAGGCTCTCAAAGACCCCGCAGCCTACCGGGCTCAGATCGGGGCATGAGCGCCTTTGCCTCTCGCCATATCGGGCCCTCGGGGGCAGACATTTCCGACATGCTGGAGGCGGTGGGATCCTCCTCCATGGAGGAATTCATTGCCTCCACGGTCCCGCAGGGGATCCGCCTGGGCCGGGACCTCTCGCTTCCCGCAGCGCGCAGCGAAGAGCGCGCGCTGTCGGACCTCCGCGAACTCATGGGGCGCAACCTCATCGCCCGCTCGCACATCGGGGCCGGCTATCACGGGACCCATACCCCCGCAGTGATCCGCAGGAACATTTTGGAAAACCCGGGCTGGTATACCGCCTACACGCCCTACCAGGCCGAGATCGCCCAGGGCCGCCTCGAGGCGCTGCTGAATTTCCAGACGATGGTCTGCGACCTGACCGGCATGGAAATCTCAAACGCCTCCCTGCTCGACGAGGCGACCGCCGCCGCCGAGGCCATGAGCCTGTGCCACGACATCAAGGGCGGCGATGCCTTTTTTGTGGCCGATCACTGCCACCCGCAAACCCTCGCCGTGCTGCGCACCCGCGCCGAACCGCTGGGGATCCGGATCCTGACGGGCCCCGCGGAGGAGGGCCCCCGCGAACCCGCGTTCGGGGCGCTTTTTCAGTATCCTGCCACCGACGGCACGATTGGGGACCTTGGCTCCCTCGTCGCCCGGGCGCATGAGGCGGGGGCCCTGGCGGTCGTCGCAACCGACCTGCTCGCACTCACGCTGATCACGCCGCCCGGGGAGCTGGGCGCAGACATCGTCGTGGGGTCGGCACAGCGGTTTGGCGTGCCTCCCGGGTTCGGCGGGCCTCATGCGGCATTCCTTGCCACGAAGGATGAACACAAGCGCCGTCTGCCCGGACGCCTCGTCGGCGTGTCCAAAGACGCCGAAGGTCATCCCGCCCTCCGCCTCACGCTCCAGACCCGCGAGCAGCACATCCGGCGCGAAAAAGCGACCAGCAACATCTGCACCGCCCAGGTCCTCCTCGCCGTCATGGCCTCCATGTATGCCGTCTACCACGGCCCCGAGGGCCTCCGGGAAATCGCCGGGAGGATCCACCTCCTGACCCGCCGCCTCGCGGGCTCGCTCCAGCACCTGGGCCACGCCGTCCACCCCGGGCCGTTTTTTGACACCGTCCGGGTCTGGATGGGAACGCGCCCGGCCGATGAAGTCCTGCTGCGCGCTGCGGCGCGGGGCATCAACCTGCGCAAGCTGGATGAGCACGCGGTCGCCATTACGCTTGATGAGACGTGCGACGACCTCAGCGCCATCCTGGAAGTCTTTGGCGCGACCCCGGGCGATCTGCCGCAGATTTTTCCGGAGGTCATCGGAGAGGGCCTCCGCCGGAAATCCGCGTTCCTCACGCACCCGGTCTTCCAGTCCCACCACACGGAGACCGAAATGCTGCGCTACATCCGGCAGTTGGAGGCGAAGGACCTGAGCCTCACGACCTCGATGATCCCCTTGGGATCCTGCACGATGAAGCTCAACGCGACGTCGGAGATGATCCCTGTGACCTGGGACTCGGTGGCGGCGATTCACCCGCTCGCGCCGGCGAGCCAGGCGGCCGGGTATTTTGAGATGGCCGCCCAACTGGAGGCCTGGCTGGCCGAAATCACCGGATTCGCCGCCGTCTCGCTCCAGCCGAACGCCGGCTCGCAGGGCGAATACGCCGGCCTCCTCGCCATCCGGGCCTGGCACCGGTCGCACGGCGGGGCCCATCGCGATGTCTGCCTGATCCCGACCTCCGCGCACGGCACGAATCCGGCCAGCGCCGTCATGGCGGGCATGAAAGTCGTGACTGTGAGCTGCGATGCGGCGGGAAATATCGACCTTGAAGACCTGGGCGCAAAGGCGGAGGAGCACCGGGAGGACCTCGCGGCAGTGATGGTCACCTACCCCTCCACACATGGGGTCTTTGAGGAAGGGATCCGCGAAATCTGCGCGATCGTGCACAAGGCCGGAGGCCAGGTGTATATGGATGGGGCGAACATGAACGCCCAGGTCGGCCTGTGCCGCCCGGGCGATATCGGCGCGGATGTTTGCCACCTCAACCTTCACAAGACGTTTTGCATTCCCCACGGGGGAGGCGGTCCGGGCGTGGGACCGATCGGCGTCGCGGCCCACCTCGCCCCTTTCCTGCCAGGGCATCCCCTGGACCCGGGCAGCCCGGTCGGGCCGGTCTCCCAGGCCCCGCTCGGCAGCGCCAGCATCCTCGTCATCTCCTGGATGTATATCGCGATGATGGGCGCGGGCGGGCTCCGAAACGCCACCGAGGTCGCAATCCTGAACGCCAACTACATCGCGGCACGCCTCGCAAACCATTTCCCCATCCTCTATCGCGGCAGCCAAGGGCGTGTCGCGCACGAGTGCATCCTGGACCTCCGGGAATGGAAGGCCCGCGCCGGCGTCGAGGTGGAGGATGTCGCCAAGCGGCTGATGGACTTCGGATTTCATGCCCCGACGATGAGCTGGCCCGTGCCGGGGACGCTCATGGTGGAGCCGACCGAAAGCGAATCCAAGGACGAGCTGGACCGGTTTTGCGACGCGATGATCACGATCCATGGAGAGCTCTGCGCCATCGAGAGCGGCGGGATGGACCGGGCCAACAACCCGCTGAAAAATGCCCCCCACACGGCGTCCGCAGTGACGGCTGACACGTGGGATCGGCCGTATAGCCGCTCCACAGCGGCCTGGCCGGCCCCCTGGCTCCGGAATCACAAGTTCTGGCCGTCCGTCGCCCGGATCGACAACGTCTACGGCGACCGCCACATCTTCTGTTCGTGCACACCCGTCGGATCCGCCTGAAACCTGAAAACCGCTCTGGAGGGGTGATGTGATCCCGCTGCAAAGACGCCTCCGCCAGCTGGCCGAACCGGGCTTTGCCGAAAGGGCCGCCTCATTTTTTAAAACCGGCCCCGGCGGCTACGCGGAGGGCGACCGGTTTCTTGGCGTGAGGGTTCCCGCCGTGCGGGCTTTGGCGCGGGCCGGCGGGGCGGCGGCGGATGTTCCGCAGCTGATGGAGTCGCCCTGGCACGAGGACCGCCTGCTCGGGCTTCTGATCCTGGTGCGAAGGTTTGAGCAAGGGGAGGAGAAGGAAAAGAAGGAGGTCGTGGGCACCTACCTTTCCCTCACCGCGCGAATCAACAACTGGGACCTGGTCGATCTCTCCGCCTACCAGATCCTGGGCGCATGGCTGCTGCGAAGGCCGCGCGGTATTCTGGACCGGCTGGCCCGCTCCCCCAGCCTCTGGGAGCGCCGCATCGCGGTCGTCTCGACGCTTGCGTTCATCCGCGCGCGCGACCTGGAGCCGACGTTCGCCATCACGCGGAAGCTCTTCTCCGATCCGGAAGACCTCATGCATAAGGCCTGCGGCTGGATGCTTCGTGAGGCCGGAAAAATCGATGCTGCCGCACTGGAGGAGTTCCTCCTGGCGCACGTCCGCAAAATCCCCCGCACGATGCTGCGCTACGCCATCGAGAGGTTCCCGGAGCGGCAGCGGCAGAGGCTGCTCAGGATGTGAGCGGGTCAGATCTCAATGCTCTCCCCGATTCCCGGCAGCAGGAGGATGCGGCCCGCTTGCGAAAATGTCTCCAGGGCGTCCCGCTTGTTGATCGTGATCGGCGGAAACGTGTCGTAGTGGACCCCGACGACCGTCTCAACCCCGACGAAGCCGGCCGCACGGGCCGCGTCGGCGGCCCCCATCGTGAACCTGTCGCCGATGGGAAGGACGGCAAACTTGAGCGGGAACTCCTCCGGGATCAGCTTCATGTCCATCGTCAGCGCCGAGTCTCCGGAATAGTAAAAAGCGCCTTCCGGGAACTCGACCACAAAGCCGCCCGGATTCCCGCCCGGGGAACCGTCCGGCAGCGTGCTCGAATGGATCGCGCTCGTCATCTTCACCGCGCAAACCCCCAGGGAGAGCCTGCCCCCCTGGTTCATGGCCGCAACATTCTGGATGCCCTCCCGGCCGAGCCACTCCCCGATTTCCCAATTGCACACGACAGCGGCCCCCGTGCGGGTGGCGATCGCCACCACGTCGGCCACGTGGTCCAAATGGCCGTGCGAGACGAGAATCGCATCCGCAGGGACCGCCGAAATGTCGATCGCGGCAGCCAGCGGGTTCGGAGTGATGAACGGATCGAACAGGAGGCGCTTGCCAGCGCTCTCCACCAGGAAGCACGAGTGGCCAAAGTAGGTGAGTTTCATAACAGCTCCCACGCAAGCACATGCGCCCCGCTTTGTCCACGCCGCACGACATCGCCGGGTTTGGCCGCCAGCCCGGGCCTGGCAGCCGCCTTTTCGGGAGGGAACCCGGGGAAACCGCCGCCCCGCGAATTTTTCGTGATCCCTGCTTTACAATGCATGCCGAAAAAGTAGTCTGGCGGGTCTGTTATGTTCATCGTCCTGCCTGTTCTTATTGCCCTGCACGTGCTGGTTTGCCTGCTGATGGTTTTCGTCGTCCTGATGCAGCGACCGCGCAGCGAGGGTCTGGGGGCGGCCTTTGGCGGCGGGGTCACGGATAACATTTTCGGCGCGCAGACGACCAATGTGCTGGCCAAGTTCACCACCTGGCTGGCCCTTGCCTTTTTTGCCATCACCCTTCTGCTCTCGATCATCACCGCGAAATCCGGATCGGGTAAGACCGCCATCCAGAAGGAGCTCCTCAACGCCCCGGTTCCCGTTGCCTCGCCGCAGGCTTCCGCCTCGCCCGAAGCCTTGCTGCCGGCGGCCCCCGCGCCCGAGGGCACGGAAGCCGCTGCCACCACGGCACCCGGGACCGCACCCTCGCCTGCCCCCACGGCCTCCCCTGCAGCCAACTGATCGGCCCGGTTCCCATGCCATGAAGGTCGCCAAATCGCCCGCTGCGATGCGTTCATGGCGCAGGGGCCGGTCGGGACGCGTCGTCTTTGTCCCCACCATGGGGGCTCTCCACGAAGGACACGCCGCCCTGCTCCGCGCGGCAAGGGATCTGGCGGGCCGCTCCGGCTCGGTCGTCGTCTCGATCTTCGTCAACCCCACGCAGTTCGGCCCGAAGGAGGACTTCTCCGCCTACCCCCGCCCGCTCGCCCGCGACCTCGCCATCGGCCGGCTGTGCCGTGCCGACGCCGCATTTGTCCCCGCTGCGGACCAGATGTATTTTTCGGACCATTCGATCTGCGTGGAGGAATCCAGCCTTGCGCGCAGCCTCTGCGGGCGCTCGCGCCCGGGGCACTTCCGCGGCGTCTGCACCGTGGTCGCCAAGCTCTTTCTCCTCGTCCAGCCCACCCATGCCATCTTCGGCGAGAAGGACTGGCAGCAGTTCGCCATCCTCCGCCGCATGGTTCGGGACCTGAACTTCCCTGTCGAGGTCGTCGGCCATCCCACGGTTCGCGAGCCGGATGGCCTCGCCACCAGCTCGCGCAATGCCTTTCTCACCCACGAGGAGCGCGTCCTGGCCCCGGGGATCCACGCCGCGCTCCTCGCCGGCGCCTCAAAAAAATCCCCGGCCGCCGCCGTCGTGGCCGCATCCCGCCTGATCACCGCGATTCCCGGGGCCCGGATCGATTATGTCGAGGCGGTGGATGCTTCGACCCTCGAGACGCTCAAGAACCGCCGCCGGGCCGGACGCCTCGCCGCCGCCGTCTTCCTCGGGCGCGCCCGTCTCATCGACAACATCCCGCTCCCGCCAGAACCATGAGAGAATTTGATTTTGTGATCATCGGCAGCGGCATCGCCGGGCTGAGCTTTGCCCTGCGTGCTGCGGAGAAGGGCAGCGTTGCCCTCATCACCAAGCGCGGCCGGGCAGACTCGAACACGGCCTGGGCGCAGGGTGGCGTCGCCTGCGTCACCAGCGAGGAGGACTCCTTTGACCTCCACATCCGCGACACACTCGCCGCCGGAGCGGGGCTCTGCCACGAGGATGCCGTCCGCGAAATTATCTCCCAGGGCCCCGAGCGCATCGCGGAGCTCGTGAGCCTCGGCATGCACTTCGACCGAAGGGATACCATGAACGGGGACAACCAGCTCGACCTCGGCAAGGAGGGCGGCCACTCGAAGCGACGCGTCCTCCATTTCCAGGATTCCACGGGCATGGAGATCGAGCGCACCCTCCTCGACCAGATCGCCCTGCACCCGCAGATCGCCCTCATGGAAAACCACATGGCCGTGGACTTCCTCACCACCGGAAAGCTCGGCTACGCCATGCAGAACAGCTGCGTGGGCGTCTATGTTTTGAACGAGGCCACCGGAGAGGTCGAGACCCTCCGCAGCGACGTCAACGTCATCGCCACGGGCGGCTGCGGCAAGGTCTACCTCTACACGACCAACCCGGATGTGGCCACCGGCGATGGCGTCGCCATGGCCTGGCGCGCGGGAGCGACCATCGCGAACATGGAGTTCATCCAGTTCCACCCGACCTGCCTCTTCCACCCCGAGGTCAAATCGTTCCTGATCTCGGAGGTTGTCCGGGGCGAGGGCGGCATCCTTCTCAACGCGCGGGGGCGCCGGTTCATGGAGCGCCACAACCCCCAAAAGGAGCTGGCTCCCCGCGATGTCGTCGCGCGCGCGATCGATGCCGAGATGAAGCGCAGCGGCAGCAAGTGCGTCTTCCTCGACATCTCCCACAAGCCGGCCGATTTTATCCGCTCGCGCTTCCCGCTGATCCACGACACCTGCCTGGCCAACGGGATCGATATCACCAGGCAGCCGATCCCGGTCGTCCCGGCCGCCCACTACCAGTGCGGCGGCGTCAAGACCGACCTGAACGGGGAAACTTCCCTCCGCGGCCTCTTCGCCATCGGCGAGGTCGCCTGCACCGGCCTCCACGGGGCGAACCGGCTCGCCAGCAACTCGCTCCTCGAAGGCCTCGTCCTCGCCCACAACGCGTTCGAAAAGGCCGCCCGCAACCGCCCTCCCCGCGTCGCCTTCGACCTCCCGGAATGGCGCCCAGGCCAGGTCTCGGATGTCGACGAGATGGTGGTCATCGCCCACAACTGGGAGGAAATCCGCCGCCTCATGTGGGACTACGTCGGCATCGTCCGCACAGACAAGCGCCTCCAGCGCGCCGCCACCCGGCTCCGCAACCTCCATACCGAAGTCCAGGAATTCTACTGGAATTTTAAAATCACCACCGACCTCCTCGAGCTGCGCAACCTCGTCACCGTCGCTGCGCTCGTTGTCGATTGCGCGCTCAGCCGCAAGGAAAGCCGCGGCCTCCACTTCACCCTCGACTACCCGGATCGCGACGACGCAAAATTTCTGCGCGACACGACGATGCGGAGGACGTAGAGCGGCCGCCCTCAGGCTGGTCGGCCCGCCTCGAACCGCAGCATCTGCTTCAGGGCAAGGGCCGACCACTGGCCCGCGACGTTCGGCCGGTCGAGCCAGCCGTAGTTCAGCACCGACCCGCATTCCGCGAACAGCAGGCGCGAGGCAAATCCCAGAGGCCCCATCCCCATCACCGCCACGGGAAGGGAGGTCAGCTCAAAGACCTCCAGCAGCCGCGAAATGTCGGAAGGCCCCTCCGCCAGGGCGGCCACCTTGATGACGTCCACCCCCGCATCCTCTCCTCGTGCCACCACCTCCCGGAGCCGCAGAGCCTTCGGGGTTGCCCGGAAATCGTGAAACGATCCGATCACGCGCACCCCCGCACGCCCGGCCTCCGCGACAACCCGACGAAGCCCTCTCAGCGAGCGCAGCTCCACATCCACCATCGCCGCCCCCTCCAGCATCGAAAGAAACCGGGCCTCACGCTCCCGGAGCGAAAGCCCCCCCCTCCCCCCCTCCTGGGGATCCCGAACCGTCAGGATCCAGGGAAAGCGCGAGCCGGGCAGCCGCCTGGCCCCGGGCAGGCAGTCTGCCCTCCACTCCAGCAGATCCACATCCCCCTCAACCAGGCCCGCCGCCTCGCGCCCGGCCCGCAGCGAGTCCACAACGCCGACCACGGAACACACTTTATTTTTTTGACCCATGGGCGGAGTATGATATTCCTCACGCCCGGCGCGCAAGCCGGATGGGACGTCCATGAATTCACGCCGACAAGAGCTCCACCTCCAATTCAATCAGTTTCTCGACGCCCTCCTCCTCGGAGTGGTCTTTTGGTTCGCCCACTTTGTCCGCTACCACGGCATCGTGATCATGGACAACCTGTGGACGATTGACGACTTCTCGAAGTTTGCCTGGATCCTCGCGCTGATCATGCCGTTCGGCCCCCTGCTCCTCGAGATGCAGGGGTTCTACAGCTACCCTCTTGAGAAGACGACCTGGAAGTCGCTCCGCCAGATGGTGGCCGGCGCCTTCTGGCTCCTCGTGCTCCTGAGCTGCGCCGTCATCTTCCTCCGCCTCAGCATCCCCAGCCGCTCCGTCCTCATCCTTTTCGGCCTCTTTGCGCCGGTCGCCCTCCTCCTGCGCGAGCGCGTCTTCGCATGGACCTACGTGCGGTCCCTGAAGCGCGGCCATGTCGGCGAACGCATTATCCTCGCCGGGGAACGCGCCAGCATGCAGGGCATCCTGAATGCCTTCACCCCGACCCAAAAGCTTGAGATCCAGGTTGTGGCGGCGATCGACCTGGAGTCCACCGGCATCGAGGACCTCGTCGAAGCCCTCCACCGCCACGCCGTCGGCCGCGTCGTCCTCGCGTTTCAGCGCATCGAAATCGACAAGGTCCAGCGCGCCATCGAGGCCTGTGAAACCGAAGGCGTCGAGGCCTGGCTCAGCGCCGACTTCATCCACACGTCGACCGCCCGCCCCTCCTACGACACCATGTCCGGCCGCCCGATGCTCGTGTTCCGCACCACCCCCGAGCTCTCGTGGTCGATCCTCATGAAGTCTGTCGTGGACCGCGTCGGAGCCGCGGTCGGCCTCCTCATCTGCATCCCCCTCTTTCTGCTCGTCGCCCTGATCATCATCATCTCATCCCCGGGACCGGCCCTCTTCCGCCAGCGCCGCGCCGGACTCCACGGGCGCCCGTTCGACATGTGGAAGTTCCGCACCATGTGCCTGGATGCCGAAGCCCGCCGCAGCGAGCTCGCCGCAAAAAACCTCATGAAGGGCCCGGTCTTCAAGGTTGAGGACGACCCGAGGATCACCCCGATCGGAAAGTGGCTCCGCAAGACCAGCATCGATGAGCTTCCCCAGCTCTACAACGTTCTGCGGGGCGAAATGAGCCTCGTCGGACCCCGCCCGCTCCCCCTCTACGAGGTGGAAAATTTTGAGAGGGCCGCCCACCGCCGCCGCCTGAGCATGAAGCCCGGCCTCACCTGCATCTGGCAGGTCCGCGGGCGCAACCGGGTCACCGATTTCCAGGACTGGGTGAAAATGGACCTCGAATACATCGACAACTGGTCGGTCCTCCTCGACATCACGATCCTCCTCCAAACCATTCCGGTCGTCCTCTTCGGAAAAGGCGCCAAATAAGGGGAAATTTTCTCTTGCGGTGATTGACTCATGCCGGGCGCGGGCGATGATATGGTAATGCCACCGCCGCTCGCCCATTCTGTCAGCCTGCCGGACTCCTATTCCGGGCCTGCTGTGAAGCAGGCGGCCGTTGAGATCCGCCGCACCATCGGCCGCCCGGCGGCCGTGGCGGTCGCGTTCGTCAGCTCCGACTACCTTCCCTTTTACCGGGACTTCGTGGAGACCCTCCGCGTGGACGGCCACATCCTCGACGTCATCGGCTGCACGGCCCTCGGCCGGATCGCAGGGGACTGCGAGACGGAGTCCGGCAAAGGATGCGTGGTCCTCGCGCTGGCGGCCGACACCCCGGAGCCCCACGAGGCCCACGTCCGCGGGCTCTTCTCACTCCCCGCGGGCTCGCCGCGCCCCCACAGCGCCCTCCTCCTTGCCAACCCGGAGCAGTTTGAGACCGACGCCTGGCTTCGCGAGTGGAACGCAACCTTTCCCGGCGCGCCCTGCCTCGGCGGCCTGGCCAGCGCCGAAGAGGGCGCGCAGATGGCCGTCTTCCTCAACGACCGGATTGTGGACGCCGTCTGCCTCCCCCTCTCCCGCCGCGCCGCCCTCCTCCCGATCCTCAGCCAGGGATGCCGGCCGATTGGCGAACCGCTCACCGTCACCCGTGCCGAGGACAATATCGTCTACTCGCTTGGCGGGCAGCCTGCCTACAAAGCCCTCGAGACGGCGTTCGATTCGCTCACCGACTCCGAAAAATCCGTTGCAAAGGGCAACCTGTTCGCAGGGTTGGCCGGCAACGAGTATGTGGACGACTTCAAGCCGGGGGACTTCCTGATCCGCAGCATCATCGGTGCCGACCCCGGCTCCGGGGCAGTCGTCATCGGCGGTATCCCCCGCACCGGCCAAACCCTCCAATACCAGCTCCGGAACCGCGAGATCGCCCGCGCCGACCTCGCCCGCGTCCTCTCCCCGGCCGACCTTTCGGGCACCCGCCCGATCGCAACCCTCCTGTTCTCCTGCATCGACCGGGGGGCCGGCTTCTTCGGCGAACCCCACTTCGATGCCTCAAACTTTTTCCGCGCCACCGGCGGGCGCCCGCTGGCCGGCTTCTTCTGCAATGGCGGCATCGGCCCCGTCGGCGGCCGCAGCGCCCTGCACGGCCACTCGGCCGCTGCCGGAATTTGGGTTGAAAAATCGCTGTGATTAGGAAGTCTCGACTCAGGTGAAGCTCAAACTCCTCATCGCTGCCGCCCTGGTTCTTGTTGCCGCCGCCGCCGCCTGGTGGTTGGCCGGAAAATCCCCGGCGGGTGCGGCCAACAACACGTCGCCCGCCGCGCTGACCGCCACCGCCACGCTGGATGTCGTCGCCCCCACGCTCCTGCTCTCCGGCGAGGTCACTCCCGCCTTCCAAGTGGACGTCAAGCCCGAGGTCGGCGGCAAAGTGAAAAAAATCCATGTTGTGCCGGGCCAGACGGTTTCGCGGGGCGACCTGCTGGTGACGATCGACGACACCGACCTCCTCAACGAGAAGGCCTCGGCCATGACCGACATCGAGGGCGCCCGCCTCGCCGAGAACAAAACCCGCGGCAACTACGAGCGCGCCCGCGCGCTCTTCAACGAAAACCTCATCAGCAAGGAGGTCTTTGCCAACCTCGAAGCCGACTTCAAAATCTCCGAAAACTCCCTTGAAAAAGCTGAGCGCAAACTGCAGACCGTCGACGACCGCCTCAGCAAGACCCGCATCCTCGCCCCCGGGGACGGCACCATTCTCGACGTCGCCGTCAATGAGGGCCAGGTGGTCGTCGGCGCCGCCAGCGTCAACTCCGGCACCACCCTCCTCCTGTTTGCCGATCTTTCGCGCCTCCTCATCAACGCCCATGTCAACCAGATGGACGCCGGCCGCCTCACGGTCGGGCAGGCCATGAAGATCCAGATGGGGGATGACTCGGGCAAAGACATCCAAGCCGTCATCGAGTTCATCGCGCCCCTGGCCACGGTCAAAAATAATATCAAAGGCTTCGAGGTTCAGGCCCTGATCCAGGAAAACGAGGGCCGCCTCAAACCCGGGATGTCCGTGAGCATGGATGTGCCCACCGGCCGGGCCAGCAACGTCGTCACGGTCCCGGTCTCGGCCGTCTTCAAGGACAAGGACGAGAAGGTCGTTTACGTGCGCAAGGGGGGGGACGTCCAGCGCCGGGCCGTCGCCGTCGGACTCACCGACAACGCGCGGGCCGAAATCAAATCCGGCCTTCAGGAGGGCGAGGAGATCCTCCTCGTCGAGCCGTCCCTGCTTCCGCACACGAAATCCTGACCCGCCGTGCCGCTCGTTCAACTCGAAGGGGTCAGCAAGATTTACCGCCTGGGCGACCAGGAGTTCCGGGCTCTGGACGGTGTGGACCTGACGATTGAGGAGGGCGAGTTCGTCTCGATTATTGGTCCGAGCGGGAGCGGCAAGTCCACGCTCATGCACCTGCTGGGCTGCCTGGATGCCCCGACAGCGGGCCGCATGGAGATCTGCGGCAGCGACCTGAGCCGGGCATCCGGGAACCGCCTCGCGGAGGTCCGCAACCGGGAGATCGGGTTCGTCTTCCAGGCCTTCAACCTGCTCCCCAAGCTCAACGTCATTCAGAACATCGAGCTGCCGCTGGTGTATGCCGGGGTGAGGGCCGCCGAGCGCAGGCGCCGCGCCGAGGAGGTCGCGCGCAAGGTCGGCCTCGGCGACCGCTTTGCCAACCGGCCGGTCCAGCTCAGCGGCGGCCAGTGCCAGCGCGTTGCCATCGGCCGCGCCCTCATCAACAACCCCCGACTCCTCTTCGGCGACGAACCCACCGGCAACCTCGACTCCGCAACCGGGGAGCACATCCTCGGCATGCTCCGCGAACTCAACGCCTCCGGAAAAACGATTGTCCTGGTCACGCACGACCCCGACATTGCCGCCATCTCCCGGAGGGTCATCGAAATCCGCGACGGAAAAATCAAGAGGGAATACGCCCCGTGAACCTGCTCGTCGCCCTGCAGATCGGAATCCGGGAGATCTCCTCCCACAAGTTCCGCAGCTTCCTCTCCATGCTCGGCATCGTGCTTGGCGTCAGCAGCCTCATTGCCACGCTGGCCCTCACCACCGGGATCGAGCGCGGCACCCGCGAGTTCATGCAGCAGATGGGCGGCCTCGAATACGTGAACGTCGTCAACAAGGAGATCTCCAACGCCCAGTTCGAGTTCTGGAACCTCTCCCCGGGACGGACCCTCCGCGATGCGGACATCCTCCGCCAGGCGGCCCCCCTCATCTCCCACATCTCACCCGAACTCCAGTTCGGCGCCTCCATCGCCTCGGATTCCCACTCCGACAGGAAGCGGGTCTCCGGGATCTTTCCGGACTTCTTTACCGTCTCGCGCCACGAGCTGGCGGCCGGACGCTTCCTGACCGACCTCGACGTCGAGCGCGGGCTGCGCACGGCGGTCGTCGGCAGCGAAATCGCCAGCCTCCTCTGGCCCACCCTCCCCCCGGAGGCCGTGCCGGGCGAAACCCTCCTGATCAACAGCCGCCCGTTCGAGGTCGTCGGCGTCCTGCCAAAATACGAGCGCGAGCGGGACAAGCAGCGGCAGGCGGCAGGCGGCAAAAGTCCAGCGGGCGGATCGCGCGGCCGGTGGGACCCGTTCCGCAGCAAGAACGAGTCCGTGCTGATCCCCTACTCCACGATGTTTTATGACTTCCGCGCGGGCGCGTTCCCGCTCGACTCCATGGAGTCGGTGCGCCTGGATAACCTGACGATCCGCGTCGGGGATCTCAAAAACTTTTCCGCAGCCCTCGACCAGGTGCGGGCGGCGCTGGAGATCACGCACCGCGGCGTCGATGACTTCGACCTCGACACGCGCGAGGAGTGGTTCGACCGCATGGAGACGAGCATCCGCGCCACCCGGCTCAGCGGGGGGCTCATCGCCACGATCAGCCTCGTCGTCGGCGGCATCGGCATCATGAACATCATGCTCGCCAGCATCTCCGAGCGCGTCCGCGAAATCGGCATCCGCCTCGCCGTCGGGGCCCGCGGCAGCGATATCTTTGTCCAGATCATCGTCGAAAGCATGAGCATCGCCCTCATCGGAGGCATCCTCGGCGTCGGGGCCGCCTTCGGCCTCATCGAGGTCCTCAAGGCGATCGCCCCCGGCGAAAACATCCCCGTCATGACCGCCGCCGCCGTCCTGTTCAGCGTCGGGTTTGCCGTCGTTGCCGGGTTCCTCTCCGGGATCTACCCCGCCATCCGGGCCTCACGCCTCAACCCGATCTCGGCCCTCCGATACGAGTAGGCCGGCGCGCGACTCAGCCGGCAGGGACCTGCGCCGGGCGGTCCCAGAAGTAGCGCTTCAGCAAAACCTTCAGCGTGGCCGTGAGCGGCACGGCCAGCAGCGCCCCCAGCAGCCCCCCCAAAATCAGGCTCCAGGCCAGCACCGAGATGATCACCGTGAGCGGATGCAGCCCGACGGACTCCCCGACGATCTTCGGGGCGATAAAAATCCCGTCCAGGTTGTTGGCGACGATGAAGATCACCGTCACCCAGAGCGGGTGCGTCCAGTCCCCGAATTGCGCCGCCGCGATGATCACGGCCGGGATCCATGTGATCATCATCCCGAGGTAGGGGATCAGCCCCAGCAGACCGACCATCAGCCCGATCAGCACCGCAAAGTCGAGCCCCATCACCAGAAGGGCGGCGGCGATGAGAACCCCGTCGATCATGCTCACCAGAAGCTGCCCGCGAAAGAAGCTCACCAGATACGAGTTGATCTCGCCGAGCAGCGACACGATCTCATCCTTGAGCGGAGAAGCCCGGATCGGCAGGTAGAGGCTCCAGTTGTTCACGATCGACGGGCTGTCCTTCAAAAAGAAGAAGAGAAAGATCGGAACCAGGATCATGCTGAGCATGATTCCGAAGACCCCGAGAAACCCGCTCAGGCTTCGCTGCAGGAACTTCCCCGACTCCACGGCGAGGTCGGGAACTTTCTGCTGGAGCCAGGCGCCCGCCTCTTGGATCCGCAGCGAGACGAACGCTGCAAACTGCCCTTTGTCCCCCGCGCCGGACCCGGGCTCCTTGAGCAGCGGGTTCTGCGAAAGCTTGTTGATCTCCTCCACGGTCGAAATCACGAGGTTCTGGGTCTTTTGCGAGTATTCGGGAAAATTGTGGATGAAGACGGATCCCTGGCGGTAGGCGGCCGGGAGGATCCAGACCAGGATGCCAACGAAGACCCCCGTCACGGCGATGTAAACGATCACGATGCTCCAGATCCGCGAAAGCTTGAGCCGCATGAGCCCCTGGACAACGGGCTCGAGGAGAAATGCAAGGATCGCGGCGATCGCCACCGGGATGAGCACCGGCTGCAGGAACGAAATGGCTCCGACCAGCAGGCTCCCCACCAGGAAAAGCACATAGCCGATCGCATACGCCGAAACCGCCGTGATCGCGGCCCAGAGGATCTTTTTTTGAAAGGGTGTCGGATGCATCGGCTGGCTTGGGGTCTTTGGCGAGGATGAACGGTTTTTAGCGGAAGAAAAGCCTCACGTTCTCAGAGGGGGAGGGTTTCGTAGCCAAGGCAGAGGTAGATCGTGAGCTGGCGGCCGTCGGGAGCCAGGACGGATTTGACGGGCACGACCTCGGTAAAGGCGGCGGAGATCGTCTGGGGCAGGTCCTTGCCGACATAGACGGCATGCCGCCCCACGTAGGGGTTCGCGCCTTTTTCCTCAGTGAAATACTCGTTGGCGGGTGCCGCGTCCTCGACGAAGTCGGCGTAGGACGGCCAGAGCCCGAACTGGCTGGAGATATCCGGGGACTCGGGAACAAAGACCGGCGGCGGACCGGCATGGTGCGGGAAGTGGTAGCCCAGGATGGCCGCCAGCCCGGGGTCTTCCGCAATAAAGAACCCGCTCTGCTCGGCGGCGGGAAGGTCGCGGGCGGCCATCGCCATCTCGCTGGCGAGCGACTTCCAATCGTCGTTCCGGAACGAGAGCGCAGAGAAAACCGCCGCAAGGAGGATGGCCGCCAGCACGGCGATCCTCGCGGAGGACCGCTTCCATGCCGCGGCAACGACGAACCCGGCGAGCGGCAAAAACCCGAGCCAGGCGGCAGGGATCGCGTCCCCTCCGGTGTAGAGGGCCGCACCGCACCAGAGCCAGGCGGGAAGGCAGAGCGCGGCGATGAAGCCGGCCCGGGCGTGCAGGCGGGCGGAGCGCATCAGGACAACCAGGCCGGCAGCGATCAGGCAGGCGACCGGGATCGAGAAGGCCGTCACCAGCTCTTGGAAGCTTGCCGCCATGCGGCCCGGGTCGAACCCGATCGCGGACCGCCACGTGCCCCTCAGGATCGGGATCCACTCGAGCGAGGCGTTCCACGCCAGCGGCGGCCAAAGCGCGGCCGCGGCCAGCACTACCACCCCGGCCAGCCAGGGGGCGTCGCTTCGATGGCGGCGGGATACCCCAACGGCAACAACCAGGCCCAGGACCAGAAGGGCGACCTCATACCGGAACATCAAAGCCAGCGCCAGCGCCAGGCCCGCCCCGAGCCAGGCCGCGCGGCGCCCGTCCCATGCCACCCGCGCAAGCACCAGCCCGGTCATCGCCAGCCCCAGCGACGGCATCAGCGGCCCCACCTCGACCGAGGCCCGGTTGAAGACCGGCAGAACGTTCAGCAGAACCACCGCCCACCCCGCAGCCCCCTCGTCATAGACCCGCCGAAGAAACATCCACCCCGCCCAGCCCGTCAGAAACCCCATCACCGGCCAAAACATCCGCGCAAACTCGAAGCCCTCCCCAAACGCCCGCACCAGCAGGGCCGTCCCCGCCGGACCATCAAAAAACCCGGTGGCCAGCCGCCCGGCACACATCCAGTAGTAGGCCTCCTGCGGAGAGATCTGGCTCGAGGCGACCCACCAGCCCCGCGCCAGCGCGAGCAAAAATAGAAATGAAAACAACCACTTCGCTTTCATGCCGGAAGCAGGGAGGGATGGGAATGCCGCAGGGCCGGAAGAAGCTTCTGCCCCCACCTCCGCCAGGAGGCCTCCAGCCCCGCCGTCACAAGGAGCCCGACCCCGGCCCCGATCAGGCAGGAAACCACAACGTCCAGCGGCCAGTGCGAGCCCACATAGATCCGGCTGTAGGAGACCACCGCCGCAGGAAAGAAGGCCAGCCACCCGAAGCGGCGGTAAAAAACCGCCACCACGGACGCCAACGCAAAGTTGTTGGCCGCATGCCCCGAGGGAAACGAGTTGCCGTGCGGCGGCCGGATCCCCGGCTGCGAGAACTCCTCCCGAAGCGGCTTTCCGATGGCCAGGAACCGCGGCTTCGCCTTGGCAAGGTCGAGCGTCCGGGCCCCATACAGGACCTCGTGCGGGCGCGGGCGCCCGACGATCCCCTTCAGCGAGTCCACCACGATCCCGTCGGTCACCCCCACCGCCAACCCCGCAACAACGAGCATCACCCGCGCATGGAACCCCCCGAAGGCCAGGACCGCCAGCACGCCCAGCACGAGGAACGGCCACCAAAAATCCCAGCTCGAGGCCACCGCCATCACCCGGTCCAGCCCGGGCCGCGCCCAGAAATGGTTGACGAGGTAGAAGACGTGCTCGTCCATGTCTCCCGGCCGGGGTTACTTCCGCCGCTTCGAACCGAAGCGCATCCCCTTGTGCGTGCGCACCCCCTTGGCGGACTTCAGTGCCGCCGCCGCCTCGGTCTCATTGAAAATCGCCGTATACACGTAATCGAAATTTTCCAGCTTGAGCCGGGGGACCGACTGCCCGATGAAGCGCTCGATGTCCTTCACATGCGGCAGCTCCTCCGCCGTCATGATCGTGAACGCGGCCCCCACCTTTTGCGCGCGCCCGGTGCGGCCGATCCGGTGGACGTAGTCCTCCGGGTGCTGCGGCACGTCGTAGTTGATGACGTGGCTCACGCCGGCGATATCGATGCCGCGGGCCGCGATGTCGGTGGCCACCATCACCTCATACCGCCCGGCTTTGAACCCCTCCAGGGCCTCCACACGCTCGTTCTGCGTGCGGTTCGAGTGCAGGGTCGCCACCGAATGGTTGTTCTTTTTGAGCTCGCGCGAAATCCGGTCCGCACCGTCCTTCGTGCGCGAGAAGATCAGGACGCTGTCAAAATTCGTGCGGGCCAGCAGAGCGAGCAGCAGGTCGAACTTCTGCGCCACCGCGACCGGATAGAGCGCGTGGTCGACGGTCTCGGCGGGCGAGCGGTGGGCCCCGATCTCGATCCGCTCGGGATCCACCAGGCACCACGAGGCCAGGCGCCCGATCTCCTCGGGGATGGTTGCCGAGAACAGGAGCGTCTGCCGCTTCTTCGGGCACTGCTCAACGATCCGCCGCACGTCGGGCAGAAACCCCATGTCCAGCATACGGTCCACCTCGTCGAGGATCAAAAACTCCAGCGCGCTGAGGTCCACGGCCCCCTGCTGCATGTGGTCCAGCAGGCGGCCCGGGGTGGCCACCACGACGTCCACCTTGCGCGCCAGATCCTCCTTCTGCTTCCCATAGCCCACCCCGCCGTGGATCAGCGTGACCTCGGTGTGCATGAACCGCATGTAGTCGCGAAACGCCGTCTCCACCTGCATCGCGAGCTCGCGCGTGGGCTCCAGCACCAGGCACCGGATCTTGCGCTCCGGATGGTCCAGCTTGCACAGCACGGGCAGCGAAAAGGCGGCCGTCTTCCCGGTCCCGGTCTGGGCGGAGGCGATCAGGTCGCGCCCGGAGAGGATCACGGGGATGGCTCGAAGTTGAATGGGAGTGGGCTCGGAATACCCCATCCGCTGAGCACCGTGCAGCACGGTCTCGGAGAGGCCTAGGTTTTGAAATGACATGTCCCCTAAACCCTTACACAGGTTTTAGATTTCAAACCAGCCTTTTACCTCGAAAGGCAGAAATGACGCGACCGCCCCGGTGCAGCCCCCCACGCGGAACTCCCTCCACCACACGGCCCTTCCGGCCAGCTCCCCCACCCCGCCCGGGCCCGGGCGCGCCGATTTCAACCCGCCGGAAATCCCCTCCCCGCTCAGCTTCAACATCGCCTCTTTCGCCGTCCACAAGCGCAGGAAATCCTCCTCGCCGCCAACCCCGTCCACCTCGTCCTCATGGAAAAACCGGCGCGCAATCTCACGGAAGTCCCTCGTCCGCCCGCCCCTCTCGATGTCCACTCCCACCGGATTCCTCGAAAAGGCGGCCACCACCTCGCCGCCGGAATGGCTCATATTAAAGGCCACCCCCGCATTGGCAAAAAATGGCTTCCCATCCGCCCCCGCGCGCCAATCCAACGCTGCGGCCGGGATCCCCGCGTAGCGGGCCCCGATCGCGCGCACCCCTGCGCGGCCCGCCACAAACGCCGCGCGCGCCTCCGCCGAGCGAAACCTCTCCGCCCGCTCCCGCTCCGCATCGTTGAGCAACCCCGGATTCCCCCGCCGGATCCGCCAGACATGCACCCCGTCAAGTTCGACGTGCGCCGGAGCAGGAACAAAGACCTCCGGGCTACCGGGGGGCATTTTTAAATCCCGGGTGGCTCTGCACGGTCCCGTCGTCGGCGCTGATGACCAGCTTTCCGATCGACTTGCCTCCACCGCCATGGCAGGTCACCGTCCAGACCGGCGGCACGCCTTTCGCATGGGTCGTCAGCACGTAATCGGCCGACTCCAGCGGAGCCCCATTGGCCGCGGCGTAAGCCTGCGCGATGCTCCACACCCCGCCCGAATCGATCCCCAGCGCACTCAGCGCCACCGCCACCTCCTTGCGCTCGGATTGGTAAACGCTCAAAGACGGGCTGTCGCCAATCATGCGCCCTCCGCTCACCACCAGCCTCCGAAGCGATCCCGGATCCTCCGCATTCCACGCCAGGATCACCCATTCTTTCGGATCCGGAGCCCCGCCGTTGCCCGTCACCTCCAGAATGGTCCCCGCATACTTCGCCGGCAAGGCCGCCATCGCCGCAACCGCCCCCCCCGGAACCGATGGCAGCACCTGCACGGTCGGGATCCCGGATCCACCCGTATCCGGCAGCAAACCGTCCACCGGCGGGGCCCCCTGGGCAAAAATCACAGCAGGCATCAGCAGAAAAATCAGGCAGGTCTTCATGGCAGGAAATGATGCACCAACCCCTACCCCGCGCCCCACCCCCTGTCACGCGCAGACTGCCCCGCGCCGCAGGCTTGCGGATTTTTGCGGAACCCCTAGACTCGCCCCATGAGCGCCCGTTCCGAACACACTCACGCCCACGGGGAATTCAAGCTTCGCTACGGGCACCCGCTCCCCTTCGGAGCCAGCCATGTCCCCCACGGCGTGAATTTCTCGATCTTCAGCGCGCATGCCACCGCCTGCACGCTCGTCCTCTTCGAGCGCGGGGCCGCCGAACCCCTCGCCGAGATCCCCTTCCCCCCCGAGTATCGCCTCGGTCAGGTCTGGGCGATGACGGTCGATGACCTCGAATACGAACGGTTCGATTACGGGTTCCGATTCGACGGGCCCCACGACCCGCGGGAGGGCCACTTCTTTGACCCCTCCAACATCGTTCTCGACCCCCACGCCCGGAAGATCGTCGGCCGGGAAATTTGGATGGGCCCTCCCACCGTGCAGCCGCCGGTCCATCGCGGGCGGATCCCCCACGAGGAATTTTACTGGGAGCACAGCCGCCCGGTCCAACGCTGCGAAAGCGAGATGATCATCTACGAGATGCACGTGCGCGGGTTCACCCGCCACCCCAGCTCCCGGGTCCGGCATCCGGGCACGTTCGACGGCCTCGCAGAGAAGGTGGCCTACCTCAAGGACCTGGGGGTCAACTGCGTCGAGCTCATGCCCGTCTTCGAGTTCAACGAGGCCGAAAACACCCGCACCAACCCCGCGACCGGAGAGCCCCTCTGCAACTACTGGGGCTACAGCACGGTCGGGTTTTTTGCGCCGAAAGCCAGCTACGCGGCCCGCGCCACCGAGGGGCGCCAGGTCCACGAGTTCAAGCAGATGATCAAAAGCCTCCACGCCGAGGGGATCGAGATCGTGCTCGACGTGGTCTTCAACCACACCGCCGAAGCGGGCGCGGACGGCCCTGTCATCTCGTTCCGAGGCATCGACAACAAGACCTACTACATGCTCGACGCCAAGGGCCGGTTCGCGAATTACTCGGGCTGCGGCAACACCGTCAACTGCAACCACCCCGCCGTCCGCGGCTTCGTGATCAACTGCCTCCGCTACTGGGCTTCGGAATTCCATATCGACGGGTTCCGCTTCGACCTCGCCTCCGTGCTCGGGCGCGACTCCGCCGGCGCCCCCCTGCTCAACCCCCCGCTCCTCGAATCCCTCGCCTACGACCCCGTCCTCGCCGGATGCGACCTCATCGCCGAGGCCTGGGATGCCGGCGGACTCTACCAGGTCGGGAACTTCCCCTCCTACGGGCGCTGGATGGAATGGAACGGAAAATTCCGGGACTGCGCCCGCAAGTTCCTGAAGGGCGACCCCGGCATGGTCGGCGAGATGGTCCAGCGCATCCTCGGCTCGCCCGACCTCTACGCCGCGGCCGGCCGCAAGCCCACCGCCTCGGTCAACTTCATCACCTGCCACGACGGTTTCACCCTCCGCGACCTGTTTTCCTACAACGAAAAACACAACCTCGCCAACGGCGAAAACAACAACGACGGCACGAATGACAACGCGAGCTGGAACTGCGGCGCCGAGGGCGAATCCCAGGATCCCGCCATCCGCACCCTCCGCCTCCGCCAGAGCAAAAATGCGATGCTCCTCCTCCTTACGAGCCAGGGCGTGCCGATGCTCTACATGGGCGACGAATGCGGCCGCTCCCAGCATGGAAACAACAACGCCTACTGCCACGACGAGGACTGGAACTGGCTCGGATGGGACCTCGACCCCGAGGGCCGCGAAACCTTCCGCTTCACCAAAGCCCTCATCGCCTTCCGCAAGGCCAACCCCGCCCTCCGGCAGCCGGAGTTCCTCACCGGCCGGGACCAGGTCGGCAGCGGATACCCCGACATCAGCTGGCACGGAACCCTCCCGTGGCGCCCCGACTGGACAGCCTCAAGCCGGTCCCTCGCGTTCCTGCTCTGCGGACGGCACGGCCGCGCGGCCGGAGGGCCGCCGCACTTCATCTACACGTGCTTCAACATGTATTATAAGCCGCTCCCCTTCACCCTGCCGGTCCTCCCCCGCGGCATGTCCTGGCACCGGTTCATCGACACCGCCCTCCCGGCGCCGGACGACATCCTCGACCCCGACGCACCCGCGCCCCTGCCCAACCAGAAGCTCTACACGCTGAAAGAATGGAGCGGGATCGTCCTCATCGGGAAGTAGGCCGCGGCCCGGGCTTGCCGGCAGGGCAAGGAATTTTCGAAGAATACCCTTGCGCCCGGGCTCCTGAGAGGATACAGATCACCCCCTTTCTGCACATTTCAGCTCATCCATCAATGGCGACCAAATCCAACAAATCCCCCAAGGCGGCCCAAAGCAAAACCTCTACCAGCAAGCCCGCCGCCAAAGCTCCTGCCGCAAAGTCCGCCCCGAAAAAAGCGGCTCCCCCGGCCAAGGCGGCCGCCAAGAAAGCGCCTGCTCCCAAGGCACCCGCCGCCCCTGCGCAGCCCCCCTTCAAGGTCACCGGGTTCCTCGCCAAGCAGCGCCAGCGCCTCCTCAACCTCAAGGACACCCTCCTCGACTCCATGAACGGCGTGGCGAAGGACAGCCTGCGCTCGCGCGCCGAGGGCAGCGAGGCCTCCGCGTTCGGCATGCACCAGGCCGACGCCGGCAGCGACGCCTACGACCGCGACTTCGCGCTCAGCCTCCTCTCGATGGAGCAGGATTCCCTCTTTGAGATCAACCAGGCGCTCAAGCGCATCGAGACCGGCTCCTACGGGGTCTGCGAGATCTCCGGCAAGTCGATCCCCCACGCACGCCTCGAGGCCCTTCCGTTCACCCGCTACACCGTCGAGTGCCAGGCCGAAATTGAGAAGCGCAACCGCTTCAGCCGCGTCCGCCAGCCCGTCACCTCCCTGTTCGGGCTGGGCGACGACGAGGGCGGCGACGACGAAGACGACTCTTCAACAGACAGCAAAGACTAAGACCACCATGCCACAGGAAATTATCACCCTCGAGTGCACCGAAGCGAAAGCCGAAGGCAAGCCCACCTCCCGCTACGTCACCACGCGGAACAAAAAAAGCCCGCGCACACCGACCCGCCTCGAAAAGAAAAAGTATAACCCGCACCTGAAGCGCCACACCCTCCACCGCGAAATCAAGTAATCTTCCTATGCAGCCGAAAACTCCGCAACGCCGAACCAACTTTCGCAAGGCCAACCGCTCGATGCCGCGCCGCCGCGTGGACCTCAACCTCGAGGCGATTGACTACAAAAACCCCGACCTCCTCAAACGGTTCGTCACCGAAAGCGGAAAGATCCTCCCCCGCCGCGTCACAGGGATGTCCGCCCGCCTCCACCGCAAGATCACCAGCGAGATCAAGCGCGCCCGCGCGGCCCTTCTCATGAAGTAAAGCGGCCGGGGCATCCGCCTCCGCCAACTGCTCCCCGCCATCCCCCCGCCGGCAGTTTCCTATTGCGCCGGGGCCGGGGCTGGAGGAAAGATCACCCATGAGACGTTGGATCCAGGCGCTCGTGGTGCTGCTCGTTGTCTGGGGGATCGCTGCAGCCGTCATCCTCTCCTCCCGGGCCTCCCGCCCCACCGCAAAATCCCTTGTGGCGTTTGTGGAGGCCAACCCGCTGGAGGGCTTGCCCGCAGACCGCCGCGCCGAGGTCATTGCCAAGGCGGCTGACCAGCTCAACCGGCTCAACTTTGAGGAGCGCCAGGAGCTCCGGAAAACCCGCCGCGAGAGGGCATTTTTCGACCAGATGACCGAGCCCGAGCGGAGGGAATTCCTGGAGCTGACCCTCCCGGAGGGGTTCCGGCAGCTCATGCTGGCCCTCAATAAAATGAGCCCCGAGGAGAGGAAAAAAATTGTGAACCGGGCCTTGGACGACATCGAGCGCGAGTCCCCCGGGATTGCGGAGCGGATCGAGAGCGCCGATGCGCAGCGGGTGATCTCCGAGGGGCTGGGGTCGTTTTATGAGGAGGCCAGCGCCGATGTCAAAATGGATTTTGCGCCGGTGATCGAGCGCTTGCAGCGGGCCACCCGCGGGATGCGCTGACCGGACGATGAGGCGCTCCCCTTCCATCGCCTGGCTGCGGGCCTTCACCCTGCTGGAGATCCTGATTGCGGTGGCGATCGTGGCGGGGCTGGTCGCGCTGCTTGTCCCCTCGCTGGGCTCCCTGCAGGCCCGTGCGGAGTCCGCCCGCTGCCTCGGAAACCTCCGGGCCTTGGGGGCGGCTATGGGGCAATACCTCGCGGATCACTCGATGACATTTCCCCTGCTGGCCGCCGCCCGCGCGAGCACCTCGGAGGAGGTGCCGGTGATCGACTCCGCGCTCGCCGCCTACACGCAGGACCAGAGGGTTTTTGCCTGCCCCTCCGACCGGACCCTCGCGCGGCAGACCGGAACAAGCTACTTCTACAACAGCGCTCTGGGCGGCCAGCCGGCCGCCGCCCTCCAATTTCTGGGGGTGACCGATGCCGCCTCGCGGATTCCCGTCCTGGTGGACAAGGAAGGGTGGCACACAGGTGGCGCGAGCCGGGTGAACCACCTTTTTGCCGACGGGCACGCGGGGGCGGAGCTCCAGCTTTTCGCGCAATGAACGCGATGGTCAGCCTCCGGTCCCTCCACAAGACGTTCGGCCGGAGGCCGGCCATCGAGGACATCTCGCTGGATGTTCCCGAGGGCGAGATCTTTGGCCTCCTCGGGCACAACGGCGCAGGGAAGAGCACGACGTTTGGGATCCTGCTCGGCATGGTCGCGCCAAGCCGCGGAGAGGCCTTCATCGCCGGACACTCGGTCCAAAAAAACCGGCACCTTGCGCTGGCCCGCGTCGGCGCAATTTTTGAAACCCCCTCCTTCTACGAATACCTCTCCGGCTGGGAAAACCTGCGGTTTTTTGTCTCCCTGAGCGGGCAGGACGTGCCGCGCCACGAGCTCGAGGCGGCTGTGGGCCTGGTCGGGCTCGGCGACCGGATCGGCGACCCCGTCAAAAATTACAGCCATGGCATGCGGCAGCGCCTCGGGCTGGCCCAGGCCCTCGTTCCCAGGCCGCGGTTCATCTTGCTGGACGAGCCGACCGACGGGCTCGACCCCCTCGGCATCCGGGAGATGCGGGGCCTGATCCGCCGGCTTCGCGGCGAGTTCGGGATCACCGTCATGCTCTCCTCTCACCTGCTGAGCGAGGTCGAGCAGCTCTGCGACCGGGTCGCGATCCTCCACAGCGGAAGGATGGTCTTCTGCGGCGAGTGGCATGGGGCACCTGATCGCTGGCGGCTCGACCTCGACCCGCTCGCGCCCGCCGGGGAGATCCTCAATGCCCACGGGCTGCGGCGGGTTCAGGATGTCTGGGCGGCCCCCGCGGGGTTCGATCCGGCCGGGCTCGTCGAGGCCCTCGTGCGCGCCGGCATTCAGGTCCGGGAAGTCCGGCCCGTGCGCCAGACGCTCGAGGATTTTTACCTGGAGACCATCGGGCGATGAGGATCTTCCTGCGCCAGCTGGGCGGCGAGCTCCGGAAGCTGTTCGCCAGAAAGCGAACCTACATCGGCTTTGCAGCGTTTCTTGGCGTGGAGCTCGTCGTGCTGGGGCTTCTCCGCCTGCCGAAAGTTCAGCGCGGGCTGGAGCGCCTGCTCGAGGGGGCGGGCTACGCGGCGGCGGATTACCTCTCCGGCTTGACGCTGGGGCTGATGATCATGCTCTCCACCGTGTTTCTGCTGGGAGCCCTTTACCTCGCGCTTGTCGCCGGGGACGTCGTGAGCAAGGAGGTCGAGGATGGAACCCTGCGCATGATGCTCTGCCGCCCGGCCGGCCGCAACCGCATCCTGGCCCTGAAATTCTGCGCCTGTCTCATCTACACCGCCGTCCTCACCCTCTACATCGCCGCGACGGCTCTCGCCGCAGGATACCTGCACGCCGGAGGCGGAGGCCTCTTCGTCTTTGCCCCCACCGAGGGGATCTTTGCCATCTATGAGGCTGGACCGGGCCTCGCCCGCATCGCTCTCGGGATCCCGCTCCTCGCCCTCAGCCTCTCCACCATCACTACGATCGGCTTCTTTTTTTCGTGCCTTAAAATGAAGCCCGCCGCCGCCACGATCCTCACGCTCTCCGTCCTCTTCGTCGATACGATCCTCAAAAATATCCCGTTTTTCTCCGGCATCCGGGACTGGTTCCTGACGGCCAAAATGAGCGCATGGGCGCTCGTATTCGAATACCGCATCCCCCGGGAAATCCTCATCGAAGAATACGCCTGGCTGGCCGCCTTCAACATCACCCTCCTCGTTCTCGGCGCCCTCGCCTTCTCCGCCCGCGACTTTAAAAGCTGACCTCCGCGCCGGAGCGCCGTGACCCGTCGCGGACCTGGTCGAGAATGATGTCGGCGAATCCGGGGTCGGTGCCGATGGCGCTGCCGTAGTAGAGCCGCCGGCCGCGGAGGAGGTGGGGATTTTGCTTGAAGACCTCCGCCTGGCTGGCCGCCTGCCCCGGCCCGTCGGTGATCCCCAGGAGAGCCGGAATGTCCTGGTAGCTGTGCAGCCCGTCGGCAATGAAAAATGGGACGACAACCACGTTGGGCTGCGTGGTGAACGCGTCCCACTCCTGGATGAGCGGGGCCTCCTCCATGTAGGCGGCAGCGACCTCGGCGTATGGGCCGGACTCCAAAATCCTCCGGACCTGGAGCTTGGCGGCGACGGCGGAGTTGTCATTGAGGCCGGTCCCATGGCCGACGATGAGCAGGCTGGTTTCCTGCGGCGGCACATCGGGGGCGACATCCCGGGCCTCGCGCAGGAGGAGAGCGGTCATCCCGGAATGGCTTCCCGCGGGCTCGCAGTAGTGGATCTCCCGCCCGTCGCGGCGGGTCAGCGGGCCATCGAGCTCCATCTCCCGGGGAATGATCGTGCGCGTGAAGTAGCCCTCGCTGATGAAATTGGGAACCACGTGGATCTCCGGGCTGTCCACCATGCGCAGGACCTCGCGGTAGGAGGGCTCCTCCTTCCAGAAGCAGGAGACCACCTCGCGGAAAATCCCCCTCTGTCGGATGGCTTCGGCGTGGACCAGCGTGGGGGAGCTGGAGTCGGGGTTCAGCGTCGAGCCATGGCCGGCGATGACGAGGGCGGAGTTGGCGTAGGGATTCATTCGAGGAGCTCGGCGCAGACCTTTGCCGCGTCGAAGTGTTTCTCTGCATACGCTCGCGCCGCCGCGCTGTGGTGCAGATAGTTTTCCGAAACCCGGTCGAGCGCAGCCGCCGCCCCGGCCGGCGTCTCGAAGGCCAGGACGCCCTCGCCGGATGGCAGGTGGTCCGTCCACCCCGTGTCCTGAACCACCACCGGCTTCCCTGCGGCCAGGTAGCAGGCGCTGCGGCAGCTGAACCAGCCGCTCCGCGAGCGCACATACCCGTTCTTGGCAATGCTCCACTCCCCCTTCGAGTTCGTTAAAAAATCGTGGTAGCTCGCGTAGTCGGGGATATGGATGTCCGGCTCGATGATCGCCCAGCCTTTTTCCGCCAGCATCCGGGTGGGGCGGCTCTGCCCGACGCCCTGGCCCATCGCGAGCACGAAGGTCTCGCGGGTGAGCGAGGGGAGGTCCAGAAAGCGGGAAAACTCGATGTCCTTCTGCCCGTAGGTGAGGCCGTCGAATTCCTTGGGCGGGTAGCTGGCCCAGTTCATGACCGTCGTCCAGGCGCCCTTGGCGACCTGCCCGACGCCGGGAGGCATGAGGGTTTTGCTCCACCAGTCGAGCGCCACGGGCTGGACGGTCGGCCGCCAGCGCAGCCCGCACTCCGGCACGCGGCAGCCCGCCTCCCCGATGTTCAGCCCGAACGAATAGTGCCGGTCATGCTGGCGGATCCGTCCCCCGAACTCCGAATCCGGAGCCGCCGCCACGCTGATCTGCGTGAACATCGGATCCCCGTCGAGGAACAGCTTGAGGGGGATCGCCGCCGTCGGCTCGCGCAGCCAACAGGCCCCGGAAACATTGGCCAGAACGTCCGCCGATGCCAGGACCCGCTCGGCCTCCTGCGCGCCGGACGGCCCGTGATAGGTGCCGTCCGCCCCGTTGCGATAGATCCACCGGTCGCCCATATCGAACTCCCTCATGACGCGGTCGAGGTAGCCCGTGTTGTGCGAGCAGTCGGCGCTTGGCTCCTGCTTGACCGGATCATAAGCCCATGCCGAGGTGTCCTCCAGATACCAGACGTCATGCCCCAGCGCCCGGAAGCCCAGCACGTATTGCATGTAATCCCACGTGACCCCGCCAAACGCGTATTGCCCGATCAACCCGGTGACGACAATTCTCATGCGCAAGTCCTAAACAACTTCGCAAAGCGCAACGAGAACTCTTTTCCTGGAGGGATCCCCCCGCCCGGCGTTGGACATTTTGGGCTCTTCGGCTACGGTTTTGCGCATGATTGTTGGAATTGATCTGGGGACCACCCACTCGTTGATCGGCGCAATGCAGTCCGGGTTTCCCGTTCTCGCCGCCGATCCCGACGGGGAGCGCCTCACCCCGTCGGCGGTTTATTTTCCCGAGGAGGGGGCCGCCGCCGTGGGATGGGCCGCGCTCAAGCACCGCGCCAGCCGACCGGAGCGCGTCGTGACCTCGGTGAAGCGCCTGATGGGGACCCGGACTGCGGCCGCCGCAGGGGGACTCAAGCCGGAGGAGGTTTCCGCGCTGATCCTGCGCAAGCTCAAAGCCGATGCCGAGCGGGCTTTCGGCGAAGACGTGGATCGCGCGGTGATCACGGTTCCGGCCTACTTCAATGATGCGCAGCGCTCGGCCACCAAGCGGGCGGGCGAGCTCGCGGGTCTGGTGGTCGAGCGGATCGTGGCCGAGCCGACCGCCGCAGCGCTGGCCTACGGGCTGGACCGACTCGGCGAGAGCGCGCGCGTGGCGGTTTACGACCTGGGCGGCGGGACATTTGATGTCTCGGTTCTGCAATTCCAGGGCGGCCTCTTCGAGGTTCTCGCCACCAGCGGGGACACGCGCCTGGGGGGCGACGATCTGGATGCGGCCCTCGCGGAGGTCTGGATGATCCCCCTTCCCGAGGCGGAGCGGATCAAGCGCGCGCTGAGCGGGGCCGACGCCTTTGAGTCCAACGGCCGCACCTACACGCGCGGGGACGCGGAGGCCGTCTGCCGGCCGGTCATCGAGCGCACCCGCAAGCACTGCATCCGCTCGGTGGGCGATGCGGGGGTGCCATTCACCGGCCTGGATGCCGTGGTCCTTGTCGGCGGAGCCACGCGCATGCCGCTGGTTCGCCATTTTGTCGCCGGGGTCTTCGGAAGGATGCCGGACACCAGCCAGCACCCCGATGAGGCGGTGGCGATCGGCGCCACCCTCCAGGCCGGTATCCTTGCCGGGGAGGTGCGCAACATGACCCTGCTCGATGTCACGCCGCTCTCGCTCGGCATCGAAACCTTTGGCGGGCTGATGAATGTGATCATACCCCGCAATACGACGATCCCCTGCAAGGCCGGCGAGATGTTCACCAACGCGGTGGCCAACCAGGCCGGCATGCGCATCTCCGTGCTCCAGGGCGAGCGGGAGATGGCGCGCGACAACTGGCGGCTCGGAGGGTTCGACGTCCCCTTCGACCCGCTTCCCAAAGGCCGCGCCCGCGTCGGCGTCCAGTTTGAGCTGGATGCCAACGGCATCCTGCACGTCCTGGCCCGCGACGTCGCCACCGGCTCGGACACCGTGCTCCGCATCGAGAGTGCGGTGGAGGTTTCGGATGAGGCCGTGGAAAAGATGCTGGGGGATTCGCTGGAGCACGCGTTCGAAGACATGGACGAGCGGGTCTTTGCCGAGGCATGCCTGAAGGCCGACGAGATGCTGCCCGCCGTCGAGGCGGCCCTCACCCAGCTTGGCCCGCTGGTTTCCGATGAAGATGCCGCCGCGCTTCACGCCCTGATGGAGAGCGCGCGCTCGGCACGGGAGAGCCGGTCCTCCTCACGCTTGAAAAATGCCCTCTCGCAGCTGGATGAGGCCACCCAGCCGCTCGCAGCCCTCCTGCTGGAGCGCGCCCTCCCGCGCGGGGAATGATCCCCGCCCGGCACGATTCGCCCCATGAAAAGATTGCCCCTCCGCGCGAGGGCTGTGCTACGTTTTCCGCGTGCGTGAGCTGATCCTCTTTCTTGCTTTTCTGTCCCTTCCGCTCCGGGCCCAGGACCCCGCAGAGCCGCAGGACGATTCGCCCTACGGCCAGATGCAGATCCTTGCCCGGGCGATGCAGCTGATCCGGCAGGACTACGTGGAGGACTCGAAGGTCTCCTACAAGGACCTGACCTATGAGGCGCTGCGCGGGATGCTCTCCTCGCTGGATCCCCACAGCCAGTTCATGGAGCCGAAGGACTTCAAGAGCATGCAGGAGGATACGAAGAGCGAGTTTGGGGGGCTCGGCGTCGTCGTGGCCCAGCGGGGCGGCATGCTCACCGTCATCAACCCGATGGAGGATTCGCCCTGCTTCGAGGCCGGCATCCTTCCCGGGGACCGCATCGTCAAGATCAACGGCCAGACAACCGACAAGCTGACCCTGCAGGAGGCCATCGACCTCCTGCGCGGCGAAGTCGGAGAGAAGGTCACCCTCACGATCAGCCGTCCGGCCACCAAGGAGATCAAGGACTACGAGCTCACGCGCGCAATCGTCAAGGTGCCCAGCATCAAGGACGCCCAGATCCTGCCCGATACCGGTTCGGCCCGCATCGGCTACGTGCGGATCACCCAGTTCAACGAGCCCACGGCCGCGGAGCTGTCGAAGGCCCTCGACAAGCTCGAAAAGCAGGGGATGGACGCGCTGGTGCTCGACCTCCGCTACAATCCCGGAGGCCTCCTCAACAGCGCGGTCGATGTCGCCGGGGAGTTCCTGCCAGACAAAACGATGGTGGCCTTCACCCGCGGCCGCACGCCCACCCGGGAATACCTCACCAGCCACTCCGGCCCGCGCCGCACCTACCCGGTCGCCGTCCTGGTGAACTACGCCAGCGCCAGCGGATCAGAGATCGTGGCGGGCGCCCTCAAGGACCTGCGGCGCGCCCTGCTGGTCGGGGAGACGACCTTCGGGAAAGGCTCGGTGCAGAGCGTGGTCGCCCTCCCGGACGGCTCGGCGCTGCGGTTCACCACCGCAAAATATTTTACTCCGGGAAAGAACCTGATCCACGAGCACGGGGTGAGCCCGCACATCCGCGCCACCCTGACCTTCGAGGAGGAGGCCGACCTCCTGCGCTCCCGCCGTCGCCGCGAAAGCGGCACGCCGGGCGACCCCCTCCTCCGCGATTCCCAGCTCGAGAGGGCGGTCGATGTCCTCCAGGGCGCGCTGCTGCATGCCAAAAAATCGCCGTGATCAGCGGGCAGGGCGGCGCTTCTCCAGGACAAGGCGTGTCCCGCGCGCCTGGGGCTGGTAGCTGACCGCATCGAAGGCCTGCCGGATGATGTGCACGCCCAAGCCGCCCGGGCGGATATCCTCAAGCGCCCGGCTTTTGATCTTCGAGGGATCGCAGGCCTGCCCGTAGTCGCGGAGGGTGAAGCGGACTTTTCCCTGCAGGGAGGTCATTTTGAGGCGAACCGGTTTGCAGGCGTGGCCGTAGGCGTGGCGGATCACGTTCGTGCAGGCCTCGTCCAGCGCGAGCACCATCAGCTCGGCCTCGCAGTCGTTGAACCCGTTGTCCGAGAGAAACGCGCGCACCCGCGCCCGGACCTCCGCCAGGTGGCAGGTGTCGCTTTGGAACTCGAAGGTCATTCGAAACCTCCGACAAGGACGGTGAGGTCGTCGAGCTGGTGGCCGGCCCCGCGGTGGGTTTTTTCGGCGGCGAGGATCCGCTCGAGCAGCTCCGCATGCGATGAGGCCGGCCCGGAGGCCGCCGATAAGAGCACCTCATCAAAAAGGAGATCCGATCCCGGCTTTCGCGATTCGCTCAGCCCGTCGGTGTAGACGACGAGCCGGTCGCCGGGGCAGAGGGCGAACTGCTCGCTGGTGTAGGTGACTCCCGGCAGAATACCCAGCGGAAGGGCCCCCCGCAGCTCGACGCTCGCCGCCGTGCCGTCCGCCCGCACGATCAGCGGGGGGCAATGGCCGGCGCTGGCCAGCTCGACCTGGTGGTCTTCAGGAGTCATTTTTCCGATGAGGGTCGTGATGAACATCCCCCGGATGATGTTGGCATGGAGGGTTTCGTTCAGGCGGGCGAGGGCGCCGGCCGGGGTCGTCTCATCGGCGAAGACGAACCGCATCGCGCTCAGCGTCTGGGCCATGAGGAGCGAGGCTGAGATCCCCTTGCCCGAAACATCTCCCACCGCAAAGTAGATCTCCCCCTTGCGCCCGGGAAAGACCCCGTAAAAATCGCCTCCGACATTTGCGGCCGGGGCGTTGTGGGCGGCGAAGCCGGCGCCGGCCAAGCGGGCGGGGATCGCGCGGGAGAGAAGCTCGCGCTGGATTTCTGCGGCGATGGCAAGGTCGCGCTCCACGCGCTCCTGGGCCCGCATGCGCTCGGCGGAGCGCAGCTTTTCGATCGCGGTGGCCGTGAGGTTCGCGTAGGCGCAGAACCCCTCGAGATCTCCGTCTTCGAACGACGGCTTCTCGCACGGATTCAGGATCTGAAGCACCCCGATGAGCTCGCCATCGCGCTTCAGGGGCACGCAGAGGATCGAGCGCGTCAGGAACCCCGTCTTCTGGTCAGCCTCCTTGAAAAAGCGTTCGTCCTGGTAGGCATCAGGAATGACGAGCGGCTGCCCGTGCTCAAGAACCCAGCCGGCAATCCCCCTCCCCCGGGGCACGGAGAGCTTGGGCTCGACGAAGCCGGATTCGCCGCGCGTGGCGATGGCCAGCACGAGGTCGCCCGACCCTTCCTCCATCAGAAAAAGCGAGGCGGCCTCCGCGCGGAACACCCTGCGAGCCACATCGAGGATCGCCCGCAGGAGCTCGCCGTAGTCGGTGATCGAATTGATCAGGCCGCTGACCTCGACGAGGCCTTTGTAGATTTGAAGCGACTTCCTGAGGGCGTGGTCGGACATTCCTCGACTCTCCCACAACCCCGCAGCATTTTCCAGCCCGGGTTAAAAGCCGACGGCGACTTACAGCGCCGCCAGGCGCCCGTCCTGCAGCCGGAGGACCCGGTCCCCGGGAGCGTGCTCCGCCCAGTCAAGAAATGTCGTCGTGATGAGGGCCTGGCTGCGGGCCGGGAGCGAGGCGAGGAGGCGGTTGCGCCGGTCGGCATCCAGCTCCCCAAAGACATCATCGATGAGGAGGAGGGGCGCGCGATGCTGGACGTCCTCCAGGTGGCGGGCCTGGGCGAGCTTCAGCGCCAGCGCGATCCCGCGCTGCTGGCCTTCGGACGCATAGCCGGCGGCCGGCCGTCCATTGAGGGTCAGGGTCAGGTCGTCCCGGTGCGGCCCCACGACCGTCTGCCGGAGGCGCTCCTCCTGCAGGCGGGCTTCCTCCAGCGCTGCGGCAAACGGCCCTCCGGCCCCGGGCCTGTAGGCGATTTGCAGACCGTCGGCCCCGGCGCTGATCTCGCCGCAGGCGCCGAGGGCGAGCGGGGCCAGCGCGGCCACGAGCTGCGCCCGTGCAGCGAGCAGGACCTCCCCGGCCCCCACGAGGGGAGCATCGAAGGCGACCACCTCGCGCCGCGGACGCCCGTCCTTGAGCAGCGCGTTCCGCGAGCGCAGCGCCCGCTCGTAGTCGCGCAGGGTTCCCCGGTAGCCGGGCAGGCACTGAGCCCCCAGAAAGTCCAGATACCGGCGGCGGATGGATCCGCTGCCGCGCACGAGCTCGAGGTCGGTGTTGGCGAACCACGCCACCCGCGCGACGTCGAGGTAGTCATCCGTCCGGCTCTGCGCCTTGGAATCGAGCAGGATGCTGCGCCCCTCCGCACCGAAGCGGCACACCAGGTGGGATCCAGCACAGTGGCCATCGAGGGAAAATCCGGGATGGCCGAAGCGCACCGCCTCCGCAAGGGCCGAGGTGCGCGGCGACTGGAGGCGCAGGAGCACGCAGGCGGCCTCGAGGATCGAGGTCTTGCCCTGCGCGTTGGCCCCCATGAAAAATGTGCGCCCCGGCCCCAGGGGGATCTCCAGGAACTCGAAGCATCGGAAGTCGCAAAGTCTCAGGTCGGTGAGCACCCGCCCATCATGCCCCGCCCGCCCGCAACGTCAAACCCGCGCCGCCTGGCCGCTCACCAGAGGAGGTCGGTCACCGCGCAGGCCAGTGGAATTCCGACGAAAAGGTTGAACGGGAACGTGACGCCGAGGGCCAGGGCCACATAGATCCCGGGGTTCGCCTCGGGCAGCGCCGCGCGGAAGGCCGCGGGCACGGCGATGTAGGATCCGCTTCCGCAGAGGATAGCGAAAAGGACGGCGTCGCCGGCTCCGAGGTTGAGCGCCCTGGCCAGCAGGAGGCCTGCCCCGCCGGCCACCAGCGGGAACCCCAGCGCAAACGCCACCGCATAAACTCCGCCCGCGCGAAGGTCGGAAATCCTTCGCGCCGCGACAATCCCGAGGTCCATCAGGAAGAAGCACAGCACTCCCGGAAAGAGGCCGGCCACAAACGGCTGGAGAGCAAGGGCCCCCGAGGATGGGGTGACGCAGCCGATGAGCAGGCTCCCAAGAAGGACGAGCACCGACTTGTTGGCGAGGCACTCGTGGACCACGCTCCCCCACGAAAGCCCGCCGGCCCCGCCCTGCGCCCTTCTCGCCAGAATAAGGCCAGTCAGGATCGCGGGGCTCTCCATGAGCGCCAGGGCCGCCACCATGTAGCCCCCGAACGCCGTGCCGCGCAGCTCGAGGAACGAGGCCGCCGTCATAAAGGTGACCGCGCTCACCGACCCGTAGGTCGCCGCCACGGCGGCCGCATCGACCGGCAAAAATTTCCTCCGCATGATCGGGTAGACGGCGAGCGGAAAAACGAACGAGGCGGCGACAGCGGCCAGGAGCGGCGTGGCCACCGCCCAGCTCCAGTCGGTCTTCTGCAGCTCGGTCCCGCCCTTGAACCCGAGGGCGAAGAGAAGATACAAGGAAAGGATCTTCAGCACGGAATCCGGAATCTCCAGATCCGAGCGAACGACAACCGCCAGGGCCCCCAGCAGAAAAAAGAGGATCGCCGGCTGCAGCAGGTAATCGAGCGGGCCCATCGGTCAGCTCCCTCCCACCTGCGAGCGCAGGGCCTTGAGATCTGCCTCCATGCGCCGGATCAACTCCTCTGCGCCAGGAGGCGCAGCGCTCTCCTCCGGCGCCATCGCCAGCTCCTGCATCGTCGAAACGATGATTCCGATGAAGAGGTTCAGCACCGTGAACGTCGCACTGAGGTTTTCCAGGTCTTCCACGCTCACGGCAATCCATGCGTTGACCCGGGCGCACCCGGCCCCTCACCGCCCTTGGCCGGGAGCAGGATGGACAGCACGGTCGCCGCGGCCAGGGTGCCCAGAACGATGACCAGCGAGACAAACGGGTCGATTTTGATGCTCTTGATCTCGCCGGCGCTGAGGCCGAAATCGTAGAGGTAGGGCGGCACCGCCAGCAGGAGGAGCTTGATGCCGACAAAGGCAAGAATCAGGATCAAAGCCGGCTTCAGGAAGCGGAACTTGCTGATCAGCGCGGCCAGGCAGAAATAGAGGGCGCGCAGCCCGAGGATCGCAAAAATATTGCTCGTGAAGACGATGAACGGGTCGGGGGTGATCGCGAAGATCGCGGGGATGGAATCGACGGCAAACACGAGGTCCGTGATCTCGACCATGATGAGGGCGAGGAAGAGCGGGGTGATCGCCCGCCGCGCCGAGAGCGTGCCCGGCTCGGCCGGAGCCTGGATCTCCCGGCCGGTGGCGGGATCCCGGGTGGTGGTCGGCTTCACCGTCCGGAAGGTAAAAAATTTCTGGCCGTCGTAGAAGTCGACCGTGCGGAAGAACCGCTTGGCGAGCCGGACGACGGGGTTTTTCCCGGGGTCGCTGTGGGTGTTGACGAGCGCCATCTTAACGGCTGTGAGGATCAGGAAAATCCCGAAGATGATGAGGATCCATGTGTAGCGCAGGATCAGCTCCGCGCCGAGGTAGATCATGCCGCCGCGCATGATGAGGGCTCCGATGATTCCCCAGAAGAGCACGCGGTGCTGGTATTTTGCGGGGATGGCAAAGTAGCCGAAGATCATCGCGATCACGAAGATGTTGTCCATCGCGAGGGACTTCTCGACGATGTAGCCCGTCAGGTATTGGATCGCCGCCGTCGCTCCGGCGACCTCGCCCAGCACGATCTCGCCCCCGGCATAGATCGGGGTCTCCAGCCCCAGGCTCAGCCAGTGGAACTGGTAGGCGTAGTAGACGAAGGCGGTGAACGAGAGCCCGCAGGTCAGCCAGATCGCGGACCAGACCATCGACTCCTTCAGGCTCACCTCGTGGGCCTCGCGGTGGAAGACGCCAAGATCGAGAGCGAGGAAAACCATCACCAGCGCGATGAACCCCACGTAGGCCCACACTTTCATGCTTGAGGGGTCGGCGGGCAGTGCGGTTGAGGCGAAGAGGAGAAGCGTGTTCATAGTGTCGGATTCATTGTCAGGATGCGGCCCGGGACGGAAACCTATCGCAGGATCCGGCGGACAAAAGCCAAATTTTCAAGCCTGGGGGGCGCAGCAGCAGAGAGCTGGCCTTTCGCGTGTTGGCGGGGCGCTCATGGGCGGAGCCCGGGGTTGCGCTCGAGAACTCTTGCCACGACGCGGGCATCATCGGTCAGACCGATCTCGGGAATCGAATCCGGGATGAGGTCCACCCCCTTGAGCAGGTAGGCCAGGGCCACGCCCGCCTCGGCGAAGTGGGCCGGCAGGGGATCCGGGCAGCCGTGCGCCTCGAAGGGGGCCAGCGCGCGAAGGAGGAGGTCCACCCCCTCATGCAAATCGTGGTGCTGCCGGGCCTGCTCGGTCGCCAGCTTGGAAAAAATTGCGGGGCTGAAGCCGATGAGCTCGCGGAGCCGGGCGGCGGTCATGCCGGTGCGCTCGGCCTCGATGTAGTCGTCGAGGGAGACAGCCTCGCCCGGGGATCCATGGGTTCTCACGATGTGGGTGCGGTGAATGATGGGCCGGGGCTTCATTCGTCGCTGCTCCTTCCGGTGAGCAGCGGCAGGAGGTGCCAGAGGAAGTAGGCCAGCGACGTGATGAATGCCGCCACGTAGGTGAGGGCGGCCGCGTTGAGCACCTTCTCCACCCCGCGCGCCTCCGTGAGGCTGGAGACCACGCCGCTCGCGTTGAGCGCCAGCTTCGCCCGGTGCGATGCGTCAAACTCCACCGGCAGCGTCACCAGGTTGAAGAGCATGATAATTCCCCACCCGGCGGCCATCAGGATCATCGCCGTGCTCCCGGTCACCAGGCCGGTGAACAGCCCGATGAGGGGCAGCCACATGACGATCTGGCTCGCCACCGTCGTGGCTCCCACGGCGGCCATCCGCAGGTGCAGGGGGAGGTAGGCCCGCGCGTGCTGGATCGCATGGCCGGCCTCGTGGGCGGACACCGCCAGCGCCGCCACCGAAGTGCCGTGGTAGTTGGCCTCGCTGAGCACCAGCCGGCGGTGCGACGGGTCGTAGTGGTCGGTCAGCTCGCCGGCCTGCGGAATGATCTCCACCCCGGTGACGCCCTCCTCATCGAGGATGCGCCGCGCGGCCTCCGCTCCGGTCACCCCTGATACAGAGGCCTCGCTGGCATAGCGGCGATAGATGGATTTTACCCGGAACGAAGCCCACAGCGAGAGGGCCATCGTGCCGGCGAACAGGATCAGTGCAGTTGTCATGCGGGCAAGGTGGGGCCTTCGGATAGATTTGCAAATAACGAATATATGTATGTATTGTTAGTTTATTCCTTATGAACTTGCAACTCAACTACCACCATTTGCGATACTTTCTGGCCGTGGCCACCGAGGGGGGAATCACCGCCGCGGCCGCCGCCCTCCACGTTTCTCCCCCCACGCTGAGCGCCCAGGTGCGGGAGCTCGAGGGCTCGCTGGGCGTCGGGCTGTTCCGGCGCCAGGGCAAGGCGATGGCGCTCACCGATGCCGGACGGGTCGTGAAGCGCTACGCCGAGCGGATCTTCGCGTTTGGAGATGAGATGGCGGAGGTGGTGCGCCGGGGAGGCCCTGAAGGGCCGGAGACGGTTTATGTGGGGATCGCCGATGCGGTGCCGAAGCTGCTGGCCTCGCGCCTTCTGGTGCGCGCCTGGGAGGAGCTGCCGGGGCTGCGGGCGGTCGTTCGCGAAGGCCTTCCCGGGGAGCTTTTCCCGGCGCTGGCCACCCACCAGCTCGACATCGTCCTCGCGAACGAGCCCGCCCCCGGCTCGCTGAAAACCGTGCTCTTCACCCACTCGGCCGGACGGTTCCCCGTGCATTTCGTGGCCTCGGCCGCCCTGAGAAAATCCTGGAAGCGGGCGCGCGGGCTCGATGGGTTTCCGGTCCTGACGCCCACCCGCGAGTCGCCGCTCCGCCGCAGCCTCGACGCCTGGTGGTCCTCGAACGGGATCTTCCCCGACATCCGCGCAGAGTTCGATGATGCGGCGGCGATGTGCGAGCTGGCCGCCTCCGGGGTGGGCGCGGCCCCGGTGCTCAGCCCGGTTGTTGGAGACGTGGGGCGGCGCTACGGGCTGGTCGAGCTGCCCCTGCGCACCGGCCTTCACGAGGAGCTCTTCGTCATCACCGCCGAACGCCAGTTCTCACACGAGGGCCCACGCGTCCTCGCGCGCATCGCCCGCAGCCTGGCAGCCCCCGCACGCTCCCGGTAAAAACGGAGAAAAAAAGCCGCCGGGATCCGAAGATCCCGGCGGCTTTTCCGGTTGGTGGGAAATCTACTTTTTGGCCGCGGCCTTTTTCTTCTTGGACGGGCGGACGACGACAAACGAGCCCTTGGCGCCGGGGATGGCTCCGGAGACGACGATGACGCCCTCCTCGCTGCGGACCTGGAGAACCCTGAGGTTCTGGAGGGTGACGCGCTCATCCCCCATGTGGCCGGGCATGCCCATGTTCTTCCACACGCGGCCGGGAGTGGAGCGGTTGCCGATGGCGCCATTCCGGCGGTGCATCGTCGACCCGTGGCTGGCCGGCTGGCCATGAAAGTTGTGCTTCTTGATCGTGCCCTGGAACCCCTTGCCCTTGGACTGGCCGATCACATCCACAAACTGCCCGGCCTCAAAGACCGTGACCGCGAGGTCGGCGGACTCGGGGGCGGCCTCACCGCCGGCGAGGCGGAACTCGCGGATGAAGCGCTTTGGAGTCGAGGAGCTCTTGGCGAAGTGGCCGGTCTGGGCCTTCGAGACCCGCTGCGGCTTTTGGTCGCCGAAGCCGACCTGGACGGAGGCATACCCGTCTTTGTCAGTTGTTTTTGTCTGCAGGATCCGGTTTCCTCCGGCCTCGATGACCGTCGCCGGCGTGACGCGACCCTTTTCGTCGTAGACGCGGGTCATTCCAATTTTTTTTCCGAGAAGTCCGATGCTCATGGCGTTCAGATTTTGATGGTGATGTCCACCCCGGCGGGGAGGTTGAGTTTGCGAAGCTCGTCGACGGTTTTGGCGGTGGGCTCGACGATGTCGAGGAGGCGCTTGTGGGTGCGGATCTCGAACTGCTCCATCGACTTCTTGTCCACGTGGGGCGAGCGGTTGACGGTGAATTTTTCGATCCGGGTCGGGAGCGGGATCGGGCCGGTGACTTTCGACCCCGTGCGCTTCGCGGTTTCTACGATCTCGTGCGCGGAGGCATCGAGGATCCGGTAGTCGAACCCTTTAAGGCGGATTCGGATTTTTTGGCCTGCTGGTGCTGACATAATAAATAAAGAGCGGGTTAATGTTGTTGATTCCCGACATTGAGCGGGAGGGAGAGACTAGGGATGCCGCCGCCCGTGGCAAGGGAAAATTTCAGAAAAATTTTCCCGCCAGCGCCGGAGTCATTTCGCAACCCCCGGCCTCGGGTGGTTCCGGCCTGCACTTGAACCTCAAAACGGCGAACAAACGGAATGAGATGGCGCGAAAATTCTGGCCCGATCGGCCCCGCCTCTCACGTGCTGCATGAACCGTGCCTCCGAGCCGTGGCGGATGTCCCTGCAGCGGCGGCTTCCGCCGCAAGGGGAAGACGGATGGAAAAAACGCTGCCTCCCTCGGGCCGATTGGCGTATTCCAAAGTGCCGTTGATCCGATGGAGTGCCTCGGCAACAATCGTCAGACCGAGCCCGGTGCCGGGGATGCTCTCGGTATTTGAGGCCCGGAAAAACGGGTCATACAGGAAGGACCTGTCCTCCTCGGGGATTCCGACGCCCTGATCCTCGACTTGGATCAGAGCCTCATCCCCCTCCCGCTGGAGCCTCAAAACAACCGGCATTCCGGGCGGCGAGTATTTCACGGCATTGTCAAGAAGGTTGTTCACCGCGCGCTTCAGCAATGCCGGAATCCCGGTGCCAATGGCCGGTATTCCGTCCCATTCAAACGTGATGGCAGGCGTGGCAGCAGTTGCACAATGGAAATCTCCGGCGATCTGGCGCAGGAAATCCCCCAACGGAAATTCGGTCAGAGCCTGCGGCTGCCAGTCGCGGGTGATCGAGCCGAGATCCAGGACATCCGCGACAACTCCGGTCATGTAGTCCGCCGTGCTCAGGATCGACTGGAGCGTGCGCTGAATTCCCGCCTCGTCCATCTTGTCACGGCAGGTGGCAAGGAGGTCGGCTGCAAGGCGGATCGTGGCGAGCGGGGTTCGGAATTCATGGGAAGCCATGGAAATCAACCGGCTTTTGATTTCCGCTGCCTGGCGCATTTCCGTGACATCGGAGTGCGTGCCGAGAACGCGCAGCGGCCTGCCTTCGACATCGCGGCTCATGACGATGCCCCGGGAGTGGATCCATTTCCAGCTTCCATCCTTGCATCGCAGGCGGTGCTCGTGGGAGTAGAGCTGGGTTGTCCCGTCAAGGAGTTCCCGCACCGCGGCCATGGTTTGTTCCTTGTCGTCCGGATGGATACGCCCCTCCCACTCTTCGACCCCCGTGCCGATCTCTTCGTCGGAATGGCCGAGCATTTCCTTCCATTGGCGGGAGTAAAACCCCGTGCCGGACGCAATATCCCAATCGTAAATCCCGTCGCCGGTTCCCTCGATGGCGACCCTCCAGCGCATCTCGCTCTCGGCCAGCGCCTCCTCCTGGCGTTTGATTGTAGTGATGTCGGAGTGGGTGCCCGCCATGCGCAGCGGTTTCCCGTCCGGCGACCATCTCATCACTTTCCCCCGATCCTTCACCCAGACCCAGGAGCCGTCTTTGTGGCGCATCCGGCACTCGCAGTCGTAGTAGGCGGTTTTCCGGGAGAAGATCTCCTGGAGGAGCAGGTTCGAGCGCGAGAGGTCATCGGGGTGGCACAGGCTGGTCCATGTGCTGATGCTGACCGGTTCCAACTCCTTCAACGTGTATCCCAGCATTTTCGCCCAGCGCTCGTTGATTTCCACGGCTCCGCCCGGGATGTCCCAGTCCCAGGTTCCCGTGCGTGTGCCCTCAAGGATCTGGAAAAGCTTTTTGCATTGAGCGGCACACTCGGCCCGCTTGAGTTCCAGCTCCCGCTGGACGTTCCAATTCTCCACCAGCGAGTGGACAAGGAGGAGGAACTCCCCGACGATGAACGGCTTGCGGACAAAGAACACCCCCCCGTGCACCTTGGCGCGAATCTCCTCGGGCGAGGTGTCGGAGTAGGCGGTGCAAATGACGATGTTGATCGCCGGGTCGAGCTCGCGGATGCGAAGGGCGGTCGTCAGGCCATTCATCAACGGCATCCTCATGTCGATGATGCACAGCGGTAAATTGCCGCCGGATTTCAAACGCCGACTGTAATCCGCGATCAGTTCCGAGGGATCGGAAAACAGAAGGCATTCCAAGGTTTTGGCCTCTGCGGACTCACGCGAGCCGAGGACGTCGAGTTCGGCATTCCCTGCGGGAGAGAAAATCTTCCGGTGAAATTCAAGAATTTCCGGATCGTCATCAACAACGAGGATGGAGCCAATAGACATGGTTACTTGTTTGCAGCCGAAAGGGTGTCGCTGTCCGGCGCAGGGGGAACTGACAGACCGGGAGCAGAGGCCTTTTCGTATTGCGGCGAAAAGTCAGCGGACACGGCGCGATTTTTTTATGGATTCGATCATGGGGCGGTGGCCGGGGGGGGGTCAATGCCGTGTTGACGGTATTTTTCGAAAAGGAGGGGAGACCTGATTTGGGAAAGTTGGCTTCTGCAAGTGCTCACGCATGGCGTTGCCGATTTCCGATAGCGAGCGACACCACAGGCCGCCGCTCGTGTGCCCGATCAAACCTGCCGGAAACTGGATCTACAGGCTTCCTGCCTGCGGGGAAGGCCGGCGGCTGTAGAGGGCGGCGGTCCGGACAAGGTCGGATCCACTGGTGCGGAGCTTCCGGGCAATAGCCTTGCGGTGGGATTCGACAGTGTGCTGCGAGATGAAAAGGCCAGCCGCGATCTGCTTGTTGATGAGCCCCTGCCCGATGAGTTCGAAGACCTCGAACTCGCGGCGGGTCAGAACGTCACCAGGGACCACCGGGGCATCCTCCCCAAGCCGGAGAAAATTTTCCTGGATGATGGCATCAATTTCGCGGTGGAGGACATCGAACGCGCGCACCTTGTCCACGATCTTTCTCACGCATCCGCTGAGTTCGGAACTCCATTCGACCCGGCCTGGCTGGGCGGTGAGGAGCAGGCACTGGATCCCCGGGGATAGCTCTTTGGCTTTCTGCGCGACCTCCAGGCCGCTCCCGCCGGGCAGCAGGAGGTCGATGATGGCCAGGGCCGGTTTGTGGTGACCGACCGCAAGGATGGCCTCCTGCACACTAGTGGCCGTGGCCACGACCTCAATGGAGGGGATGGTTTTCAGGGCCGCCACCAGAAGCTCCAGAAACATCACCTGATCTTCCACGATGAGGACGCGAAGCTTCATAACATCCCGAATGATGGCAGAACATTCCCTGGCGAACAATCACCGAGTCGCGGCGTTTCCCGGCAGGGAGAGCTTCACAATCAGACCCGGTTCAGCCAGCCGGATTTGTAACGAGCACTCCTCGCATTTTACAAGTTCCCTGCAGATTGCGAGCCCGAGGCCGAGCCCCTGCTGCTCGCGCCTCTTGCGGTGGAACTGCACAAACGGGCCAATGGCGGCGATTTCCTCCTCGGTCATTCCTACCCCCTCATCGCGGCATGTGATGCGCACACGCTCGGGCTCCATCGCCATCCGGACCTCCACCTTGGAGCCAGCCTCGGAAAACTTGAAGGCGTTCGACACCACCTCGGCCAGCACATTTTCCAGGCATTCCCCGCACGGGACGCAAACCTCCTGCGTATGGAGGACCAAGTCGCCTTCCCTTTCCGCTTCCCTCGCCATTTTTGTCGAGACGGAGGCGACCACCAGCCCGGCATCAACATCGGTGCGGCGTTTGCAGGAAGGAAACAGACCGCTTTTGAGTTCGAGGTAGTGGAGGTATTTCAGAAGCGTTTTCTCCAGTCGTTCGGCAGAGGATTCTATAATTTCTAAACACTCGCGGACGCCAGCGTCGCGACTGTCGATTTCCTCGCGAAGAATTGCCACCCCGCCAAGAATCCCGTTGAGGGGCGTGAGGACCTCGTGCGGCAGGGAGAGGAGTTTCTGTTTTTGATACTGTTGAAACTTGTGCTCCACGAGGCCCTGCAGGCTGATCGAACGGTCGATCCGGGTGCGCACAGCGGCCAGCAGGGAGGCGCTCGAAATCGGCTTGGTTAGGTAGTCGTCCGCCCCGAGGTCCATCCCCTTGCGAACATGATCCCGCTCGGTCAGCGCACTCAGAAATAGGAATGGGATCTCAATCCCTGCCTTCATTTCCCGGACCCGTCGGAGAATTTCGTATCCGTCCATTCCCTGAAGGGCAATATCACAGAGGATGAGGTCCGGTGGGGAGGCCGCGATCATCTCCAAAGCCGGCGGACCCGAGGCGAAAGAAGCCACGGCATAGCCATTGGCCGCCAACAGAATTTCAGTCACCTGTTGCAGGGGGAGGTTGTCTTCGATCAGGACGATGGAGTTCATGAAAAGCTTTGCGGCATCCATGTCATCATAGCAGCTCGCACGAGGGTCTCCCATCCCGTAAAGTGGGTATTTCGTAAAGTGGGTGGATTGCAGAACCACCAGCCATGCGGATACACCCCATGCGGAAAAACGCCTTTTTATCCGCTTCCTGCAATTTGAGGATGGCCTTTTCGCTCTCCTCACCTAAAGAGGTCTCGAAACAACTCAGTGAACACAGAAGGACCACCGGCACGTCCGGGAACGCTCTCGCACCGGCAACTTGCCCGCTCCATGAGGCTGGGCATCTTTGCCGGCTGCCTGGGCATGCTGTGGATGTCGCTCTCCGTCGGGCTGCCGCTGACGATGTTTATGGAGGCGCTCGGTGCCAGCGGCGTTCTGATCGGCCTGATTGCGACGGTGCGCCTGACGAGCATGGCGGCGCAGATCCCCGGGGCGATGCTGGCCGAGGCGATGGGGGTCGCGCAAGCGGGTCTGGGCGGCCCTGGCGCTTTCGCATCGCGCGCTCTGGTTTGTGCCGGCGGCCCTGTCTCTGGTGGCGCACACCGGCGAGCCATGGATTCCTGTGGTGGTGGTTGCGGCGTTGCCCTCAGCGAGTTGCTGGGCAACGCCAGCGGGGCCCCCTGACTGAGCTGGATGACCGACTTGATCCCGGGGCGCACAAGCGGAAAATTCTGGGGCACCCGCCAGAGCGTCGTCACGGAGGTTTCGCTCGGCGGGCTCTGGCTGGCCGGGCATCTGCTCGATTCCTACGACGGAAGGCAGGCTTCCGCGAGCCTGGCCGGCTTCGCACTCGTGTTCGCTCTGGCGGCGGTGTTCGGCCTTCTCGATATCGTCGTCCACCTTGGGGTGCCGGAGCCCGCGCGAGGGGCGGTGCAGGAGGGGTCGCCGGCCTGGCGCCGGATGCTCGCCCCGTTGCGCCGCGATGCCTTTCGCCGCCTGACCCTTGCGATCGGAGTATGGAGCTTCGGCTTTGCCATGGTCGGGACATTCGGCATCGTTTACAACATCAGCCTCATGACGACGGGCGCCACCCGCCGGGATCGGGCCGGTGCCGCCCGGAAGCTCGGCGGCACACGCACCCGCCTGGCCGTTCCCGATCTGGTGGCCAAGCTGGAGGACCCCTCGCTGGATCTTCAGGAGGAGGCGGTCGAGGCGCTCGGGGCCATCGGCTCCCTGGAAGCCGTCGATGCGCTGCTGCAGCGGCTTCGGGATCCCTCCACGCTGATCGCCCCACAGCTCTGCCGGGCCCTCCGGCAGGCCGCCGATCCCCGCGCGGTCGATGGGTTGATCTGCCAGCTAACCTCCCCGGACCGAGAGGTCGTCATCGAGAGCGTGCGGGCGCTGGGGGCCATCGGCGAGCGCCGCGCCATTCCCGGAATCCTCGATCTCATGAAGGAAACCCGGGATCGCAAGCTCCTCGCTGTGAGCAGCGAGGCACTTGCCGCGCTCGGAGAGCTGTCGGCGGCCTATCAGATTATCCCGCAGGTTAGGGAAACCGAAAGCCGCACGCTCAAGCAGGCGCTCTCCCTCGCTCTCGGCGACCTCCTCGGGGAGCGCGAAGTCTTCTATCAGCTTCTCATTCTCGACCGGGAATCCCATGGTGCCGGGGCCGCCAAGGCCCTCCGACGCCTGGGCCGGAGGGTCAAAAAGCATTTTCCGAGAGCCGTCCGACAGATCGCGTCCATTGAGGAGTTGGAGGCCGCCTACGAGTTGGAGGATGTGTCGAAGTGCTCCGGGCTTCTTCTCCACCTCGGGCTGCACCTGATCCAGTTTATCCACCGACTCCAGCTCACCCTGGATCCTGAGCAGGCCATGCTGAACCTGATGGAGTGCGACCGGCAGGCCGGCATCACCGTCTGGTATCTCAAAATCCTTCATGAGCCCTGGGAGATTCACGGGCGCGATGCGAGGGACTGCTCCGACATTCTCCTGGGAATCCACATTCTCACCAGCCTCATGGCCGCCTACGACAAGCCGCCCCACCCCCAACTCCCCCCGCAGCGATAGGGCCGGGCTGGCAGGATCGCCCGGATCCCCTCAGCCGTAAGTCAGCCGCTTCATGAGCAGCTCGAGCACACCCGACCGGAGGCGCTGCTGCATGAGAAGGCAGAGAAGCGAGGCCAGAAGGTAGGTCGCGACAGCAAGCGCAAAAAGCATGCTCATCGAAAGCTGTTGAAAGTAGCCGGAAAAGACGAAGATCAGACAAAACTTCTCGTTGAAAAACTCCCGGTAAAGCCACTCGACCGCGCCGTCCAAGGCCCGGTGAAACTCCGGATAAATGCCGACCTCGCCGGGCGGCAGGGCGTTCATCTCGACAAAGTTGACGATATAGACGCCGAGCATCGCGAAGCCGCGCAGGACGTCCAACTCGCTCACCCGTTTTTCGGTGGATGGAGGGGCATTCACACTCGATCGATGCTTCAGCAAACCCGGCGGCCCGTCAAGATGCAGCGCGCATGATCGCCGCCTTCGGTCTAATCAGCCCTTCGAGCGAGCGACGATTTCGGGCTCACGAGAAGGCGAGGAGCGCTACCCAGTTGCGTCCTTGCGGATCTCTTTTTGTGCCTGACGGCCACAGCCCCATTCCCGGGGCCAGGCGGGATCGCGGACGGAGGCGGGCCAAACGCTACGCTGCGGCCAGGGCGGCAGGCTGGTCCTGGCTGGGGGGGGCGAAGGATTCGAGGCACTCGTAGAAGGTGGGCGGTTCGATGGTGGCTGCCGGCCCCTTCGCCGCCTCGGCGAGAAGCTTCTTGTAGATGATGCGCCCACCGACGGAGGCTGCCAGGCGGGAGGACGGACCGAAGACGCGGAAAAGGTCCTTGAGGATTTTATCCACCTTCGCGCGCATGGCGGGGTCCTTGCGATACCAGCGGCGCGTGGCCCAGAGGGCGGCGGCGTATTGGATGCGGAGGGTCGAGGCCTCGCGGCGGAAGCGGCGGCGCACCCTGGGGTCGGCGTGCCGGCGGTAGCGCTTCCAGCCCTGCAGGGCGGTGCGGGCCATGCGCATCACGCTCGGGCCGTTGACCTCGAAGTCCTCCGTGAACGCGCGCAGGAGGAGATCGGTTTCCATGCCGGCCGGGATATTCGGGTGGCGGTGGGCGAAGCGGAGCTGCCCGTGGATGTCCGAATGGTCCTTGCATTCCGGGTCGAGAAGGGTTCCGGCCGCGCGGTGCTCCTCGAAGAGCGGGGTTCCGGGAACCGGCGTGTAGAGCATGAACTGGTGGAACTCGGTGTCGTGCGAAACCGCGTGGTGGATCGCCTCCGGCAGGTTCTCCAAGGTGTGCTCCTCCAGGCCGATGATCGTGGATCCCAGGATGCTGATCCCATGGGATTGGAGCTCGCGGACGAGGACATGGGTGTCGGCGCCATCCAGCTTCTGGTATTTGCTCTTCTTCCCTTCAAGGCCCATCCAGACCCAGGAGATCCCGAGCCGCACGAGCTGGTCAATCTTGTAGGAGCGGAGGACGTTGGCCGAGCTGAAGACATAAAGCGACCAGCTTTTTCCGGCGCCCTCCATGAGCTCCAGGAGGCGGAGCGCCCGCTTTTTGTGGAGCAGGAAGTTTTCATCCATGACGAAAAACGTCTGGGCCTGCATGTCGCGCTCGATCCCGCACATGACCTCGAACAGCTCGTCGCCGGTCTCGTAAAAATTGATGAACTTCCCCTTGCCGCCGAACATGGCCGATGTGGCGCAGAAGTTGCACCCCATCGGGCAGCCGACCGACGGGATGAGGGCGGCGGCGACATCACCCGGCTTCTCCCGGAGCAGGAACCCCATCGTGCGCGTGCCGATGCCGGAGAGGATCCGCGGGTGGCGGATGGGGGCCTCGACGTCGTCCCCGAGGAAGGCCCGGAACCAGCGGATGCCCTCGCCGCGAACGACCTCGTCCGCACCAAGGCGGTTCTTGAGGTCCGGCAGTCCGGAGATGTGGCCGCCGACGATGATCCTGGCCTGGGGCTGGATCTCGCGGATCAGGCGGCACATCTCCTCGGCCTTCAGGTAGTTTGGGGGGATGGCGCTGATGGCCACGATGTCGTAGGCATGGCTCCTGAGCTCCTCGATGAATCGCTCGCGGGTGGGAAAGTCCAGGAGGGCCGAGGGGGCGGAGATGTTTTCGCGGATCATCATGATCCCCCAGGAGCGATGAAACATGCGGAGCGAGAACGGTCCCTGCACGCGGGTGACCTGGTTGTGGTAGAGCTCCATCGGGTTGATCGCGCGGCTGCCGAACTCGTCGTCCAGGGCATACGGGCCGAAGACGCTGGAAAATAGGATGCGCGGCTTTCCGCATTCGGTGCTGGCCGCACCGCACTCGCATTGGGACATGAAGGACATAGGGTGAAGAACCTAGGTCCGCCGGGAGGAATCACCAAAGGATTCCACCCCGGAAAGCCGGAAAACTCACCAATTCTTGCGCCCCGTCAAGACTTTCCGGCTACGGTGCCGGGTTTCGGGCCCGGTCAGGAAGCCGAGGATTCGCCGAGGTCCTCGCCGACCATGTAGCGGGTGAACCGGCGGATGATCATATTCTCGCCGAGCTCCGCAATTTTGCTGTTGAGGAGGTCCTGGATCGAGAGGTCGGGGTTCTTGATGAACGGCTGCTCCAAGAGGCAGATCGTGCTGAAAAATTTATCGACCTTACCGTCGACGATTTTCTCGACGATATTGGCGGGCTTGCCGACGACCTGGGCGGCGTAGATCTCGCGCTCGGAGGCGATGAGCTTGGCGGGGACCTGCTCGCGGGACACGTAGAGCGGGTTGGCTGCGGCGATGTGGAGGGTGATGTCCTTGACAAAGTCCCGGAAGACGTCGTTCTTGGCAACGAAGTCGGTCTCGCAGTTGATTTCGACGAGGACGCCGACTTTCCCCTGGAGGTGGATGTAGGAGGCCACGGCGCCCTCCTTGGCCAGGCGGGAGGCCTTTTTTCCAGCGCTGGCGATCCCCTTTTTGCGCAGGATTTCCTCGGCGGTGGTGAGGTCGCCGTTGGCCTCGGCGAGGGCTTTTTTGCAGTCCATCATCCCCGCGTTGGTTTTTTCGCGGAGTTCTTTGACGAGAGAGGCAGAGATTTCGGGCATAGGTCGTGTGGGATGAGACGTCGCGAGCCGGGCGGACCCGGCCGGACAGAGAGGCATTTATTCTGCGACGGCGGAGAGCTCGGACGGGGAGGAGGCTTTGGCGGCCGTGCCGCGGGCCTCGAGGATGGACTGGACGATTTTTTGGAGGATGACGCGGATCGAGCGGATCGCGTCATCGTTGCCGGCGATGGGAAACTCGATTTTCTCGGGGTTGCAGTTGGTATCGACGATGGCGATGATCGGGATTTTGAGGCGGTTGGCCTCGGCGACGGCGATCTCCTCGCGGAGGGTATCGATGACGACGAGGGCGTCGGGCAGCTTGGCCATCTCGACGATGCCGTCGAGGTTATGGCGCAGCTTGGCCCCTTCGCGGCGGATGGCGGCGGCCTCCGCCTTGTTGATCTTCGCGAAGGCGGGGGTCTTTTCGGAGGATTCGATCTCGTTGAGGCGTGCGACGCTTTTGCGGATGGTGGTGAGGTTGGTGAGCGTGCCGCCGAGCCAGCGCTGGTTGACAAAGAACTGTCCGGTTGCGGTGGCCGCCTCGCGGACGGCCTCCTGAGCCTGCTTCTTGGTGCCGACGAAGAGGATCTTGCCGCCGCCTTTGACCAGGCCCGCCAGAAAGCCGGTGGCGCGATCGATCTGCTCAACCGTCTGGGCAAGGTCGATGATGTAGATCGAGTTTTTTTCTTCGAGGATGTATTCGCGCATCTTGGGGTTCCAGCGTTTCGTCTGGTGTCCGTAGTGCACGCCGGCTTCTAGCAGTTCTGTCATAATTTCGACGTTCGGGTTGTTGGATGTTTCCATTGTGTGGGATTAGCTGGCAGCTTTTTCGATTTCGGGATTCGGTGCGGATTCGAGGGCTTCGCCCAGGTGGACGATCTCGACCTCGCGGTGGATCTGGAAACCAGTTCCCGCCGGAATGAGGTGCCCCATGATCACATTTTCCTTGAAGCCCCGCAGCCTGTCCACCTTGCCAAGAGTTGCCGCCTCGGTCAACACGCGCGTTGTGTCCTGGAAGGAGGCTGCGGAGATGAAGCTATCGGTTTCCAGCGAAGCCTTGGTGATCCCGAGCAAGACCGGGCTGGCCTCGGCGGGCTTGGCCCCCTGCGCAACCACGCGCTCGTTTTCGGCCTCAAACTCCAGGCGGTCCACCTGATCGCCCCAGAGCAGGCTGGTGTCACCGGGCTCGGTGATCTTCACCTTGCGGAGCATCTGGCGGACGATGATTTCGATGTGCTTGTCGTTGATTTCCACCCCCTGGAGGCGATAGACCTCCTGGACCTCGTTGAGGAGGTGCTCCTGGAGCGCCTGAGGTCCGCAAACCTCGAGGATCTCGTGCGGGACGACCGGGCCTTCGGTAAGCTGCTGGCCCTTTTTCACCACATCCCCCTTAAAGACGATGATGTGCTTGTTGAGCGGGATGAGGTGCTCCTCCTCGGCCTTGGTGTCGGGGTCGGTCACGATGAGGCGGCGCTTGGCGCGGACGGTTCCGCCGATGTCCACGACGCCGTCAATCTTGGCGATCTCCGCCGCGTCCTTCGGGCGGCGGGCCTCGAAGAGCTCGGCCACGCGGGGAAGACCCCCGGTGATGTCCTTCGTCTTGGCGATTTTACGCGGGGTTCTGGCCAGGCGCTGCCCGGCAGGAACCTTCGAATTTTCCTTCACCTCGATGTGGGCGCCGGCGGGGATCGAGTAGCTGGCGAGGACGTTCTTGGCATCGTCCACAATAACGATCTGCGGGTGGAGATCCTCCTTGTGCTCGATCACGACCGTGCCCATGACTCCGGTGGCCTCATCCACTTCCTTGCGGATCGTGACGCCCGGGATCATGTCCTTGAACTCGATGCGGCCGGCCCGCTCGGTGATGATGGGCACGTTGTAGGGGTCCCACTGGATGAAGGTTTCGCCCTTTTTGACCTTCGCGCCATCGGCGACCGAGATGACGGATCCGACCACGATGTTGTGGCTTTCGAGCTCGCGGCCATCGGGGGCGTGGAGGCTGACGGTGCCATTTTTGTTGAGGACGACGAACGTTCCCTCGCTGGTCTCGACGACCTTGAGCTCGTTGAAGCGGGCGACGCCCTCGTTCTTGGCCTTGACGACCGGCTGCTTGAACGTCTGGCTGGCGGTTCCGCCGACGTGGAACGTTCTCATGGTGAGCTGGGTTCCCGGCTCGCCGATCGACTGGGCGGCGATGATGCCGACCGCCTCGCCGAGCTTGATCATGTTGCCGGTCGAGAGGTTGCGGCCGTAGCACTTGGCGCAGACGCCGCGCTTGGACTCGCAGGTGAGGGCCGAGCGGATCTTGAGCTGCTCGTGGCCGATGCGGTCGAGGGCGGCTGCGGCCTCCTCGTCGATGAGCTGGTTGGCCTTGAGGACGGCATGGCCGGAGACAGGATCCTTGACGGTCTCGCAGCTCGTGCGTCCGATGATGCGGGTTGAGAGGCTGACGACCTCCTCGTCGCCCTCGTAGATCGGGCGGACGACGATGCCGTTTGCGGTCTCGCAGTCGTCGATGGTGACGATGACATCCTGCGCGGCGTCCACAAGCTTGCGGGTGAGGTAGCCGGAGTCCGCCGTCTTGAGCGCGGTGTCGGCGAGACCCTTGCGGGCGCCGTGGGTCGAGATGAAGTATTCGAGCACCGAGAGGCCCTCGCGGAAGTTCGCGGTGATCGGCTGCTCGATGATTTCGCCCGAGGGTTTGGCCATGAGGCCGCGCATCCCGGCGAGCTGCTTGATCTGCGTGCGGTTGCCGCGCGCACCGGAGTCCACCATCATGAACACGGGGTTCATTTCGCGGCGGCCGTCGTTGTGGTCGAGCGTGCGGAAGAGGGCGTTGGCCACCTCCTCGCCGGTGTGGGTCCAGATGTCCTGCACCTTGTTTTTTCGCTCGCCGTCGGTGATGATTCCGCGGAGGTATTGCTTCTGGACCTCGGCGACCTCGCGGTAAGCCTTCTCCAGGAGGGCGGCCTTTTCGCTGGGGATGATCATGTCGGTGATGCCGATCGAGATCCCGGCCTTGGTGGCCTCGCGGAAGCCGAGCTCCTTGAGGCGGTCAAGGGTCTCGACGGTCTTCTGCTGCCCTGCGAGCTTGTAGCAGCGCCAGATGACATCGGAGAGCTGCTTCTTGCCGCAGACCTTGTTGTAGAATCCGAGCCCCTGGGGCCAGATGCGGTTGAAGATCACGCGGCCGGCCGTCGTCTCGAGGATCTTGACGGCGGGGTCTCCATAGATGGTTTCGCGGGCGAAATCCGGGTTTTTGAACCGGATGCGGGTGTGCGTGCGGATCGCCTTTTCCGACATGGCGAAGTCGACCTCGTCCGCCGATGAGAACAGGGGCATGCGCTTGTCCTTGTTCGCGTCCTCCCCGCGCGGCTTCTGGGTGAGGTAGTAGCAGCCGAGCGGGATGTCCTGCGAAGGGTTCGTGATCGGCTTGCCGCTCGAGGGCGAAAAGATGTTGTTGGTCGCCAGCATGAGCATGCGGGCCTCCATCTGCGCCTCGACCGAGAGCGGGACGTGGACGGCCATCTGGTCGCCATCGAAGTCCGCGTTGTAGGCGGTGCAGACGAGCGGGTGGATCCGGATCGCCTCCCCCTCGATGAGGAGGGGTTCGAAGGCCTGGATCGAGAGGCGGTGGAGCGTCGGCGCGCGGTTCAGGAGGACGGGGTGGCCTTTGGTCACCTCCTCGAGGATATCCCAGACCTCGGGGGTCTGGCGCTCGATGAGCTTTTTGGCGCTGCGCACGGTGTGCACGTGGCCCTGCTCCTTGAGGCGCCGGATGATGAAGGGCTCGAAGAGGACGAGGGCCATCTTCTTGGGGAGGCCGCACTGGTTGAGCTTGAGCTCGGGGCCGATGACGATGACCGAGCGCCCGGAGTAATCGACGCGCTTGCCCAGCAGGTTCTGGCGGAACCGGCCGCCCTTCCCCTTGAGCATGTCGCTGAGGGATTTGAGCGGGCGGTTGGCGGCACCCGTGACGGCGCGGCCGTGGCGGCCGTTGTCAAACAGGGCGTCCACCGACTCCTGGAGCATGCGCTTTTCGTTGCGGATGATGACCTCCGGGGTCTTGAGCTGGAGGAGCGTGCGGAGGCGGTTGTTGCGGTTGATGACGCGGCGGTAGAGGTCGTTGAGGTCCGACGTCGCGAAGCGTCCGCCCTCGAGCGGCACCAGCGGGCGAAGGTCCGGCGGGATGACGGGGAGGACGTTGAGGATCATCCACTCCGGGCGGGTCTTGGAGGTGGCGAAGCCCTGCACGAGCTTGAGGCGCTTGGCCAGCTTTTTGCGGAGCTGCTTGCTGCGGGTGGTGGTCATCTGCTGCTCGATCTCGGTGTTGAGCGCGGCGAGGTCGGTCTGCTCGAGGAGCTTCTGGATCGCCTCGGCGCCCATTCCCGCCGTGAAGGAATCGCCATACTGCTCCTCCGCCTCGCGGTATTCCGGCTCGGTGAGAAGCTGGCAGCGCTGAAGCGGGGTGTTGCCGGGGTCCGTAACAATGTAGTCCTCGTAGTAGATGACGCGCTCGAGCTGGCGGGACGTCATGTCGAGCATGAGGCCGATCCGCGAGGGCATGCATTTGTAGAACCAGATGTGGGAGACGGGGACGGCGAGGTCGATGTGGCCCATGCGCTCGCGGCGCACGCGGGAGAGGGTCACCTCCACGCCGCAGCGGTCGCAGATGACGCCCTTGTGTTTGATGCGCTTGTATTTTCCGCACGAGCACTCCCAGTCGCGGGTGGGCCCGAAGATGCGCTCGCAGAAGAGCCCGCCTTTTTCCGGCTTGAACGTGCGGTAGTTGATGGTCTCGGGGTTCTTGACCTCCCCCTTGCTCCAACTGCGCATCGCCTCGGGGGAGGAGACCGTGATGGCCACCTCATCGAAGCCGACCGGCTTTTGTTCACCAAATAATTCGCGGGTATTAACCTCTTTCATGGGATCGTTTCTTTCGTGGTTGCGGTGGGATCAGGCGGCGGGCTGGTCGAAGGTGGGCTCCTTGCCACCCACGCGGACGTCGAGGCCCAGGCCCTGCATTTCTTTGATGAGGACGTTGAAGGACTCGGGCGTTCCGGCCTCCAGAGAATTGTCGCCCTTGACGATGCTTTCGTAGATGCGGGTGCGTCCGGCGACGTCGTCGGACTTCACGGTGAGGAGCTCCTGGAGGGTGTAGGCGGCCCCGTAGGCCTCGAGGGCCCAGACCTCCATCTCTCCGAACCGCTGGCCGCCGTATTGGGCTTTCCCGCCTAGGGGCTGCTGGGTGACCAGGCTGTAGGGGCCGACGGCGCGGGCGTGGATCTTATCCGCGACCAGGTGGCCGAGCTTGAGCATGTAGATGTAGCCGACGACGACCTGCTGGTCGAAGGCTTCCCCGGTGCGCCCGTCAAAGACGGTGGACTTGCCATTCTCGTTGGTCCAGGTGAAGCCCTCCTTGGTCTTGGCCTCGGAGAGGAACTCGCGGATCTTGGATTCGGGAATTCCGTCGAAGACCGGTGTGGCGACCTTGAAGCCGAGCGCCTTGGCGGCGACGCCGAGGTGGGTCTCGAGAACCTGCCCGACGTTCATACGGCTTGGAACGCCAAGCGGGTTGAGGACGATATCCACCGGGGTGCCATCGGCGAGGAACGGCATGTCCTCCTCCGGGACGATCTTGGCGACAACGCCCTTGTTGCCGTGGCGTCCGGCCATCTTGTCGCCGACGCTGAGCTTGCGCTTGCTGGCGATGTAGACCTTGACCTGCTTGATGATGCCGGGGTCCACGTCATCGCCGCTCTCGATGCGGCCGAGGTTCTGGTCGCGCTCGTTGTCGAGGTCCACGAACTTGTGCTCGAACTGGCCGATGATCTCGTTGATCTTGTTGCGGATCGGGCTGGGGTCGATCTCGACGTGGTTGTAGACGGCGGCCAGCTTGCGCAGGAGCTGCTTGGTGATTTTGCGGTTGGCCGGGATGATGATTTCTCCGGTCTGCGCGTTCACGACATCGAGGGGGATCTTCTCGTTGAGGAGGATGTTCGAGAGCGACGCGGTGAGCTGCTCGTGCAGGTCGTCCTTGCGCTTCTTGTGGTCCTCGAGGATCATCTTCTGCTGCCGCTTGGACTCGGCCGGGGTCATCTTCGTGCGGGCCACCTCTTTTTTGGAGGAGACCTTGACGTCCATGATGATGCCGTAGGTGCCCGAGGGAACCGTCAGCGAGGTGTCCTTCACGTCCGCAGCTTTTTCGCCGAAGATGGCGCGCAGGAGGCGCTCCTCCGGGGCCAGCTCGGTCTCGCTCTTGGGCGTGATTTTTCCGACGAGGATGTCGCCGGGCTTGACCTCCGCACCGATGCGGATCACGCCGTCCGGGCCGAGGTTCTGGAGGGCCTCCTCGCTGACGTTGGGGATGTCGCGCGTGATTTCCTCCGGGCCGAGCTTGGTGTCGCGGGCGCCGATTTCGAACTCATCGATATGGATCGACGTGTAGATATCCTCCTTGACGACGCGCTCGGAGATGAGGATGGCGTCCTCGAAGTTGTAGCCGTTCCATGGCATGAAGGCGACGAGCACGTTGCGGCCGAGCGCGAGCTCGCCCTGCTGGGTGTTCGGGCCGTCCGCGATGACGTCTCCCTTTTTGATGGGCTGGCCCTTGCGGACGATCGTCTTCTGGTTGATGCAGGTGCTGGCGTTCGAGCGCATGAACTTGCGGAGCTCGTAGACATGCACCCCGTTCTCAGGGTCGTTCTTGATCTTCTTTTTGCCCTCGGGGAGCTCGCCGTCCCTCGTGATGATGATGTGGGTGGCGGTGACGGAGGCGACCTTGCCGGACTCCTCGGCGCAGATGACGGCGCGGGAGTCCCTGGCGACGCGGCCCTCGAGGCCGGTCCCGACAAGCGGGGACTCGGAGACGAGGAGCGGAACGCCCTGGCGCTGCATGTTCGAGCCCATGAGGGCGCGGTTGGCATCATCGTGCTCGAGGAAGGGAATCAGGCCGGCGGCCACCGAAACGAGCTGCTTCGGCGAGACGTCCATATACTGGATCTGCGAGGGTTCGACCTCGACGAAGTCTCCGCGGTAGCGGGCGGACACCTTTTCCGAAGTGAAGTTTCCGCCGGCATCGACGGCCGAGTTGGCCTGGGCGATGTAGAAATTCTCATCCCGGTCGCCGCTCAGGTATTCGACCTCGCCGCCGACGCGCCCGTTGGCGACCTTGCGGTAGGGGGTTTCGATGAAGCCGAACTCGTTGATGCGCGCAAACGTGCTCAGCGAGCTGATCAGGCCGATGTTCGGGCCTTCCGGGGTCTCGATCGGGCAGATCCGGCCGTAGTGGGACGGATGGACGTCGCGAACCTCGAACCCGGCGCGGTCGCGGCTGAGGCCTCCTGGCCCGAGGGCCGAAAGGCGGCGCTTGTGGGTCAGCTCGGACAGGGGGTTCGTCTGGTCCATGAACTGGCTGAGCTGGCTGCGGCCAAAGAAGTCCCGGACGACGGCGCTGAGCGACTTCGGGTTGATCAGCTTTTGCGGGGTGATTTGATCGACGTTGGCATCGAAGAGGGTCATGCGCTCGCGGACCAGGCGCTCGGTGCGGGCCAGGCCGACGCGGCACTGGTTGGCGAGGAGCTCTCCGACGGTGCGGACGCGGCGGCTGCCGAGATGGTCGATGTCGTCGGTCATTCCGTCACCGTTGCGGAGCTCGACGAGATACTTCATCGCCGCAACAAAATCGTCCTTCGTGAGGATGCGCTCCTCGTCCGGCACCTTGAGGCCGAGCTTCTGGTTGATTTTATGGCGTCCGACGCGGCCGAGGTCATAGCGCTTCGCATCGAAGAAGAGGCGCTTGAGCATGCCGCGGGCGTTCTGGACGGTCGGGGGGTCGCCGGGGCGCAGCTTGCGGTAGATATCCTTGAGGGCCTCGTCCTCATCGTGGGCGGGGTCCTTCTTGAGAGACTTGATGATGGTGTCGTCGTTTTTCGTGTCGACCACCTTGACCGACTTGTGGCCGAGGCCGATGAGCTGGCGGACGGTGGCGGCATTGAGAGGCTCAAAGGCCCGCGCGACGGTGATCTCGCCGTCGCGGATATCGGCGATCAAAACCTTCGTGCTGATCTCGTCCTCTTCCAGGCGGTCGCTGAGCTTGAGGTCCTCAATCTTGTAAAAGAGCTTGATGATGTCCTCGTCGGAGGGGTGTCCCAGCGCGCGGAGGAACGTGGTGGCAAGAAACTTGCGGCGGCGCTTGCGGCGGTCGAGGTAGACGTAGAGGAGGTCGCTGGTGTCGAACTGGACCTCGATCCAGGATCCGCGGTCGGGGATGATCCGGAAACCGTGAAGAATCTTCCCGTTCGTGTGGACGGAGGTCTCGAAGCAGATGCCCGGGGAACGGTGCAGCTGGGAGACGACCACGCGCTCCGCTCCGTTGATGACAAACGTGCCCTGCGGCGTCATCAGGGGCAGCTCGCCCATGTAAACTTTTTCCTCCTTGGTGCAGCGCTCGTCCTTGTAGCGGAACGTCACGTAGAGGGGGGCGCTGAACGTCTGGCCCTCGCGCTGGCAGTCGAGGGCGGAAAGCTTGGACTCGCCGAGGTCGTAGCTGACGAAGTCGAGGGAGGATTTTTCTTCGAAGCCCAGGATGGGGAAAAACTCGCGGAAGACCGCCTGAAGCCCGATGTTGCGGCGCTTCGCCATCGGCGTGTCTTTTTGGAAAAACTCGTTGTAGGAGTTGATCTGGAGCTCGATGAGATTGGGCGGCTCGATGGCCTCCTGCAATTTGCCAAATTGGATACGTTCAGACATGATGGATTCGAAGTGCTATTTCCGCAAGGGCCGCTGGTTGCAGCCGGAGGCCGGATGCCCCGCCCACTTGTTCACAATGCCGAAACGCAAAAGATCCGTGCAGGCAGGCGGACAGAAATCCCGCCCGTCTGTTGACGGATTGATTTTATGCTCGGTCGGAAGTGAACAGATGAGTAAGGCCTTGGCTTCCAGCGGAAGTGAGAAGGTAAAGGGATCCCGCAGAGAGATCAAGATTTTTTATCGGGACCTCTCTGCGGGGAGAATGGATTACTTGATTTCGACCTTGGCGCCGGCGGCTTCGATCTTTTTCTTGATCTCTTCCGCCTCTTCCTTGGTCACGCCCTCTTTGAGGGCTTTGGGAGCGCTTTCCACGAGGGCCTTGGCCTCGGCGAGGCCGAGCCCTGAGACCGCCGCGCGCACCTCTTTGATGACGGCAATCTTGTTGCCGCCCGCCTCGGTGAGGATGACATCAAAGGATGTTTTTTCCTCGACCGGTGCGGCTGCCGCGCCAGCGGGGCCTGCTGCAGCGACGGCGACCGGAGCCGCGGCGCTGACGCCCCATTTTTCTTCGAGTTGTTTGACCAGGTCTGCGATCTCCAGGACGGTGAGGCCGCTGAGCTGATCGACGAGTGCTTGTGTATCTGCCATAGTATTGCTTGTTTTGTTGGTATCGTCGCGCCCCGAAGCCTCAGGGCATTTGAGCCGGACAGCCATCCGGCCGACAAGGAACCGATTGTGTTGGTTTTTGTGATATCGCGCGGCGCGGCTTCAAACGCCTTGCGAAAGGGTTTTTTCTAGGCGGCTCCTCCGGCGGCGTCGGCCTTGGCTTGGAGCACGCGGGCCAGGCTGGCCCCGGGCTCGTTGAGGATGCGGACAAATTGGCTGGCCGGCGTCTGGAGAAGCCCGAGGAGCTTGGCCTGGAGGACCTCCTTGCTGGGCAGGTCGGCGAGTTCCCCGACCTGGCCGGGAGTAAGAGGCGCGTTGTCGAG
>Ga0247844_1000777_pt1 | contig 64478 bp, 50 predicted proteins | sample LaCtaG_FD_192421 | JGI IMG/M metagenome (GOLD analysis project Ga0247844, IMG submission 192421) | Freshwater microbial communities from meromictic Lake La Cruz, Castile-La Mancha, Spain - LaCruzMarch201714.5m_1 | ecosystem: Environmental > Aquatic > Freshwater > Lake | place: Spain: Castile-La... | reverse complement strand
AACACACAAAGCCCTGGGAACCTCTCGATACCTATTTCCGATCTTTGCTTTGCTCACTGGAAGACAACACGAAACCGCTGGCAAATTAACCGACGGCCCTTATGAAAACCCGTCCACTTGACCGGATGAGCGATCCGTTTTTCGCGCAGTTGATGTTTTTAATTGAGGATTTGGTTTGCACCGCGGATTCCAAGGCGCGCGCGAAGGAAATCGTTATGAAGGATTCGCAAATCCTCTCCACTCTCACCAAAGCCCAGGGATTGATCTCTGGCAAGCAACCGCACATCAATGACTCCACCGAGAGCGAGCGCATTCTCAGAAATCTGATTTTCGCCATCTCCCAATTGACCGCGAATCCCGACAGCCGCCTCTTGGAGCCGCTCGAGGAAGGACTTCTGGAGCCTGTGAGCAAAAAGGATTCGCGCCTGACGATCAAGCCGTGATGGAATCCCTCTCTATCCGACGAAGCGAGATTCCCGGGACGCGGGAGTATCTGGATTTCGTTAAAGACTTCATCGGCCTGGCGAAGGCGTGCAAATAGCCGCCTGCAACCAGCCGCGAAACCGCCAGCCCGAAGAATAACTCGATGCCAACCGAGCGCCATCCCCCCGAGAACCTCGCTGATGTAAAAAGGGCCAGCAATGAATTCTTGGCTTCTGGTCGTAGCACTCGGGAGGATTCAAAGGAATCTGAAGTTCGAACTTGGCGATGATTGGATGCCCTGCCTCACACCGACATGGAAATTATGTCAAGAATTAATTCCTGACCCCTCAGGCTCGCGCAGCCATTCGGGGAGGCGGGTTTTTACTCGGGCTCCGATCGCGCTCAGTAGGCTGTAGAGGCCGAAGTAGGCGCGGTTCACATAAATGCTGTCGGGCGATCCGCGCTGACCCCGCAGGCTGCGCAGACTTTCATCGCGGCGGTTTTGCTCGCCGAGATCATAGATCGAGCGCATGAAGGCGGGATCGGAGAAATCGAAGTGTCCGTCGCGGAATGGCCGGGCCAAAATGGCGATCGAGGAGGCACAAAATTCCCGAAGGCGGGATCGGAATTTTTCCGGATCATCCGGCAGCACGATCTCTAAATCCACCAAAGCCTCTTCCAAGGCCGCCCGGTCTTCGAGAAGCCTCTCGTCGAGAAATCGGAAATGCCTCCGGTAAAACACCTGTTCGATTTTTTTAGTGCAACCGAAGTCGAGCACCACCAACCCGCCGTCGCGAACAAGAAAATTCCCCGGGTGCGGATCGGCATGGAAGAGGTGCAGGGTGTGAATTTGGAAGTCGTAAAAATCCCAAAGCGCCTGGCCGATCCGATCGCGCTCCTCGCGGCTCGCGGCGCTTTTGGCGAAGCGGTCGAGCGTGATCGCGTCCACCCAATCCATCGTGAGAATGCGCCGGCAGGAGAACTCCGGAAAGTAGCGCGGGAACGACACCCCCTCGAGATGGGCCGAGGCCTGAGAGAGTTCCATCGAGCGCTGGAGTTCCAGTGTGTAGTCGGTCTCCTCGAGCAGCCGGGATTCCACCTCGCGGAAGTAACCCTCCACATCGCGCTCACGGAATCCGATGATCTGAAGCGCGACGGGTTTCACAATCCGAAGGTCGCTTCGCAAGCTTTCGGCGACGCCGGGGTATTGCACCTTCACCGCATAGGTGTGCCCGTCTTTTGTGGCTTTGTGGACCTGCCCGATCGAGGCCCCGTGCGCGGCGGTTTCTGAAAACGAATCGAAAATCTCGAGCGGGCCCTTCCCCATCTCGCGTCGAAAGGTTCGCGCGACCAGCGGGTAGGAGAGCGGCGGCGCCGAGTATTGCGCCTTGGCAAACTGCCCCGCATAAGCGGCTGGGAGCAGGTTCTGGTCGATGCTGAGCATCTGCGCGAGCTTGAGCGGGCCGCCCTTCAATTCGCTGAAGGTTTTGTAGACCACCTCGGCGTTGCGCTCGTGGAGGTCGTTCTCATCGGGTGCTGTGCCGATCGAGCGCTGGCCGTAATGTTTGAGGTAATTGATACCAACCCGTGCGCCGGTGCCGGCGAAGGCCGCCATGCGCCCGAGGCGGGAACTGCGGATCGAGGTTTGACCACTCATCGATCAGGAGTGATGCCTGCTCCGAGGCACCAGGAAACGCAGCAGATCAAAAGCCGAGTCGATCGCTTGCGTGCGCAGCAAATCGAAGGCGAGGTTCACGGATTTCTCCACATACGCGTCGGAGCGCTCGTAGCGCGCGCTTGTATCCTTCACATGAAAATCGATCACCGAGCGCAGGAGCAGATACATCGCCGTGGGATAAAGACCGGCCAGCCGCCCCCGCTCCGCAATCTCGCCGCTCGAGGATCCGGCGGCGACGAGCTCCGCAGCCCATTCTTTGAACCGGTGCTCCATGCCCCGCAGCCACTCCGGGGTGCTCAGTGGCGAAAGGTTGCGGAAGCGGAACAGGAGAACGGTGCGCACATCGAGCGACTTCTCGAGAAACGCGTAAAGAAACGCCAGCATCCGTTGCCGTGCCCCGAAGCCCTCCCACTCCGCACCCGATTCCACGGCGGCGAGGGTTTTTGTGAAGAGGTCCTCCCAAAACGCGGACTCGAGCGATTCAATCGAACCGAACTCGGTGTAAAAATCCCGCTCGCCCAACCCCAGCGGCTCGCAGAGCGCCAACACCGAAGCCGGTGGGTGCCCGTGGCGGGCCATGTGATCGCGAAAGCCGACAAGAAATTTCTCTCTGTTTTCCATAGCACAAAGCTATACGAACGGCACCGAAGCGCGGTCTGTTTTTTCATGAACGCGGACACCAATTCGCGGGAATGCCCCTCCTGAGGAGCCCGCCACACCCGCAGCGCCGGGTCGCCGTGTTTTCACAGCTGGACAAACGGGCCGCTTTTCCCGACCGACGCTGATGCCTCGAATTAGAACGAGATGCTGAACGAGGCGCTGATGATGTTGTTCGTGTAGCCGTCGGCTCCGAAGTTCACATTGTAGAAGGTCGAGGCCGTCCAGCGGTCGCCGATCTTGGCGCTCACGCCCACTCCGGCAAAGACGCTGTTGCGATACGGGTCTTCCGTTCCGTAGTCGAACGACGGCCCGCTGCCTCCGTCGAGCGCGGAGTTGATGTTGCGCGGGTTGTTCAGGAACTCGTGCATCCAGAATCCACGCACTTCGGGGATGAGCACGAGGCTCTCGCTGACTTCCCAGTTGTAGGCCAAGCGCGCACCGAGGTTCGTTCGCAGGCTGTTGGCGTTTTGCTGGCCGAGGGCCAGATCGAGGCTCTCAGCGCCGGTTTCCGTGAACGAGCCGATGCCGGCGTAGGTGTATTGCGCCCCGAGGATCGGGCCGAGGGTGAACTTGCCGATCTCGAAGTCTTTTCCGAGATTGAGCGCCGCGCTGAATTGTCCGCTGTTCGGATTCGCCCTCGCTGTGCGGTCGATGCCGGGGAACTCGATCGAGCGCCGGGTTTGGAATCCAGTGTAGCCGCCGCTCACGATGGCATCGGCGTAGTAGCCGTTTTCATTCGTGTAGCTGCCGTAGAGGCCGAAGAGGGCGCTGTTGCCCTGCGTGCTGCTGCCGCCGTTGTATTTCGCGAGGCTGTATTCGTAGCCGGCGAAGACGCCGGTGGCGAAATTCTCGCTCCAACGGTAGTCGGCTCCCACGAGGAATCCGCCGGCGTTGTTGTTGTAGTTCGGCACTCCGGTCAATCCGCGAGAGGTGGAAAATTCGCCGTTGGCCATGAACCAGGCGTTCCAGTTCGTGGAGACGGCGGATTCCACAATCGGCGACGCGCTTTTCGCATCGGCCACGCTTTTGCCGTCCTTGTCGTATTTGATCGGTTGGCTGAGCCCGAGGGATTGGAATCCGACCGCACCCAAGCGCAAGGTGCCGAGGCGCTGGGTGAGAAGTTGCGTCTGGTTGTAGGTCTGCTCGATGGCAATGTTCCCCAAGCTTTCGTAGAACCCGGGCATGATCTGGTCGAAGGCCGCCGGGAATTGAGCGGTCGAGAGCGAATCGAGCGCGATGCTCACCGTCTCGCGATCCCCGCTCTTCGCGAGGATGAAGCTATCGAGCGCCTTGGCGACATTGCGCTGGTTTTGATTGATGGCCATCATCACATAACTGCCGGGGCCGAAGAGCAGCGTGCCGACCGTGCCGGAGTTGAGGAAACGCCCACGCAGACCGTCGGGAACCATGATGGAATCGAATTCCCCGACGATGCTTCCCGCCTGCAGGAAGTCGTAGCGCGTGCCGGGGGCGATCGAATAGCCGCCAAAGCCCACGGCGTTCAGTGTGCCGCCGAGGCTGGCCTGTCCGCTCACCACGATGCGGTCGAAGTTTGTCGGGCTGGCGATTTCGATAATGGTCGAGTTCGCCCCCGTGAGCACAAGGTTACCCACAGTGATTTGTGTGCCGGGGGAATTGCCCGGCGAGTAGTTGCCATTGACGATGACATTGGCCGCGAAGAGCGTTCCCGTTCCGCCGAGAGTGGCATTTGGATCGACCACCACCGAGTTGGCCGTGAGGTTGCCGTTCACGGAGAGCAGTCCCTGCGCCACCGTGGCCACGCCGGTGACATTTGTGTTGTTCTGCAGATCGAGTTCGCCCGCGCCGGTTTTGTCGAGGTTGCCGGGCGTGTTGAGGGTTCCGCCGGAGACTTCGGAGGATCCGCCTTGGACATTGAGCGTGCCAGAAGTGACGATCAGATTCCCGTTGGATTGGATCGTCAACGGGGCGCTGTTGCTGAAATTCAGCGAATTCACCTTGTTGTTCTCACCAATTGTCTGGGTCGGCATCGTGACATCATAATCCGCAATGACCGGTGTGTTTGGTCCGCCGTTGTTCTCGATGTTTGGCCCTCCGGAGGTGGCACCGGTCACTGAATACACAATCGTGTTGGCTGGCGTGCTGAAGTTGCCGAACAGAGTGGTGTATTGCCCGTGGACGGCGGCAAAACTTTTGCCACCGGAGAGAAGCGTGGCATTGACCAGCGTGTAGTCGCCGTAATCCAAGGCCTCGACTTCGCTGAAGTCGAAGGTCGCATTGCCCGGCGTGGATACCGAGAAGTTGCCGGCGACATTGATGGTCAAATTCCCGGAACGCGGTGAGGTGCCTGTGTCGTAAAAGGCGATCACGCCATTGCTCCAGTTGACATCTCCGCCGATCCGGAGATTGCCGTTCATTCCTGGCTCTTGGGTGGAGGTGACCAGAAGCTTGCCGCCCTGCAGGGAGACATTGCCGTCACCGAGGGCTCGCGGAGATTTGACCCAAAGCGTGCCGTTTTGGACGCTGGTCCCGCCTGTGTAGGTATTATTTCCCGTCAGAGACAAAACCCCGCCGCCGATTTTGGAGAGGCTCGTTGCAGGCTTCGGACCCACTTGGTCCAAAAGAATCCCGGCGATCGTGAGGGTCGATGTGGCGTCTACATTTGCGGTTCCATTCACCAGCGCATAGCCAGAAACGCTGTTCATCGTCACCTTGGAGTTGCCTCTCGCGCCGATCACATTCAGGCCGATGAGGGTGTTGCTGAAATTCCCGCTGAACGATCCATCGAATGTGAGCGTTTCCCCACCCGAGAGGTTGTTGAATTCCAGCGCTCCCGTGGTTGTGGAACCCCCGTAGAGAGTCACGCTGTTGGCCGCGCCTACGGACCCATTGAAGGAGATCGCGGTGACAGGTGCGGTGATCGTTCCGTAGTTGAAAACCTGAACGCCGCCCTCGGGGCTCGTCGAGCGGATCGCCACCGAACTGGAGGAAATTAAACCTCCGGCTTGATTGACCAACTCCGCTGTTCCCCCGTCGATTTGGATGCCCGCGCCGCCAGCGGTGCCGTTGCCACCCAAGATCGAGCCGGTGTTGCTGACGCGAAGAGTTTGTCCCGCGGTTCCGGTGAAGAGGATACCGGCCCCGCCGTCGCCTTGGCTGCCAGACCCTCCGGAAAGCCCCTCTCCGCCGCCGCTGGAAAGACCGAATGGAACGAATGAGGTGGTGGTAAAAATCGGCTCCGGCGAATCAAGACTGCCATCTTGATTTCCGATAATTTCACCCCCATTTAAGGTCGGGGCAGTTGTCCCGTTCCCTGGCGATCCGGCATTTTCCGGGTTGCTGCCGGAGTATTCTGTTTCGTCATCAAAAAATCCGAAAAGGCTGAAGGAGTTTGGAGCGATTCCCAAGGGGCCAGCGCCTCCTGACCCTCCAAATCCTCCCGAGCCTCCTGAGCCTCCTGAGCCTCCTGAGCCTCCTGAGCCTCCTGAGCCTCCTGAGCCTCCTGAGCCTCCTGAGCCGCTACCGGTGCCATTCGTTCCGGGACTTCCATTGGTGGCGGTGCCGCCGCCGATCGCCACGGCGAAGCCTCCGGGACCGCCTAGCCCTTGAATAGTTCCATCGCCGCCATTGCCACCGTTGCCCCCCGTTGCAGTTCCGCTTGCATCACCATTGACGACGGCATTCCCGCCAGCCCCGCCGTCGCCGCCGGGTTGGGCAACAGCATTCCCGCCAACACCACCGGCTCCGCCAATTGCGTCGGTGCCTCCTGTGCCAGTGGCGGACGCGGTGCCGCCTGCGCCGCCAGATCCGGCAGCGCCGGATCCGATGTTGTCTCCGCCGCGGCCTCCAGCGCCGCCTGTCGTTGTCGATCCGCTACCGCCTGTGCCCACAGCAGCTCCACCGGCACCGCCAGCACCACCGGTGCCGATCGAACCAGTGCCGCCAGCACCACCAGCACCGGCCAACGCCGAGTCGGTTTGGCCGAGCGCCGACGCACCGCCACCATTGCCACCAGCGCCGCCGTCTACCCCGCCAACTCCGCCGGCACCTCCGGCACCGCCAATTGCTGTCGAGGATGAAATGGCGGGGTTGTTTACCTCTGCCTGTCCACCTTGACCACCAGCGCCACCGTTTCCATTCGTCGAGTTGCCACCAGCGCCACCCATGCCGGCGGATGCAATAGATCCCGCGCCTACGATTGCGTTGCCTCCGTTGCCACCGACGCCGCCGTTTCCGGATATCGTTCCAGCGGCACCGCCGGCACCACCCATGCCACCAACGGCATTTGCATCTGCGCGGTTTGAACTACCCCCCGCGCCACCATCGCCGCCATCGCCATAAGAACCTCCATTCCCGCCTGCACCGCCGTTGCCGCCATTGCTATCGATGCCATCGGCTCCGGTGCCACCAAGGCCACCATTCCCGCCGCTGGTCACATCAATACCATTGGCACCATTAGCGCCTGAGCTGCCACCTGAACCACCAGTCCCTACAAGGCCGCGCACGCCGCCGATGCCAGCCAAGCCGGGATCGCCGCCAGCCCCCCCATTTCCGCCGTTCGGAAACTCGGCACTGCCAGCCCCGCCGTCGCCCCCATTGCCCGCAAGGCCTGCGTTTCCACCATTGCCGCCCGCTCCTCCATCCCCGTTGATTCCACTTAACGCATTGCCGCCAGCGCCACCAGCGCCGCCCAGACCGCCGTCAGTTCCATCGAACCCGTTGTTGCCATTTTCAGCAGCCGCGCTATCGGTGGCATCGGCCCCGGCAATACCATCGGCCGTGCCGCCGTTTCCGCCATTGCCGCCAGAGCCGCCACTTCCTCCATTGACTCCGAAGCCACCGGCGCCGCCCATGCCGCCATCGCCACCTGCAACGGTCTCATCGCCATCCGCGCCGTGCCCAGCATCACCGCCAAAACCTCCGTTACCCACCGAGCCAGCAGCGCCTCCGGCTCCGCCGTTGCCGCCTGATGCCCCTAGAGTTACTGCTGAAAATCCTGCGCCGCCGTTGCCTCCATTCCCACCGCTTGTGGCAGCGATGCCATTAGCGCCAATCACTCCACTGGTTCCGCCCAAGCCCCCTACGCCCGCCGCTCCACCCGCACCACCGGGTCCCGCGAGACCAGGATTGCCACCAGCGCCACCAGCGCCACCGTTCGGACTCGATGCATCGCCCGCCGCGCCATCTCCGCCGTTGCCAGGTTGGCCTGCATATCCTCCATTGCCGCCGTTGCCTCCTGTGCCATTAGTCCCCACTGGACCCGCAGCACCTCCTGCACCACCGGAACCCGCAGCGCCGCCGGATGCACCAGAGCCACCGTTACCACCATCGTCTCCGGGCGTTGTTGAACTAAATCCTGCGCCACCGTCACCGCCCGCACCACCGTTGCCACCAGCGCCGCCCGAGCCAGCGTTTCCAGAAACCGAGGAGCCTCCAAGCCCTCCGTTTCCACCTGATCCACCGACCGTCGCGTCTTGGCCGAACCAATCGCTCCACGCACCCATGCCGCCGCTGAAACCCGCACCGCCGTTGCCGCCTCGGCTGCCGTCGCCGCCGTTCCCAAACAAGGAGCCTCCCGCGCCACCGTTGCCGCCTGCTCCGCCATTGGCACCAAGCACGCCCGGATCCGAGGAATGCAAGCCGTTGCCACCTGCGCCGCCATTGCCGCCGTTGCCATAAGAGCCGCCGTTCCCGCCGCTGCCGCCGTCGCCGCCTGTGACACCAGCAATATTCGGCGAGAAGCCCGCTCCGCCGTTGCCCCCATTGCCGCCGGATGTCGCAGCAGTCCCATTGACACCATTCGAGCTCCCGGCTCCAGATCCACGCGCTCCCCCGGTTCCAGCCAAGCCGGGATCGCCGCCATCTCCACCGGCTCCGCCATGGGGGGTCGTCTCGTCACCAGCTGCACCGTTGCCGCCATTGCCAGCCATGCCGGCAGATCCCCCGTTGCCACCATTTCCACCAAAGCCATTTGCGGCAAGTCCGGCACCAAGGCCAGCCGCGCCCCCGGCTCCGCCATTGCCGCCCTTGCCTCCCGAAAGTCCATCGCCGCCGGCTTCGCCAGGATTCTGGCCATCAGCTCCCGCAACCCCACCAAAGCCCGCGCCACCATCAGCGCCAGAGCCACCGTTGCCGCCAAAACCGTCTGCCCCAGCCAAGCCTCCCAAACCACCAGCGGCTCCACCAAGGCCACCACTCCCTCCAGCACCGCCGGCACCGCCTGCTCCACCATCAGGAAATAAAGCCGTTCCGTCAGCGCCTGCAAAACCTGCGCCGCCGTTGCCGCCATTGCCAGCTGCTCCACCATTAGCGTCGAGGCCGTCGGACCCAGCCGCGCCAGAGGCGCCACCGGCTGCGCCGCCGATACCAGCAACTCCGCCTGTGCCGCCGTTGCCGCCGGCACCGCCTGCGGTTCCAGATTCGCCGGGGTTTACTCCAGCGATTCCCGCTATGCCGTCCCCACCCAGTCCCCCAGCTCCGCCATTGCCGGCATTACCGCCGTTGCCGTCGATGCCTGAAATTATTCCACGAGCCCCTCCTGCTCCTCCGCTCCCGCCGTTGCCGCCAGCTGTGCCATTGGCACCTGCGACTCCGGCCAACCCAGATGCACCATCGCCCCCGAATCCCCCATTGCCGCCGTTGCCGAGAGAGCCACCGGCTCCGCCAGCGCCGCCATTTCCACCGGAGTCGCCTGAGAGCACCGCAGTAAAACCATCACCTCCGTTGCCCCCATTGCCGCCGGATGTCGCAGCAGTCCCATTGACACCATTCGAGCTCCCGGCTCCAGATCCGCGCGCTCCCCCAGTTCCAGCCAAGCCGGGATCGCCGCCATCTCCACCGGCTCCGCCATGGGGGGTCGTCTCGTCACCATCTGCACCGTTGCCACCATTGCCAGCCATGCCGGCAGATCCCCCGTTGCCACCATTTCCACCAAAGCCATTTGCGGCAAGTCCGGCACCAAGGCCAGCCGCGCCCCCGGCTCCGCCATTGCCGCCTTTGCCTCCCGAAAGTCCATCGCCGCCGGCTTCGCCAGGATTCTGGCCATCAGCTCCCGCAACCCCACCAAAGCCCGCGCCACCATCGGCGCCAGAGCCACCGTTGCCGCCAAAACCGTCTGCCCCAGCCAAGCCTCCCAAACCACCAGCGGCTCCACCAAGGCCACCACTCCCTCCAGCACCGCCGGCACCGCCTGCTCCACCATCAGGAAATAAGGCCGTTCCGTCAGCACCTGCAAAACCTGCGCCGCCGTTGCCGCCATTGCCAGCTGCTCCACCATTAGCGTTGAGGCCGTCGGACCCAGCCGCGCCAGAGGCGCCACCGGCTGCGCCGCCGATACCAGCAACTCCGCCTCTGCCGCCGTTGCCGCCGGCTTGGCCTGCAGTTCCAGATTCGCCGGGGTTTACTCCAGCGATTCCCGCTATGCCGTCCCCACCCAGACCCCCAGCTCCGCCATTGCCTGCATTACCGCCGTTGCCGTCGATGCCTGAAATTATTCCACGAGCCCCTCCTGCTCCTCCTCTGCCGCCGTTGCCGCCGGCTGTGCCATCGGCGCCTGCGACTCCAGCCAACCCGGATGCGCCATCGCCGCCGAATCCCCCATTGCCGCCGTTGCCGAGATCGCCGCCGGCTCCACCAGCGCCGCCACTTCCACCGGATTGACTTGGTGTTGAAGCGCTAAAACCTGCGCCGCCGTTGCCCCCATTGCCGCCGGATGTCGCGGCGGTTCCGTTCGCGCCGTTTACTCCGCTTGAGGCACTTCCTCCTCCTGCGCCGCCCAATCCACCCACGCCTGCAAGGCCCGCATTGCCACCGGCTCCGCCCGCGCCGCCATTTGGATTTACAGCATCACCAGCTCCGCCATCGCCGCCATTTCCGGCCATGCCGGCAGATCCGCCTGTGCCTCCATTGCCGCCGGCCCCATCGGTGCCGTTTGCTCCAACGGCTCCACCAAGCCCACCGATACCTGCCAGGCCGCCAGCGCCGCCACGGATTGTGCCCGTGTTGAAAATCGTGAGTGAGGTTGAAGAAGAAACCCCGGCGCCACCCGTGCCGCCGATCCCTCCATTGCCGCCGTTGCCGCCTGAGCCTCCCAGTGCCCCGATGCCGCCGGCTCCGCCAATGCCTCCAGAACCGCCAAACCCTCCATTGCCTCCCTTGCCGCCTGAGTTGCTAAAACTTCCTGCGCCGCCGATGCCCCCAAGGCCACCTTTTCCCCCGACACCGCCGAAGCCGCCTGCGCCGCCGATGCCGCCCGCACTCCCGTTTCCGCCGATGCCGCCCTGCCCACCTGTCGCGCCGGAAATTGTTCCGTTATTGATGAGCGCTTCAAACCCGGTGAGGCTCCAACCTGCGGCGCCTGTTTGCCCTTGGCCGCCGGTGCCGCCATTTCCCCCAATGCCTCCGGCCGTGCCATCCTCGCCCGCGGCGCCATTTCCGCCATCGGTGCCATTGGCACCCGAGGCTCCAGCCGCACCGGGACCGCCTGGTTGTCCATTGGCTCCGTTGACGCCATCCAATCCGGCGGCACCATCGGCTCCGTTGACACCATTCAATCCGGCAGCACCAGCCGCTCCGGCATTTCCATCATTGGCTGGAGAGGGGCTACCAGTCAGGTTGCCCGTGTTTGTGGAGTTCGAGCCGAATCCAAAAATTTGCGAGAGCCAACTGAGATCGGCAGCTTGGCTTGCGGGCGCGAACAAGAGGATAGCAGAGGCTAATGCAGCCGTGGTGGTTGGGAGTGCGAATTGTTTTTTCATGGTCATAAGGCCGAAATGCGGCGGTTGAATGTCGGAGGAAATCTTTTCTTTACTGGAATCAAGCGGGGTCTTCACCTCATAAAAAGCGGATGAAATTTTCTGCGGATTATTTATCATGGCGTGATTTGTTTTTTATACGGAACGACCTGCAGCCCGCACAGGCCCTAGCTTGCAGAACAAACAGGTTTGCGGATTTTTGCCTACCAACGGGTGATGCGTTTTGATCCAATTTTTAAGAACGTCAGAACCAGTCCAAGTCGGGATTGATAAACCCGAAATCCCTACAGGTGTGCAAGCGCTAAAGTTTTTTTTGAACCACGAGCTTCGCAAATAACCACGAATGATAAAAACAAGGAACTTCTCCGGCGAAGCCGCTCCCCATTCGTGAAAATGCGTCCTATTCGTGGTGAAGGAAATCCCATTGGTCTGAACCGCTCTTTTAGGAACGCTGAGGTCCTCCTCGGCCCTGAAACATGCCGAACGAAGCCAACAAGGGACGTTGGCGTTCCCGACGGTTCGGCGGTGTCTGGTGACATGGCGTAAAGCATCACGCGCGTTGGGCCCACCACATCTGGGAGCTCGTAGAGACGCCGCTACAAGTTGAGCTACATCGGCTCGACCATCCCTTTTGCAATGATTTTACCAACCTGCCCCCGCGCTTCACTCTTGAGTCACGGTGGGGGTCTCTTGTCAAGACCATGCGGTGCCAAGCGGGGGGGCTTGGGTGTTGAGCGATAAAATCCGCAATATAACTCGCGGGATTGAGTTTCTTGAGTTATATCTCCGAGACATTTAACTCATGAAGGACTTTAAGCTTTGGAATTGGCAGCAAGACGATTGGCCGAATTTTCGTTTTGATGCGGGGAGATTGGCGAGTCTGGAGGCGGATTTTTTGCGGCGCGCTGGCATTTATTCTGGGAGCTTCATGCATATCGCCCAAGATGAAAGGGATTTGCTGGCGGTGGAGTTGATGAGCGAGGAGGCGATGAAAACCTCGGAGATCGAGGGCGAGATTCTGAATCGCGAAAGTGTGAAGTCGTCGATCCGGCGTCAATTTGGCCTCTCCACCGACCATCGCCGTGTGCCCCCGGCCGAGCAGGGGATTTCTGAATTGATGGTGGATCTTTACCGGGAATTCGATGCCCCGGTGGATGAGGAGAGGCTTTTGCATTGGCATGGGCTGCTGATGAATGGCCGGCGCGATCTTGCAGCGATCGGCAGCTACCGCAGCGGCCGTTATCCGATGCAAGTTGTTTCGGGTCCGCTGCACGAGCCAAAGGTGCATTTCGAAGCCCCGCCTGCGTCGGCAGTGCCGAGTGAGATGCGTCGGTTTCTGGAGTGGTATGCCCGGTCGGGGCCACGCGGTGATGCAGCGTTGCCGATGCTGACGCGCGCGGGGATTTGCCATCTTTACTTCGTGAGTATCCATCCCTTGGAGGACGGTAATGGCCGCATGGGCAGGGCATTGTCTGAAAAATCTCTCACCGAGGGTCTGGGACATCCCATCCTGATCTCGCTCTCGGCAACGATCCATCGCAACCGCAAGGCCTACTACGACATGCTGGAGAGGAGCAACACACGCAACGAAATCACGGACTGGCTTGTGTATTTCGCCGAGACCATCCTCGACGCGCAGGCCGAAACACAGCGATGGGTGGAATTTCTCATCGCTAAAACGAGAATGTTCGACAAGCTGCGCGGCCGCTTGAACGAGAGGCAGGAAAAGGCGATCCTGCGCATGACGCGGGAAGGCCCGAATGGCTTCAGGGGCGGGCTGAGCGCGGAGAATTATCTCGCCATTACAGGCACCTCGCGCGCCACGGCCACGCGTGATTTGCAGGATCTTGTGCAAAAGGGAGTGCTGGCGTGCAGCGGGCGACTCAAGGGAACCAGATACAGGCTGGTGATGGAGGAGGGGAGGAGTTTGTAAGTTTTATGAGCGGAATAGGGGTCAGGCCTTGCCTATGTCGGGGCCGGAACAAAACTAGACAGAGACGGTTCAAAACTAGACAGCGGAGACGGAGCAAAACTGGATTTCTGCGGGATCGCGCTCGAAGCGACTGGTGAGAGGGATAGGGGTCAGGCCTTGCCTATTGACATCTCCAATTTTATGACAAGCTTTTCGACGTCCGGCCGGGGGGCGGAGCAATATCGGCATACCCGGCTCGGATCGCCCATATGAAGATTGAGAGAGAGTCAGTAAACCTTTATCATCGTTCGACTTCGGATGAACTTCGCCAGAGCGATTTTCGCTGCATTTCCTTTCGGTGTCTTGGAGAGATCGGGATAGGGGTCAGGCCTTGCCTATTGACATCTCCAATTTTACGACAAGTTTTTCGACGTCCAGTCGGGAGGCGGAGCAATATCGGCATACCCGGCTCGGATCGCCCATATGAAGATTGAGCGAGAGCCAGGAATTGCTTATCATCGTGCGACTCCGGATGAATTTCGCCAGAGCGATTTTCGCCGCACTTCCTTTCGGTGTCTTGGAGAGATCGATCTCCGAGAGGTCAAGGATCGCCAATCCCTCCTTCACAAGACGTTCCGCCTCCCGTTCGTCATGCATTCGGGCCATGCCGACAACTTTTGCATTCCCGCCCGCGAGTCGATCCAACAAGTCTGCTCGAAAGTCCTCCGACCCAAAATACCATTCCCGCCTCAACGCCTTGAGCATTTCCTTATCGATTCCTCCCCGCTTGCCGTCCTCCCGTGCACGCAGCTCAAGGTTCTCGCGCAGAGCCATGCGGGCTGACGCTCGGTCTCCCTGTTCCAAAACCCACTCGGCACACAGCCATCGGGGGCGATTTCGCGGTGCTCCCACCAGCGCCGGGAAGCTGCTCCAACGGAAGTCCAGAAGCCGCTCCCCCACCAATCCCCCCCTCGCCGGATTCAGATGAATGTAATCGCTCACAGTGCGAAAATAAAGCCCGTCCCGCCCATCCACAGGGATTGCTTTGTAACGTCCTTGGAACAAATGGCCCTTCAATCCGTGCTTCACGTTATGCCGGATTGTATAGGCGGATTGCAACCAGTGCATCCCGGCGGAGAGGTTCGGCTCCAGGGTTTCCAAGAGGATGTGGTAATGGTTGTTCATGAGAACATAGGCGTGCACCCGCCAGCCAGTTCGCTCGCAGGTCTGCCCCAAGGTCCTCAAAAACAGCTCGCGATCCCCTTCATCCCGGAAAATGGCTTCGGATCGATCCCCTCGGTCCATGACGTGGTAAAGAGCCCCAGCATATTCAACCCGCGGCTTTCGTGGCATGGAGAAATCTCAACGCAATTGCCAAGATATGTCAATAGGCAAGGCCTGACCCCTATTGCGGGGGTGACGTCTGTCGTGTGACAAAATGGGCTTTGGATGTGGGGGGGGGGGGGGGGGGGGGCGGCTGCGGCGGGGCATCTCACTTTTCAAAAACTATTGCATTCGCGCTTTTCAGCTCTCGCGCTGACTCGGATTTTGTGTGCCATTGGGCTTTGAGGATGAGGACAAGAAATTCGCGGCCTTCGAAACTCCAGGGGAAAGAGGGTGGCGATGCGGCGGATTCGGCGTTGGCGGGGTCGATCTGCGAGAGGTCGAAGGTGTGGATTTTTTTTGATCCGTCATAGGCGGCGAGTTCACTTCCGTTGCGTCGGATTTCCAAATCTTGCGACGAGGCGGTTTTCCCCAGAGGAATGGGGCCGCATTGGATTCCGTGAACGAGCCGGTAGCCTTCGATGGAAATTGGGCGTGCTTCGGGCCACTCGAATGCGATCTGGGCTGATCCATCGGAGGTGATTTGGGGCAGGTCGAGTTTCTTTTGAGCGGCTTTGGCGATGTCGTATTTCGTGGGGTCATTCTCGAGATCGAGCGGACCCGTGAAGCGCTCGACGACGGACTGGTCGTAATTGGTGGCGAGGTAGCGGAGCGAGGAGGCGATCTGGCTCTCGGTGTCCGCGGATCGATTGGCGAGGAGTTTCTCCAAATGGCGCGTCTGGCTGCGCAGGCAGACTTCTTGCGAACTCAACGGCCCGAAGGCGGCGATGAGGGTGAAGGCGGCGAGCAGAGCCGGGGCGAAGGCGGGCGAGGTGGAGCGGCGGAGCAGCACGACGAGGCAACACACGACAATCCAGACGGCGAGGGCGAGGGCGGCGTAGCGCGGGAAGGTGAAACCGTAGTCCTCGATACGCCGGGCGAGGGCGAGGAAAAGAAGAATGCTGAAGAGCGGAAATGCGATGGGAAAAATCCGCGAGAAGGCCTTGGCCCAGGCCCTGTCTGCGCGCCAGGGCTCGAGCATCCATTGCGCGGCGAGGCCGTAGCAGCCGAGCGCCAGCACGGGCAGGGCGACCATGCCATCGGGAAGTTGCCGCTCGATCAGGATGCGAATCGCATACGCGGCGAGGATGGCGGTGAAGAGAAATCCGATCGGGACGAGCGCCCATTGGCAAAGCCGCCCCCAGACTGCGAAGCCGGGTTGTTTGGCGTCCAACTCCGCCTGCGCAGCGGGAAGGAGGATGATGACGGCGAGCGGCGCGACGAGGAATCCGCAGAGGGCCATGACATCGTGGTGGACGCCTGAAAGCTCGAGATCGAACAGCGTGCGGAGGCTTTCGAGGGCCAGCAACAGGCCGATGAGAACAACCAGCGTGAGGATTTGGGCGAGGATGAGGGCGTTGAGCCCGCCGATGTTTGTGCGCCACCAATTGGATTTGGGATTTGAGACAAGGCCGGGCACGGCGCTGGTGATCGCGGCGGCGGCGAGCCAGACGAGCAGAAAGGTGAGCCCGTCTTTTTCCGGATCGAGAAATTGCCAGTGGGCCCAGATGGCGAGCAGGGCTGCGGCATGGAAAACCCAGCGCGGGCGGGGGAAAAGCTCCCCGGCGTAGGCGGCCGCGACGAGGAGTGGAAAGGCAAACGCCACCGCGTAGGCGATGCGGGAGCCGAATTTTTCAATCGCCTCGGAGTCGGAGTGGTTGAGGACGATCATCGTCGCTGCCCCGAGGAGCCCTGCCACGATCACCAACGGAAAACGGCGGAGGCCATCGGCGAGCGCTTGGCGGACGGGTTGGAGGGAGGGGAGAGGCATGGACAAGGGTGGGTTGTGAAATTCGCGGGCTCCCTGCAGCCGTCGCTGGGACCAAGGTCGTCGGGATGGGGGAAATTTGTTGGCGGCGCACTTCAGTTCGTCAAGGACGTATTGGTCATCCACCGCGGTGTCGATTTCGAGCCTCTGAAAAGTGAGGTTGGGCGCGCGGGCAAAAGAATCCGTTGGACGCGATCCTCTCGCTCCGCCACCTTGCGTGGCTTTATTAACTGAAATGCTGACTCTTTCACAGGTGACCAAGTCTTTTGGCGGGCGCGTTCTTTTCGAGGATGCGGCGCTGCAGGTGAATTCCGGAGACCGTATCGGACTTATCGGGCCGAACGGCGCGGGCAAATCCACGCTCTTTTCCCTTCTTCTCAAATACGACGAACCCGATGAGGGCAATGTCTCGCTGCAGCGCGGCACACGTGTCGGGTTTTTGCCGCAGGAGACGGCTTCCGTGGGCGAGCACACAGTCATGGAACTTGCCGCCGGGGCGGAGGCGGACGGGCGCTCGGAGGCCATGGCCAAGCGGATTTTGTCCGGCTTGGCGTTTCGCGAGTCGGACTTTCACCGGCCCCTGCGCGAGTTGAGCGGTGGATGGATCATGCGGGCCCATCTCTCACGCCTCTTGGTCGAGCAACCGGATTTGCTGCTTCTCGACGAGCCCACGAACCATCTCGACCTTGAAACACTGGGTTGGTTCCAGAACCACCTCAGCGGGTATCCGGGGGCGATCCTCACCATTTCCCACGACCGCGAGTTTTTGAACCTCATTTGCCGGAGCATTGTGGAAATCCGGCACCGCAAGCTCATTCGCTACACAGGAAATTTCGACGCCTGTCTTGTGCAGAAAAAAGCGCGCGACGAGCAGCACCTCGCCGCCTATCGCAATCAGCAAAAGGAAATCGCCCACCTCGAGGATTTCATCAACCGCTTCCGCGCAAAGGCCAGCAAGGCCGCGCAAGCCCAAGATCGCATCAAGCAACTCGCCCGCATGGAGCGCATCGAGGCGCCAGAGTCCGACGAGGCAACAGTCAGTTTCCGCTTTCCCCAACCCCCGCGCGGCGGACAGCGTGTCATCGTGCTGGACTCGGTCCGGCAAGCCTACGGGGACAAGGTGATCTATGAGAATCTCAACCTTGAGGTCGAGCGGGGGCAGCGCACGGTTCTTGTCGGCCCGAACGGAGCGGGCAAATCCACCTTGCTCAAAATTCTTGCCGATCACCTCCCGATCCAAGCTGGCACGCGCACACCGGGCCACAATTGCGGCATTGGCTACTTCGCCCAGCACCGCACCGACGGCCTTGACACGAAACGCACTGTGCTGGAAGAGGTGCAGTCCATCTCCAAACCGGTGCCCGAGCAGGCCGCCCGCACAGTGCTCGGCTCGTTTCTCTTCCGGGGCGATGACGTCTTCAAACGCATCGGCGTTCTCAGCGGAGGAGAAAAAAGCCGTGTTGCTCTGGTGAAGCTTTTGCTGGATCCCCCGAATTTCCTCCTCCTCGACGAGCCGACCACCCACCTCGACATGCCAAGCATTGATGCCCTCATCCGAGCGCTCAAGCCCTACGAGGGGACGATCATGTTTGTCAGTCACGACGTGCACTTCATCCGTGCCATCGCCACATCGGTCATCCATGTGCAAGCGGGAAAGCTCACGCCGTATGCGGGGGATTACGATTATTTCCGCGAGAAATCCTGTGCTGGAGGCAGTGTGCGCTCGGGAACCGTGGCGTCGCTGGGGAATTTCCAACCCGAGACCGCCATTTCCTCGGCCCCCGAACAGCCGAAGATGGGGCTTCGCGAAATCAAGGCTCAACGCCGCGCCGAGGCCGACGCCCGCAAGGCGGAGGCCGCCGAGCGGCGATCGAGGGAACAGCGGGTGGCCAACTTGGAAGTCGAAATCCATGCCCTCGAAGCCCGCCAGCGCGAGCTCAGTGTGCGCCTTGAGGACCCTCTCACCTATGACAACCCTGCCCTCGCGATGGAAATCAATCGCGAGTTGGCCGGCGTGGGCGACGCTCTTGAAAAAGCCAACGCCGAATGGATGGCCGCCGCCGAGCGGGAGACGGTCGACCTGAGCTGAGGCGCGATCCGCACGGTTCCTAGCCGGGCGGGAATGTCTACGTGTGATCCCCGAGGGATGGCATGGCCTCGCGGAGTCGTCGCAATGCCGCGCGACCGATCTGGAGGGCAGTCTTCGACTCGTGCAGGAAAACTCTCGTCCCCCGAGTGGGGCTTATTTCCAGCGCATGGATGCGGTCGAGGTTAACGATGAGCGAGCGGTCGAGGCGTTGGAACGGCGGTGCGGGGAGGGTTTCCTCGAATTGCCCGAGAGCGCGGCAGATGAGCAGCGGAGCTTGGCCTGTGACCGAGACACGGGTGAAGTCCCCTTCGGCCTCGAGGGAGAGGACGTCGCTGAAAGAGGCGATGATCGTTCGCTCGGGGGTGCGCAGGCAAATGCGGTCGCCCTGAGTGTAGGCGGGTTCCTCCTCCGTTTCTCCGCTGGCCGCCCGGAGCCTTCGCACCGCTTCGGCAAGCCGCTCCGGCCGCACGGGCTTGAGCAAGTAGTCCACCGCCTCAAACTCGAAGGCTTTTACCGCATGCTCGGCGTGTGCGGTAACGAAGACAACAGGCGGGCATTTCTCCATGTCTTCGAGGAGCGAAAACCCATCCTTCCCGGGCATCATGATGTCGAGAAAAAGCGCGTTGGGATTGAGGCTCGCGATCAATGCCGATGCGCTCTTCACCGATGCCGCCTCGCCGACGACTTCCACGCCACCGGCATCCGCGAGCAGTTCGCGCAGGCCTTGTCGGGCGAGCGCCTCGTCGTCGATGAGGATTACGCGCAGCATGGCTCCCCTTTCAACCGGAGGGTGGCACGCACCCATCCCTCCGCATCCTCGAGCGTGAACGAGTTCCGGCCGGGATAATGCAACTCCAAACGGCGGCGCAGGGTGTCGAGCCCCAGGCCGCTCGACGCTGCGGGGCTCGGGGGCTGCAGTCTCCCGGTGTTTGTGACCTCGATGAGGAGATCCTCGCTTCCCGAGCGGGCGACGATGCGAATTTCGATGACGTCCGCCGTGCATTGCAGGGAGTGCTTGACGGCGTTCTCAACCAGCGGCTGGAGGAGGAACCCCGGCACGGCACGATGCGCGGCGGCTTCATCGACATCCACCGAAAAATCGAGTCGATCCCCGAAGCGGGCTTGTTGGATTTTGAGGTAGGCCCGCATGGCATCGATCTCCTCGGACAACCGGCCTGACGCGTTGTTGCGGTGTTCCAACGAGTAGCGAAGGTAGTCCGATAGCTCGAGAATCATTGCCGATGCGGCAGTCGGATGGGAGCGGATTTCGGCAGCGATTGCGTTGAGCGAGTTAAAAAGGAAATGGGGGTCGAGTTGCGCGCGGAGCATCTGGAGCTCGATGCGTAGGGCCTCGCGCCGGGCCGATTCCTTCAGCTCGATCTCGTTCAAGCGCTCCGCATCTGTCTGCAGCCAGTAGTAGCCGAGGCTCCAGATGCAAAAGGTGAACCACATCACCAGAAGCCGCAGGGTGATGTTCATGAAAAAATCGATCATCGGATTGTGCCATCCCGTGGCCAAGGAAAAGCCCGCGGCCAATGCCCCTTGCAGAATCGCCGCGGCCAGGCTGGCCAAGTTGACCAGCAGCGCGGCGCGCAAGCCGAACTCGTAGCCGGTGCGCCGATAGAGCATGCGCAGGAGCAGGGAAAGCCCCAGCGCGCACCCCTCAAAGACCAAGGTGAATGTCAGGGCCTGCATCCACTCCTGCCCCATGGAAAGCCGCGTCAAGAAGGCCATCAACCCGTAAGCGCCCCAAAAAAGAAGGTTGGCCTTCCAAAAAAGGGAGCCTCGGGAGAGGAGCGACCCGGCAAGGTCGGGAATCCGCGCAAGCTGGTTCACCCCGCCAGTGTTCCGTTCCCGTCGAATCCTGTCAAACGCCGACTCCGTGGGGCTCCGCGCGAGCTTTCATAGGTTCGGGCGGTCAGGCGTTTCCACAACAGCGAGAGGTTCTCATGCACGGGTAGCGACGTTTCATCGAGTTTTGCCTGCGGTTCATCGAGTCGATTGAGCGCGGGACGCCGCGTCCTGTCGAATCCAACGCAATTATGAAAAAAGCACTCCACCTTGTTCTCATGGCGGCCTTGGCCGTCGTCCTTTCAACTTCCCAAGCCTTTGCGGCGATCACCGCGTCGTCTCGCATTGATTCCGATTGGGGATCCGGGTTCACTGGCGCGGTTCTTGTGAAAAACACCGGCGCCGCAGCGGTCTCCAACTGGGTGGTCAACATGACACTGCCTTCAACGATCTCGTCGATCTGGAATGCCAAGCTTGTTTCCCGGACTGGCTCCACCTCGACGATCACCCACGTAGGCTGGAACAGCACGATTCCCGCCGGCGGGCAGGTTGAATTTGGATTTGTAGCCAGCCCCGGAGGAATCCCGCCGGCCGCAATCCTTGTCGATACCGGCTCAGCTCCGCCCCCAACGCCTGCGCCAACGCCTGCGCCAACGCCAACGCCAACGCCAACGCCTGCACCAACGCCTGTCCTTCCCGCAAGCGGATCTCCTAACGCCGACTTCACGGTGAGTGGTGTGCGTGTGGAATTTCGCGTTGTTTCGGATTGGGGCAGTGGCCTCACGGGAAGTGTGAAAATGGTAAACACCACCTCGTCGCCGGTCACCGATTGGTTGCTCGCGATGGATCTTTCGAGCACTCCCTCAAGCGTGTGGGATGCGACTCACTCCCGCAGCGGGGGACGTTCGGAATTTCGTCCTGTTTCCTGGAACCGCACGATTCCTGCGGGTGGCACGGTGACGTTTGGATTCAATGCCGCGCCCGGCAAACTTGCCACACCGCCCGCGAATGTGACCCTCTCCGGCCTTGCGCCTGCCCCCACTGCGCCCGCTCCTACACCCACACCCACACCGGTTGTTTCAGCTCCGACTCCAGCTCCGACTCCAGCTCCGACTCCTGCTCCGACTCCTGCTCCGACTCCTGCTCCGACTCCTGCTCCGACTCCTGCTCCGACTCCTGCTCCGACTCCTGCTCCGACTCCCGTTTCCGGGCCTCTCACTGGAAGCACGCCCCCACCGATCAGCGGGCCGAAAATTGTTGGGTATTTTGTCGAGTGGGGCATCTATGGCCGCCAATACAATGTCACGGATATCCCGGCCGCGAAGCTGAACGTCATCAACTACGCGTTTGCAGACATCAGCGCCGCTGGGGATATCGTCCTCTACGATCGTTTCGCGGCTGTTGAAAAAGCGTTCCCTGGTGACACATGGGATCAACCGCTGCGGGGCAATTTCAATCAGCTCATCCAGCTCAAGAAAAAGCACCCTCACCTCGTCACGATGATCTCTGTGGGTGGGTGGACGCTCTCCGCCCGGTTCTCGGACATCGCGCTCACGGCCGCCTCGAGGGATCGGTTTGCAGCGTCGGCGGTGGATTTTATGATCCGCTACGGCTTTGACGGGGTGGATATCGACTGGGAATACCCTGTTGGCGGCGGCCTCGAGAGCAACACCTACCGTCCCGCAGACAAGCAGAACTACACGTTTCTCTTGCAGACGCTTCGCACCCGCCTTGACGAGCGCGGAAGCCGGGACGGGCGCAAATACTACCTCAGCATCGCGGCTCCTGCGGGGGATGATAAAATCCAGAACATTGAACCCGCTGGAATTGCCGCAGCGTGCGATTGGGTCAACATCATGACCTACGATTTCGCCGGCGGTTGGGAAATGAACACCGGCCACCAGGCTCCGATGTTCAGTCCCGAAGGGCGCGGTGCCGCGAACCCCTCCACGCTATGGAGTGTTGATGGTGCTGTGAGGCAGTTCCTCGCAGCCGGAGTCGATCCGAAAAAGCTCGTCCTTGGCGTGCCCTTCTACGGCCGCGGTTGGAGCGGGGTTCCTGCCACAAACGGCGGCATCGGCCAGCTCTCCAGCGGTCTTCCCCAGGGGTCCTACGAGCCCGGCGTCTTTGATTACAAGGACCTCGTTGCCCGCATCGCGGCTCAGCCAAATGTTTACGAGGTTTTCGAAGACACGGATGCCGAGGCTAGTTTCATCTACGCGCCTGCCGCAAGCGGCCTGTGGGTTTCCTTCGACGACACAGTCATCACGCAGCGGAAGGTCGATTACATCAAGGCGCTGGGCCTCGGCGGGGCCATGTTCTGGGAGTTGAGCGGAGACACGAAGGATCCCTCAACCTCGCTCCTCGAAGTGATCTATCGCGGGCTCAAGCCGCAATAGGCGCGAAGCAGTGTGAAAATCCCGCCGGGGGGTGGCCGTGCAGGCTATTCTCTCCGGCGGGATTCGCTTTTCGGAGCGGAGGTTTTTCATTGGGTTATTGTCGGGTGGATGAACGTGTGCGCGGGTGGTATCGTCGCGGAATGAATATTGGAGTGGTTGGAGCGACTGGTTATATCGGCCAGAGGGTGAGCCGGATGGCTGCGGAGGCCGGGCATCATGTTATTGGGTTTTCCCGACGCGGCGGCACGGGATTGCGTGTGCTCGATCCCTCTTCCGGGACTCTCGATTTGTCCGGACTCGATGCGGTCGTCAATCTCGCCGGCGAGCCGATTCTTGGACTGTGGACGAAGGCGAAAAAGGAGGCGATTCTGAGTAGTCGGGTGGGTGTGACCCGTCGTGTGGTCGAGAGCCTGAGGGACGGGCCGCGTGTGCTGGTGAACGCCTCGGCGGTCGGATTCTACGGCGACAGCGGGGAGCGCGAGTTGGAGGAATCCTCGTCGGCGGGAAGCGGGTTTCTTGCGGATGTCTGCCGCGCGTGGGAGGCCGCAGCGATGCCCGCTGGGCAAGAGGGTGTGCGGTTGGTGCGGTTGAGGATTGGTTTCGTCACAGGACCCGGTGGAGCCATGGGACTCGTCCGGCCGGTTTTTAAGGCCGGCCTTGGGGGAAAACTTGGGTCCGGGCGGCAGTGGATGAGCTGCATCCACGTTGACGACGTGGCGGGGTTGATCCTCTGGGCGCTAGAGAATCCCGCCGTGCGGGGAGCTGTGAACGCGGTGAATCCCGAGCCGCTGAGAAACTCAGAGTTCACGCGCGCCTTGGCACACGTGCTGCGGCGTCCGGCCATTCTTCCCGTTCCCGCGGTGGCCATTCGATTGGCCTTGGGGGAGCTTTCGTGTGTGGTGCTCGACAGCTTGCGTGTGCGACCTGTGGCGGCTCTCCGGGGGGGGTATGTGTTTCGGCACCCTACGCTGGAGGCGGGATTGTCGGCCTGAGCGCCCGGCGGAAAATGCAGCGGGTTTTGCTTGGTGAGAAGATTGGTCTGTCTCTTGCCGTGCTGCGTTGCAGCGGCGGGAGTGGGGGTGGCGGCCCGGGGCTTGAGGGCCTCCGGGCCGCGCTGTTGATTGTTTCGACCAGCCGGGGACTGTGAGAGTCCCCCGAGCGTTTGTCGGGCGATCAGTTTGCGTATTTCACCGAGCAGCCATAAGCGTCGGTCTGTGGCGTGCTGACGGGTTTTCCGGCGAGGGTCTCTTCGATGGCTGCGGCGACGTGGTTTTTTGCCGTCGCGATGTCGCCCGGGTCTGTGGATTTCTTGTCATCGATGGCCCCATGGTAAACGAGGATGCCCTCGGCATTGACGACATACATTTCGGGTGTGCGTTTGGCTCCGTAGGTCTTGCCGACTTTGCCCGACTCGTCGAGGAGATAGGCGGTGGAAGCGGTGGCTTTTTCCGCACAGGACTTGGAGGCGTCCGCAGCTGCCATGTGGCCTTGTTTTCCTGGCGCGGAAGAGCAGATGGAAAGCCAGATGACGCCTTTCGACGCTGCATCGGCTTGGAGTTTCTGCATGTTGCCGGAGCCATAATGTTTCACCACGAAGGGGCAACCGTGGTTGACCCACTCGAGCACGACGACCTTGCCTTTGTAGTCGGAGAGCGAGACGTTCTTGCCCTCGCAGTTGGTGAGGGTGAAATCCGGCGCGGGTGTGCCGACTGTGACCTCCGCGTTGGCCAAAGCCACTGCGGCTAACAGGATGAGAATTGCGTTTTTCATAAGGCTCAAACCATACATGGGCACCAAGCCGGCGCAAGTCGCCCAGACTTTTCGCCCTGCCCCCGCCGTCCGAAAAGTCGGCTACTCGTCCGGGTGGGGTTCTCGCCCGTCAGTTTGCAGTGATGTGGTTGGAGGCGTCGAGAGGTGTTCGCAGATCCTCCACGTGTGGTAGCCCACACGGTCGAGCCAACGCATGGCATCCAGGAGCTGAAGAGTCTCATCCGGCGACTTCCCTTCCGCGCTTGCGGATTCGAGGAGTGATACGCGGTTGCGCCTGCGCATTTCCGCAATGCGCGCGGCGGTCTCCCGAACGCTTTCGGCCCAGTCAACCGCTCCGCTGCGCCGCAATCCCTCTGCCGCGGAGGTGGTCAGCGAGGCCGCGGCAGCCGTCGCCTCCCGCAAACACTCTTCACCCATGGCCTCCCGCACCCCATCTGGCACCGAGATGCGAGAATGGAGGCGGATGAGGTGATCAATAATGTGCATCTGCGAGACGCGCGAGGAGCCGGGGGATGCCCCAGGCACTTCGGGTGGTATCCTCGACAGGAATTGCTCAATCCTCTCGATCGCTGTGCCGATCCGGTCGTGTGTGGCCTCGGCGCCTTCTTTGTTTTTTCCATTGTGGAATTCGGTGCTGATTGCCTCCACGGTTGCGAGGAATGTTTGTCCCAACGCCCGCCGCGATGCTTCGAGGGCGACGGCGGGATTTTCCAAAAGAAGGTCATCGAGGTGTCGGGTCAGCGTCGGGCCCGCACCTGCGGGGGAGATCGTTTTCCCCCTTTCCATTTTCCAATCGCCGACTTAGATGATTCACTCCTTCCTTGTCATGCTCAGTTGGATTCTCAAAAAAATCGTAGGCAATAAAAACCAACGCGAATTGCGTCGGATGTTGCCCATCGTAAAACAAATCAACGAAATCGAGGGTGGCCTCCAATCATTGCCTGATGAGGCTCTGCGGGCCAAGACCCTTGAATGGAAGGACCGGCTTTCAAAAATCCAGGAACCCGACAAACTCGCTCTCGAGCTCGAGGCCATCCTGCCCGAGGCCTTTGCCGTCGTCAAAAACGGGGCCCGGCGCCTCTGCGGTCGCGAATTCATCGTCTGCGGGCATCCCCTCACTTGGAACATGGTTCACTTCGACGTGCAGCTCATTGGCGGCATGGTGCTGCACCGCGGGCGCATTGCCGAGATGGCCACCGGCGAAGGGAAGACCCTCGTCGCCACTCTCTCCGTTTACCTGAACGCCCTCACCGGCCGTGGCGTCCACGTCATCACCGTCAACGACTACCTCGCCCAACGCGACGCCGAGTGGATGGGGCAGCTCTACACCTTCCTCGGCCTAAGCGTGGGGATCATTCAAAACGACCAACCCCCACCGCTGCGCCGTGAGCAATACACCTGCGACATCACCTACGGCACCAACAGCGAGTTCGGATTCGATTATCTCCGCGACAACGGAATGGCAACCAGCCGCGACCAGCAAGTCCAACGCGGCCATGCGTTCGCCATCGTGGACGAGGTCGACTCCATCCTCATCGACGAAGCGCGCACCCCGCTCATCATTTCCGGCCCAGCCACCGTCTCCACCCACCAATACGACCGCTTCAAGCCCCTCGTCGAGCAACTCATCCGGAAGCAGAATATGCTCTGCAACCGTCTCGGTTCCGAAGCCAAGGAACTTCTCGATGCGGGCAAGACCGCCGACGCCGGCCGCACCCTCTTCAAGCTCAAGCTGGGCCAACCCCGCAGCAAAGCTCTCCTCCGCCTCCTTGAGGATCCCGAAATGCGCAAGCTCATGGACAAGGCCGAGCTGGAGTTTTACAAGGATACCGAGGGCAAGGCCGCCCTCGTGGCGCTCAAGGAGGAACTCTTCTTCACCATCGAGGAACGCTCGCACGACGCCGACCTCACGGAATTGGGTCGCAGTTACCTCAATCCCGATGACCCCAACGCCTTTGTGCTTCCGGATCTTCTCACGGAGTATGCTGATATCGAGAATGATAGCGCGCTTTCGGTGGCAGAGAAAACCGCTCAAAAGACCGCCCGCCAGTTGCACTGCGACTCGCAAGCCGAACGGATTCATAATATCACCCAACTCGTCAAAGCCTACTGCCTCTACGAGAAAGATGTGGAATATGTCGTTGAGGAAAATAAGGTTATCATTGTCGATACCTTCACCGGTCGCAAAATGCCCGGCCGCCGCTGGAGCGATGGTCTGCACCAAGCCGTCGAAGCCAAGGAAGGCGTTCAAATCGACCGAGAGACGCAAACCCTCGCCACCATCACTATCCAGAACTACTTCCGTCTCTATCACAAGCTCGCCGGCATGACCGGCACCGCCGAGACCGAAGTGAGCGAATTTCACGACATCTACCGCCTCGACGTCAATGTCATACCCACCAACCGTCGGGTGAGTCGCCTCGATGAGAACGACCGCATCTACAAAACGCGGCGTGAAAAATACAGCGCCGCCATCGAGGCCATCAAGGAAGCCCATGCCAAAGGCCAGCCGGTCCTCGTCGGCACAGCCAGCGTGGAGGCCAGCGAATTGCTGGGCCGCATGCTCAAACTTCAAAAAATTCCCCACACCGTCCTCAACGCGAAATTCCACATGCAGGAGGCCGAGATCGTCTCCCGCGCCGGTCTCAAGGGCGCCGTGACCATTTCTACCAACATGGCTGGACGCGGCACCGACATCAAACTTGGAGAGGGAGTTACGGAACTCGGTGGTCTCTTCGTGCTTGCCACGGAGCGCCACGAATCCCGTCGCATCGACCGCCAACTCCGCGGACGCTGTGCCCGCCAAGGCGACCCCGGCCGCTCCAGGTTCTACGTCAGCTTCGAAGACGATCTGATGCGAAATTTTGGTGCCAGCGACCGGATGACCAAGATCATGGAAACCTTCGGCCTCAAGGAAGGCGAAGAACTCGAGCATCCTTGGCTGAACCGCAGCGTCGAAACCGCCCAGAAACGTGTCGAACAGCGGAACTACATGATCCGCAAACGCACGCTCGAGTTTGACGACGTGATGAACCAGCAGCGCGAGGTCGTCTACGGCTACCGCAACGAGGTCATGGATTCCGAGAACCCGCGCACTCTCATCGCGGAAGTCATCAGCGAAGTCGTGCCCAAGAAAGCTGCCACTTTTCTGGAGCCCATCGATGGCGAGGAACCCGACTATGAGGGCCTCCTGCAGTGGCTCAATACCACTTTCCCCCTCGGTCTCAGCAAAGACAAAGCCGCCCTCCACACGCGCACGGTTGATGAAAATGGCGCTTTTCTGGTGGAAACCATCCGCGCCGCTTACGAGCGCAAGGCCGAGCTGGAGCACCCCGATGCCCTCCGTGGCTTGGAGCGATACATCATTCTCAATGCCATTGATCGCCTGTGGCAGGAGCACCTCTACGCGATGGATGGCCTTCGGGAAGCGGTGTATCTGCGGGCCTTTGGCCAGAAAGATCCCCTCGTTGAATACAAAAACGACGCCTACCTCATGTTCGTGGACCTCATGGACACCATCAAAGGCGAAGTCCTCAACAACCTCTTCCGAAGCACCACAAACCTCCAAGCCTTCGAGCAACTCCTCGCCAACATCCCTCAAATTCTCTCCCGCCCCGACCTCGCGCTCAATCCCGAAACCGCTCCGCAAGGTCAAGCTCCCGCCTCGGTTCCCGAGAAGCCCTCCGCGCGCAAGTTCGAGCTCCCTCTCAAGCGTGAGATGCCCCGCGTGGGCCGGAATGATCCCTGCCCCTGCGGCAGCGGAAAAAAATTTAAATCCTGCTGCGGTCGCACCGCCTAAGCGCTCCGGACTCCCCCGGTTCCGTCGCTCCGGAGCGCAATTTCCAAATTGTTCCACGTGGAACGTCTGCGCTGCCTTTTCGGCGCGGCGGCGGGTCAGAGACGGTGCGATCCGGGGAGTCGGAAAAAACAGGCCCTTTTATTTGCGCGGAAACCACCCTTTCGCGGCTCGGGCCCCCTCTAAGCGCCAACGCTATTCCTTCCTAATAAAAACCGCTCAGGCGCCAATCTGGGGCCCTGTTTTTTCTGTGGTTTTGGAAAAAAACGCAGCCGGGCGGCCTCGCCGAATTTACGTCACTCGAGACCGCGCGCAAAGTCACGCCGAGAAGCGCGGCGCGGTCATTCGGAGTGCATCTTTTGGCACGGAATGGTTACACATCCAGCGCCCCTTGGCGGACGGCTTCATAGACGGCCACGCCGACCGCTGTGGCGAGATTCAGGCTTCGCGCCTCGGCGCGCATGGGAATGCGAACGCAGGAGTCCGAGTTTTCCCGCAAGAGGGTCTCTGGCAATCCGCGCGATTCACGTCCGAACACCAAATAGTCTCCGCTCTGGAAAGATTCCTCCCAGTAGCGCTTCGACGCCTTGGTGGTGAAATAGAAGAACCGCCCGCCGGGACTGCGAGCCTTGAGGCTCTCGAGGGAGTCCCACTGATGCACGTCGCACTCTTGCCAGTAGTCCATCCCCGCGCGCCGCAGCGCCTTTTCGTCGAGGGAAAACCCCAGCGGGCCGACCAGATGCAGGCGCGCCCCGACCGCCAGGCACAGGCGCGCCACGTTTCCCGTGTTCGGAGGAATCTCCGGCTCGATAAGAACAACATGCAGCATGCGGCAAAACTCTTCCATCCGGCAACGCCATGCAATGACGAATCGCCCTCTCGCCATGGGCCAAGGAAACCGATCTCCGTGTTCCACGTGGAACAAAATGGGCCCGCCCGGCCAACGCGAGGGATTGCAGTGGGGTGCTGAAACATCGCCTTGCGCGATTCCCCGCATGGACAAAGCGGAAAAATCCTTCACTTTAAGGTGTGTGAATGCCTTGATCCGTCTCCTGATTCGCTCCCAACTGACCTATGAGGTGGGAGGAGAGTCCACGTTCCTCGTGAATATAGCCGTTGCGGAGAGTGCGAATCAGCGCATCGTCCGCGAGCACATCACAAATAGCCAAGGCGGCGCGTTCGATGAAGTGCATGCGATCGGTTCCACCGGACGGTTCCACCGTTTTGCCGGAAGGGTGGGGGTGGTTGATATCTGTTACGAAGCGGAGGTGGAGCTCTCGCCTGGTTTCCACACGCCCGGGATGGCGCGGGAGCACACGCTGGCCGAGTTGCCGGCGGACGTGATTCCGTTCTTGTATCCGAGCCGGTATTGCGAGTCCGACAAGCTTGTGCGCATGGCGCGCCGGACATTTGGCTGGATGCACGACGGGCATGAGCGGGTGTGTGGCATTTGCAATTGGATTTACGACAATGTGGAGTATCTCAGCGGGAGTTCGGACACCACGACGAGTGCGTTCGACACGGCGACGGAGCGAGCCGGGGTGTGCCGGGATTTTGCCCATCTTGCGATCGCCTTTTGCCGAGCCTTGGGAATCCCGGCGCGGTTCTGCAGTTCGTATGCGTGGGGCTTGAATCCGCCGGATTTTCACGCGCACTTTGAGGCATGGCTTGGCGGGCGGTGGTTGGTCTATGATGCCACACGCCTCTCGCCGGAGAGCGGATTTGTGCGGATCGGCACCGGGCGCGATGCGGCGGATACCTCAGTGGCCACGGTGACCGGGCCGGTGGAGTTTCAATCCCTCGCCATCGAGGTGCGGCGTCTCTCTCCCGCAGCGGATTTCCCCATCACCACAAGCGGTCCGCTCTCCCAGAGCGATTTGTTTGAAACGGGGGGGGGATTGTCGGGAGCGAAGTAATGGTGTCATTATTTTTGTTGTAGGAAAGAAGGCTGTTGGTAGATGCTCTGCGTCGTTCCACACCCTCCGACTCCATGTCTCAATTCACCCCCCTTGGGCTGCTTCCTGCGGGAACCAGCCAACACACCAACTCGAGCCATTTTTCCTATGACCAAAAGCGTTGATCACCGCGCCTATTCGCGGGCCTGCCTGAGAATTCTCGCTGTGCTGCTGGGGATTTGGTTTTTTGTGAGTTTCGGGTGCGGGATTTTATTCCGGGAGTGGATGGATGAGCATCTGCCGCCGGTGGGCACGGCGCCGTTCGGGTTTTGGATGGCGCAGCAGGGGGCGATCATTTGTTTCATTCTGATCCTGATTGCGTATGCGGTGCTCATGAAGCGGCTGGATGCAAAATTCGGGTATACTGAACGGGAGGAGGGACAATGAGCCAGAGCATGCTGAACTTTCTGTTCATCGGGATCTCATTCGCGGTTTATATCGTCATCGCGGTGCGGTCGCGGGCTGGGTCGACGAAGGAATATTACACGGCCGGTGGCGGGGTCTCGTCGTTTGCGAACGGCATGGCGACGGCGGCGGACTGGATGTCTGCGGCGACATTCATCTCGATGGCGGGGGCGGTGGCGATGAGCGGTTATGACGCCTCGCGGTTTCTGATGGGGTGGACCGGCGGGTTTGTGTTGCTGACGATTTTGATGGTTCCGTTTTTGCGGAAGTTCGGGAAGGCGACGGTGCCCGACTTCATCGGCGACCGCTACTACTCGAAGTGGGCGCGCGGGGTGGCGGTGATTTGCGCGATCTTCATTTGTATGACCTACATCATGGGCCAGATGCGTGGGGTGGGGGTCGTGTTTTCGCAGTTGTTCGGGATCGGGATTCCTGCCGGTGTGGTCGTGGGTGCGGCGATTGTGTTTTTCTACGCGGGCATCGGGGGAATGAAGGGGATCACCTACACGCAGGTGGCACAATATTGTGTGATGGCCTTCGCCTACACGATTCCGGCGGTGTTTATCGCGATCATGATCACGAACCAACCGGTGCCGCAGCTGGGGTTGATCGGAAATTACTCGCTGAACGGAGAGTCGGTGCCGTTTTTTGAAAAGCTGAACCGGATCAATGTGGAATTGGGGTTCCAGGAATACACGACGGGAAAATTGTCGATGGTGAACATGTTTTGTATCACAGCGGCGCTGATGTGTGGCACGGCGGGATTGCCGCATGTGATCGTGCGGTTTTTCACGGTGAAGAGCGTGCAGGCGGTGCGCAGCTCGGCCTGCTGGACGCTGGTCTTCATCGCGGTGATCTACCTCACGGCACCGGCGATCGGGGCGTTTGCGCGATTGAATTTGATCGAGGAACTGCATGCCACGCCCTATGTCGAGGCCCCGGCGTGGTTCCGCGAGTTCGAGGCGACCGGGCAGATGGTGTGGGTGGATAAAAACGGCGACGGGACGATCCAGTATTTCGGACCCGCCAAATCGGCGGCGGGAACGAGCAGTGTGTTTCAAGGGGAGCAGCCGATTTTTCCGGCCTACGATGCTCCGGAAAATCAGCGGCTGGGGACGCACGGCGAGCGGTTGCTGGCGAACAAGCCGGATCTCTCCAATCCCAACGAACTATGGTTCGGCAACGACATCATGGTTATGGCGAATCCCTCCATGGCCGGGCTGCCGATATGGGTGGTTTCGTTGCTCATGGCCGGCTGCATTGCGGCCGCGCTCTCGACCGCAGCGGGATTGCTGCTGGTGCTCTCGACCTCGATCTCCCACGACCTGATGAAGAAGATCGTGAAGCCGGAGTTGAGCGACCGGGAAGAGGTGAACTACGCGCGCGGCGCCTCCTTTGTGGCGCTGGCAGTAGCGACATATTTCGGCATCAATCCGCCCTCCGCCTTCATCGCGCAGACGGTCGCCTTCGCCTTTGGGTTGGCTGCCTCGTCCTTTTTCCCGACCCTCTTGATCGGGATTTTCTCCAAGCGCATGAACAAACTCGGAGCGATCTCGGGAATGCTCGCGGGGATGATTTTCACGAGTTCCTACATCGTCTATTTCCAATTTCTCGGCGGCACGAAGGAGCAATTGCTCTTCGGGATTTCGACCGAGGGGATCGGATTCGTGGGCATGCTGCTCAACTTCGCCGTGGCGTTTCTCGTGAGGCCCTTTGGCGGCGAACCTCCCAAGGAGGTGCAGGAAATGGTGGAGCGAATCCACATCCCGAGCGGCGCCAGCGAGGCATCGCACCACTGAGCAAATTGAGCCGGCGGTGGATGTCGCGCTCCAGGAAAAATCTCGCGGGCCGGTGGAGTTTCAATCCCTCGCCACCGAGGTGCGGCGGCACTCTCCCACGGCGGATTTTCCCATCACCCCGAACGGGCCGGTCTCTCAGAGCGATTTGTTTGAAAAGGGGGGGGGGATTGTCGGAGCGAAATAAAGTTGTGGCCATTTCTTGATCCGGCGCGCATATGTCCAAGGATGAGCACCGATTCACGGCACTGCGGACGGATTATTGACCTCCACGCGCGGCGGATTTTTCCGGGAGTGATTGTGGTGAGCGGCGGCCGCATTCAGGAAATCCTCGAGGATGGCACGGTGACGGAACCTGGCTACCTGTGTCCGGGCTTTATCGATGCGCACGTCCACATCGAAAGCTCGATGCTCGCTCCGGCGGAATTCGGGCGGATTGCGGTGATTCATGGCACGACGGGGACGGTCTCCGATCCGCATGAGATCGCCAATGTGCTTGGGATCGACGGGGTGCGATACATGCAGCGGGAAGCAGCGCGGACGCCGCTGAAGATTCATTTTGGAATTCCCTCGTGCGTGCCGGCGACGGAATTTGAAACGGCGGGAGCGGTGCTTGGGCCTGCGGACATCGAGGAACTGTGCCGCGACGCGTCGTTGATCGGGCTCTCGGAGATGATGAATTTTCCGGGAGTCGTGCATTGCGATCCCGTGGTGATGGAAAAGCTCGCGATTGCGAAGCGTTACGGCAAGCGGATCGATGGGCACGCGCCCGGTCTGCGCGGCGCGGATCTCAAGGCCTATGTCGAGGCGGGCATCGAGACCGACCACGAGTGTTGTCAGATCGACGAGGCGCTGGAAAAACTTTCGCTCGGCCAGAAAATCCTCATCCGTGAAGGCTCGGCGGCAAAGAATTTCGAGGAACTCTGGCCGTTGCTGAACGACCATGCGGAGTCGTGCATGTTCTGCAGCGACGACAAGCATCCGGACGACTTGATGGCGGGCCACATCAACCAGCTGTGTGCCCGTGCGGTTGCGCATCGCGTCCCGCTCTTCGCTGTGCTCCGCGCCGCTTGCGTGAACCCTGTGCAGCACTATGGGCTGCGTTGCGGGTTGATGCGGGCGGGCGACCCCGCTGACTTCGTGCGTTTGCACGATCTGATCAGTTTCCGTGTGATGGAGACATTTATTGACGGGGTGTGCGTGGCGAGGGAGGGTCGGTCGCTCCTGCCACGGACGGTGGCGGCGAGTGCCAACCGATTTTTGGTGAAGGAAAAATCGGCCAAGGATTTTCAAGTCACCGCCGCACCCGGGTTGCTGCGTCTGATCGAGGCGCTGGATGGGCAGATCATGACAGGAGAGGGGTTTGCGGAAGCGCTTGTGGAAGAGGGGAATGCTGTGGCGGATCCCTCGCGCGACATTTTAAAAATCACTGTTGTGAATCGCTATGCCGACGTGCCGCCCGCCGTGGCCTTTGTTCGGGGAATCGGGTTGAAGCAGGGGGCAATCGCCTCCAGCGTGGCCCACGATGGCCACAACATCGTGGCGGTGGGTGTCGACGATGAGGCGGTGGCGCAGGCTGTGAATCTGGTGATCCGAAACAAGGGCGGCATCGTGGTGGTCGGGCGGGACGGCTCACACAGCGTGCTGCCCTTGCCTGTGGCTGGCTTGATGAGCGATGGCTATGCGGAGGATGTTGCGGAGGCCTACGCCCGGCTCACGCGCGAGGCGAAGGCCCTTGGGAGCACGCTGCAAGCGCCGTTCATGACGATCTCCTTTCTGGCTCTGCTGGTTATCCCGGCGCTCAAGCTCAGCGACCGGGGGCTTTTCGACGGGAGGCGGTTTGAGTTCACCCCGCTGTTCCAGGCGGTTTGAGAGTTCCGCCTGAGCGCGAGGGCTTGGACCCCGCGGGTGGGGGCGGTGGCGCGCGCAGGGCTTCTGGTATTTCGTTTGCGTAAGTTCGCGATATGCTCTTGTTTAAGCGGTCCCATTCGGTATCAGCCCCGCCTTGCCCGAATCCGAGAATCCCCATCCCTATGCTCCGCTTCCTCTTTCTCCTTCTGGCTTGTCTCTCGATCTCGGTCGCCGCCCCGGTGATCAACGAGGTTCAATCCACCAACACCGGCCTCGCCGATCCGTTCGGCCAACTGATGGATTGGGTGGAGATTTACAACCCCGATGGGGAGCCTGTGAACATGCAGGGGTATTATCTCTCGGACAGCGTGAGCGACCGGGTGAAATACCAGTTTCCCAATATCGAGATTGCGCCCGGTGGGTTTCTTGTGATTTGGGCCGGCTCGGTCACCGATTTTCCGCTGCGCTCGGGGGCTCACGCCACGTTTGGAATCAGCTCGGGAGGCGAGGCGATCGTGCTTACCGCGCCGGATGGCCTGACCGTGGTGGACCAGTATCCCTCCAAGGCCATCGGGGCCGGGCGCAGCATGGGACGCCAGCCGGACGGAACCGGGGCGCTGTATTTTTTTACTACGCCGACCCAAGGCACCGCCAACCTGGGTGGGGGAACGCCCACGGAAACATTGCCCGCGCCGACATTTTCGATTCGCGGGGGGCTGTTGACTTCGGGCGGGGACTTGGAGCTGGGCACCGGGATTGAGGGGGGGACGATCCACTACACCACCGATGGGTCCGACCCCACCATGTCCTCGCCGGTCTACGCGGGCATTCCGATCCCGCTCACGAGCCGCGCGGGGGAGGCAAACCGGTCTTCTGCGATTCCCACAAATCGGGACCAGTTCTTCTACAGCGAGGGGTGGCAAGCTCCCGACGGGGAGGTTTTCAAGATCAACGTCGTAAGGGCCCGTGTTTTCAAGGAGAACTACAATCCCAGCGGGATCGCCACGCAGTCGTATCTCGTCGATCCACTGGGGGCGAACCGGTATTCGTTCCCGGTTGTGTCCATCAACACCCACCCGCAGGGGCTCTTCAGCGAGGAGGAGGGCATCTATGTGGCAGGACGTCCCGGCACGAAGGAGAATTATTTTCAGGATTGGGACAGGCCGGGATTCATCGAGTTCTTTGAAAAGGACGGCACGTTGGCCTTCCAAGGCGACATCAGCGTGGAGCTGCACGGCAACACAAGTGTGAGCCGCCCGCGCAAATCGCTCCGCATCACTTCACGGCTTGAGGGTGGGGCCCCCTTCAGACACCAGCTTTTCCCGGAGAAATCCCTCACCGGTTTTTCAACGTTCCTGCTGCGCAATAGCGGCAACGATTGGGGGCAATCGATGCTGCGCGATGCGTTGCTGACCTCGCTGGCCACGCAGACGAGCCTGGATCTCCAGCGCAGCCGCCCGGCGGTTGTTTTTATCAATGGCGAGTATTGGGGCCTGCATAATGTGCGCGAGCGTATCGATGAGGGCTACTACCTTCGCAACCATGGGCTTGGGGAAAGCGAGTTCACTCAACTCGACATCCACCAACACCCGGAGCCGCTCCGGCCATTTTGGCCGATTTACGATCGAGGCAACCCGGGCGCGGGCATGGTCGAGGATTTCGAGGACATTCTCAATCGTGCGGGCGCCAATGAATTCGCATCGGCGGGAAGTTACGACGCCATCGCGGAGCGCATCGATGTGGCCAATTACATCGACTACAATGTGCACCAGATTTTTTCTGGCAACACCGACTGGCCGGGGAACAACACGAGGCTCTGGCGCGCTGTGACGTCGAACCGCGGGACGGGAGCGAATCGTTCGCACGATGGACGCTGGCGGTGGATCTTGTTCGACACGGATTTCGGGCTTGGGCTGAACTTCGACTACGTGCCGGGGTGGAATGCGGAGGCGGCCGTGCATGCGCAATTCAACGCGCTCGAGCATGCGACCTCGGAGACGAAGACCAGCTTTAGCAACCCTCCGGAGGGCACGCTGCTGCTGCGCAAGCTTCTGGTGAACCCCACCGTTCGCAATCAGTTCATCAACCGCTTCGCCGATTTGCTCAACACCAGCCTGTCTGTGAATCGCACGGTCTCGGTTTTTGAAGGGTTTGAGGCCATCTACGGGCCGGGCATCGCCGAGCATGTGAGCCGCTGGAGGCAGCCTTCGAACTGGAGCGGGGACATGAATCGCATCCGCACCTTCCTAGAGGTTCGTCCGAGCGCATTGCGCGGGCACATCGCCTCGAAGTTTGGCCTGCCGGGAACAGTGAATCTCACGGTCGATGTGCCCAACCCGGAGCAGGGGGCGGTGACCGTCAACACGATCCCGATTGATGCCACTACGGTTGGTGTGGCGGCGAACCCGTATCCTTGGACGGGCGTGTATTTTCAGGATGTGCCGGTGGAACTCACGGCGAATCCGCGGCCTGGGTTCCGGTTTGTGGAGTGGAAGCGGGGCGGCGGCGCCGGCGGCGGGGGAGTTGTGGCATCCGATGCCGCCTCGAGTTATGACTCTTGGTTTTCGGGAAGCAATGGGGGGACTGGCTTCGGGGAGTGGCAGCTTGGCGCGACCACGGAAAGCCGGGACAAGGCCGGCTGGTTCCTCAACAACACCCGCGGGGGGTGGGGGCTGTATGCCAACGACGAAGGGACGTCCTCGGTGTCGCGAACGTTTGCCCGGAATCTTCAAATCGGCGACACATTTTCCGTGCGCATCAAGCCTGGCACGGTGTCGCAGCCTGGCGCGGTGGGAGTGGTCTTGAGCGACAGTCAAGAGGTGCCCCTTTTCGAGCTGCGCCGCTTGTGGTGGGCGGACACCTACGAAATCAACGGCGAGATCGGGAACATTCCCGCAACGACAAATGTGATGGATATAGAGTTCACTGTCACCTCGGCCAGCACCTACACGGCGAGGCTGACGCCGGAAGGGGGCGTCGCCTCCCAGGTCTCGGGAAACCTCCCGGCCAACGGCAATGGCACCATCTCCAGGTTCCAAGCCTACAATTATTCCGCCGGGAACGGTGGCGGAGCGGATTTTTTCATCAGCAGCCTGCAAATCGCCGAGGGCGGCAATGCGGGCGGTGGGGAGCGCGTGGATTACAGCACGAGCCAGACGGTGAGTGTGATGCTCGACGAGGCCGCGCTTTTCGAGGCGTCATTCGAACGGGAACCCGCCACCGCCTTGGGGGTCGAGCTTCCGGCGATGGCGGAGTCTGGGCAGGCCTTGCCCGACATAACCGTGCGCGCGCTCAATTCCGCAGGACAAATCGACGCCGCCTATGCGGGCGCGGTGGCCTTGGAAATCACAGGGCCCAACGGCTACGCGCTGAGCGTCGCGGCGGAAATGGTGGCAGGCTTGGCGACCTTCACAGGCATCATACTGCCGGACGCGGGGACCTATCTTTTCCGAGCCACCTCGGGCGAACTCGCCAGCGCAGCGGCCACGGAGTTGCTTGTGGAGCTGGGCGAGACGCTGCGGTATTCCACTTTGCACAGTTGGACATTCAGCGGGGATGCGACGACTTACCTCAAGCCCGACAGCACGATCGGCGGAGGCGCACTGACTGCCGTGCCGGAAGTTCCGGCGGACATCCTGCAAGGCACTGCGCAGGATTTTGCGGACCAGCATTTGAGGGTCAACAACCCGCTCGGCAAGACCCTCGCCTTCGCCTTGCCCACGACAGGGTTTGAGAACATCGGGGTGTCCTACGAGACGCGGCGTTCGAGCACCGGGGCGGGGGAGCAGGTCATCAGCTACAGTCTCAACGGCGTGGACTTCGCTCCACTGCGCACGATCACGATCCAGAACGCCTCGCCACAGCCGCAGGTATTGGACTTCTCGACGGTCGCCGGAGCCGCGAACAATGCCAACTTCCAGCTCCGGATCGCATTCCTGCAAGGACCCGGGGGTGCGGGCGGCAACAACCGCTTTGACAACTTCCAGCTGACCGGCACGAGTGTGTCTGGATTGGATACGAACCCTGCGGATGATGAGGACTCGGATGGGGATGGATTTCTCAACCTGCTGGAGCGCGCCCTTGCGATGAATCCGTTGGTCGCGGATGGCGGGTTGCCGATGGCGGTCGAGGAAGCGGGCGGGAGTTTCGTGTTCACCTACCGAGTGGCCCGCAACCAAGGTGATCTGAGCGTGGTTCCGCAGTTCACCTCGTCGTTGAGTGGGGGATGGACGGATATAACAACTGCGCCGGAACTCGTGGACAACAGCCACTCGGGGCACCAGACCTACCGGGTTGTCCTTGCTGCGGATGCCGGGAGCGGTTTTGCGCGGCTGCGCGTTATGCGGGGCGGCGTCCGCTGAGCGCTCGCTGGAGCGTGAGTTGATCGGCGTGTTCGAGGCCACCGCCTGCGGGGAGGCCATGGGCGATGCGGGTGATGCGGGGGCCGAGTGGGGCTAGGATTTCGGTGAGGTAGTGGGTGGTTGCCTCGCCTTCGACATCGGCGCTGAGGGCGAGGATGATTTCGTCGGGGAGTTCGAGTGTGACGCGAGCGACGAGTTGATCGATACGGAGTTGGTCCGGGCCGACATGGTCGAGCGGGGCGAGGCGACCGCCGAGGGCGTGGTAGAGGCCGGCAAAGACGCCGCTGCGTTCCAGAGGGAGGATGTCTGTGGCATGTTCAACGACGCAGATTTCCTTGCCATGGCGTGAGGGTTGGAGGCAGATCTCGCAAAGTTCCTCGCTGGCGAAGAAGCCGCATTTTTTGCACGGGTGGATGGCTGCGGCTGCGGCGGTGATGGCCTCGGCGAGTTGGGCTGGGCGCGCGTCCTTGTGTCCCAGCAGCCAGAGGGCGCACCGCTCGGCGCTGCGCGGGCCGAGGCCGGGGAGGCGGCGGAGTTCCCGGGTCAGCTGGTTGAATGGTGCGGGGTAGTCGAGCGGCATGTCAGTCTGCGGCCAGGCATCCATCAACGATCTGAATAAGGCGGTCGCCGCGGTGGGCGAGGTGGTCATCGTGTGTGACGAGCACTAGGGTGCGCCCGCCGGCCTTGGCCAGATCGAGGAGGAGAGTGATGATGATTTCGCCATTTTTCGAGTCGAGGTTGCCGGTGGGTTCATCGGCAAAAAGAACGGCGGGATCATTGATGAGAGAGCGGGCTATGGCGACGCGTTGCTGCTCGCCTCCGCTTAACTCGGCGGGGAGGTGGTCCATGCGCTGGGCGAGACCGACGCGGTCGAGCAGATCGCGGCCGAGCGTGGCGTTTGTTTTTCCCTTGATCAGAGAGGGGAGGAGGACGTTTTCGAGGGCGGTGAGTTCGGGCAGGAGGAAGTAGGATTGAAAGACGAAGCCCATGCGCTGGTTGCGGAGGCGGGCGAGGGCGTTCCCGGAAAGGGCGTAGAGCGATTGGCCTTCGAATGCGACGGTGCCGGCCTCTGGTCTCTCCAGTCCGGCGAGCGTGTAGAGAAGGGTGGTCTTCCCTGCGCCGCTGGCGCCACAAAGAAAGACGGATTCGCCTGGCGCGATATCCAGGTCGATGCCGCGAAGGACTTGGATTTTCGAACCTCCGATGCGGAATGAGCGTTGGAGGCTGCGTGCCGCGAGGCGGGGCGTCATGAACGCTCGGCGATGGGCAGGAATTTTTTCCCGATGGCGGGACCGGTGTATTCGCTGAGCGGGCGGTAGAGCCGGTTGTCGGCGAGTTGTTCCATCACGTGACCGGCCCAACCGGCGCAGCGGGCGATTGCGAAGACGGGGGTGAAGAGATCGGTCGGGATGCCCATCGAGTAGTAAACTGTGGCGGAGTAAAAATCGACATTTGCGTTGAGGCCCTTGCGCTCCTTCATGATGCTGGCGATGCGCTCGCTCATGCGGAGCCACTTTGGTTCGCCGAGTTGTTCGCTGAGGATCATCGCCATCTCGCGCAGGCGCGGGGCGCGGGGGTCGAGTGTTTTGTAAACCCTGTGACCGATGCCCATGATTTTTTTCTTTTGTTCGAGTTGCGTTTCGACCCATGCGTCGACTTTTTCCTCGGTGCCGATTTCCTGGAGCATGTGGATGACGCCCTCGTTGGCGCCTCCGTGGAGAGGGCCTTTGAGAGTGCCGATGGCCGAGGTGATTGCGGAATACATGTCGGACAGTGTGGCGATGGTCACGCGGGCGGCGAATGTGGAGGCGTTCATGCCGTGGTCGGCATGGAGCACATAGGCGACATCGAGGGTGCGAGCGGCCTCCTCGGTCGGTTCGGTGCCGTTCAAGAGGTAGAGAAAATGGGCGGCCTCACCGAGATCGGTGCGCACGGGGAGGATTGGCAAGCCTTGGCGGGAGCGGTGGAAAGCGGCTGTGATGACGGCGATCTTGGCGGTGACGCTGATGGCGCGTTGGTAGTTTGCCGCCGGGCTCTCGTCTTTGAGATTGGCGTCGTAGAGGCCCAGCATGGAGATGGCTGTGCGAATGACATCCATCGGGCCTGCATTTTTCGGCGCGTGGCGGAGGAAGTCTGTGACGGGAGGCGGGAGTTCGCGTGCGGCCCGGAGATTTTTGCAAAGGGCGTCGAGTTGGGCGGTGTCGGGCAGTTGGCCGTGCCAAAGAAGGTGGATGGTTTCTTCGAAACTGATTTTTCCGGCGATTTCGTTGATGTCGTAGCCGGCATAAATCAGGATTCCCTCCTGGCCGAGCACATCGCTGAGGTTGGTTGAGTTGGCGACGATTCCTTCGAGTCCTTTGGCTAATACGGGCATAAGTTTTAGGTGGGTTGTGGGAGAGGCGGCGAGCAGTGTGCCCAAACAAGGGGTGTGTGAAAAGGCTTACGATGAACTTTTCTTGTGTGTGGCCTGAAAAAGGGCCGGGGGCGCTCTGCGTTGGGAGCGCCCCCGAGAGGGGTGATGGCTGTAAGCCGGATTCTGTCCGGCGGGGAGCTTTCGCTCCACGCTTGGACGGTCATTTGTCTCGTGCCTGCACCTTGCGGCGCCGGCGCGGTCCTTGCGGACTGCGACCAATACCCGGAGGTTCCCGCCGCTTGCGCGGCGTGTTGGGCAGGCGGCCCGACCCTCCTGTTCTGTCTTGCACCACATGGGGTTTTTCGTGCCCCCTTGCTTGCGCTCGGGGCGGTGGGCTCTTACCCCGCCTTTTCACCCTTGCCGCCCGGCTTGCGCCGGGGTGGGCGGTGTGTTTTCTGTGACACTTTCCGTCGGCTGGAACTTTGGCTCCAACCTCCCGCGTGTTCTACGCGGCATGTTGCCTTGCGGTGTCCGGACTTTCCTCTCTCCGTGCGCCTCGCGGCACCTGGAGAGCGACCGTCCGCCATCGGGGTCACATTAGGCGGCGTGATATTTATTTCAAGAAGGCAATTCGGCCGACTCTTGCGTTGCGGCTGCGGGAGGAATGGGATCGCGGGGTTGGATGCGGCAGGCTCCGATGTGGGTGCCGCCTTTTTCGACGACCATGGCCGGGGAGTTCACTGGACCCTCCAGGCGCCCGCCGCCGAGGACTTGCACGATGCCGCGGCAGTGAATGGGAGCGCGCAGGGTGCCTTGGACGATGATTCGGTCGGCCTCCAGAGGCAGGGTGCACTCGATGACGGATTTTTTTTCGATGAGCACGGAGTCTGCCGTGATGCGGCCGGTGCAAGTTTTCTGCATGGCAAGCCGGACTTCGCCCTCGCAGCGAAGGTGGCCGTTGAAAGGCCCCTCGATGCGGGCGGAGCCGCAGATGATCCATTGGTTCGAGAGGGAGCCTTTGGGGCCGATCTTGAGGTGGCCGCGTGTGTCAACGGCGCGGGAGGAATGGGCGGTGATATTCACCTCGATGAGTTCGATCGGGGCGTAGCAGCCTGGACAAATCGTGCTCTGGGCCTTTTGGGAAACATGGTGGGTGCGGCCGCATTTGAGGCAATGGACGGGCTTGCCCTCCTCGTGTTTTTTTCCGGTGAACGAGGGTAGGCCTGGCTCGCCGGAGGAACGGACGCTTGCCGCGGCAGCCTTGTAGTGGGCTCCGCAGGAGCGGCAGTTTGTGGAAATGAGGTGGGGAGGCTCAAGCTGCACGAAACCGCACACCGGACACCGGAAGGGTGACTTCGGCGGAGGGGCGGACATGTGGCCTTAGGCCGCGGAGTCCGCGATGGACGTTTTGGGCGAAATCGAGCGGGTGGATTGAGAGGCGCTTTTGACGGGAGTGACTTCGGAGTGGCCGATGAAGGTGGCGCCCTCCTCGATGATGATGCGCATGGCTTTGAGGTCCCCGAGCAACTCGGCATTGGCCTTGAGTTCGCAGCGTTCCTGCACGGTGACGTTTCCATTGACGGTGCCGTGAATGGTGACGGACTTGGTGCGGACTTCGCCTTTGACCACGGCATTTTTTCCGAGAATGAGAGTGCCCTCGGAGATAATTTCGCCGTCGAGTTTGCCGTCGAAAATCAGCTCGCTTTCAAACTTTAGGGTGCCGGTGAGTTCCACATCGCTGGTGAGAATGTTCTTGGAGGTGGAGGGTTCGGAGACGAGCGATGTGATGTTGTTGAGATTCATGGATGGCAGAACGCTACACACTTTCCCGCGCGGCGGTCAATAATTCCAAGGGCCAAAAAAACGCCTGTGCGTCGTTTGGGTTTTTCGGACTTTGGCGCGGCGGTTGGCGGGGCGGTTTCCCATTGACGGGGGGATGGTTGGAGCCTAGATATTCGGGTCCTCCCGCGACCCTCACATGTCCAACACAGCACCCGATTATTCCGTGCCTTCCTCTGCAGGAGTCGGATATTTGCCCCCTCGGCGTCTCGTGCGCGCTGGCTTGGCACCGGCCAAAGGAGGCGATGCGCGGACGCCGCGAGGCAAGGCCTTGGTGGAATGCGATGGCTGGGATTTCTTGCCGGTGGTTCTTTGGAAAATTTCAAGCGAAGGGGTCATCCTCAGAGCCAACCTTGCGAGCGATGAGTTGCTCGGCTACGAGCCGTTGGAATTTCTCGGGCGAAAGTTGGATGATTTCCTGGTGGATTCGATTGATTTTAAAAGCTTTTCCAAGCGGATCGGTCTTATTCCCAAAGCCACAAGCGTTCAAGTTTGTCTGCGATGCAAGGATGGGTCCACCCGGGACGTGGCGATTGATGCCAACCGTGTGGCCGACGGGAGTGGCGGTGAGGTGATCCATTGCGCCGTGGCCGACCAATCGGTGCAGCGCCGAACGGAGGGCTTTGCTCGCGAGCAGGCCGAGTTTTTCACCAAGAGCACGGAAGCCCTCCTTATTCAAGATCCCAGCGGGAGCATCACGTTCTGGAGCCAAGGGGCGGAGCGCCTCTACGGGGTTGCCTCCAAGGATGCCATCGGGCGGCATATGTTGGATCTGCCTGCTTTTGATAAAACACAAGCTGCGGCTGCGCGGAAGGCCGTTCTTGCCAATGGAGAGTGGTCTGGCGCAATGCGGAATTTCACCGCCTCGGGGAACGAGATTGCCGTTGAGAGCCGCTGGGTTCTGCTGCGCGATCGAGAGGGGCGTTCGCAATCCATAGTCGTCATCAATGATGACGCCGCCGATGCAAAAGTCATGGAGGAAGACCGTCTCCGCGCCCAGCGCCAGGAATGCATTGGGACACTCGCCGGGGGCATCGCCCACGATCTGAATAATATTTTGCAGCCGATCTCGATTGCTCTCGACCTCTTCCGCAGCAGGCTCTCCGACGATGAAAGCCAGGAGATGCTGCAATTGGTGGATTCCAACGTGCGGCGAGCCACGGAACTTGTTCGGCAGATTCTTACTTTTACCAGCGGGGTGCGAGGAGACAGGAAATCGATGGCTGTGGCTCCCCTCTTCGGAGAGGTGGCCAACTTCATCCGCCAAACATTTCCCAAGTCGATTCAACTTCAGCTCGCGATCGATGAGCAGGCGGGTGCGATCCTGGGGGATTCCACACAGATCGAGCAGGTGCTTCTGAACCTCTGCGTGAATGCCCGGGATGCCATGAGCGATGGCGGTTGCCTGAGACTGGAGGCCTCGAACTTCGAGGTGGAGGAGGGATTTTCCAACGCCCAGCAGCATGCCAAGCCGGGACGCTATGTGAGGCTGACGGTGAGCGACACGGGCTCGGGGATTCCGCGTCAGCTGCGCAAGAAAATCTTCGAGCCGTTCTTCACCACCAAAGGTCCCGAAAAAGGCACGGGTCTCGGGCTTGCGGCGGCACTTGGGATCATTCGCAGTCACAACGGATTTCTCACGCTTGAGACGGAGGAGGGATGCGGATCCTCCTTCCACGCATTCATTCCCGCCGCACGCGCCGTCGGGCCCACGCCCCCTCCGGTTTCCTCGTCTGCGAGCATCGGGGATCTCAAGGGCGGCGGCGAAGCGATCCTCCTCGTGGATGACGAACTCACCGTGCTCAAGGTCATGCAGCGCTCGTTGGAAAAATCCGGCTACAGGGTGCTGACGGCTGCCGATGGCGAGGCGGGGCTCGATGTTTACTTCAAGCACCGGGAGGAGATTCGCCTTGTTATTACCGACATGGCGATGCCGGGAATGGACGGTCTGGATATGATCGCCGCACTCAAAAAAGCCAACCCGATGGTGAAGGTCATCTGCACGAGCGGTCTCAACACCCCGTCAAATCTGGGTTTGCTGGATGGCCTTGGTGTCCAGGCCATCCTTTCCAAGCCCTGCAATTCCCGCACCATCCTGCAGGCGATCAAGGAAGCCCTTGGGACGAGCCCACAGACCCCCGCCTAGTTCATCCATGCAAGGCAAGCGCAGAACATCGAGCGGCGTTAAAGATATTCGGCGGGTCTTTCTTCTCGCTTTCGCGATGCTCTTCCTTTTGGAGCTGGCCCTCGCGGCGATTGTGCTGCGCTACGACAAGTCCCAAAATGACATCCTCCTCGACCAGCGCATGCTCTTCCGGGTTCGGGAAGTCCTGACCGAGTCCCACAAAAAATCCCAAACCCTGGCGATCCTTGCCGCCCAAGCGGTGGCAACCGGGGATATGGGTCTCATCAAGAGCCATGAGGAACTCGCGAAACCCCTCAAAATCGCATCACCTGCCGCCGACAAGTCGGCCGTGAAGGAGGAACTGAACTACCTCGACGATGTGCGCACGGTGATGGATCGCCTGCGCCGCAAGGCATCGGCCTTCCAAGGCGACGACTTCTACTCTCTCAATCGGGCGTTGGAGGACTCGGCCATGCTTTTGAAGACCGACCGCAGGGCGCTGAATGCCCTCAAGGGGCTCTTTCAGGATGACAGTGGCGAGTTCACCCTCAAGGGAGCGCCGGACGCCAACCTCGCCAAAGAGTTGCTCCAAAATCCCGATTACTTGAAGAATCGCAGCCGTGTGGACGAGCAGTTCTCCGCTTTTCTGGCCGCTGTGGAGGTTCGCCTCTTCGCCTCGCTCGAGGAGAATTTCCAAGAGAGCGACTTCTATTCCAACTTCGTTCAGAGCACGCTCGCCGTGCTGATCGTGGTGACACCCTTCTTCGGCTGGGCTCTCTACCACAAGGTCAGCCCGCCTCTGTTGGCTTTCAAAACCCAAACGCGCAAGATGAACGACGAGTTGGCGCGCGTGCAGGGCGAGCTCAGCGCGGCCCTGCTCGCGAACGAGGTCTATAAGCAGCAACGGGAGCAAACGCAATCCCGCCCCCTCGATGCCAAGGAGCCCTCGAAGGATTTCCCTTCCACGGACGCCCCGGGCGACGAATTCGACAAGTCCATACTCAACGATTTTTTGACCCGGCTGCCGTAATCGGCTACGCCATTGACTGTGTCGTTCATTTCTCCGGTGTATGCGGCCCTTACGATCCTGCTTGAGCTGGTTGGGATAGGGCTGGCCATGCGTGCCATCCTGATAGCCCGCACGCCGCAGTCGGCAATCGCCTGGGCGGGTATCTTGGTGATTTTGCCGGTGGTTGGCATTCCTCTCTTTTTGGTTTTCGGAGAGTCCAGGTTCGCCGGCTACACGCTGGCGGTGGATGGAAAATCCCCTGCGCTCGGCGAGGCGCTGCAGGCTGTGATCCGGCATCTGGACGGATACAAGGCCACGTTTTCCGGAATTTTCAGCGAGTCCGCTCGCATGGCGCAGAACCTCTCCCACATTCCCGCCACCGGTTCGAACGGGCTCAAGTTGCTCATCGACGGCGAGGCCACGTTCGATGCGATTTTCCAAGACATCGACGGGGCGGCGGAATCCGTGTGGGTCCAGTTTTTTATCATTCACGACGACCGCCTCGGGCGCGAGCTTGCCGACAGACTCGTCGCGGCCGCCCGGCGGGGGGTCGGGTGCCGCGTGCTTTACGACCAAGTCGGTTCGAAAAACCTGCCGGCCTCTTGGGCGGAACGACTGCGCGGCGAGGGCATCCGGGTCGAGTCGTTTGTGACAAACCGCCAGTTCGGCCGCCGCTTCCAAGTCAACTTCCGCAACCACCGCAAACTCGTCATCGTCGATGCCCGCATCGCCTACGTCGGCGGACTGAATGTCGGCGACGAATACATGGGCCGCAGCCACCACTTCGGACCCTGGCGCGATACCCATCTCCGCATCGAGGGGCCGGCGGTCGCAGGCTTCCAGCTCTCCTTTTTGGAGGATTGGAATTATGTGGCCCGTGAGGTCCCGGAGCTTCGGCTGCCCTCGCCTTCGTTGCACCATGGCGGCTCGGCGGTTGTGATGCCTGTCGCCGCAGGACCCTCGGAAAACTGGAGCATCTGCCCGGCCGTGTATCTTTCCACCATCCACTGCGCGTCGCGGAGGCTCTGGATGGCGAGCCCGTATTTCGTTCCCTCGAGCCCGTTGTTCCATGCCATCTGCCACGCGGCGATCCGTGGCGTGGATGTTCGGATCATACTCCCACGCATGGCGGACCACTTGATGCCCTGGCTCTCGTCGTTCACCTACTACACGAAGCTCCGCCAGGCCGGGGTGAAGGTGTGGCGCTACCAACCCGGGTTCATGCACCAGAAGGTTCTCCTCGCGGACGACGACATGGCGATTATCGGTTCGATCAATCTGGACTACCGTTCCTTCATGCTGAACTTTGAACTCTCTGCTGCGGTGCAGGACAAAAAATTCGCCTCCGATGTCGAGGCGATGTTCCTTGCGGACTTCGACCGCAGCAAGCCCGAGAACCTCCGCGCGTTCGAGGATGGTTCGCTCCTCTTCCGCTTGAAATGCCGCTCCGCAGCGCTTATGAGCCCCGAACAGTAGTCGCCGCCGGGGATTTCAAAAACCACTCATAGGCATTGCGGATGCCGTCCCTGAGGCCGATGCGCGGCTTCCAACCGAGGCCGACAAGCTTGTCGATGCTCATGAGCTTGCGCGGAGTGCCATCCGGCTTCGACGTGTCGAAGACAAGGCTCCCTCGGAATCCAACAACCTCGCAGACCGTTTCCGCAAGCTCTCGGATCGACACATCCTCCCCGCAGCCGATGTTCACGATCGCGGGAGAGTCATAGTTTTGAAGAAGGAAAAAACACGCATCGGCGAGGTCGTCCACATGCAGGAATTCGCGGCGGGGATTGCCCGTGCCCCACACAGGGACCTCTCCCTGGCCGGCCGCCTTGGCCTCGTGAACCTTGCGAATCAGCGCCGGCAGGACATGCGACGTGTGCAGATCGAAATTATCATTCGGTCCGTAGAGGTTCGTCGGCATCCCAGAGATGAAATTTTTTCCATACTGCCGCGCGTAGGCTTGGCAGAGCTTGATGCCCGCGATCTTCGCAATGGCATAAGCATCGTTTGTCGGCTCGAGCAGGCCGGTGAGCAACGCATCCTCGGTGATCGGTTGCGGGGCCATCTTCGGGTAAATGCACGAGCTGCCCAGAAAGAGAAGCTTTGTGACGCCGAAGTCCGCTGCGGCCTGGATGATGTTGTTCTGAATCGTGAGGTTCTCAACGAGGAACTCAACGGGCTTCTCGAAGTTGGCAATGATGCCGCCGACCTTTGCTGCGGAATCCACCACGTAGTCCGGACGCTCGGCATCGAAGAAAGCGCGCACCGCGTTGCGGTCGAGGAGATCGACTTCCCGGCGTGTGCGGGTGAGGATTTTGGTGAAGCCCTCGCGCTCCAAACAACGCACCACCGCACTCCCGACCATGCCGCGATGACCTGCAACAAAAATTTTGGCGTCGTTTTTCATCGCGGGGGTTTAACGGATTTTGCTGCAGGTGAAAAGCGTGACTTCAAGGAGCGATGCTCTCGCGCTCCAGCGAAATGCCGATGCGCGGCACAAACCCGGCAGCGACCAGAATTTGTTGCCCCTCGCGCGACTGCACAAACCGGATGAAATCTTTCACGTCACGGGATTCCGACGCCCGGTTTGTGTAGAGGTAAAGCGTGCGGGCGTAGGGGTAGAGACCTTCGAGAACGGCGGATCGGTTGGCGGGAATTCCATTGATGAGAATTGCATGCACGCCATTTGTGGCGAGCCCGATGCCACTGTAGCCGATCGCGTGCGGGTTGGCCGATACCGCCGCAATAATGGACTCGTCGGTCGGCAGCGCCTTCGCGGATTTCGCATAGGGACGGACACGCAGAGCCAGCTCACGGAAACCCAACGCGCTCCCCGTGGTGTCGTCATGCACGATGAGTTGGATCGCCGCATCGGGTCCCCCAACGTCCTTCCAGTTCGTGATATCCCCCGTGAAGATTCCCCGCACTTGGGCGGTATTCAGCGAGCGCACCGGGTTCTTGGAGTTCACGATCACGGCCACTCCATAGCTGCCGATCGAGTGGGCCCGAAGCTTGACGCCGGCCGCGCGGGCCCGTCGGATCTCGTCTTCGTTCGCCGCACGGGAGGCCGGGGCAATCTGGCAACGGCCATCAATGAGGGCATCAATGCCGGCTCCCGAGCCGGGCGTCCCCAAAGAAATCGCAAGGTCGGGGTTTTTCTTCTGAAAAGCCGTCACAAGCGCCCTCCCCAAATCCTTCCCGAAAGTATTGGACCCCTCGATCGCGAGGGGGGGGGTGTTTTGTGCGGCCAACTGGGCGATGCCCGCCGCAAGGAGTAGGACTGCGGGGAAGATGTTTCGGATCGTTTTCATGGCTTTAAATCAACGTCTCAGGCCGTATGCGCAGCGGCCATGCGTTTTTGTTTGTTCTTCAACAGGAGCATTGCAACGCCGCCCAACAGGGCGAACGAGATCATCACGGGATACCAGCCCGCCCAACCATATTTTTCCAGGACGATGCCGGTGATGAAGAGGCAGATGGCGGAGCCGTAATACTGAAACGAATCAATCACGCCGGCGGCGAATCCGGCCATTTTCTTGCCTCCGATATCCATCGGAGCCGCGGCACCGACAATCGAATGGGTGGAGTTGACGGTGAGCGATGTCAGAACCAAAAAGAACCCGCCCAGGAAAACCCCGAGGGTTCCAGGCTGGATGAGCCCGCTGAACATGGCGATCGCCGCGCAAGCGATGACGCACGCCTCCAGAAAATAAAGGACCATGGCAACCGGCGAGCGGTGGCCTTTGAAGAACTTGTCGGAAATCCAACCCGACATGATCGAGCCGACCACTGCGGCAGCCGTCATCAGGTTCATTGTGATAAGAACCGCCAGCGGCTTGGCCCGGATGTCGATGCCGAGCTGCTCGGTGAAGAACATGACGGATAATTGGTCCGAACTATGCCGCACCGCACCGGTGCACGCGTAGGCAACCGCATAGAACCACACCAGCGGATGGCGGAAAATGGTGTTGAAGGATTCCCTGATGGTTACTTTCGTCCCAGCCGTGTTGTCGATCTCGTCCTCCACACAATCCGGATACCCAGCCGTGGCGGGTTCTTCTTTCACCGTGAAGAAGAGAAACACCGCCGCAAGCGCTGTCACGAACGGAGGAATAATGAAGAGAACCCGCCAGGATCCCGGCTCGACCACCCACGTGCCAATGGCCCACACGGCAATGCTGAATCCCGCCAGCAGGAACGGCGCAAGCGTGTTGATCGCAAACTGGCCGAGTTGAATCATGATGCCGAAAATTCCGGAAAATGTGCCTCGTTCGGTGCGATTAAACCAAGCCGCATTGATCTTGATCATGCCCGGTGCGCCGAAGGACTGGAACCAGCCGTTGAGAAGCGCGATGAGAGCAAAGGTCGTGAATGTTCCAACAAACGACGAAAACCCAAAAATGAAGTTGCAGGCGATCGTTCCGGCCGCGCCAATGAGCATCGACCACCTCCCCCCGATGCGGTCCGTGAAGAGTCCGTTGACCAGTTGCCCCGTGCCGTAGGCCAGCGACCAGATCACCCAGAGATTGGCAAGATCCGTGGCATTGAACCCAAACTCCTCGTTCATGCCGGGCCCCGCAAACCGGAAGTTGTATCGGCACATGTAATACGAGGCATACATCAGCCCCAATGCGCCCCAGTTCAAACCGCGCCGGGAACGAAAACCGGACGGATAGGATTTTTTGTCAGTCATGAAATCAAGTGAGGGAAAGCCCCGCGCACGAAAGCGAAGGGTGTCTTACATGAGCCGTAGAAACCGCTACTCGAACCGTCAAGAAAACTCTGTGGAAATCACCACGCCCGCGAGGGCTCGAGAGCGGCCCCTCCCGCACGACGCAAGGCCGGAGCGTTCCCGCGAGGCTCGTTCCTCGAAGCTTGCCGATGTCGAAAAAGCGGGCATATTTGACATCCTGCCCGGGGGCATAGCTCAACGGTTAGAGCAGGCGGCTCATAACCGCTTGGTTGTCGGTTCGAATCCGGCTGCCCCCATTTTCCCAGCTGGGCCAGATGCGCGGCGAAAGGTGTCGGCCTGTTTTTTCATCCTCGTCGCGAGACTTCCACACACGTGGTCGCACATTTCGAAGATCGTGGAATCGGCGACCGAGTAAAAGACCTGCAACCCGGCCTTGCGCCGACCAAGAATCCCGCTGCTCGCGAGCGCCTGGAGGTGCCGTGAGACATTCGCCTGCGTCAGGCCCGTGGCCTCTGCGAGAGCGCTCACGCACTTCTCGCCGACCTCCAATTCGATAAGCAACTTCAACCGGCTGGGTTCGCCCAGCACTCGAAAGCGTCCCGCCACCATTTCCAGCGCGGATTCGCTCATGCGTCTTTTTTTCGGGCTCGTCGGCATCGGTATTCGTAAAGTTACGTTGACTATATAATCATGCGCTCATATTGTCCACCTCGTATTCCATGAAAACAAGAGTCCAACTTTTCGCGCTCGGCGGTTTGCTTTTACCGCTCGTGCCATTGACAACACCCTTTGCAAAAGCGGCGGGGGGAGGGACGGTCGAAACTCAGGTTGTGAAATCCGCGCTGCGGCCGGTCACGGAGGAGGTCATTGGCTCGGTGCGCACACGCGTGCGCTCGGTCATCGAGGCCAAGGTGAGCGGACGCATCGCCGAGATGCCGGTGGTCCTCGGCCAAAAAGTGAAAAAGGGCGACACTCTGGCGTTGATCGATGCGCGCGAGATTCAAGCCCGCCTCGAGCAAGCCGAGGCACAGCGCGATCAGGCATCCAAGGATCTGGAGCGGGCGAAAACGCTGGCCGCAAAGCAGGTCTCCAGCGAACAGGATTACGACGCCGCCGAAGCCCGCTACCGCGTGGCGGATGCGGCCCTGCGAGAGGCGAAGACGATGCTCAGCTATGCGAAAGTCACAGCGCCCTTCGACGGTGTGGTCTCGCGCCGCCTCGCCGAAGTGGGCGATCTCGCAGCACCTGGCAAACATTTGCTTGAAATAGAGGATCGAGGACTCCTTCGCTTCGAGGCCGATGTGCCCGAGGCGCTCATCGGCATGATCAACGGGGGCGACAAACTCCAGGTGGCCATCCCCACAATCCACAAAATCTTCGAAGGGGTTGTCGTGGAGGTCTCCCCCACGGCGGATGCCGCCAGCCGCACGTTTCTCATTAAGCTCGACCTCCCGTCCTCCCCCGAGCTGCGTGCAGGCCAGTTCGGGCGCGCCGCCGTCCCGGTGGGAGAAACCCTCGCGATCCGCGTTCCAAGCGCGGCGCTCGTCAAACGCGGCCAGATGGAGATTCTCTTCGTTAAGGCCGATGGGGTCGCCCGCCTGCGACTGGTCAAAACGGGAAAAACCTTCGGCGATACGGTGGAGATACTTGCCGGCATCGCGGACGGGGATGCCGTGATTCTCACCGACCCTGCGGGACTTTTGGACGGTCAGCGCGTGGAGGCCGCGAAATGATGCCTCCCGAGACACCCGCCGAAAGCGGCTCGCACGGCCTCGCCGGGCGGATTGCCGAGATCTTCATCAACTCCAAACTCACGCCATTGCTGGTGGTGGTGTCGATTCTCCTCGGGCTTTTTGCGGTCATCGCCCTGCCGCGAGAGGAAGAGCCACAGATCAAAGTGCCCATGATCGATGTGATGGTCTCGATGCCCGGCGCAAGCGCGAAGGAAATCGAGGAGCGCGCCACGCGCCCCATGGAACAGCTCTGCTGGGAAATTCCCGGCGTCGAATACATCTACTCCACCTCCAGCCCGGGCAAGAGCCTCCTCATCGTCCGCTTTTTGGTGGGGTCGGATCTCACAACCAGCCTCGTCCTGCTCAGCGAAAAACTCGCCGCCAATCTGGATCGCATCCCGCCAGGAGTCGGCATGCCGTTGGTGAAGCCACGCTCGATTGACGATGTCCCGATCCTAGCCCTCACGTTCCACAGCCCCACGCAGGACCACCTGACCCTGCGGCGTCTCGCTGCGGAGGTGAACGATGCGGTCAAACAAGTGCCATTTGTTGCCGAGACCCAGCTCATCGGCGGCAACCGTCGGCAGTTGCGCGTCCAACTCGACCCCGCCCGCCTGGCCTCGCGCAATCTCAGCCCAGCTGGCATTGTTCCCATGCTCCAGCAGGCAAACCGTCAGTTCGCCTCGGGAGGAATCACGGCGGGCGACAAGGAGATCGCCGTGGAGACCGGGGCGTTTCTCGAGACAGCCGAGGACGTCGGCAATATCGTCATCGGCGTCAACGCCGGAAAACCCGTTTACCTGCGCGAAGTCGCAACCATCCTCGACCATGCCGAGGAACCCAACCAATACGTCCTCCACTCCAGCGCGGAAAATAACGGCGCCGACGAGGCGGCCGTGACCCTCAGTGTCGCAAAACGCCCCGGAGCAAATGCCATCACGGTCGCAGAAGCCGTCCAGCGCAAGGTGGAGGGACTCAAGGGCACGCTCATCCCGTCCGATATCCAGGTGAGCGTGACGCGCAATTACGGCGAGACCGCCGCGGAAAAATCCAACGAGTTGCTTTTCCATATGGCCATCGCCGTGGTGAGCGTGTCCTTGCTGATCCTTTTCGCCCTGGGTTGGCGCGAATCGTTGATCGTAGCAATCGCGAACCCATCCACATTGGCGCTCACCCTCCTGGTTTTTTACCTCCTCGGATTCACGTTAAACCGGATCACGCTTTTCGCCCTGATTTTCTCCATAGGCATTTTGGTCGATGATGCCATCGTGGTGGTGGAAAATATCGTCCGGCATTTCCATCTCCCAGGGAACCAAAACAAACCCTGGGCCCGCATCGCGGTGGAGGCCGTGGGCGAGGTCGGGAACCCTACGATTCTCGCCACGTTTGCCGTCATTTTTGCCGTGCTACCGATGGCTTTTGTCGGAGGTCTGATGGGGCCCTACATGCTGCCGATCCCGATTGGCGCAAGCGCGGCGATGTTTTTCTCGCTCATCATCGCCTTTGTCGTGACGCCCTGGGCCGCCGTGCGGGTGCTCCGCTGGCGCCAAGGCGACAAGCGCCTGGCGTCCCATGGCGCCATCCAAGGCCACGGCGCCGCGGCCCACGAGGAGGATTTTTTTACCCGCTTCTACCGGCGCATCATGGGTCCGCTCCTTCACAAAAAGGGCACGCGGCTTGCCTTTCTCATCGGCATTGTTCTCCTTCTGCTTGGGTCGCTGGCACTCGTGGGCGTCGGTTGGGTGAAGGTGAAAATGCTGCCGTTCGATAACAAGAGCGAGTTCCAGGTGATCCTCAACATGCCGGAGGGCACCTCCCTCGAGCGAACCGCCGCCGTGGCCCGCGAAATGGCCTCCGTTGTCAAAAAGGAACCCGAGGTCATTGACACGCAGGTCTACGCCGGCACCGCCTCGCCGTTCAATTTCAACGGACTCGTCCGCCACTACTTTATGCGCCGCGGAGCAAATGTCGCCGATATCCAAGTCAACCTCCAGTCGCGCCACGACCGCGAGGCGGCAAGCCACGATATCGCCAAACGCGTGCGCCCCGCAGTCACCGCCATCGCGGAAAAATACAACGCGCGAGTGGCCATCGCAGAGGTTCCTCCAGGTCCGCCGGTGCTCCAGACCCTCGTTGCGGAGATCTACGGCCCCAACGAGGCCGCCCGCCACGCCCTGGCGCGCGAGGTGATCCGCATATTCAAAGAGACCCCCGGCGTCGTCGATGTGGATTGGTATATCGAGGCCGACCAACCGAAAGCGCGCTTCATCATCGACAAGGAAAAAGCCGCCCTGCACGGCATAAGCGCCGAGACGATCTCACAAACGCTCCGCCTCGCCGTCGGTGGCCAAGTGGTGGATTTATTGCATGTGCCAAGAGAGAAGGAGGACGTGCCCATCATCCTCGAGTTGCCGCGCTCGATGCGAACCACGCCCGGGGAGTTGCTCGGGCTGCGCGTGCGTTCGGGGGATGCCAATGCCCTTCCCGAACCCGGTGCCGCAGCGTCCACCGCGCCGCTCATTCCTCTCCGCGAGTTGGTGACGATCGAAGAGACCATCACTGACAAAAGCATCTATCACAAAAACCTGATGCCCGTCACCTACGTCGTCGGCGACGTAGCGGGGGTCGTGGAGAGCCCAGTCTATGCGATTCTCGGCATGAACACTGCGCTTGCCAAGCTGGACACCACAAAGTTCGGCGGCGATGGCTCCGCTCTCGCGGTTTACAATGCCTCGATCCCGTTCAGCGATTCCCAGCCGGCGATGAAATGGGATGGCGAGTGGCACATCACGATCGAAGTCTTCCGCGACCTCGGTATGGCGTTCGGAGCCGTATTAATCCTGATCTACGCGCTCATGGTCGGATGGTTCCGCTCGTTTCTCACGCCCCTCATCGTCATGGCGGCTATTCCCTTTTCGCTTGTGGGAATCCTGCCAGCCCATGGCGCGATGGATGCGTTTTTCACCGCGACATCGATGATCGGGTTTATGGCCGGAGCAGGAATCGTGGTGCGAAATTCCATCATCCTCGTTGACTTTATCGAGCTACGCCTCCGGGAGGGCATGCCGGTGGATGAAGCCGTCATCGATGCCGGCGCGGTGCGCTTCCGGCCGATGCTTCTCACCGCCTTGGCCGTGGTCGTCGGCGGCGCAGTGATCCTGGCCGATCCGATTTTCCAAGGCCTGGCGATCTCGCTCATGGCTGGCGAAATCGCCTCACTCCTCATCAGCCGCATGGCTGTCCCCGTTCTCTACTACATGGCCCACGCCAAAGATAAAACCTCTCCCGCCAAGTAAAAAGGGCGCGGCCCGCGCACGTAGGGAACTGCTCGGCGTCAGTCCTCGCCAAAGGCCGCCTGGACTTCTTCCACGCCCTCGAGCGCGAGCGTCTTTGCGATCACGACAGATGCCGAGCCGGGGTTCGTTGCCGCCGGGAAGGAAAGCAGGGCAACCCCGCCCTTAATGGTGGCGCGGGTGCCGGGGGTTTTCAAAGCCCCTCGAACCTTGCCCAAAAGAATGGCCTCCTCAAAGAGCGAGGCGGCAGGACCCGGGCGGCGATTGGGCTTCCGAACGCCCAGCCTGTCCTCACCTAAAAAGGAAACCTCAAACGACGAGCCCAGTTGCTGTGCGACTTGAACGGCGGTGGAGTTCGCACGCGCCAGCGGGGGCATCGATGGGGGTGGCGGGGTTGGTCGAGGCCGTCGCACAATGCGGGCCGGCGGGCGAGCGGGAGATTCCGCGCCTTGCACCGCCACACGTTCCTCGACCTTGCGAGCCGAAGGAGGCGCAGCGACGATTCCCGCGCTCACGGGCAGCGCCGGGGGCTTGGATGCACAGGCACCGAGACCCACCATGCTCATACATCCCAAGGCCGCCGCGAGGCGAACCCAACCGGGAGTAGGCAAGACAGGTTGCCTGGTAATACACGTCCTCATGCGAATCAGAAGAAAGGAGAGGTTTCCGCCCCTCCTCAAGCAGCCCACGGGAGAAAAATACGGAGCCGCGCAAGGCGGCACCGGCATTCTACGACTTGTAGCGCAAACGCTTTTTGTGGCGATTCTCCTTCATGCGCTTGCGGCGTTTGTGTTTTGCGATTTTAGTTTTTCTCTTCTTTTTTAGTGAACCCATGGGATTTCGAAACTGCGTTGTAAATTAATAAACTACCTTGTTGAGCGGATACTCGATGATTCCTTCAGCGCCGAGTTTTTTCAGGCTGGGAATAATCTCGCGGACGATCTTCTCTTCGATCACCGTTTCGATGGCGACCCATCCGGGTTGGGCCAGAGGCGAAACAGTAGGATTTCTTAATGCGGGGAGAGCCTCAAGCAATTTTTTCAAACCCGCCTCGGGAAGATTCATTTTGAGACCCACCAAATCGCGCGCGGCGAGGGCTCCTTGGAGGAGCAGTGAGAGGGTTTCCATCTTCCGGCGCTTCCACTCGCTGGACCACGCCGCGTGGTTCGCAAAGAGCGCGGGGTAGGACTCCATGAGCGTGTCCACGATGCGAAGCTTGTTGGCGCGGAGTGAGGATCCCGTCTCGGTGATGTCGACAATCGCATCCACGAGGTCCGGCACCTTGACCTCGGTCGCTCCCCAAGAAAATTCGACTTCGGCATGCACGCCAGCGCGCTCGAAAAACCGGCGTGTGATGCCGACGGCTTCTGTGGCGACCCGCTTGCCCTCTAGGTCGCGTGTGGATTTGATCGGGGAATCCTCCGGAACAACGAGCACCCAACGGGTCGGATTCGAACTCACTTTGCTGTAGGGAAGTTTCACCACCTCGTGGACATCCGAGGCGTTCTCCTCGACCCAGTCGTGACCGGTGATGCCGCAGTCCAAGTAGCCGTGCTCGATGTAGCGGCTGATCTCCTGCGCGCGCAAAAGGCGAATGCGCAACTCGGGGTCGTCCACCGAAGGCCTGTAGGAGCGGCTCGAGCCGGAAATGGAATAGCCGGCCTTCGCAAAGAGCGCGATCGTCGGCTCCATCAAACTGCCGGACGGGAGCCCGATCGTGAGAATTTTTTGTTCCATGTGAGCCGGCCACTCTAACCGGATGCCCCCCGTGGGACGCACGAAAAAAATGCCCGCGGCGGCCGGTCGCATGCGGTTGCAGGCCGGCCCAACGCGCGCTACAAGTGCGCGACAATGCCAGACAACTTCATTCACCGTCTTCTCGTCTCCACCCGCAACGCGCACAAACTTGTCGAGATCCGGCAAATCCTGGGAGCCCCCTTCGAGGTGGTGGATCTTTCCTGCGCACCCGCTGTGGGAGAGGTCGAGGAGACGGGGGCGACGTTCGAGGAAAATGCGACACTCAAGGCGCTCGCGGCCTCGGCGCACTTCGGCGGCTGGGTGGTCGCGGATGATTCCGGCCTGGAGGTCGACGCGCTCGGAGGTGCTCCAGGGATCATCTCCGCCAGGTTCTCGGGACTTGGCGCGACCGATGCCTCGAACCGGGCTTTTCTTTTAGAAAAACTCCACGGCGTGCGCGGCAAGGACCGATCGGCAAGGTTCCGGTGCGTGATCGTTCTCGCGCGGGCCGGAGCCAAACTCGCCGTGTTCGAAGGCTCCGTCGAAGGGGTCGTCATCAATCGGGAAAAAGGCGCGGGAGGATTCGGCTACGATCCGCTTTTTGTGCCGGAGGGGTTCTGTGAAACGTTTGCGGAATTGGGAGCCGAGGTGAAAAACACACTCAGCCACCGCTCGCGGGCACTGGCCGGTTTGAAGGCCTGGGGCGGCTGGGAGCGCCATTCCGCCTGACTGAGCCGAAGCAGAGGCAGGAGTAGAAGCAGGAGTAGAAGCAGGATTAGCGACTGTGAGATTCAGATCAACAACACGCCGACTTTTTTCAAGCTTGAGGGCATGAAGATCGCCGCCATTGCCACCGATGATCTCGGCCGGGTCCGGCTGCACTTGCTCGAGAAATCCCATTGCGCAGGGATCGCTCAAGATCTTTGAACGGCCATGGATTTTTGTGCAAAACGGGGGTCATCCGGTTTCCTCACGATGCGGAAGCGAATGGGTAGAGGTCAGGATATCTGGGATTGAAGACCCTGCGATTGCCGCTAAATTTCAAGCAAGCTGGTCTGCAGCAAAAAAACGGGCATCCGGCCGTGAACCGGATGCCCGCCCCGCGTAAGCGGTCGTTGCACTGATGGTTTATTGGCCCTCGGTCGGTTTGTCTGCAGACCGGCTCGCCTTTTTAGTGGCGAAGCGCTGTTTCAGGAGAGCCTTTTGCTCGGGCATCTTGGCTCGGCCGACCATGGTTTTATCCCACACGGCGTAAACCGTGAGGCATGAACCATAGATCCGGTTTCCGATCACGCAGAGCGCATCGTTCAGGCGGGCCTGTAACTCGGCGAGGTGCGTCTCCACCATGCTGATCTGCCGGTGCAGGTTATCCTGCTCCATGAGGCCCTCCACCGAGATGCTTCGCGGAAGCAGACCGGGGTCCTTCCTCACGGCTTCGATGGCGGCATCGACAAACCCCCGCGACTTCTGCCCGAGCTTGGAAAGCCGCTTGCGGTCAAGCGGCGTCAGGCCCGGTATCTGCGGAAGAATCGCCTTCAGTTGGTTGATTGTTTCAATGGCCGAGGCCAGCTGTTCGTCCGAAAGATTCACGCCTTCGAACGGATAGTTGGTCTCGAGTTTACCTTCCACATTTTGAGTGGAAGCTGTTGTTTGGGTGTATGTATTTTTCATACGAGTCACATTATACATACCAGTATTTTACTTTCAACAACAAGTATTGATCTATTGTAAGATTGAGTATTTACTTACTGTATGGCATCGAAACCCACTTCCACAAAAAACAAAAAAGACTTATCGGGATCTCCATTGCAAAAGCTGCGGAGCCTCACGGGATGGACTCGGGAGGAGTGCGCGAGGCACTGCGGAACCAGCGTGGCATCGATCCAAAACTACGAGCGCGGATTTGCTCCTCTTCCACTCGAACTGGCTCTCGCGCTGGAGACCGCCTGCGGTGTAAGCGCCGCACATTTGCACCGGCAGCACGCGCTCTGGCTCAATTCCGGAGGCAAGGATTCCGGCGAAAAGCCGATGAGCATGGGTGACTTTGAATATAAGGAAGACTCCTTTGAGAAATACTGCAACAAGGTGATCACAGAGGACGATCGCAGCAGGACGACACTGGATATCCATACGCGGAGCCGCTTGCTGCTTGGTGCGCTGGCCGCCAAGCCCCATCTCTTCCGCATCGCTTACCGCAAGCTCGTGCAGACGCTGGATGACCTTCGGCGCAGCACGGGCATCTCGGAGGCCGAGCTTGTCGATTTTGCCTCCCAAGGTGCCGAGGTGGAGGAGTTGGTCTGGACAATCGGCGAATTGGCAGCGGATGAGGAGATCTCTCAAGCTCCGCGCTGGATTTCCGGAAATTTCACAGAGAAATTCGGCATCCTGAACGAAGTGAAAATCCGCAAGGAGACATTCCCATTCTGGCCCGACGGAATGCGATTTCATTTAAACACCGGCGAGACCATGGCGCCGGATTTCGAACTTACCAAACGCACCGTGTGGCGAATCACCATGCCGGATGGCACGCTACTGGTCATTCCCGTTGATAATTTTCAAGCGTCGGGATTGCTCACCAACACAAAGCCAGACGGCGTTTTGCGGCCGGTGCAGTTTTCACCCGCGCTGCAAGAGATCCATTCGCAGAGTGCCCGCTATCTCAAAGGCAGCGGCCCCGAGAAACCAAAAAAAACTGAGACCAAGCGCGCTCGGCGTCGATAAATACGAGGCGGCCCGCGCAAAGAGAGGGTCTCACCTTCACCGTGACGAGCCACGCGCCGTTCCACTCGCAGCGAGCCTCGCATTTTTGGAGGATGGTGCTGTTTTTTTCCAAGAGCACTCCTCTTTTTTCCAGGGGCGCCCCGCATTTATCGAGAGCTGCGCACTAAAAAACAAAGAAGCCCTCTGAAATTCACACGCAGCCGTCGTTTATTCAACGAAGCGCCGAAAATTTCTCGAGCCCAACCTCCCATTTTTCAAGGACAGCGGCGGAATTCTCATCGCCAGCCGCACTTCAAAAGCCGAGCGCTTTCCCTTTGAAAAAATAAATGGGAATCCTTTCAGTCCCCCAGCGGTTGTCTGAGCAGAGGTGGTAGCCTTTGCCACGATATGTTGAAGAAAACACCACAGCCATTTGCTGAATCCAAATACCATGCCACCGGGGGCCGTGTGGCAAGGACACCGACTTTGAAAACAAATCTAACCCGCGAGAAGAGCCCAATACAAAGGCCCTTTGCTACCACTTGCATCTTGTTGTCATTTTCAGGCATTCCTTGTCTACTGACCGAACTCAGGAGCAATCCAACTCGGCCCAAGTAGCACTTGCTATCACAAGCCGGTAAACGAACGAATACATGTCCACGCAACGCTATTCCGTCACACCACACCCCATCGAAACCCTGCTCACATGGGTGAAGTCTGGGGAGATCGCCATCCCCGAGATTCAGCGACCTTTTGTTTGGGAGCCAACGAAGGTGCGCAACCTGCTCGACTCGCTCTATCAGGGCTACCCCGTTGGCTATCTCATTGCTTGGCGCAATCCCACCGTGAAGCTCAAGGACGGCACGCCCTCCGCAGGCAAACGCATCCTCATCGACGGGCAGCAGCGCGTCACTGCTCTCATGGCTGGGCTGCTTGGGTTGGAAGTTCTCAACAAAGACTACGAGACCATTCGGATTCGCATCGCCTTTCATCCCGTGCTGGAGAAATTCGAAGTCGCAAACCCAGCCATCCGGAAAGATGTGGCATGGATAGAAGATGTCGCCGCTGTCTTTGCCCCCGATGCTGACATGATCGAGCTGACCGAGGAGTATACAGCTAAAAACCCATCTGCCGACCGCAAGCAGGTCGGCAAGGTGCTCCAGCGACTCGTCAAGATCATCAATAACCATGTCGGCTTGATCGAGCTTGCCGAAGACCTCGATATTGAAACCGTCACCGAGATTTTTATCCGGGTCAATTCCGCCGGAGCGGAGCTCTCACAAGCAGATTTCGCCATGTCAAAAATCGCTGCCAACGAGACTTTCGGCGGCAATATGCTACGCAAGGCCATCGATTATTTTTGCCACCTTACCGTCGCGCCGGACTTTATGGGGCGAATCGAAAAAGGCGACAAGGCCTTCGCTGCATCCGAGTTCTTTCCTCAGATGCGTTGGCTTAAAGATGTCAACGACGACATCTACGATCCCACCTATACCGACATGCTCCGCGTCGCCTTCACCGCTGAGTTTGGTCGCGGCAAATTGGCCGATCTCGTCGCCCTTCTCTCTGGTCGCAATTTTGAAACCCGTCAGTTTGAAGACACCATCGCCGAAGCCTCATTCGCCAAGTTGAAACAAGGGATTCTTCGTTTCATCAACAAGACCCACTTCGAGCGTTTTACCATGATCATCCGCTCGGCGGGCTTTGTGACCAGCGATCTCATCGGTGGACAGAATGCGCTGAACTTCGCCTACATTCTTTACCTGCGTGGCCGCTCCGAAAATGTGCCTGCCGCCGACCTCGAGCGCCTCGTCCGCCGCTGGTATGTCATGTCAATTTTGCGCGGTCGTTACAGCGGAAGTCCCGAGACAGCATTTGATGTCGATATTCGACAGATTGATGCGCGAGGCTTGGGCGACTATGCCGATTCCGTGATCGAGAACGAACTGCCCACCACCTTCTGGACCGGTATGCTCCCCCAGCTCATGGATACTTCCTCGGCCCAAAGCCCCTACTTCCTTGCTTACAAGGCCGCCCAAGTGAAACTCGGCGACAGAGGCTTTCTCTCGCGCGATATCACCGTATCCGATCTCATGCTTAACCGCAGCGATGTGCATCATGTTTACCCTCGCAATCATCTCAAGAAACAGGGACTCGCCAAAGGCCGTTACAATCAAATCGCCAACTTCGTGCTCGCACAAAGCGAGATCAATATCGCTATTGGCGACAAAGCCCCTGAAACCTATTTCGCTGACTTGGCCAAGCAGTGCACTGGTGGAGCGAAAAAATATGGCGGCATCACGGAGCACACGGAACTCCGTGCAAACCTTCAGATGAGTTGCTTGCCCGAGTCTCTCGTTGATGGCGTGATTCTTGATTACGACGATTTTCTCGAAGAGCGCCGCAAGCTTATGTCGCTGAAAATTAAAAATTGGTTTGAAGCACTCTAATGGCACGATGCCCATCCAGATGCCGAAGGCCATATCCGAGATAGTTTCTTGCAAACCCTTCACGCCATGAAAACCAACACGATCTGCCCCGTCGGCCCCATCCGCGCGCAGACCTCGGGGCTTGCCGCAGCATGAAAAAGACATCCTCGACCACCAAAAAGGAAACAGCCTCTCACCAGAGAGCTTTCGAAGAAATCCTTGACCTGATCGAGCAGTCTCGTTTGCACGCAGCTCAAGCGGTTAATACCACCCTGATTGATCTTTACTGGAATGTTGGCAAATACATCTCGTCTAAAATTCAAAGCGAAGGCTGGGGCAAAGGCACCGTGCTATCGCTCGCCGCTTTTGTTCAGAAAAGGCAACCCGGTATCAGGGGTTTTTCCCCTCAGAACATCTGGAGGATGCGGCAATTTTTTGAGACCTACCGTGACCAGCCAGTTCTCTCACCGCTGTTGAGAGAATTACCCTGGTCCTCCAATCTTCACATCCTCAGCCGCTCAAAGCGGCCAGAGGAGCGCGAGTTTTATCTTAAGATGGCCAGCCGCAACCACTGGCAAGTCCGCGAAGTCGCCCGCCAGATGGACGCCGCACTTTTCGAGCGCAGCCTTCTCCACCCGCCAAAACTCTCAACCGTGTTGAGAGAATTGCACCCGCAGGCAGCAGATTTTTTCAATGACATTTACTCGCTTGAATTTCTCGGTCTTCCTGCCGAACACGACGAAGCCGACCTCCACCGCAGCCTGCTGCGGAATCTGGGCCGCTTCATCACCGAGTTGGGCCGCGATTTCTGCTTCATCGGTTCCGCGCATCCACTCCAAGTCGGCGGACAGGATTTTGCCCTCGATCTGCTCTTTTTTCATCGCGGCCTGAATTGCCTCATCGCCATCGAACTCAAAGTCCGCGCATTCCGACCAGAAGACCTCGGCAAGCTCAACTTCTACCTCGAAGCCCTCGACCGGGATCACCGCAAACCCCATGAAAACCCTTCCATCGGTTTACTCCTCTGCGCCACAAAGGATGAAGAAGTCGTCGAGTATGCCCTCAGTCGGACCCTCTCCCCGACCCTGATCGCAGAGTATCAGACCATGCTCCCGGATAAGGTCCTCCTTCGCGCCAAACTCCACGAGTTTTACCAACTCTGCACCCCGCCAGCAGACATCGCTACACGCCCCTTATCGTTAAAACCAAAGCGGAAAACACTAAGGAAAAAATCATGATGGATCCATTCGACGTTTGCCGCGCCCCCATCGAGACTGCTCTGGATCAGCCGAGCTGCCCATTTTCCACTTCATCATTCTTCATTCATCCTTCAAACTTTTCGCCCTGCCTCTGGTTCCTCGCAAAAAACAAAAACGCCGACGCCAAGCGCGGCTTCCGCGACTGCCGCAAACAGACCCTCTTCATCGACGCCCGCAAACTTGGAACCCTCATCGACCGCGTCCACCGCGAGCTGACCGACGCCGACGTCTTCGCAAACTCCATTCCGAAACTAAGGAGGCGACTGAAGAAGAGACGACGCGCAGAAAACTCTTCGACGCTGCGGGCATTTCGCTGCACATCTGGCCCTCGAATTTCTACGCCATTGCCTTCACACTACTTCCGCCATGACCAGACGAACTAACAGCGACATAATCAGTGGCCCAAAGTTAATCTCGCTCTTCACCGGAGCGGGCGGGCTAGACCTTGGTCTGGAAGATGCGGGATTTGAAACCGTAGCTGCGAACGAAATTGAACCTCCAGCCTGTGAAACACTCAGGGCAAATAAAGTCCGCCAGCA